>Ga0067045_1028946_pt1 | contig 25557 bp, 17 predicted proteins | sample TerdegcTABiofilm_FD_59184 | JGI IMG/M metagenome (GOLD analysis project Ga0067045, IMG submission 59184) | Combined Assembly of (Gp0054472, Gp0054536) Wastewater bioreactor microbial communities from Singapore -Terephthalate degrading... | reverse complement strand
TTTGATCACTCTATGCCGAGCCGGAACTCCCCGGCTCGGCCTACACAATCTGAAAAATCACGACACCGGTCCCAAATAATCAGAAAAAATTGGACCATTTAATGTGAAAAACAACACGATGTGCAACATGAGTCAAGAGAAGACTTGACCCCATTACCATTACATTAAGCGTGTTCCGCTTCGTAGGGAGCTGATTCCTGTCTTAGAGGAAGCCATGAGGATAACGTCCATAGAATACGACCATGTGTTCCTGATGAATGACCAGAAAGGCATCCGACCGGTCAGTGCCGAAGCGTGCAAGAATCCGTGGCGCCGACGGATCTCAAAGCTGGGATTCGAGAGCAGGCCGAGGCTGCATGACTTGAGGCATACTTGGCGGGCGAATGCCAGGCGGTCGGGCATGGACCCTATGATAGCCGAGACCATTCTGGGCCACTGGAACCGGGAGCGATCCGTTAACGAGAGATACGGCCGGCTTTCCGATGCGGAGCTTCTTCGAGCCGTAGATTCCATGACGTTCGATAATGGAGAGACCGAGATCCTAGTTTCTCAGCCCGATTCTGTGAAAAAAGGTAACTGGATGGTAACTGGAGAGGGATGCCAAAGAAAAAAGGCCGGGTGCGATCCGGCCTAACTTGTTGATTTCCTTGGTCGGGACGACTGGATTTGAACCAGCGACCCCTGCATCCCGAATGCAGTGCTCTACCAGGCTGAGCCACGTCCCGACATCGCTTAAACTACAGGCTTTTTGCGCCGGTGTCAAGTGCCTGTTCCTCGGAAAATCGTCCTCGGGCTGACTCCAGGCCGACACGTTTATAGCGGTTGCCAATAATAATTTCCGTTTCTCTTCCTCACCTCTAACGGGCGAGACGCCCGTCCCACCGGTCTGCGAACCTCCCATAAATGTTCTCGGCATATGAGAAGCGGAAAGAACTTTTGCCCTCGGGTATAAAGGCAAGCAATCTGGCATAATCCGGAGTGCACCAAACGGCTCCTGACCGGTTCCTTGGGGGTGAGGTGCGCGACCACAGAATTAAGAGGGCAGCATAAAATCGACGATTTCGGCTTCTCGCCTCGGGTCACTCCGAATCCAGCACCTCTCGCACCTTTTTGGCCAAGTCCTGGACAGTAAAGGGCTTCTGGAGAAAGTTCACTCCTGCGTCCAGAACCCCGTGATGGACAATGGCATTCTCAGCATACCCAGACACGTACAGCACTTTCATTTCAGGAAATTGCTGAGACAATGAATCAAACAGGCGTCTGCCGTCCATCTGAGGAAGCACCACGTCCGTCAGCAACAGATGTATGGGCCCCTGGTGTTCCATACAAACTGTCCTTGCCTCCTGAGGATTGCTGCACTGAAGGACACTGTACCCTAGCGTTTCAAGCACTTCTGCGGTTAGCTGGCGCACGATCTCATCGTCCTCTACAACGAGCACGGTTTCCCATCCTCGAAGCTGGGTTGCTGCAGCGGCCGCTGGTGAGGCGGATGTGTGTACTGGGGGGCGTTGAACAATCGGCAGATAAACCTTGAACGTTGTGCCCCTGCCCGATTCACTGTACGCTGATACGTGCCCTTGATGCTGTTTTACGATTCCATATACCGTGGAAAGGCCCAACCCAGTGCCTTTCTCTTTTTCCTTTGTGGTGAAAAAAGGATCAAATACACGAGGCAGTACTTGTGGGTCGATGCCATACCCAGTGTCGGACACGGCTAAAGTCACGTACGGCCCCGGTCGGACCTCGGGGTGGGTTCGGGCATATGCTTCATCCAAGGAAACATTAGCGGTTTCTATAGTCAACTTTCCGCCTGTGGGCATAGCATCGCGGGAGTTGATAGCCAGGTTAAGAAGGATTTGCTCGATTTGCGTCTGGTCTCCCATAATTATGCCTATAGATGGATCCAGATATACTACAACCTCGATATCCTCTCCTATAAGTGGTTTGAGCATTTTCTGAAAGCCGGCAATCACTTCATTGAGGTTTAGCGGTCTCAAATCGAGTATCTGCTTGCGGCTGAACGCAAGAAGCTGTCGTGTCAGGTGTGCCGCCCTAATTCCTGCACGGTTTATCTGCACGATCTCGCTGCGATATGGAGAATCCGCCGGGATACGTCGGGTCAACACATCCGAGTAACCAATGATTGCGGTCAGGATGTTGTTGAAGTCGTGTGCTACACCTCCGGCCAACTGTCCGATCGCTTCCATTTTCTGGGCCTGGATAAGTTGCCTCTGAAGGCTCTTTTCCTCGGTGATGTCCCTCGCGACGCCTATGATCCTGTATATTCTGCCGTCAGGCCCCTCAATAGGCACCAGTGACGTAAGAAAGGACACTTTTCCCTTGGGCACATCAAGGACTTCTTCGTAGTGTATGGTTTCGCGTTTTTGAACACACATCTGATAATGGTTGTTAATGTGCTCTGCAACTTCTTTTGGGAAAAGATCATCCGTGAACCTGTTCGCCACCTGATCTGTAGTCAGGCCCACCGCTCTTTCCTCAGCGGGATTAAAGCTGACAAACTTGAAGCGTCCTTCAGGAGTGACATCTACGATGAAGATGCAGTCGGATATATTCTCATACAGGCTTCGATAAAAAGCCTCGCTTTCGCTCAGCGCTTCCTCCGCTCGCTTGCGGTCCGAAATGTCAAGAACCATGGAACGGCTCTCGACCAGGTGTCCGTTGGAATCTCGGATTCCGTTTACCGTGAGACTAATCCATAGGGGAGAGCCATCCGCTTTTTGCATTTGCAGTTCCTGATCGACTACCGGTAATCCCGCGAGGAATCGCTCAAATACCTTTCGAGCCCTTCCCTTACCCTCGGGGGTGTCCGAATACAAATCAAACACGGGCTTTCCCATCAATTGGTCCCGCGAATAACCTAAGAGCTCTTCTGCCCGACGGTTGCACAATCCAATGATGGAATCCGTCCCCACCGAGAAATACGCACAAGGGGCATTCTCGTACAGATCCAGGAATTTGGCTTCCGACCGCCGAAGATCGTCTTCTGTCCGCTTCTGTTGGGTGATGTCAACCAGTACGGCAATGTTGCCAGTGATTCGACCATTGACGTCGTGCAGAGGAGAGGCGTAGATGCTGTAATCGATAGGGCTGCCGTCGCGCCTCTGCCGCCGCACTTCCACCCCCTCCAAGGTCTTTCCACTGCGTATTCTTTCTCGAAAGCCCTTGAATTCCTCCTGGCTTTCGGCCGGCACGCTTGGTAGCGGGCGGCCCATGACCTCTTTGGTGCTCCAGCCGAGCATCTTCTCTGCCGCCGGATTCCAGACCATTTGGACGTTTCCGTCCAAGTCAAGACCAATAATCGCCGTGGGCGCAGCCTCAATGATGGCACGAAGCAGGTCGTTGGACTGCTGCAATACGGTTTCGGCCAGCTTACGTTTGGTGATGTCGCGAGTGACATGAACTGAACCTATCACCTGACCTTTTTGATCTACCAGCGGAGACACTCGAACATCATATGTCCCTCCGAACCGAGGTTCTGCCACCTCGGCTGAATGTTCTTCACCATCCATGAGAAGCTGAGTGTGGGGACACACGGCGGGGGGTTCCTTCGTCCCGTGAATATGCTCAAAGCAGCGTTTTCCGATCAGGTCCCGCTCCGTCATCCCAAGGGCATTAGCCATAGCCTTGTTCGCCCGGATAATCTTGTGTTGATCGTCCAAGACCATGATGCCGTCTGAAATGGCATTAAACGTGCGTTCCCATTCCTGGTTGGCTCGATACAACGATTCCTCTGCCTTCTTGCACTCACTAATGTCATGTAATATGCAGTGGGTCTGTCTGAACCGTCCCTGTTCGTCACGTTCTATCTTCCCATCAAAGGCTACAGTGATTGGGGAGCCGTCTTTTCTGAGCATCTCGAATTCGACCCGATGGATCTCACCCGCGGCTTTGAACGTGGGAAAGTTGATATTGAAATGATCCTGATGACCAGAAGCCAGAAAATCGCCGAACCACCTCCCGATGACCTCCTCGCGGTTATATCCCAAGGTGTCGAGCCATGCTTGGTTGACTTCCAGAAAATAGCCGTTCTCGTCCAAAGATTGGTACCCCAAAGGAACGGTCTCATACAGCAGTCGAAGCCGTTCTTCACTCTCTCGCAGGACCTTTTCTGCCGCCACGAGCCGAGCTTCAGTGGCCTCCATTGCAGACAGCTTTTCGCGCGTCTCTCTGAGCTCGCAGAGGAGTTGCTCTTTGCTCTTGTCCCGGTCTGGCATGGCAGGTCCCCCCTGATGATACAACTTCGGTCGCCTGGCGGACGGTCCTCTTGGAGGATCTTGTCGCATTTTTCATTATATATCAGTTTGGAAAGCCGCAAATCAGGAAAGCACTGGGGTCAGGCTCGATTCTTGACGAGTCTAGGATGGCGCTGGTCTGTTAATAGACCACTGGCCTGGTCTAGACTGAGCAGACGAGTTTAGAAGGTGAAAGGGAGATCAAGAAACAAGACCTGACCCTTCGGCTGTCGCAGGAGGAGAGGGGGCGATCGGACGTTTTGTGAGGCCCTTTGAACGGAGAAGCTGCAGTCGTTTCTTGACCGCTTCCTTGTTCCTGTCGGTGAGGATGTCGGCGATTTCGCGGTTGCTCAAATTCAGGGTCAAGACAACAAGATCTTCTCGCAGGGTCCACGCTTTGGGCGAGGTGTTACGTTTTAAGCTCTTGAGAATCTTGAGCTCTTTCGGCGTGAACTGGCTCAGCAGAGCGTGGCTCTGCTTTATGCGACCCAATCGCTCGTCGTGACCGGCTTCTCCCTCCGACGCCTCCTCTCGATCCTCGGAACGGTCAGCGTCAAGGAAATCCATTACGAGACACGAGTCGAGGTCACTGAAATCCTCAGTTGCCTGAGAACCGTTTTCTCCGCCGCTCGTCTCTTCCTGACTGCTAGTCGTTGTCCTTTCTTGGCTGTCAGTCACAATGCTACTCTCGGATTCTCTCCTGCTGCCTGCACGACTAGACGCGCCGCAGGTGCAAAGCTTGTCACAGCGACACAGCTCAGCGCTCGTTGAATGGACCCCCTGGATCCCTCGCCTACCCGACCCGGATTCTCCCCGTCATCGATCGCCAATTCGGTCAGACCCCTGCTCTGCCTGAAAGATCGGTGACGTCACCCTCAATCGCTCTTTACCACAGGTACGGTCCGAGAAATTGTGCAGAAAGTGGTCGGCCCCGTACCGTACTTGCGTCCTGTCCGACTCTCTTGCGGGCGTTTGAGACCGATGCTCGAGACACTCCGCTTCGATTCTGGGAGAGACGCGGAGCTTCAGCAGATGCCCGGTGGACGGGCGCCGTCGTGGGAGGGGCGGCAGCCACAGCGGGTTCACCCGGCTCCACCACGCGGGCTTCGGTCCCGTAAATGTGGTTCGGAGTCCCGTACCCTTGATAACCGTCCTGCATCCAGCCGGATAGATTGGAACTTCCCCCGAACCCAAGGGCCCCTGACCAGGAGCCGGAACCTATTCCACATCACCCGGCGCCTGCACGCCAAGGTGCGGCGATCATCAGCACCCCGACGACAATTGCGACGGGCATCAGCCTGTTTAATGTCATATCACCCTCAAAATATGAACTGAACGCCAATGTTCATTTCACACCTTTTCGTCGCACTTGTCAAGGACAAGTTCCGAATTGCGTGTCATCCCAATGAAATAGAACCACGCGCCGCGCTTTTTCCCTTGAGGGAGATATCCACACCGCACTCCAACCACTCAGCAGCCGTCTCGTTTCACACGGAAAAACCGGCGCTTGCCTACCTGCAGCGTCTTTTCCTCGGCTCCGACCGTGATCTCCTGAGTCGAATCAGAGAGCTTTTCCCCTTCGAGCTTTACAGCCCCCTGATCCACCAGGCGTCTCGCTTCAGTCTTGGAAATGGAAGCGCACCTCGCGATCAAATCCAAGAGGGGGATCGTAGTCTCAGTGAACGAAAGGAGTGGGATTTGATCCGGAATTTCCTTCCGTTGGACTACTTTCTCGAAATGCTCCTCCGCCCGGGCAGCAGATGCGGCATCGTGGTATTCTTCTACAATGCTGAAAGCTAGAGCCTTCTTAATCTGCATGGGATGCAATGGATCGCCCGCCTCCTGGTGTTTCTCAACTTCCTTGAGCGCTGCCGCATACCGGCTCACTAGATTCTCATCCACGTCCGTGAGCAAGGTGAAATACTTGACTATGAGCTCGTCCTTGATCGACATGGTCTTTCCGAACATCTCTTCTGGAGTGTCGTCAATCGCGATGTAGTTTCGCTCCGTCTTGCTCATCTTCTTCGATCCATCCAGACCTTCGATCAGCGGCGTCATCAGGACAATCTGAGGGAGCTGGCCGTGCTGTATCTGCAGATCTCTGCCCGCAAGCAGATTGAATTTCTGATCCGTGCCTCCCAGCTCAACGTCGCACTGCAAAGCTACCGAATCGTACCCCTGCATGAGAGGATAGAGAAATTCCGTAATGCTTATCGGGTTTCCCATCTTGAATCTCGCCTCGAAGTCGTTCCGCTCCAGCATGCGCGCGACCGTTGACCTGTAGGCCAGGTCGAGGCAGTCCGCGAACGTCATGTTGTCGAACCACTCCCCGTTGCTTCGCAGCTCCGTCTTCTCCTCGTCAAGTATTTTGAATACCTGGCTCTTGAACGACGCAGCATGCTCCCAGACCTGCTCCTTGGTCAGCCTGACCCGTGCCTCGGAACGTTCCGTGGGGTCTCCGATGCGTGCAGTGAAATCCCCTATCAAAAAGATGGCAGTGTGGCCGAGCTCCTGGAAATGCCTCAGTTTTCGGATGGTGACCATATGCCCCAAATGGATGTCCGAGGCAGTGGGGTCGACACCGAGCTTGACCCGGATTGGCTTTCCTGTCTCCAAGCTCTTCTTGAGACGCTCTCTCATTTCTTCGTCGTGGATGATCTCCTCAACGCCTCTCATGATTTTGACCATCTGCGTATCAATATCGGGGAAGTCCATTGCTCGCACCTTTCATGAGCTGGATTTGCTGTGGGGTTGTTCTTCGACGGACCGACGAGTTTAACCCATACCAAGGCCGTTTTCAACGCTGTTGTGCATGGAATGGTGTCCTCTCAGGGCTGAAGCTCCGGTTCAGGAGCGCTTAATCAGATGGAGGAATACTTCTCGATTTCCTTTCTGTCCCTTGATCGGGCTCTCCATTTCTCCCAGGAATTCGAATCCGAGCTCAGCGGCGCGTTCCTTGACGGCTTCGAGGACTCTCCGTATCTTCGCTGGATCGCGCACCACGCCACCTTTTCCCACTTCGAATCGTCCGACCTCGAACTGCGGTTTTACCATGGGAAGCAACCACGCGCCAACAGGAAGCAATTCATAAAGGACGGGCAGCACCAATTTGAGAGAGATGAACGATACATCTACCACTGCTGCGTCTACAGGATGCGGCAACCCGGAGGCCTGGAGCGAGCGTACGTTCGTGCGCTCGAGCACGCTCACTCTGGGATCATTGCGCAGCGACCAGTCGAGCTGACCGAAGCCCACATCCACGGCAATGACCTTCGCTGCTCCGCGTTTGAGCAGACAGTCAGTAAAGCCGCCGGTGGATGCACCCACGTCTAGGACCCGCAAGCCCGCTGGATCGATCCCGAACGCATCCAGGGCGGCCTCGAGCTTTACCCCGCCTCTGCTGACGTACGGTTGCTCTTCGATCAGGCTGATCTGCACGTCTTCTGGGATTTCTCTTCCCGGCTTGTCTACAGGGACGCCCTCAACGAGCACCTTCCTGGCCATAATCAGTGCCCGCGCCTGACTACGGGACTGCACCAGCCCCTTTTCATACACAATCGTATCTAGCCTCTTCTTCTTCCGTTTTTCTTGCATGTCACGGGCGGGCTGAATCAGGAGCCGGATACAATCGTGAAGTCAAGCACATCTATGATGCTGAAGCCGTAATAGAGGTAGACCGAACCGCTTCCCAGGAATTGCGCCGGATCGTGGATGGTGAAGTGATAGGTGTACGGGCCCTGATGATTGACGAGGGTGACCGTATCCTCGTACTGTCTCGAATCGGGGAGACGGATCACGAACTTCAACGGTATTTCCGACCGCGTCCCCTGGTACGAGAAACGGACCATAAGCGTCAGTCGATCTTTAAAATCCGAGACGTTGATTGTGCGGCTTTCGCCGACAAATTGCCATTCGTCGTCTTTGAATATCGCGGGCCCGAATTGCAGATTGTAGATGGACACTTTGCCGGGCATCTGCCAGGACAGCTCGCCAGGGGTCTCCGTGACTGGAGGAGCGGCCGAAGTGGTCGGCGCCGGCGTCGCCTCCTCCTCACCCAAAGCTCTGGGGACGCCAAGCACGGTTTCCGAGACAGGGAACAGTATGAGTAGCAAAAGAACGAACAAGAAACATCGCTTGCGTCTCAGGCCGGACGTGACAAGGAGTCTCATGCGCCCCACCACTTGGGTTTGATTGGTTTAGCTGTGACTTCCGGGCCCCTGAGTGCTGGATGATCTGACCAAACACCTCCCCCGAATTCTTCATGCACCTCCGGTCTGCTGACCGTGGCCCCGGTTGGGGCTTCTTCTTCCTCGCTCCTATCGAAAAAATCGAAGAACTGGTCGCCAGCCCTAGTTCCGCTGGTTTCTTCGCCTTCTGTTTCCTTTCTCCTTCTGGACCCGAGATAGCTGAACAACCAGGAAAGTAGGATAATCACTATCAGGGGGATGAGACTGTACAGCAGGTTGTCTATTTTTTCCATAGGGTTGTTCCTCCGACGATCTCCGAGCCATCTAGAAATTATGATGCCACAAAACTCGGTTTGCTTCAATTGCCTGATGAAGAGTTGATCCCCTGAGCTCTCTCAGACCCTCATGTGACTGGGCTATCCTCCACCGGATTGGCGGCATTCGGCGATTTTGTGTTGAAAAATTACCCGCTCATAGGGTACATTACATCGCTCGTCTCACGGACAAAAGACTTCCAAAAGCCTTAAATCGAGGAGGTAGAGGAAAATGGGCGCTCGCATCCATAACTTCAACCCAGGTCCTGCTGCATTGCCGTTGTCTGTGCTCGAAGAAGCCAAGTCAGCGCTCATTGATTTCCGTGGCACCGGCATGTCCATTGCCGAGATAAGTCACAGATCTTCCGTCTTTGAGGAGGTGCTCAACGATGCTGTGGCCAGAATCAAACGGTTGCTCAATCTGCCGGACAACTTCAAAGTCCTCTTCCTCCAGGGAGGCGCGAGCTCGCAGTTTTTCATGATTCCCATGAATTTGATCCCCGAAGGGAGCTCCGCAGACTATATCAACACCGGCTCCTGGTCCACCAAAGCCATCAAGGAAGTGGACATCCTGGGCAAGCAGTACAAGGTGATTGCATCGAGTCAGGACAGAGATTTCTGTTATATTCCCAAGGAGTACACGGTTACGCCCGGAGCAGCGTATCTCCACTTCACGTCGAACAACACGATCAAAGGGACGCAATGGCGCGAATTTCCTTCAGCCGGGGATGTGCCTCTCGTCTCTGACATGTCGTCAGACATCCTGAGCCGTCCGTTCGATCCGACCCCGTTCGGCCTGATTTATGCCGGAGCCCAGAAGAACCTGGGCCCTGCGGGGGTGACCGTGGTCATAATCCGCGATGACATGCTCGACCGGGTCCCCAAGAACTTGCCCACCATGCTCAAGTACACGACACACGCGGAGAAGAACTCCCTGTACAATACACCTCCGTGCATAAACATCTACGTTGTCGACTTGGTGCTCGCGTGGCTGGAAGACACCATCGGCGGACTCGAGGCCATGGAGAAACTGAACCGTGAAAAGGCGGACCTGCTGTACACATTCATTGACGAAAGCGGATTCTACAGGGGGACAGCGGATGCGGATAGTCGCTCTCTCATGAACGTGACGTTCCGCCTTCCGTCAGAAGAACTGGAAAAGGAGTTTGTAGCAGCGGCCTCCCAGAGCGCCCTGGGTGGCCTCAAGGGGCATCGTTCGGTGGGGGGATGTCGAGCCTCGTTGTATAACGCCATCGGAATCGAGTCGGTTCGTGCGTTGGTAGATTTCATGAAGGATTTCGAGGCAAAGCGGGGCTGATCGCCAGGCGGATGCGTATTTTGGGGGTGAAAGGAATTTCCAGGCCGGCGGGGATAATGCTCCTCGCTTGCCCAGCAGAAAGGACAGAAATGAGCTACCACGTCCTCGTTGCTGACAACCTTCATGGGAAGGGGATCGAGCTTTTTGCTTCGCACCCCGACTTCCACGTACAAATTAATACAGGCCTGTCGCCCGACGCGTTGAAAGAGGTCATCGGTCCGTTCCATGCGTTGGTCGTCCGGAGTGCCACCAAGGTCACTGCCGACGTTCTTGCTGCGGCCAAAGAGCTCAAGATTATCGGTCGAGCAGGAACAGGCCTGGACAATGTGGACGTCAGGGAGGCTAGCCGGCGGGGCATCGTCGTGATGAACACTCCGGGTGGCAACTCCGTGGCAGCAGCCGAGCATACCATCGCGCTGATCATGGCGGCTCACCGCCATATCCCTGCCGCAAACGCGTCCATGAAACAAGGGAAGTGGGAGAAGAAATCCTTCCAGGGCCGCGAAATGGCAGGACGAGTCCTGGGAGTAATCGGGCTGGGCAAGATAGGCGGTCTGGTGAGCAGACGCGCTTCTCGAGGGCTCAAGATGAAGGTGCTCGGATACGATCCCGTTACGACCTCCGACGCGGCAGCTCAGGCAGGCATCACGTTGGCTACGCTCGAAGAGATATTCCGGAAGTCCGATATCATTACCGTCCACACGCCGCTGAATGATGAGACCAGGAACCTTGTCGACGCCCGCGCGTTTTCGCTCATGAAAGATGGTGTCATGATCGTCAACTGTGCTCGAGGCGGCATCATAAACGAGGATGCGCTCTTGGCCAACCTGGAATCTGGAAAGGTGAGCGTCGCGGCTCTGGACGTATTTTCTGTCAGTCCCCCGGGAGACCATCCTCTTGTCATGCATCCGCGAGTGATAGCGACACCACATCTCGGAGCGGCCACAGATCAGGCCCAGGAGCGTGTTGCCGTGTCGATTGCCCAGCAGATCATTGATTATCTTGCTCACGGGGTTGTACGCAACGCTGTCAACGTTCCCGCGATCGATACAGCTCTCGGTCAGAAGATCGGACCGTACGTGGAGCTTGCCGGCAGACTGGCCCAATTTCTCGCCGGACTTGCGCCTGCCGGAATGGCCGAGGTGTCTGTAGAATACTGGGGCGAGATGGCTTCCTGGGACGTCACGCCAATCACGAACGCTGTACTGGTCGGCCTTCTCGCGCGCTCGGAAGGGATGGACGTGAACCAGGTGAACGCCCCCTTCATCGCGGAAGAGCGAGGCATTAAGGTCCTGGCCACGACGATGAAAGAGAGCTCCGATCACGGGTCGTCACTAAAAATTTCGCTCACGTGCACCGAGGGGTCAGTCTTGAGTGTGCACGGTGCTCTCATCCAGCGCATCGGATTCGAGCCCCGTATCATCGGCATTAACGACTTTATCACTGAGGCTGTGCCCGCAGGGGCCATGCTCGTCGTGACTAACAGGGACATCCCCGGCATGATTGCGGGAATGTCTGGCGCGCTTTCCGCTGGTGGCGTCAACATTGCGCAGATGAATCTCTCCCGAGAGTCACCGGGAGGGAAGGCCATGTCCATCTTGAACCTGGACAGTCCTGCTAGCGAATCGACTTTGGATGCAATTCGCAGCATTCCGGGTATCCTGAGTGTACAACAGGTAGTCCTCGATTCTTAGAGCGCAATATCACTATGGAGAAAGGTAAGCTGCTTTGAGCACTTTGGTGGTTGTGGGAACTCAATGGGGAGACGAAGGAAAAGGCAAGATCGTTGATCTGCTCACGGGCCGTGCAGATGTGGTCGTGCGGTTTCAGGGCGGAAACAACGCGGGTCATACCTTGAAGGTTGCCGGCGAACAGATAATAGTTCACTTGATTCCGTCTGGCATTCTGTACCCGAACACGCTCAACATCATCGCCAACGGAGTGGTCGTAGACCCAAAAGTCCTTCTCGAGGAAAAGGACGAATTGCGCAAGAGAGGGCACTTTCAGCGGGACGAGCAACTGCTCATCTCCGAACGTGCGCAAGTGATAATGCCCTATCATAAGGTGATCGACCACGCCCGCGAGGAAATTCTCGGCACCGCGAGGATAGGGACTACGGGCAGAGGTATCGGGCCAGCCTATGAGGATAAGGCCTCCCGAATGGGCATTCGGATAAGCGACCTGATAAGACCTGACCGGCTGAAGGAGCGGGTGACGGGATCGCTGGAAGAAAAGAATTTCCTGATCGAGCACCGTTTTGGCCGTCCTAAGCTGGACCCCGATGAGATAGTGGACGAATACCTCGAGTACGGTCGTCTCCTAAGACCGCACATCCAAGATACGACCGCAGTGCTGTGGACAAAGATATCCGGTGGAGCCCGCGTGCTGTTCGAGGGGGCTCAGGGTACCCTCCTGGACATCGATCATGGCACGTACCCCTTCGTGACATCTTCCAACGTGGTCTCCGGCAATGTGTGCTGCGGATCGGGAGTGAGCCCCTTGAGACTCCAGCAGATCTGGGGAGTGGTGAAGGCCTATTCCACGCGCGTCGGCCAAGGAGGATTTCCCACGGAATTGCACGATCAGCTTGGTGATCTTATTCGTGAAGGGGGCCACGAGTACGGCGCCACTACGGGTAGACCTCGGCGTTGCGGCTGGTTGGACATGGTAGTGCTCAATCACAGCGTCCGTCTCAATGGCATCACCGGGATAGCCCTGACGAAGATGGATGTGCTCACCGGAATAAACCCCATCAAGATCTGCATTGGATACGATCTGGACGGCAAACCTCTGGATCGGGTCCCCGCGGACATGGGCGATCTCGAGCGAGTCGTTCCCCGTTATCGGGAGGTGAAAGGCTGGGAAGAATCACTGGGAGATTGCCGCTCTTTCGACGACCTGCCGAAAAATGCGCGAGATTACGTGGAGACCATCGAGCACCTGACAGGCGTTCCGATTACGCTCGTGTCCGTGGGACCGGCACGGGACCAAAGCATACTGAGAAAATCTCCCTTTTGAGGGATCCTGTTTGCCGGGGCTTTGTGGCAACCTTCTTTCTTGATATCAGGAATGAAAACCGCAGTAGACTGCCGCGCAATGCCAGAGGCAGGCAGGGACGTTGCGGAAAGCAGGCGACCTGAGGAATGTTCGTGTCCGGACGACGGAGCCGATTGGCCCGGAACGAGGGGTTCCGCTGTTGCGAGCACTCGTCTGACCGCGCTTTTTGTGGCGGCTGCCCAAAATAATGGCCGTTTCTCCAGCGTGACAATGACGGGCGAGACGAAACTGTCTCAAAACTCGGGAAACAGCAGAAAAAGTGGTACGGTGAGGGAGGATACTGCCCATGGAGCCCTCACCCCACCCTCTCCCAGAGGGAGAGGGCTCTGTTATTCCGGGCGGTTGCAAGTCCCCGCTCCCTTCGGAAGAGGGCTAGGGTGAGGGTGCAAAAAAAGAAGCGTGCCACGATCTTAACATTTGCCGCAATTCCGAGACACTTTCAGACGCCCGTCCCGCCGGTCTACAATCCCCCCATCTGTCTCCTCGACGCGCGAGAAACGGACACAACTTTTGGCAATGACTATATTCACGAAATCGTAATCACTCTGGGGGCCGGCGCATCACGTGTCTTCTGCCTGAGTGCTCATAATTATGGGTTGTCCTTCGCCGATGATGTCTTTACCTCGAGTGATAACCCAATCCCCCTCGTTTAGGCCTTCACAAGCTTCCGCGTACACGTCGTTGAGGGTGCCCACCCGTATCGACTTAAGGTGCGCGGTGCCATCTCTCGTAGCAGTGAAAACTCGGTTTTGGTGGTTGACGCGCATTTGATCCATGAGAGCCGCGGTAGGGAGTCGCAGTACTCGCTTTGTCTCGCTGTAAACCACGTCGCCTCGAGCGAACATGCCCTGGAGAAGCCTCATGTCCTTGTTATCGACATAGATCCGTATTTCAAAGAGGTTGGCATCATTGGAAGCCGGATCGATAAAGGAAAGCTTCCCCTTGAACTTCTCTCCTGGATAGGAATCCACCGTGACCTCTGCGTCAACTCCTTCTCCAAGGATTCTCTTCACATTCAGCTTTGCTATCTCTGTGTCCGACAGATATGCCTGAAGATACACCCGGCTGAAATCGCTTATCTGGAAGAGCTTGCCGGATTCCGGTACCCAGTCGCCTTTCTCGATGAACCGTTTTGAGATTCGTCCGGAAATCGGTGCGATCACGCGACATTTGGTCAGATCGTTCATTGCCTTGGCAAGGGTGGCCCGGTCCGCCTCCACCTGAGCTGCTATTTCTTGAAATTCTGAGAGCTTCTGCTCGTACGCTGTCCCGCTGATCGTTCCCGATTCGAAGAGCTTCCGGTTCTTCTCCCATTCTATCCGTCTGTAAGCGAGAGTCGCTTCATCTTTTTGCAGCGTGGAAGAGGCATGATTCGCTGTCTCCTTAATCTTTGTGTCATCGAAGACAAGGAGCACATCTCCCTCTCTCACCGCCTGTCCGTCAGTTACCACGATCGATTTGACCTGTGCGGACACTTCCGAAGACACAACGGTGTTGGCTATGAACCTGAGGGAACCTGAAGCCTTGACCGAATGGCGAATGTCACCCACGTCTACCTTGTGCACCCCTACTCGCACGGCCCTGGGAGCCGGTTTCTTCGCTTTCGTGTCCTTGCAGCCCGAAGAGAAGAGAAGCGCACCGGTAGAGGCAAGGATCACCGCAAAGCCTAACCAGACGTGGAGACTTCGAGTCCTGGCCCTGGAGCGACCGGACGTCTCCCGTTCGGTCTCTGTCGTGCTCCACTCTGAAGGAGAAGGGCTATCTCCGTTTTGATTCGGGGCCTTAGGTACGATTCCGTTCATTGACACGTGACTATCCTCGATACTCCCTCTGAAATTGGAGCACATTCATCCTTTCCGAGGTGTATGGTCATCTATATCGTCGAACACTAGGGTCTGAACCTTCCAGTAACGATTCTTTATGTCGTCTAACAGTGCGAAAACCACGGGAATGAGTATGAGGGTAAACAGAGTGGACACCGCCAGCCCGCCGACGACTGCCGTGGCAAGCCCATTGTAGATCTCAGACCCCGATCCTTGTTTCAGCGCGAGAGGGAGCATACCGAGGACCATTGCAATGGAGGTCATAAAAATCGGTCGCATCCTCCTGGAGCTCGCCAAGACGAGTGCTCGATCCCGCTCCACTCCCTGCTCGTCCATGAGCTGCACCGCGTATGTTATGAGCAGGATTGCGTTCTTGACCACCAGGCCTACCATCATAATGTACCCGAGCATCGTGAACGAGTCAAAGTTGACGCCGGACACGGTAACAAGGACGTTGGCACCTACTACGGACAGGGGTACGCTCAAAAGAATGGACAGGGGCTTGAGAAACGATTGAAACTGCATGACCAGCAACAGATATACAATGACTACGGAGAGAGGAAACACAAATTTAATAGCCTTCGTGAGCGCGCTCAATTCGTTGACCGCTCCGACGGGCACCACTGCATATCGTGGAGGGAGTGCTACCTTTGAGTTGATCTTTCCCATGACTTCGCGGAAGACGTCCTCCAGAGGGCGATCTTCTATGGTAAGCTGCACTCTCGCGCTCCGTTTGGAATTGTAGTGGTTTATCTGCATGGGGCCGAACGTGGTCTCAACAGAAGCCACGGCAGTCAGAGGAACCTGAACGGAGCTGTCGCGGGAGGAAGTCAAGATGATGCGGCCCACGTCTGCGACCGTCTGCAGATTCGTTTCACTCCCCATAACCCGGATATAGTAGTACCGGCCCGCAACGTCGTACTGGGAAACCGTCTTCTGGCCACCCACCGCGGCTTCCACCGCATCCGCGATTTCCTTGACCTCAAATCCCAGGTATGCGGCGCGATCGTGGTCCACGCGGATCTCCACCTGGGGCTTTCTCAAGGCAAGGTCCGTATAGCGGAACACAACACCCCTGGTGTCTGCTCCTATTGTCATGACCTGGTTGATAATCGGCTCGAGTATTTCGTAACTCGTCCCCATTACCCGCACGTCTACCACATTGGATCTGGAAAAAATGTTGCCAAACAGCGGGAATTTGATCGGGTTCACGACACGAAGTGGAAGATCCTGGGAATGCTCATGGGCTTTCCGCGCAATCTCCTCGACGCTCACCCCACTGTCTTCCTGCCGCTCGCAGACGATGTAGATGTGGTTGCGGTGGCTGTTCCTGTTGGGGATGGCGACCAGGTGTCGAACACCCTTGATGTTTTTCCACCGATCTTCGAGGACCTGCATGTACCTGCTCGTTTCCTGCAGGCTCGTTCCTTCCGGCGGTTCCACTTGGACGCGAATGAGGTTCGTGCCGCCAGTGGGGAGGTATCCCATTCCTGGAAGCATCCAGATAGAGACAGCGAACAGGATCAGGCTCGAGCAGATGAGAGCGACCTTTTGGAGATATCCAGCCAGAAAGATCTCGAGCCATCTCAAGATCGTGCGAGACACCACAGCCCCCACACGATCCAATGCAGTCAAGGGAGCCAAAATCGTCTTTAGAAGTCCCGCGGGCTCCCTATCTTCCCTCATCCACCGGGAGGCCAACATGGGGACCACCGTGAACGCGTCGAACAGGGACAGGAAAATCGCCACGGAAATAACGAAGGCAACAGGTGCGAAGAGGGTGCCAACCTCGCCGGACAGCATCAGGATAGGCATGAACACAGCGGCAGTGGTTACCGTGCACATAAAGGCGGCCATCCCGACTTCCCGAGTCCCGTCCACGCATGCCTTGACAATGCTCTTGCCCTCTTCGTACCGATGGCGGTGGATGTTTTCCAGGACAACAATAGCGTCGTCGACGATCAAGCCGATGGAAAGGGCCAAACCTGCCAGGGATAGCACGTTGATTGAGTATCCGAACAGGTACATCCCCACGAAAGTTCCGATAATCGACACAGGAATCGACGTGCCTACAATGAATATGCTCCTCCAATTCTTCAAGAAAACGAAGAGCACGGCCAACACGAGGACAATCGCCTCCACGAGGCATTCTCGGACTACTGAGACAGCGTCGCGGATGTAGTAGCTCTGGTCGTAGATCTTCTCGAAGCGCGCGCCGAGCGGCTCGTATTCCTTTCTGAACTCAGCCAGCTTCCCGTCCACCATGGTAATGGTGTCTATGATGTTGGCACCGACCTGGCTGAAAACGCTAAATATAATGCCCTCTTTGCCGTTTATACGGCAAAAGGAGTCCGGCCGCTCGTACTTGTCCTCGATGGTTGCTACATCCGACAGATAAACCACGGGATCGCCAGGTTTTGAGATGATGACTCTGCCGAAGGCTCGCGGGCTGCCCAATTCTCCTACGGTTCGGACGGTCCACTCACGGTGTCCTTCCACAAAGTATCCTGAGCTCTGATTGAGATTGGTGCGATCGATGTAGGATTTGACCTGAGCGACAGTCAGACGTCTGGCTTTGAGGCGCTCCGGGTCGAAGGTGATCCGCATCTCACGAACCCTGTTGCCGTCGAATTGGCAATCCCCCACCCCGGGGATTGTCTTGATCGAAGGAGCTATCTCCTTTTCTGCCCACGTGGACATGGTCACCAGATCTGCGGTTCCCGTCATCGCGAACTGGTATACGGGCAGGCTGACCCGTTCGCTCGCTTTGAAAATCTGGGGCTTGAGCACGTCTTTGGGGAGGTCTGTTACTCGGTCTATGTTCCGCTGAAGCTCGGAGGCCGCAATATCAAGGTTTGTTCCAGGCTTATAGAAGACGATAACGAAAGACTGTCCGAATCCCGAGAAGCTCATTGTGTAGAGCATATTGGACACGCCGCTGATGCTCTCCTCGAACCGATTGGTAACTTCCCCTTCCACTTCCTCGGGTGCCGCCCCGGGAAAGCGAGTGGACACGACCAGCGTCGGCCTCTCGGTGTCGGGTTTGAGCTCGACCGACAGGAACGTCAGACACACGTACCCGAACACGAAAACGAGCAGAACCCGCACAATGACCGTTATGGGAAATCTTACCGACGATTCCGCAATGTTCATGGAAGACCCCGGAGAGATGTCTACGTGCCGAGGAAAAGCCCCGAGGGATGAAAATCCCCCGATTCCGCTCTTGTCCTGCCGGCAGGATCGAGGTCAACAGCGTTCGCAACAAGGGGTTACGTGAAGCCCCAGGGCGCCACCAGCCGCCTCGGGACACACACATCTGGAGCAATGATCCGGCGTTTCTCTCCTGGTGTCAAGATCTGGACAAGGGGTCAGGTCTTGTTTCTTGATCTCTCTGTCACCTCTTAAACTCGCTTGCTCGCTCTAGACCAGACCAGCAGACCAGTGGCCTATTCACAGACCATTGTCATCATAGATTCGTCAAGAAACAAGCCTGACCCCTCGTGCCTGCAACATTGACCGGATCGCAAGAGTAGGTTATGCTCCGAAGGTAGTCAGCACCTTACTAAATTCAAACAGGCGGCGGGGAGCGTCGTTGAGGGGTCTGACTCGACGTCACGAGTCTACCCCCATTCAGGATGGCCGAGGCAAAAGCCCTGGGACAGAGCGGATCGCCCTGAATGGCAGCTCTTCGCCATGCCAACCAAGACGTCCCTCCCCAGCGGCTGGCTCGCCAGGGTCAACTCGCTGAACTCTGCCTGTTCCAAGATTGGAGAGCCGGCGATGGCAAGAATTCTCGTTAGAAGTCTCATGGCCAAGGTGTCGCTCTTTTGTCTAGCAATGGTCATGGTGCCCACGGCAATCGTGGGATACCTGTCATTCAGAGACGCGAGAGCGGCATTGGAAAAAACGCAATTGGAGAAGCTCGAGGCAACTCGGGATCTAGCCCGTCAGTATATCGTGGAATACTTTCAGAATACCGTGAAAGACCTCGCATTCCTGTCTCAAGCGAAAATCATCAAGGACTCCATCGAGGTGCTTGCGTTCTATGCCTCCATGGAAGGGAAAAATGCCCAAAGCGAGTCCATGAGGCTGGAAGTGGGTTCGGAAAAGTACAACATGCTAATCGCTGAGATGGATCCAGTGCTCCGGGACTGGATGCTTCCACTGCAATCCTCTCACGGCTTTCGCGATATTCTGGTCGTCTCGGGACAAGGGCGAGGACAGATCGGATATACACTCACACGAGGACAAGATCTGGGAGCAGAGCTCAAAGCGGGGGCACTTAGCCAAACCCCTCTGGCCAAGTTGTTCGACAAGGTGGCAGCCACAGGGAAGCCTGCCCTGGCGGACTTCAGTCACTACTCTCCTGCGGGAGAGCCCTCTGCGTTTGTGGGGGTTCCCGTCGTCAAGGACAACAAGGAATTCCTTGGTATGCTGGCGCTGCGTATCGGCTCCGGCAGAATAGACCAGATCATGAAGGCAGCGGCAGAGGTTGGGGTCACGGGAGACGCGTTTCTCGTGGGCGAGGACCTCGTCATGCGGTCGAATTCCCGCCAGGATAGTAACTCGATGCTGAAGACCACAGTGGACACGCATGCCAGCAGGGAAGCCCTCAAGGGCCACAAGGGTATCGGGGAGGTGATTGACGGTCGCGGGGAGTCGGTGTTGAATGCGTGGTCTGGAGTGGGACTTAAGGGCGCGTCTGACCTGGGGGCGGCTTTCGAATGGGGCTTGGTTGCCCAGATCGATGCACGCGAGGCGTATGCACCAGCCATGGCCCTGGGAAAACGTTTGCTTGTCGTGGTCCCCGTGGTGGGACTCGTGATCACCCTGATCGCCCTCATACTGGCCAGAGCGGCTACCAGACCTATCACGACCATGGCAGCCATCGCCTCGGATGTAAGTGGTGGAGACCTCACCGTGGAAGTGCCTCCGATCAAGAGATCCGACGAAATCGGGGCCCTGGCAGAGGCATTCAAGAATATGCTGGCGAGCCTAAGAGAGCAGACGCGCCTGGTACTCGAGGGCGTTAACGTGCTCTCCTCCTCTGCTGCGGAGATCTCCGCTGCCATTTCCCAGCAAACTCAAACCTCCTCCAAGACCGTCGCGGCAGTGGCTGAAACCACAGCGACCGCTGAACAAGTGAAACAGACGGCCGGCCTGACCAACGAGAAGGCCAAGAAAGTCGCCGACATGTCCAGACATGCAACTCAGATTTCTTCGGAAGGCAGCAAAGCCACGGAGGAGACAGCGCACAAGATCACATTGATACGGGCACAGATGGAGTCGATAGCGGAGACGGTAGTGCGTCTCAGCGAGCAAAGCCGGGCTATCGAAGACATAATCACCACCGTGCAGGATTTAGCTGACCAATCGAACCTGTTGGCAGTAAACGCCTCCATCGAAGCCGCGCGGGCCGGTGAATACGGCAAAGGCTTTGCTGTGGTAGCCCATGAGATCAAGGCACTGGCCGACCAATCGAGAGAGGCGACGGCGCAGATCAGATCGATCCTCGAAGTTAACGCGAAATGGGTCAGCGCTTCCGTGATGGCGACAGAGCAGGGCTCGAAGGCGGTGCAGGCAGGATTGGAGCAATCCAGCATTGCCGGAGATTCTATCCGGCGGCTTCTTGACAGCGTGAATGCAGTGGCAGAGGCCGCGTCTGTGATTCAGGTCGCGAGCGAGCAGCAGTCCGTAGGAGCCACCCAGGTCTCTGCAGCCATGACCAGCATCGAGCAGGCCATGCACCAACAGGCCTCAGGAACGACCGAGATCGAACAGGCAGCGATCGGGTTGGAACAGCTCGGTATGCAGCTCAAGGAATTGGTAGCTCGGTACAGGGTATAGACCCCCCCAAGATGGACCCTGTACTGAGCTGAGAAGTCGCTTAGTACATTTTTGCCAAGATGGGGTGGTGTAGTTGCTTCAGATCTGTTCGGGAAAGGGCAGGCTTGCAGAAACTGTCTCAAAAGCCGGCAGTCCGTGATAATCGTGACACACTCCCCTCACCCTGACCCTCCCCCAGAAGCGGTGGAGAGGGGATTTCACAGGCTCCCTCTCCCTCTGGGAGAGGGTTGGGGTAAGGGTGCCTTTCCACGCAGCGACGCCCAATCGTGCTACGATCTTTTGTGTGTCCCGAGTTTTGAGACACTTTCTGAAACCTGCCCTCGCGTGAACAGACCCTCACCGCCATTCTCGACGCGTGCTACCGAAATCGGTTCAACAGCGTTGCCGCGAGGACGGCTTTGAAAACGAAATGGTGTCAGAGACTCCGATACGACCGAGAAGTCTTCTGCAATGGTTTTTTCGAGGTTTTGGCCTTCTTGCTCTTTGCCCGCGCCGACTTCTTGGAAGTCGGCTTCTGCGTGTACTTGGCGAGGCTGGAGGAGGAGCTCTTCTTCAGAGTTGCCTTCTTGGATGCCTTGGGCTTCTTGGAGGTGAGCTTTTTCGATTTCCCCGCAACCGCGGTTTTCCCGCTTGTGTTTCCCAGCAGGCTGCTGCGGGCGTCGTGTTTCGCTGCGAGAAAGACCTTTGCTAGGTCTGGGCCCAGAGGAGCCCCCTGAGTCAGGAACCGACCCGAGTCCGAGGTTGCGGCGGCTTGAGCGCTGAATGAGCCTACCAATATTGCAACAAGGAAAGCTACCACAAAAACCACGCGGGAAGAAAAGGTTGTCATGTTTTGCTCTCTCCTAGTCAAGGGAATTGGCCTATCTATAGCACATTTATTAGCTATTGTCATCAATGAAATATGCGGAATCGGTCGCTCCAAAACAGCGTGATGTGTACACGAAGAACTCTCCACTTGCTATCGCGAATGCTTCCGGTTTGCTTCCAATTCTAGTATAATGGCGTCTCGGTTCTCCGATAAGTGGAGAAGCGTGGGAGCACAACGCGGCTATTTGCTCTGAAGTGTTTCGGCCTATATGGTCTCCGCGACACCGACACACGTCGCGATGAGGGGTTGGGCGTTGAGACACGACGGAACAGAACCTGATCTTCCCGTGGCTGCGAGCCGGGACGGTTGAGGGGAGGTCAGCTTGCCAGATGAGGGGAGCCTTGTGTCGGGAGGCTTGAATGGCAGTTTCGTGCAAAGAAGAGCTCGTACCGGAGTCATTCTTGTGCAACAAGTGGGACATCTTGTGGCAACTGATAGAGGTTGTTGGGAAAGAGACGGCATCCCGCTCGTCCGCTTTCGTGTCTGAACCCTGGATTTGACAAGGGATCTGGTTTGCCCGGATGAATTCACGAGACGACGTCACAGAGAATCATCAGAAGCCATTGTTCAACGGGCCGAGCAGCTCCAGGAAGAAGCCTGACCCCGGGCAAATTCTCGAAGACCTGCGAGCGGGTTTTCGTACGAGACATTTCCTCGCCACGTACGGACTCAGCATGCAAGAGTTCGAAATCATCCTCAAGGATTTAATCCGCAAAGGGCTGTTCACCAAGGAGGAATACAAGAACTGGAAGTCGCACCGGCTCCCTCCCAAAGTGGCGGAGACGAATGCCCCTACGCCCTCTGGCCCACAGAACATAAGCCAGCTTGCCGGACACAAGACTGTTTCCACGTATGTGATTCCTGAACCCGAGAAAAATAACTCGTGGGCTCTCCAGCTTTTCTCCACCGACAGAAACCGCATGGCAGGTGCTGGTTTCAAGGTAGTGCTCCATGGCAAGAAATACGCCTTTGTGGTGGAAAGGCTATTGTTTCGTGGACCTGTCGACATGGTAAGAAGCAAAGCTCCGAGGCCGCGTTCCAAGGAAAAACGTGAGCAGGCAATGGAATTCATTGCCAAGTACGGCTGGGCTGCCTATCTCGAGAACCGAGCGTATGCTGCCAACTTCGATGAGGACGGAATGAGAGAGGCCGGAAAGGCTCGGCTGGTCCTGCTCCACTGCAGGAATGATACCTACGTGGCAGCGCTTCATACCCCAGCACCCGCGATCAACCTCTATGTGGGATCGTCGCTCGAGAGTATTCGCGAACGTCTTGCCCGCAACATAGACACGAGCCAGCTCAACTTCTAAGTTCAAGATTTCGCCAGTACGTTAGCGAATTCGGCCATGGAGTTTACGAAGGGGCATATCAAGAAGGGATTGCGACGATAGGGGCACCCCTTGTGCGTGCCCATGGCGGGCACGAGGCCCGCCCCTACAGGCTCAGGTCCGCTCAACCACATACTGCGTCGGGTCAGGGATGCCTGCCTCAGCGAACCCTTTCTTGCGCAACAAGCAACTGTCGCACCTTCCGCACGCTGCTCCCCAAGGATCGGGATCGTAACACGAATGGGTGATGCTCAAATCGACCCCCAACTCCACGGCTTTCAGAACGATCTCCCGCTTTGTCAGGGCGATGAGAGGGGTGTGGATGCGGGTTTCTCGACCGTGGATCGCTGCTGCGGTTGCCAGGTTTGCCATGTTCTGGAAAGCCCGGATGTATTCGGGTCGACAGTCTGGATAGCCTGAATAGTCCAACGCGTTGACCCCGATGAAAATATCCGTTGCTGGCAGCACCTCAGCCCATGCAAGCGCGAATGAAAGGAAAATCGTGTTGCGCGCGGGAACATAGGTGATCGGTATTTCTGTGGGCAGTTCGTCGACGCTGCCATGTTTGGGAACACTCAGATTGCTCGTGAGGGCAGATCCGCCTATCTGTCCCAAGGGCAGGTCCAGAATCAAATGCCCTGCGGCCCCCATTTGTCGTGCCACCCGCTTGGATGCTTCGACTTCTATCTGGTGCCGTTGCTGATAGCGGAATGTGAGAGCATATGCTTCAAACCCTTCCGCTTTCGCGACGGCAAGACATGTTGTGGAGTCAATTCCTCCTGATAAGAGTACCACAGCTTTCTTGTCATTCATTCGTGCAACCATCCAGTCAGGGCAATCCCGTGAGGCTATGCGCCGGCATCTTCGTAGCGCTGGCGTCTCGCCGGCATCTGACCGCAGATCAATAATCACCGGCAAGATGCCGGCGCCACAAGATCACGCGATCGGCACTAAACCCGTATAGTTCTGGACACGGACCTCAATGTGCTCAATTATCTTACCACTCCCTGAGGATGATGCGAAACAAGCACGACATTTCTTGACTTCAGTCAATTCGTTCTCAGGGGCGCAAGGTTAGACTATTTTTCTGGAATGATCGGTATTTCGTACCGACGGGTGACCGGTGATGGCAGCGCGCCGGTTGACCCCTACGGGAGCTCTGAGTTATGGTTTTGCAATGGAAAACATGGCGCTCTACAAGGACCGATTCGAGAACCTGATGAGGGTCGCGGAGAAGATTACTGCAACGCTCAATATCGGGGACATTCTCGAGACCATCAGGGATCAGGTGAAGATCACCGTTCCCCATGCAAAGGAAGCGTGTCTCATCCTCGTGGATCCGGAAGCACCCGAATACACGCGTCCCCTGCACTGCACGGTGAAACGGGATCAGGTCAATTGCCACCTATGCAAGCAGGGAAAGGAAATCATCGATCGAGCCCTCGGAGAGGCCGTGCCGTTCCAGTGCAGCGTTGGAAGCCCGGTGCCCGCGCCTGCGGCTGCGGGGTCCAGCGGCGTCCCTATCTGCGAGATCGCTTTGCCCGTGTACGACGGAACCGAGCCTCTGGCGGTGCTTAACGTCGTGACCCATGATGGGGCCGTTTTGGACGAAAGAGACCTGATCCTGCTGAAAGATCTGGCGGGCCTCGCCACCAATACCCTCATCAATGCTCGGAAATACTCCAAGATGGCGCGCCAGCACCTTACTCTCGAACGTATCATGGCGCACATTAAACCGTTTGTCCCAGAGACCGTTCAGCGCATTATAGAAAAGAATCCCGATAGCCCAGCCTTTGAGAAGATCGAGATGGATGTATCGGTCCTGTTTCTTGACGTGGCAGATTACACGCGCATCAGTCAGACTCTGACGCAGGACCGGGTCAATTTCATTATCGAAAAATACTTTTCCAGTTTCCTCGATATCATTTACTCGCACGGAGGAGACGTCAATGAGACGGCCGGTGACGGGTTGATGGCCATATTTCAAGGGGCCGAGCACGACCATCCGCTGAACGCCGCGGCAGCAGCCCTTGAAATACGGCACCGTACCCTCCAGATCAACGAGGAGCTCAAAACGCTCTTTTTTCCTGTCACCGTGAACATGGGCATCAATTCGGGAAAGGCCCTCGTGGGGATGAGTCGATTCGCTGGGGCGGCAGCGACGCGAATGACCTACACGGCATCGGGATCCGTCACAAATCTGGCTGCCAGGCTTGCGGCAACGTCAAAAGACGGGGAGATTCTCCTGGGAGCTGAGACTGCTCGCAGGATCGAGGGGAAAATGGTTTTGTGGGACAGAGGCTGGATGAGCTTCAAGAACTTCGCCGAAAAGCTTCGCGTGTACAGCCTCGTGCCTCCGACGTAGGAAGCATTTCGTAAGCGCGGTCACGTGCTTGAACAAATCCCCAGATGTAGGGTAGCCTTTTAGGCTGCCATTTCCCCAGAATGCGGGCTGGAAAGCCTGCACTACAATGCCCGGTCGGACGAATCCCCAGATGTAGGGTAGCCTTTTAGGCTGCCATTCTCCCAGAATGCAGGCTGGACAGCCTGCGCTACAATGCC
>Ga0067045_1003297_pt1 | contig 25583 bp, 25 predicted proteins | sample TerdegcTABiofilm_FD_59184 | JGI IMG/M metagenome (GOLD analysis project Ga0067045, IMG submission 59184) | Combined Assembly of (Gp0054472, Gp0054536) Wastewater bioreactor microbial communities from Singapore -Terephthalate degrading... | reverse complement strand
TGCGAGCGTAGCGAAGCAATCTAAATACCACAGAAGACAAGATTGCTTCGTCACTTCGTTCCTCGCAATGACGAAGTATGAAGGTCATTGCGAACCCTGATGAAGTTGGGGTGAAGCAATCTCAATACAGCAGAAGACAAAATTGCTTCGTCACTTCGTTCCTCGCAATGACAGGAAGGCAAAAGTCATTGCAAAGAGGTGTCTTTTGGGACAACCCCGTACTATATTATTACTTATACCATTTCCAAATCAGAGTATATGATACATTAAAAAAATTTGTTTTACTATTAACTGAATGCATAATTTTTTTTGTCAAATATTAAAGAATTATATAAATTATTAAAATACCATCGTTTCAATATATTTTTTATGTATTCCACAATAAATATTATTTTAGGAGGATGTATGAGCAGTAAAAAGATTACGTATATTGTCACTCATGCTGATGACGATCCCGAAATGGCTTCCATTCCGTTTGTTCTTGCAAATACCGCAGTGGCTATGGATGTAACTCCAGTTATTATTTTGCAGGGGAAAGCGGTCATGCTTGCAATGAAAGGTTACGCTGAGCACATCCATTTTGAAGGATTTAATCCGCTTATGGATATGATCAAATCATATATCGAAGCAGGCAACAAACTTCTTGTTTGCACACCGTGTATGAATAAAAGAAAAATTAAAGTTGAAGATTTAATTGAAGGAGCTGAAGCTATAGGTGGCGCAAAAGTAAATGAGATTGTCCTTGAAAGTGATGCAGTGTTAACCTATTGAGAAAATATCATTGATTTTTATTTGCAACTATTGAACAGCCTTTTATTTCTTTATCAAGGTAGTGAATAACACTATAAACTATCTCTATGGTTGCTTTCACAACATCGGGATGTATGTTTTCTACTGTATCATTGGTGGTGTGATACACGCTGTCCTGCTTCTCAACTTCAGTGGGAAGTGCTATCAGTGTTGTTGCAATAGCATCCTGTGCCAGCGGTGCAGCATCAGTGGCACCTGTTCCCGGATACATGGCAAATATGTTTGCAGGATAACCTATACCGTGCGCTATTGCCACACATTGTGAAGCAAATTCTTTTGAAAGTGGCACAAACCCATTCACATCGCTGGTCAAAAATTTGATAAGTTCTGGTTTATACAAACTGTCTATATTAAAATGATATGTTGGCATGCTGCCAATATGCTCGCGGTATTCATGTGCAAAAGCTTTTGAGCCTTTAAGGCCGCATTCTTCGCCATCAAAGCTTACAAAGATTAAACGGGTATATTCCGGGCGATAGTTACCGAAAAATTTAGCCAGTACTACGGTAATGGCACTTGCAATTAAATTATCGCCGGCACCCGGTGTAGCGTTTTTGCTTTTGAAAAAAAGCATCTGCATGTTAGCAATACCAAGCAGCACAATTATTGCCATAAAGACAATGTGGGCAGCATGTGAATTATACCAGTACGCATTAACAACAATTAACCATCCAATAACAAGCGATAGTACCATGGAAAGAATAATTGATGCAACACGTATGCGATACAAACGTGGTGTGGTTCGCATAAACGTAAATTCGTATGCACTGTCGTGATGACCGCTAATGATGATCTGCTGGCGTACTTCTTTTTTAGGATTAATAATGCCTATAGCGTTGTAACCTTTTTTTGATGGGTACAGAAAATCAAAGGTGCCTTTGTAAAAAATAAATTGATGCGATGCAATGATATTTGCAACAGTGAATCCAAGTGCTGCTATACCATACCAGTGCAGTATTAAACATATAACCGAAGCAATGTATATCCATGGCACCAGCGTTAAAAATCCTAAAAAAGCAGCAGGATGGGTGGTAAATGATTGAAGCTGTGACCGGTGGCAATACGCTCTGTACAGTATTTCAAATATGCGTGCTGTTACGTGTGATTCATCCGAGCAGGATGGGCGTGGACCAATAGTGGTAATTATTGTTTTAACAATGGTAAATGCATATCGTGTGAGAGAGTTAAGAGTTTTCTTGTTCATGGTATTTCTCATATAGTGTAAATAAAATTGCAATTCATATTCTTTCCATTTTTAAGTTAGTACTTATGTGCAGATTTATGAACAGTAACTATCGCCACAAACAGTATAAAAAAAGAAATGTATATTGCAACACAATTTATGCCTGATTAAAAAATAGTGAATAGCAGGAAATGCTGCTCTATACTATGCTCTTGTTATTTTATAAATTAGTGATGTGAGCAGGATTATTTTAAAAAAAAATATTTACCTGAAAATTTTTTAGATATACTATGGCTATTTGGCTATATTGCCAAATAAGAAATATTTAGTTAATTTTTATTGACATTTGAGGATTATCGCATGGATACAACATTGAATGAGTCATTGATACATATTTGCCAAATATATATAAAAAATTTCTTCATAACGGTATTCTGTTTTTTTGTATTAACTCATAGTGCAATTGCTGGTGAAAAACGGTTTACTATTGATGAGTGCGTTTCTCTAGGATTGAAAAATAATAATGACCTGAAACTTCAGCACAATAAAGTTGAAGAAGTACGTTATAAATATTATCAGATGATTGCCTCATATCTGCCACAGATTGATGCCAGCCTTGTATATAAAAAATACGATCAGATCCCATTAACGCAAAAAGAAATTGCTGGCGTGCAAAAGATTGGTGAAAGACCAGGTTTTGAAGACTATTTTGCAGGAGTAATGTTGAGTCAGGTAATCTTTTCTGGTCAAAAATATTATCAAATTAAGGCATTAAAGACAGCCTATGAATATGAGATAACGAAGTATGATGTTATGCTTTTAAATACAAAACTTACAATAGCTAAAGCGTTTTATGAACAATTGCGCAGCAACTATGCAGTAACAATCCAGAAGGAGTTGACTGATAAACTCCAGAACCAAAAAGTTATAACAGATTTATTATATAGAGGTGGCAAGCTTACAAATATAGATCTTTTAAAAGTGCAAACACAATTGGCCATATCTATAGATGCATTGGAAAATTTAAAAAATCTAGCATATTCCAAAGCCTTGATGTTGGGGCAGGTACTGGGAACAGATGAACCTGTATATGCTCAACATGAACTGATACCTCCACCAGATAATTACTTTGATGTATCGCAATGTTACTCACTTCCCCAAAATCATCCTGAACTCAAGATTGCGCAATTATTAAAAGAGAAATCTGATTTTGAAAAAGAACAGGCATACAGCACATTAATGCCAACAGTATATTTTAATGCCAATTACTATAGAGAAGAATCAAAATTCTTTCCAGGGTATCCAAACTGGTATGTTGGATTTATTGCAACAATGCCCCTTTTTCATGGTGGAAGCATTTATACTGAAATAAAACAGGCACATGCACGGTATGATCAGGTTACTGAGTCATTACGAAAAACCGAGATAGAATTAGGAGTGCGATATCAGGCTGCCTTAGCAATGCTCAAAGACAGAAAAAACAGGATATTAACAACTCAGAAAGCCCTTGATCTGGCAAGTGAATCACTCATTGCATCTGAGTTAAAATATCAAACAGGTAAATTAACAACAATTGAACTTCTTGATGCACATATTATATGGAATAATGCATACCTATCTTTCATAAATGGTTTGATAGATTATTATATTGCCTGTGAGGAGATGAAATATCTTTGTACAGAAACTATAAAAGATAAGGAGAAATAAAAATGAAGCGGTTTGTTATTGTTATTGTCATTATTGCATTATTTTTTATAAGCGGATGCGAAAAGAAATCAAAGCAAGAAGAAAAGATAATTCCAGTTAAAACAATTACAGTAAAACCGGGGGAAATTTTTAGCTATGTTTCTGTTTTGGGGAATGTTGATTCTAAAACACATACATGGGTTAAGGCAACAGCCGAAGGTTTTGTAAAATCTCTCTCTGTGAAAGAAGGTTCGTATGTCCATGAAGGGCAGATAGTATGTTATATCCTACCAGTTGATTCTCAAAACATGTTGGGACAGGCTCAGCTTGAATATAATACTGCTAAGCGGGAATATGAGAATGCAGATGAATCAAATAAAGAAATAGCAAAAGCTCGATATGAAGAAGCACAAAAAATGCTCCAGTCATCGTATAGTCTTTACAAACCAGTACCATGTGTAAGCCCAGTAAGCGGAACTGTTCTTTCAAAAACAATAGAAAATGGTTCAATGGTAGGTTTAAAACAAAATCTTGTTGAAATAGCCGATTTGAACAAATTAATAATACGGGCGTCATTACCTGAAGAACTGATTTCAAAAGTTCATATTGGTAATACTGTAGTAGTCAGGGTGCCAAATGACAGCCAGGAAATACAATTAAAAGGTAGAATATCCATTATCACATATGGTATTAATCCAATGTCAAAAACAGCTGGTGTTGAAATTAACATATCTTCAAACCCCATTTTAAAACCTGGTATGACCAGTGTTGTTGATTTTGTCACAGATCATAAATCCCAAACCATTGTTGTTCCTGTTGAGTCAGTATTGTTAGATTATCAGGGAAACAAAAAAGTATTTATTGTAAAAGATGGTAAAGCTGTGGAGAAGACTGTTATAACAGGAATAGAGTCCAATACTAAAATTGAAATACTACAGGGATTATCATTTGGTGATGAGCTTGTTGTATTGGGACAAGAAAACTGTAAAAATGGCATGAAAGTAAAAGTGATGAAACAAAAACAGGGAAATTCTGAAAAAAAGAAAATTTAACAAAGGCGGACAGCAATGAATTTAACTAATGAATCAATAAAACGGCCGGTTGCAATTACTGTATTAATATTTGCGGCGATAGTTATTGGCATCTTTGGTTTTACTCAATTGCCAGTTAATTTGCTTCCTGATATTACATATCCTCTGGTTAAGGTTTATGTTACCTGGCGTGGTGCAACACCAGAAGAAATTGAGGATAATGTTGCTGAAGTAATTGAGCCAAGAATGGCTACAGTTGATAATCTGGATTATCTGGAATCACAGTGTACTGATAGCTTATATACGCTACTGGTTAACTTTGATTATGCAGCAGATAGGGATATTGCATATCAGGATGTTACTGCAAAAATGGGGCTTGTTAAGAAAAAACTCCCGGCAGATGCTGAAGAACCTCTTATTATAAAAGCTGATCCTTCGCAACTACCTGTTATAGATTTACTGGTAGTATCACAAAAAATGGATCTTGTTTCATTACGATTATGGGTGGAAAATGAATTGCAAAAATATTTTGCCACTGTGGAGGGAACAGCAGGTACGGAAGTTACCGGTGGTCTGCTACGGGAAATCAGAGTTATCGTAAATCCCCATAAAATGCAAGCTCTGGGAATAACTGTTGATTCGTTAATGAAAGTTCTCCGCGATGCTAATATTGAATTGTCTGCCGGGCGAATAACTGGCGAAACCAAGGAATTTAGCGTACGTACAATGGGCAGGTTTACCAGTATCAATGATATAAAAAATGTAATTTTGAAACGTGATGAATATGGTGGCTATGTTTATTTGCGGGATATTGCACAGGTTATAGATACACATGATGTACAGCGCATTATTACCAGATTGAATGGTCATGAAGGGGTAAAACTTTCAATTTTTAAGCAAGCCAATGCTAATACAGTTCAAGTTGAGCAGCGTATTAAACAAAAGATTCAAGAATTACAATCTATACTACCATCTGATGTATCAATGAAAATTATATATAATCAGGCAGATTATATTCGTGCAGCCGTATCTGGCGTAAGAGATGCAGCAGTAATTGCGGCTTTACTGGTTATATTAGTGACGTGGTTTTTCTTAAGTGGATGGAGGAGAATACTGATTGTAACATTGTCTATTCCGTTGCCCTTGTTGTTAACCTTTTTTTCAATGAATATTCTTGGGTATTCGCTTAATATTCTATCATTGGGTGGCTTGGTTATAGCCATTACAGTTATTCTTGATCAAACTGTTGTTGTTCTTGAAAATATTACGCGATTACAGGAAGAGGGTGCTGCAAACTTTATTGAAGAAGGTGCAAATCAGGTTAACGTGGCACTTGCATTTGCTACTTTAACATTCATGGCATTATTTCTTCCATTCCTTATGGTACCAGGTCTTGTATCCCTCCTATTCCATGAGCTTATTATTACCGTGGCACTATCAATTGGCTTTTCTATGCTTGTAGCTTTGACTGTAACTCCTATGCTTGCAAACCGCTTATTATTTGAATTTACTACTGTTCCAGAAATGACAAAAACATTAATAACCAGTAATACTGCAAAAGAGTCTAAAGCACCACTTCGTGATAAGTTCATGCATAATTTATCGCAATGGTATCAGGTTAGGTTACAATCTGCTCTTGAACACCGTTACAGAATTCTAATTGTTACTATCGTGATTTTTATACTGGGCGTAATCTTTTTAAATTTTGTAGGTACTGAATTTTTGCCCAAAGCAGATGATGGCATGATTACAGCAAAAGTTAAAATGCCAATTGGAACTTCAATGCAACAAACCTTTCAGGTAGTAAAAAATATTGAAAATGAAGTATTAAAACTTCCGGATGTTGAAACAGCATTTTCATTGGCAGGTGGGAAAATATGGGGGCTTGTTACTTCTGAGGTTGCCAATGAAGGAGAAGTGGATATACAGTTAATACCGGGTAATAAACGAAAAATCACTACAGATGAATTTGTTGAAAAATATGGTGATCAGTTGCGAAAAGCTGCAAGATATCCGGGTGCAAAGGTAAAGGTTTTTCATTCAAAGATGAAAGGTATTCGACAGATTGGTGAATTTGATGTTGAAGTTGAAATTAGAGCACCAAAGACTGTTGCTGTAAAGGACATGGCAATAACTGCACAGTCAATTATCAACAGAATAAAAGATATAAAAGGGCTAACAAATATTGATATTTCGCTGGATGTAACAAAGCCCGAGTATCATATACTGGTAAACAGGGATAAAGTATCTGATCTTGGAATTTCTGTTAATCAAATAGCTACCACAGCAAGAATGCTGATAGATGGATTAATTGCAACATATTATTTTGATAGTGGGTATTATTATCCTGTCCGTGTAGTATTAGGTGAAGAGCAGTTTAAAGGCAAGATTGACATTGGTAATATTCCCCTTTTTACTGTTGGTGGATTTCCAATTTATATATCCAGTATTGGTACAGTTGAGCGATCACAGGGACCGGTAGAAATTGACCGAATAGATCAGATGAGGCTTATTAAAGTAACTGCATCGGTTGTTGGAGAAAGTGTTGGAGATGTAAACAATGAAATTCAGAAGCGCTTGAGTGATTTCTCATTGCCTTCAGGATGGAATATATCAATGGGTGCTCAGGCACGAATGATGAGTGAAAATTTTAAAAGTTTGCTGATCATTATTACATTGGCATTATTCTTTGCGTATGTTATTCTTGCAATTCAATTTGAGTCGTTTGGCATTCCATTTCTATTACTAATACGAATACCTCTTTCATTGGCAGGAATTTCTGTTATTATGTTTTTAACCAATACGCCAATTGGAGTAACCGTATTGATTGGAGTTGTAATTTTATCAGGGATGGAACTTATTCATGGAGTAGTGTTGATAACTTTCATACGTGAGCTTGAACAAAAAGAAGGATCAATAGAAAAAGCTATTATACTGGCATCAGGGCTTCGTTTGCGCCCAATCCTCATGACAGTGTTTGTGGGTATATTTGGATTACTGCCTCTTGCTATGGGATGGGGTGAAGGAACTGAATTATTACAACCAATGGCCATAGCAGATATTGGTGGGTTAATATACTCATTATTTCTAACATTCTTCTTTATGCCAGTAGCATATTATATGATGCATAAAACTAGGAATTGAAGAAAGTACAATAATTTATGGAGGACTTATGAAAAAGTTTTTGATAACATGTTTTTTAATAGCAGGTAGTATTAGCATGGGATTTGTATCAAATGATTTTGATAATGATTTGAGTTTATTCCGAAAAAAAGTTTTTTCCCTTTGTGCGCAGCTACAGGAACCTAATGTTAAATTGAACAAAGTAATGCTTGATCAAGTTGATCAGATTATACTGGCATGGGGTTCCATTTCTTCAAAGTATAAAAATAATCCACCTTTGCCATATAGTAATGACCCGGCATGGGCTTTGTACTTTGATGAGGCAAAAGATAATTTTATGCTAATGCGTGAGAACGTTGCAAAAGGTAATATAAAACGAGCGGTTCAGTTTTGTGGCTCTAATTGTATGCTTTTTGTTAAAATGCATAAGATTAATGGAAATGTAGGCTTAGCTGACATGATGTTTGATTTACGATCCAGTATAAAAATGATAGTGTCTATGGCAAATGCTGGAAACTGGAACGGTGTTGATAATCAGATCAATCAGTGCGATACAATAATGAAAGGATTACAAGCGCAAGCTAAGAATCATAATAATGATTCAGCACAACAGGACATTGTAAAAGAAATAGTCATATTATGGGATAAATTTAAAAGCAAAATTCAATCACATGATAAACAATCAGTTAAAGAAGGCTTAGTTGTATTTTTAAAGCAATATAATCAATTGTATTATGAAGTATTGTAAGCCATGGAGGGGATCACTAGTAAAAAAATTTTTAGAAAGATATATTATATTTGGCTATATTACCAAATAAGCAAAAATTAAAATTTTTATGTAGGGTATGGGTATGGACCCACTGTTAAAACAAAAGTATGAAACACGTGCTACAATCATGAAGGCACTGGCGCATCCAAGTAGACTTATGATGGTAGAGGAGCTAGAAAAAGGACCTCGATGCGTGTGTGAACTGCAACAGCTTGTGGGTGCAGACTTGTCAACGGTATCCAAACACTTATCGGTGATGAAAAATGCAGGACTGGTGTATGATATCAAGCAAGGCACAACAGTATATTATCATCTGAAAACTAACTGTGTTTTAGATTTTATTGGGTGTGTTGATAGAGTTATTGAATTTAATGTGGCACATCAGGTTAAGATTGCGCAATGTTGTAGTAAAACGAATAGCGCATAAAATTGTAGTTTAGTATATGTCATTTGGTCATGTCCTGAATTTATTTCAGGATTGATTCAGGATCTCAATGGTAGGAAGAAGAGATTCCGGATCGAGTCCGGAATGACAAATGACGAAAAGATTCCGGGTCAAGCCCGGAATGACATTGATACTCTGTCATTTCGAAGGAGCTAAGTGACTGAGAAATTTTAATTTATTACTTTATTTTTCAAAGGAGTTGCGTATATGGACTGGAAGACTGAGTTAAAGAAGTTGCTGTACATAGTTGCAGCATTTCTTGTTTTTTACTATCTGCCAATTGGCAATCCGCGTTTTGACAATGCTGTATTTGAGGCATTGCACCTGACAAAGTGGTATGCACAGGAACATGTTCTTTTGTGTCTGGTGCCTGCATTTTTTATTGCAGGAGCTATTGCAGCATTTGTCAGTCAAAACAGTGTAATGAAATATTTGGGGCCCACTGCACCAAAGTTACTGGCGTATGGTGTGGCATCGGTTTCGGGAACCATATTGGCCGTGTGTTCGTGTACGGTGCTTCCACTTTTTGCAGGCATCTATACTATGGGCGCAGGGTTGGGGCCTGCAACAGCTTTCTTATATTCAGGACCTGCTATCAATGTGCTTGCCATTATTCTTACTGCGCGAGTGTTAGGGCTTGAAATAGGTATTGCGCGTGCTTTGGGTGCAATCCTTTTCAGTGTGGTCATTGGTGCGCTTATGTATCTCATATTCAGAAAAGAAGAAATAGAAAAAGCCAATGCCATGATGGGAAGCCCTGAGCCCCAAACACCGCGCCCACTGTGGCAAACGGTTATCTATTTCTTTTTGATGGTGGCAATACTGGTATTTGCAAACTGGGGAAAACCTGCAACACAGGAAGGTCTATGGTACACTATTTTTAGCTATAAATGGGAAATTACCGGCATATCATCGTTGTTATTAGGGCTAACACTTGGTGCATGGTTTGGCGTGAAGTGGTGGAAGGTGCTGGTTTCTATCATTGTCGTTGGTGTTTTAGGATTTCTATTTCCCCATGAGCCTATGATAGCATTTGCTGCAGGAGTTGTTGCACTCACAATAATAACTGCTACTGAAAAAGGCGAAATGGAAACGTGGCTACAGCAAACATGGTCATTTGCAAAACAGATACTACCGCTTCTTTTAGGTGGTGTACTTGTTGCTGGATTTTTGTTAGGCCGTCCTGGGCATGAGGGGATAATTCCATCAGAGTGGGTTAGTGTTGCTGTTGGTGGTAATTCCGTATTTGCCAACTTCTTTTCTTCTTTAGTAGGTGCATTCATGTATTTTGCCACACTCACCGAGGTTCCCATTTTGCAGGGATTACTTGGCAGTGGTATGGGATATGGTCCCGCATTAGCATTGCTTTTAGCTGGACCTGCGCTGTCACTTCCCAATATGCTTGTTATACGCAGTGTTATAGGTACCAAAAAGACTGTTATCTATGTATCGCTGGTGGTGATTATGGCAACCATTACAGGACTTGTGTTTGGAATGATATATTCATAGGGGAATAAGTACATGCTAAAGAAAATTGCTGTAGTTTTTATTGTATGGGCGATAGTTACCGGGTATGGTTTTGCAGAAGAAAGCAAACCGCTGGTAAATATTTCAGGTGTAGGGTACTTTGACTGGAAGAAGGACATACAGAAGGCAGATGGTTCAGAATGTGAAAATACCTTTGAGCTTAACCGTGTGTATGTTAACTTTACAAAGCAGTTTGATGAGATATGGAGCTTGCGAGTGACGACTGATATTGGCCAGGTAGAAAGTGAAAGCACAACAAAATACCAGGAAGATAGTGGGACAGCTTCGAAAGTGAAATCAAAAACCAACAATTATACGGTGTATCTTAAGTTTGCGTATGTTCAGGCAGCACAGCAGTTTGATTCAATGGGATATGCGGTCAAATTTGGTATGGTGGGAACTCCGCTGCTAAACTATGTTGATGAACAAAGTGATTACCGGTGGATACAGCAGAACTATTTTGACAATTCAAAAGATTTAATTGGCACATCGGTTGATTATTCGGCTGATGCGGGGGTCAGAGCCGATGTTTCTTTATTCAAAGTGGTTACCATAACAGGAGCTATCACCAATGGTGAAGGATTTAAGCATGTAAGCGAAACCGATGATGGTAAAGCCTACTATGGTATGCTCACGGTTAAACCGTTTGAACATTTCAGTCTGATAGCATTTAATAGATATTGTATAACCAATGATAGTGATAGGTCAAATAACTATACCAACAACACGGCGTTTGGTGCATTCTATACACAGGATGTTGTAAAGGCCGGTGTTGTATATGCACTACCTGTTGAGGAAGTAAGTGACCAAAAAACAAAGTATAGGCTGATAGATAGTTACCTGCATGTTGACCTCTCGTATGTGTGGACTGTCCCACTGATTATAGCGGTGCGCTTTGGTTATGGAAAAAATACAGATACAGATAATACCACTAAGATTTACTCAGGTGGTATTGGGTATCGTTTTGGCAAAGATGTGCGAACTATTGTATATTATCAGCATAAAAAAGATGATTCGTTGTCAAAAGCTGATGAGGTTATGTATGTTAAATGTGGTATAAGTTTTTAATGTGTCTAAAGGAGGAATAGTATGAGCAATACAGTACTTGTTGCAATAGATTTTTCAGAGTTTTCGCAGAAAATTCTTGATAGTGGCATTAAAATTGCAAAAGGTTTAAAAGGCAAGGTGGACCTTATCCATGTTGAAGAAGATATATACAGAATAAAGCGTTCACATGAAACAACACCAATGGATGAAGAATTTTTCCCGGTAATAGAAAAATTTCATACAGCACGCTTAACTCAATGTCAGAAAGAGCTTGATAAGCTACATAAAAAGATACCATCGGCATTACGGGGGAAAAAGATAATTGTAGAAGGCCATCCAACTGAAGAGATTGCTAAATATATTGATGCAAACAGGGTGGCAGTGCTGGTTATTGGTTCCCATGGGTCAAGCAATTTGCCAATAGCACGGTTGGGTTCATCAGCGGAAAAATTGGCACGCAAGGCATCCTGTTCAGTGTTCATTATAAAATAGAGTTTTAAAATTTATTTCATTTAAGGAGGTAGTTCAGTATGGCATGGTTAGCAGGATATCCACGGGAAAAGGTTAACTGGAATCCAACTGTGGATTTAGAAAAATGTGTTAAATGTGGTATGTGCATGAATTGTGGAAGACAGGTCTATAAATGGACAAAGGAAGGGCCGGTTGTTGCAAATCCTTTAAGCTGTATTGTTGGTTGTACCACATGTGCAAATCTTTGTAAAGGTAATGCCATAACGTTCCCGGATATCAATGAATTACGTGCACTTTATGAGCGCGAAAAGATATGGGCACATGTAACCAAACAGATGAAGGAAGAAGGTAAGCTTACGGTACAAGAGTAGTAAAATTTTTCTAGAATGATTCAGATGAATATTGAAAGCAGGGTTGCAGGTCAAATAATTATGAGTATTGTAAAAACAGGTGAAGAGTGCATATGCCTGTGTTTGTAGATTACAAATGGATGAAAATGATTTAGTATGGTATTATATAATAGCTTTAGATACTCAGTTTCACAGGAGGTTGTGATGAAGAAGTTTGAAATTCTGGGTACCGGTTGCCCAAAGTGCAACATGTTGCAAAATTTAACCGAACAGGCTGCAAAGGAATTAGGTTTGCAGTATGAACTGAAAAAGGTTACTGACATCAAGCAGATAATGAACTATGGTGTGATGATTACACCGGCGCTTGTTGTTGATGGACAGGTTAAGGTAGCCGGAAAAGTTCCCACACTTGACGAAATCAAAAAGTTGATCCAGTAAATTTTATTAATTCTATCAGAAGGAGTTTGTTTATGGACTGTTGTGGTGGCGGTACTGTACTGTTATATTCATGTTCTGGTGCGGCTGATGTTGGCTGTATAGCTGACAGGGTTACACGCATTCTTTCTAAAGAAAAGGTTGGCAGGATGACCTGCCTGGCGGGAGTTGGTGCACGCCTTTCCGGGTTTATTGCTTCAGCACAGGGGGCAGATCGCAATATAGTCATTGATGGCTGTCCTGTTGCCTGTGCACAGAAAGGGCTTGAAGCAGTAGGTGTCACAGCCGAAGTATATAATTTGGCCAATTATGGTTGCAAAAAAGGTGAAACTCCCGTCAATGAAGAGCTAATTGAGGAGATAGCACTGCGTATTAAAGACGATATACTGAATTACCAATCAATGTCTGCCAGAATAGCAGAAGATGAAGGATCTGGCGGCTGTTCATGTAGTAGTTGTTGATAGTGCAATGACGTTTTTTTATTACATTGATGAAGTTGTGGAAAAATTGTAATTTTAGTAAGGTTTTAATATAGTAATGTTTTACTCTATATGATAGATAGGCTTGTTGGATATTATTTGGCTGAATATTAGTACACTCTGTCATTTCGACGAGCGAAGTTCAATTCGTCATTTCGAAGGAGCGAAGTGACTGAGAAATCTTACAGTACTGAGAAAAGATTTCTCGCTGCGCTCGAAATGACAGAAAGAGTTGCTCAAAATGACAATGAGTTGTAAAGATTCCGGGTCAAGCCCGGAATGACATTGATACTCTGTCATTTCGAAGGAGCGAAGTGACTGAGAAATCTTACAGTACTGAGAAAAGATTTCTCGCTGCGCTCGAAATGACAGAAAGAGTTGCTCAAAATGACAATGTGTCGTAAAGATTCCGGGTAAAGCCCGGAATGACATTGATAATCTGTCATTTCGACGAGCGAAGTTCAATTCGTCATTTCGAAGGAACGAAGTGACTGAGAAATCTTACAGTATAAAGCAAAGATTTCTCGCTACGCTCGAAATGACAGAAAGGGTTCCTCGAAATGACAATGAGTTGTAAAGATTCCGGGTCAAGCCCGGAATGACGGCTATGTAACAAGTCATACTGAACCATGTCCTGAATTTATTTCAGGATTGATTCAGCCAGTCATCCTGAACTTGATTCAGGATCTAAACGGTGAGGATAAAGATTCCGGAACAGGTCCGGAATGACAGTACAACGCTATCATTAAAAGGAATGAAGTGAGAAAAAATATTAAAGTACTGAGAAAAGATTTCTCGCTACGCTCGAAATGACAGAAAGGGTTGCTCGAAATGACAATGAGTTGTAAAGATTCCGGGTCAAGCCCGGAATGACATTGATACTCTGTCATTTCGAAGGAGCGAAGTGACTGAGAAATCTTACAGTACAAAGCAAAGATTTCTCGCTGCGCTCAAAATGACAGAAAGGGTTGCTCGAAATGACAGAAAGGGTTGCTCGAAATGCCAAAAAGGATTGCTTGAAATGACTGTGATGATGTTCAAAGTGAAGTGAGAGCATCATAACGTTTAAATTAAATTTTAGGGAGAATAACCTATGAAACAGTGGATTGTTTCTATACTATTGATTTTCTTATCAGTAACTATCGCCTGTAAACAAAATAATAATGATGCACAAACACAGCAAAACACAACAGTAGAAAATACTGTAGTGGCTGAAACACAGGATAACGCTATAGTAACATTTGTTGAAATAGGCTCGGTTAATTGTATCCCATGCCGCATGATGCAACCAGTCATGAAAAAAGTTGAAGAAAAATATGGCAGCAAGGTAAAAATTGTTTTTTATGATGTATGGACACAGGAAGGGGCACCGTATGCTCAAAAGTTTGGCATACGCGTGATTCCAACACAGGTGTTTCTGGACAAAGATGGCAAAGAATTTTTTCGCCATGAGGGGTATTTCCCTTTTGAAGCAATTGACGAGTTATTGCAAAAACATGGGGTAGCGCAATGATGGAGCTTTTTACCTGGCTTACAAATGCACTTCAATCCACCGTATGGATTGCAATTGCTGCTTCGTTTACGTGGGGAGTATTATCAATAGTACTCTCGCCCTGCCACCTGTCAAGCATCCCGCTTATCATTGGATATATTGATGATCAGGGAATCAGGACAACAGCACGAGCATTTGTGGTATCGCTTTTGTTTTCGTTGGGAATCCTTATCACCATTGCGCTTGTTGGTGTGGTTACCGCGCTTGCGGGCAGAATGATGGGTGACGTTGGGATATGGGGCAACGTATTTGTGGCAATTATTTTTTTCATCATTGGGCTGCACTTACTTGAGATTATTACCGTACCATTTTTACAAAAAAGCGCAAATCCTAAAGTTACACAAAAAGGTTTGTGGTCTGCCTTTATGTTGGGACTCGTGTTTGGTATTGCACTAGGGCCCTGTACTTTTGCCTATATGGCACCAATGTTAGGAGTTGCGTTTCAGGTAGCGGCCACAAAGATTTTATTTGCGATAGCTCTGGTGACCATGTATGCAATTGGCCATTGCAGTGTAATAGTTATTGCAGGTACTTCATATGAAGTGGTGCAGCGATACCTGAACTGGAATGAACGTTCAAAGGGTGCGGTGATTGTGAAAAAAGCATGTGGGCTCCTGGTTATTGGTGGCGGAGTATATTTGATTTTTAGCGTTTTATAATAATGAAAAAATAAAAAAATTTGATTTATGGATAGTATGCAGTATATTAGTATATGAATATTTGTTCATATACTAATATATCCAGACACAATGGACTAATGGTATGATAACGCAGGTTAAAGCAGCAACCATATTTAAAATGCTTTCTGATACTAACAGACTGAGAATAATAAATCTCCTTATGCAGAAAGAATTATGTGTGTGCCATATGGCTGAGTTGCTTGGAATATCCCAAACCAACGTATCTCATCACTTAGCAAAGCTCCATGCAGCCAACATGGTGCACTATCGGAAAGATGGCCAGTGGATATATTATAGCCTTAATGAAGATTTTGTTAAAGCTAACAATCAATTATTTGAGTATCTTACACATGTATTTTTATCAGAATCAGTGTATAAGGATGATATAAAAACACTGCATGGAATGGGTAATTTCCATTGCAGGGTATAAAGTAGAATAATATTAATTTTTGAAATAAGGAGGAATTGTTTCTATGCCAGCGTATGAATATCGTTGTGATGACTGTAATGAAACATTTACTGTCATTGCCTCTATGAGTGAAAAAGAAAAAGGGTTACAGGTGGTATGTAAAATATGTGGAAGCACCAATGTACGGCAGGTATATTCAAGTGTTTCAGTTGGTGGTAAAAAAAAGGATCTCCCCTTAGTTGGCGGTGGATGTTCCTGTGGTGGGGCATGTTAAAAATGTCATTTAAGGCTATTGTGAAAGCAAATATTCATCATAAAATTTGTTTCAAACAATACAGTAGTAAAAGTTTAAAAAATCTATTGGGAGGCAACAATGTTTAGAAAAGTGCTCTTTGCTTCTGATCTATCAGAGGCATCCACTCATGTTATTGAATGTATTAAAGACTTAAAAGTATATGGGACAAAAGAAATAATTTTATTGCATGCATTGGGCCTTAAGTATATTGAGGATTTACGGTATTCACTGATAAAAGACGCCGAACCGGTACTACAAAAACAAAAAGCAATGTTTGAGAGCTACGGGTATTCTGTTACGGTGCATGTTGCCAATGATGGAGCAGCGTATGAATTATGGAAATTGGCAAAACAAGAAAATGTTTCAATGGTTGTCATTGGAACTCATGGGCGTAGTTTAGCGTTTGATGTATCGTTAGGTGGTACAGCACATAAAATTATCCACGATATTGCAAAGCCACTTCTTGTTGTACGTTTAAGTGCGGAAGATACCACAAAGCCTGTATGTAAGGCAGCTTGTGTTGATATTAAAAAGCCATTACTCTATGCCACAGATTTTTCGGACACTGCTGAGCTGGCATTTACGTATGTAGAAAAAATGGTCGAAAGCGGAGTTAAAAACGTCACATTGATACATATTCAGGATAAAACCCGAATTGAAAAATATCTAAAAGACAGACTGGATGAATTTGATACTATAGATACTGAAAGGCTTGAATTGCTGAAAAACAGGTTAATTGAAAAGGGTGCAAAAAACGTTGATTTTATTTTAAAATATGGGATACCGGTAGAAGAAATAATTAATGAATCCAAAAACAGAGATTATGCAATGATAGTTATGGGTTCTTTAGGTCGAAGCCTTATAAAAGATGTTTTTATTGGTAGTGTAAGCTGGAATGTGGTACGTAATGCTTCTCAACCGGTATTGCTAATACCACCGTTAAAATAAAATAATGAGTAATCGTAAGTACTGTGAATTATCACGAGAGTGAAATAATTATTACTTAAAAGGGGTATAACTATGGCTGATAGTGTAGCAAAAAAACTTTCATTTGTTGACAGGTATTTAACAGTATGGATATTTTTAGCAATTGCACTGGGTGTTGCTATGGGGTATTATTTGCCCGGTGTAAAAAGCTTTATCAATACATTGCAGGTAGGAACAACCAATATCCCCATTGCCATTGGACTTATCCTCATGATGTATCCGCCTCTTGCAAAGGTTAAATATGAAGAAATGGGGAAAATCTTTCAGAATAAAAAATTGCTGGCAGTGTCATTGTTGATGAACTGGGTAATTGGCCCAATTGTCATGTTTGTACTGGCAGTGCTGCTTTTGCGCTCATATCCTGAATACATGATTGGTGTTATACTTGTTGGGCTTGCACGGTGTATTGCAATGGTGATTGTTTGGAATGAGCTTGCCGGCGGTGATCGTGAACTGGCTGTTGGTATGGTTGCGTTTAATGCTGTATTTCAGGTTTTGTTTTATGCAGTGTATATATATTTATTTATCACACTTGCACTTAATTGGTTTGGCCTTGTCAAGGGGCTTTCTATCTCGGTTTCAATGTCTGAATCGGCTAAAACGGTATTCATATATTTAGGTATACCATTTCTTGGTGGCGTAATCACACGGTTTGGGATGATTGCACGCAAAGGGAAGGAGTGGTATGAAACGGTGTTCATACCAAAAATAAGCCCCATTACATTGATTGCACTGCTCTTTACTATTATTGTGATGTTCTCAATGCAGGGTAATAAGATTATTGAACGACCACAGGATGTTGTTATAGCAGCATTTCCAATGCTTATATATTTTGTTTTAATGTGGTTTGTTACATTCTATATTGTGCGGCGTATTACCGGTGATTATCCAAAAACAACGGCAGTAGCATTCACAGCTGGATCCAATGACTTTGAACTGGCAATTGCAGTTGCCATTGCCATATTTGGTATTAATTCAGGGCAGGCATTTGCAACAGTTATTGGTCCACTGGTGGAAGTGCCCGTGTTGATTGGCCTTGTCAATGTGGCTTTAGCATTTAAAAAACGCTATTTTTAGGGCTTTATTCAGCAGATACGTGTATGCGCTTTGAATGGATGGGCAGGCAGGAAAGGCAATATGTAGCTGATGGTATTGGTCAGGTATATATTGAACTTTCCACTGCCTGCAATTTATCGTGTACCACCTGTGTACGCCATTCTATTAAAGAATTTAAAAATACCCATTTTACCAGAAGGTTGATTAACAAGCTGGTGGGTCAATTACAGGAACTATCGCACCTTGACCGTATTGTTTTATTAGGCTTTGGCGAAGCTCTTTGTAATCCCGACATACAGTGGCACCTACGACACCTGAGTACACTAAATGTGCCGATAGTACTTGTTACCAATGGGTTGCTTATTAATCAGCATTTAGCTGAATTATTTGTTTTGTTGCCTCTTGAAGCAGTCTATATATCTATAGATGATCCTGCAGGAGTTAGACCTGTTATCCGAAAAGGAAGTGATGTGCATATTCCATTGCAGGCAATAACCGTGCTTCAAGAAACAAAAATAAGCAAAAAAGCACAAAAGCCGATAATAGGTGTGGAAACTGTTGTTACTGAGTATACTGTTAACAGTGTTGTTGATATAATTACGATGGCAAAACAGGCAGGGGCAGAACATTGTATTGTAAGTCACGTGTTTCCGTATACCAATGCTATGAGTAATGCTATAGTCTATTCAATTGATGGGAAATATGATGGATTAAAACAGGCAAGAAAGTTATTGACACATGATACCACAGTAACCGTGGCAGAAAGCAATGCCTCCACATTACGCAGGTGCCCCTTTATTGAAAAGGGGACGGTGTTTGTCAATGTTGAAGGATACATTTCTCCCTGTCCTGAGCTTGCCTATACACACCAGGCTTACTATTTTGGTAATCCGCGCACACACATACAGCATAGATTTGGGAATATAGCAAAAAATAGTATTGCTAGTGTATGGGAAAGTGCTGAATTTGTCAGCTTCAGGGATAAATTCAGGTATTTTGAATTTCCCGATTGCACCTTGTGTGTGGAACCTGATATGTGTTATCACCGTACTGTGGAACACAAGGATTGCTACTGGAATACTTCACCGTGTGGGGAATGCCTTTGGGCAAAAGGAATTGTACTTTGTCCATAAAAAATTTAAAGAGGTTGATTCTATGCAAAAAAAACTTTCCATTCTGTTTCTTTGTACTGGCAATTCCTGTAGAAGCCAGATGGCTGAAGGTTTTGCAAATGCATTACGCGGGGATATTATTGAAGCCTATTCTGCAGGCATTGAACCAAAAGGCCTTGACCCAAATGCTGTGATTGTTATGAAAGAAGCAGGTGTAGATATTTCACACCATACCTCAAAGCATGTGAATGATATAAAAAATAAGCAGTTTGATTACGTTATAACCGTATGTGGGCACGCCAACGAAAATTGCCCGCTTTTTCCTGGTAAAACAAAGGTATTGCATAGAGGTTTTGAAGATCCGCCACAGTTGGCAAAAGAAGCAAAGACACCTGAAGAAGCATTGCAACATTACAGGCGAGTACGTGACCAGATAAAAGAGTTTATTCTTGAGCTTCCAGGATGGCTTGAAAAGGAGCAGACTGAATTTTTTGTACAGTAGTCTGTAATCATATTTCTATTACGATGATGCAAATATCATCATTAATGAACTCACTGGTAATGTGGCTGTTTAAAAATTCTTCAATTTTACATATCAATTCATTGCCAGTGAGTTTATGATGTTTCTTTAATATTTCAAACAATGTACTGCTGTCAATATTTGTTTTAGTAATAGGATTATATAGTTCAATAATGCCATCCGTATACAATACAATTTTTGAGCCTTTTTTTAGTTTTTTTGTTGAAACTGCATAACTCCTTCCTTTTTTAATAAGATCCCTTTTTTTAAAAATTCCAATAGGGAATGGTTTCCCTGTTTTTGAAAGCTCACTTACTGTGCCATCATTGTTTACAATTATTGGTGGATAATGAGCAGCATTGCTGTAGAGTAATTCCCTTTTGTCAAAGTCAATTATGCAATAGAGTGCTGTGACAAAATTTGCCCCAATGTTGTCAGTGAGATATTCATTGAGGTAGTACAGTAATTTGTCAGGTTTAAAATAATATTTTTTCCCAACTATAAGATAATGCTTCAGCAATGCGGTGATAAATGCTGATGAAATGCCATGCCCTGTAACATCGCTTAAAAATATGCCAATCCTGTTCTTTGTTTTATCAAGAGAAATAAAATCATAAAAATCTCCACCTAAACTGTAATATGGTCTGTAGTACAGAGAAATTTTAGGAGTAGGTGAGTTTTGTGGCATGATAAAACGGTGTAAGTGTGATGCAAAGGTCAATTCCTTTTCCATGGTAAATTTGTATCTGCTTAACATTTCTTCATTTGCTTCAAGTTTGTTATTCAGTATGAAATCCTTAAAATCCCTTTGTTCGGTTATGAATGCTAATAGGCTTAAGAAAAAAGCTGTTGCAATGGGATTTGAAAGAGTTGTCCACTCGTTTGTAGTCAATTGAGCTTTTAGTGCTATTATAAAAATAAAAAGTGATAATGGTACTATTAACAATAATGGCATATACCGTAAAGCACCTGATGATATGAGGAATGTAACTATAAAAACAGTTTGAATTCCGGTTGAAACGTTTGATATATAGATATCAGGATGGATAGGATTGATAAAGATGTGATATGCTATACCTAAGATCATAATTATACCTGATGTAAGAATAATTGTATACAGGGGAATAACATAGTGGATATATTTTTTAAGTAGTGTTACTGATAGAATAAAATATATACTACACAGTAGTATGGGAAGTAGCCTGTACCACAGGGTGAAATCAAAATGTAAAATCCATATATCCTGATACAGAAACAACGCAATTACAATAGCAACCACCGGGGATGTAATTCTGCTTATTGTTAATGTTTTATAACTTTGATCAATGTAATATTGTTGTTTTAAATCTTTTGTTTTCATATGCTAATAAAATTTTATAATTTATTGTATACCTATACCATAAAATTAATAAAAACTATTGTCAATACAAACATTTTAAGTAGGTGGATTTTACATTCAAACAAGATAAGATTGTTTCGTCACTTCGTTCCTGGTAATGACAGGAGGGGAAAAGTCATTGCAAAGAGAAGTCTTTTAGGCCACCCCCTCACAATGACAAAAAGTGGGAATGCTTCATCATTCCAACGAAAACGCGATTCCTTGCAATGACAAGGGGTATGTCACTGGAAGCATAGCAGCAATCAATTAATTCTTGACAAAAATATGTATGATTGTATTACATAATTTGTGACTGTTACCATGAACTATCGCCATCATGAAACAGGAGGTAGGTATGCCGCTTAATGAAAAAGTCATTGGTAAAAAATACACATCTGACCCTGTAAAAATATCGCAGCATGAAAGTATTTATTATGCCCTTGCCTATAATGAAGACAATGATGCTTATTTTGATAATCGAAGACCTGGTGGGATTATTGCGCCGCCTATGTATGCGGTATTTTACGGGGCTGGTCCTACTGCTCAGATAATCTTTGATGCAGAGATTGGCATGAACATGATGTTTGTGGTACATTACAGCCAGTATTTTGAATGGCTGAAGCCTGTTAAACCGGGAGATGAAGTTACCTCAGAAGGAACTATCACTCATATTACCGTTAAAGAAAAAGGCAGTATTTTGGGCTGGGAGACAGTTACTAAAAATCAGCATGGTGATGTTGTAGTGAAAGCACGGTGGGAGTTTTTTGACAGGAGTGCAGGTTCGGGAAAACCAGATGCAAAAGGTGAAGAGGAAACTGTTCCATCACAGTATGTGTTTGAAGACACTATGAAAGTAAAAAATGGGCAGACATATATATATGCTGAACCATCAGGTGACCATAACCCCATCCATGTTGATGATGAGTTTGCAAAAAAAGTGGGATTGCCCGGTATCATTTTACAGGGGCTTTGCACCATGGCATTTGCTCACAAGATGGCAGTGGACCATCTAACACCTGATCGCGATCCCTTGAAGGTGCGGGAATTATTTGTTAGGTTTGCACGGCCGGTATTGCCGGGGCAAACGCTTACATTTAAAGGATATACCATAGAAAAGCTTGCAGATAAAACCAGATATGGAATAGTTGCGTTAAATAATGATGGCAAGGATGTGCTGCGCAATGCGTGGTGCTCCGTTGCCCAATAAAAATACTTTGTAAGTCAGGAGGGTATTATGGCTATACGATTTGACGGTAAAGTGGCTGTTGTTACCGGAGCAGGTTCTGGTTTGGGGCGCACCTATGCGTTAGAGTTTGCAAAACGCGGTGCAATGGTGGTTGTCAATGACCTTGGCAGTTCACGAGATGGCTCGGGTGCAAACAGCAGTGCTGCCGAAGCTGTTGTGGAGGAAATCAAAAAAAGTGGCGGCAAGGCTGTGGCAAATTATGACTCGGTTGCTACTGTTGAAGGTGGTGAGAATATCATAAAAACTGCAATGGATGCATTTGGCCGGGTTGATATTGTTGTTAATAATGCAGGGATACTTCGTGACAAGACATTTGTTAAAATGACTGAGGATGAGTGGGATATAGTGTTGGCTGTGCATTTACGCGGTGCTTTCTGTGTGACAGCTCCCGCATTTAAAGTCATGCGCCAGCAGAATTGGGGCAGGATTATCTTTACTGCTTCCGGGGCAGGTCTCTATGGCAACTTTGGACAAACCAACTATGCTTCAGCAAAGATGGCGCTTGTTGGCCTTATGAATGCACTAAAATTAGAAGGGGCAAAATATAACATTTTAGTTAACACGATAGCTCCGGTAGCAGCCTCGCGTATGACCGAGGATGTACTGCCAAAAGAAATCTTTGAAAAGCTGAAACCCGAATATGTTACACCACTGGTAATGTATTTATGTTCAGATGAATGTAAGGATACAGGAATGATATTTAACTGTGGTGGTGGATGGTATAGCCGAACTGCCATAATGTGTGCAAGCGGCACTATAATACAAGGAAAAGAGATAACTGCTGAAGATATCATGGCTCAGTGGAGCAAGATTACCGATTTGAGTGATGCAAAACCATTAAATAACATTGGCGATACGTTTGCCTATATGGCACCCCTATTAAAATAGGGACATAGCATACCATGCCTTAAGGGTATAGTGCGATGCGTCCTGTGGAGACGAAGAGTAATAATGTGTAGTGCACTACAAAAATTACTGTAACTGTTTATTTTGAATAGAAGTCATTCTGATCCTGAATCAGGTTCAGGATGACTGTACTGAATCAATCCTGAAATAAATTCAGGAGAAGGTTCAGAATGACGTGATGGGTAGTCGTCATTCCGGGCTTGACCCGGAATCTTTACGTCATTTGTCATTCCGGACTCGATCCGGAATCTCTTCTTCCTATCATTGAGATCCTGAATCAAGTTCAGGATGACTGTACTGAATCAATCCTGAAATAACTTCAGGAAAAGGTTCAGGATGACGTGATGGGTAGCCGTCATTTCGGGCTTGACTCGGAATCTTTACGTCATTTGTCATTCCGGACTCGATCCGGAATCTCTTCTTCCTATCATTGAGATCCTGAATCAAGTTCAGGATGACTGTACTGAATCAATCCTGAAATAAATTCAGGAAAAGGTTCAGGATGACGTAGTGGGGTGTAAAAACTGAATCACGTTTCAGTATAACAAAAAGAATTATATCAGGAGGTTCGTCAATGATTGGTATAGTATCATATGGTGGGTATATCCCCTTACGGCGATTATCCCGCATGCAAGTGGTGCAGCAGATGGCGTGGTACAATCCGCTGCTCTATATGCTCATGGCGGGAGAACGCTCGGTGGCAAACTGGGATGAGGATGCCATAACAATGGCTGTAGCAGCTTCGTTTGATGCACTGCATTCGGTTGATACAAAGAGTATAGATGCGGTGTATGCTGCTTCAACTACATTCCCCTTTGATGACAGGCAGAATGCAGCAGTAATTGCTGAGGCATTGAGTTTGCAGGATGGTGTTAGAACTGTTGATGTGACAGGTTCACTGAAGGCAGGAGTAACGGCAATTGTTGCAGGGTTAGATGCAATTGAGTCTGATTCTGCACGCAAGGTTTTAGTAGCTGCCGGTGAAAGGCGTTATACACGGGCTGCTTCCACGCTTGAGCTGATGTATGGAGATGGAGCAGCCACGCTGGTACTGGGGAGAGAAAATGTTATAGCTGAATTTTTAGGGTCATGTGCATATCATGAAGATTTTATTGATCATTACCGTGGTGCTGAAAAACGTTTTGACTATCCATGGGAAGAGCGGTTCATCCGTGATGAAGGGTTTGGAAGGATTATTCCCAAAGCAATAAAAGCCTACTGTGAAAAATACCACACTGATATATCAGAATTTGCTACTGTAATTTATCCCTGTCCCTTTGCACGGGAACATGCAACTATTGCAAAAAAGATTAAATCTGCTGGTGTGCATACCAACCTGCATGAAGGTGTAGGGGATACTGGTACAGCACACCCTCTGGTAATGCTTGCTCATGCCCTTGACAGCGCAAAGCCCGGTGATAAGATACTGGTGGTTGGATTTGGTCAGGGATGTGAAGTGGTTGCCTTTCAGGTAACCGATGCAATTGAAAACATTAAGCGTCCTAAAGGTGTGACTCTGAGTATGGCACGTAAAAAAGATATACCATATGCAAAGTATTTAAAATTCAGAGATTTGATAGATGCAGATATAAGCATACGCGCTGAAGCAATGCCAAATACTTCACTATCTGCACTGTGGCGACACAGGAAAATGATCCATGGTTTTACTGGATATCTGTGCAAAGCGTGTGGTACACCACAGTTCCCGCCATATCCGGTATGTGTTAATCCTGCATGTAACAAATCAGGACAAATGGAGAATTACAGTTTTGCCGACAAACCGGGGACCGTACTCATGTATACCGGTGATATGCTGGCAGCTTCTGTTGATCCGCCTGCTATCTATGGTCTTGTTGAATTTGATGGTGGGGGCAGGACGCTACTTGATTTTACTGATTGTGAGCTTGATAATCTGAAAGTGGGTTTGCACGTTGCTATGTCTTTTAGAATCAGGCGTCAGGATGATACACGGGGCTTTACAGGATATTTCTGGAAAGCTGTACCATTAATGGAGTAAGGAGGAACGTATGGCCACGGGAATAAAAGATAAAGTTGCAATTATAGGAATGGGATGTACCAAATTTGG
>Ga0067045_1028944_pt1 | contig 25590 bp, 24 predicted proteins | sample TerdegcTABiofilm_FD_59184 | JGI IMG/M metagenome (GOLD analysis project Ga0067045, IMG submission 59184) | Combined Assembly of (Gp0054472, Gp0054536) Wastewater bioreactor microbial communities from Singapore -Terephthalate degrading... | reverse complement strand
CTGTTCGCAAAGATCATTCCAGGGTATTTCCCTCTGTCGATTCTCGCGAGCCGGTATGATGTGCCCTCGGCGGGCGTAGCCTCGAGATTGTAGTTGTTGTCGGTTTCCTTTTGATATGAAATCAGCTGGGCGTTCATGAAGTCAAGAACTTTCTTGGCGAAGGCCTTTCCTTCCGGTTCGCCGATACTCTTTCCGATGAAATTAAGACATGCCTCGTTCATACCGACAAGGCCTATAGTTGAAAAGTGGTTTTTCCAGTAGCCATCGAAGCGTTCTTTCACGTTACGGAGGTAATAACGGGTGTAGGGATATAGATTCCCTTCTGTGAATTTTTCCAGCACCTTCCTCTTGATCTCAAGGCTCTCCTTTGCGAGAAGCATAAGATTGCCGAGCCTCTGGAAGAAGTCAGATTCGGACTCAGATAAAAAGCCGACCCGAGGCATGTTGATAGTGACGACACCGATTGACCCGGTAAGCGGATTCGAACCGAAAAGACCGCCGCCCCGCGAAATAAGCTCACGATTGTCGATGCGAAGGCGGCAGCACATGCTCCGGGCATCTTCCGGATTCATGTCAGAATTGACGAAATTGGAGAAATAGGGAACCCCATACTTAGCCGTCATTTCCCAGAGATTATTCAGATTCGGATTGTTCCAGTCGAATTTCCGGGTGATATTGTAAGTCGGTATAGGGAAAGTGAAAACACGTCCCTTGGCGTCGCCTTCCGACATCACTTCAAGGAACGCCTTATTGAACAGATCCATCTCAGGCTGAAATTCCCGGTAGCGCGCGTTCTGCGGCTCGCCGCCTATGATCACATCGCGGTCTGCAAAATATCCAGGCACGGTCATATCGAGCGTAACATTGGTGAAGGGAGTTTGAAAGCCGACCCTTGTAGGAACGTTTATATTGAAAATGAATTCCTGAAGGGCCTGCTTGATTTCCTTGTAACTCAGGCCGTCGTATCGGATGAACGGGGCAAGCAGGGTATCAAAATTGGAGAAAGCCTGAGCGCCTGCCGCCTCTCCCTGAAGGGTGTAGAAGAAATTGACAACCTGTCCCAGCGCACTGCGAAGATGCTTCGCCGGCCTGCTTTCCACTTTGCCGGATGCTCCCCTGAAACCTTCAATGAGAAGATCATTCAGATCCCAGCCTACACAGTATACGGAAAGGAGACTCAGATCATGGATGTGAAAATCGCCTTCGGTGTGAGCCTTCTTAATCTGGGGTGGATATATCTCATTGAGCCAGTATATCTTGCTCAGTTCAGACGATATGTAATTGTTGAGGCCCTGTAGAGAATAATCCATGTTGCTGTTTTCATTGATTTTCCAGTCGGTCTTTTTGAGATATTGATCGACTAGATCTATTTCCATCTTGTTGGCAAGTTCCCTCAGTCGTGCATGCTGATCACGGTAAATTATGTATGCCTTGGCCGTTTTTCTGTAGGGGGATGACAGTAAAACTTCCTCAACGATGTCCTGAATTTCCTCGACGGAAGCGATTGCGTTTTCGAAAAGGCGCTCTGCGAGATTAAGTACTTTTATGGTCAGCTTTCTCGCTGTCTTCATGTCGAATTCGCCCGTAGCCGCACCGGCTTTAGCTATAGCGTTGCTGATCTTTTCCGCGTCGAATTTGACGGTTCTCCCGTCCCTTTTCTTTATCTGAGTAAGCATAAATATTCCCCCTTTTGCACGGGTTTAAACCCGAATCAAATGATTTATACGCAATATGTTGGGGTCAATATTATGCACAATACAATATATAGTGCAAGGGAAAAATGAAAAAGATTCATAATTTTTTCATCCGTTTATTCGCCGCTATTAAAGAGAAATAAAAAAAGACAGGAATAAAAAAAAGAAGAACGAGTGAATTAATCCAGTCTTTAGCTTCAAGAAACGTGTGTTCAAGAAATGTGTTGACTATGAATATCCCATATATTAATGATAATTTAAGAAAATGATGTCTGTAAGAAAATGAAAAAAATGAAACGATTGTATATTAAAACCTTCGGATGCCAGATGAATATTCATGATTCGGAGCAGATGGCGGAAATTCTGAAGGCCGAGGGATATGAGGAAACAAAGGACATAAGGAAAGCCGATCTGGTTATAATAAACACGTGCAGTATCAGGGAAAAGGCTGAACAGAAAGCCCACAGCCAGATAGGAAGATTCAAAAAAATAAAAGATAATAAATCCGGCGTAATCATAGGTGTAGGAGGATGCCTGGCGCAGCAGTTGCAAGGAAGCCTTCTGGAAAGGTCGCCTTTCATTGACATTGTTTTCGGTACTCAGAATATCCACAGACTTCCTGAGCTTGTCCGCGACGTGGAGAAAAGAGGCATTCCAAGGGTCGAGACCACATTTTACGGAAAAACGAAGTCGCTGGGAATAGTCGCATTGCCGCGGAACGGATGCGTCAAGTCGTATGTTACGGTCATGCAGGGGTGCAACAATTATTGCGCATTCTGTGTTGTTCCATATGTCAGGGGAAGAGAGGAGAGCCGCAAACCCAACGATATTCTTAAAGAAATAGAAATTCTTGCCTGTCAGGGAGTAAAAGAAGTGACGTTGCTCGGTCAGAATGTCAATTCATACGGGAAAACCCTTGGAAACGGATGCGGATTCTCCAACCTCCTCAGGGATATTAATTCCATTGATGGAATAGAAAGGATAAGGTTCACGACATCACAGCCTAGGGATCTGACGGATGACATAATTGAATGCTTCGGTACTCTCGAAAAACTTTGCAACCATATTCATCTGCCGTTTCAGTCAGGTTCGGACAGGGTCCTGGAGAAGATGAACCGGAATTACACAAGGAGAGGTTATCTCGAGAAAGTCGGCGGTTTGAGGAAAGCATGCCCGGATATAAGTATCACGTCAGATGTCATCGTCGGTTTTCCGGGAGAGACTGATCGTGATTTTGAGGATACGCTGGACCTCATGGATTCGGTCAGATTCGACGGACTTTTTTCCTTCATGTACTCCGACAGGCCTGGAACGAAAGCATCAATGATGGATTGCAAGGTTGAAGAGAGTGTAAAAAGAGATCGATTGATAAGACTTCAGGCGATACAGGAAACATACACATTTGAAAAGAACAAAGCGGCGGAAGGTTCAATAGAGCACGTTCTTGTGGAAGAGCGCAGCAAGAATTCGAATGAGGATGTTACTGGAAGAACAACCTCAAACCGGATCGTAAACTTCAAAGGAAACAATGAATTGATCGGGAAAACGGTAAGAGTAAGAATCACGAAGGCATACCTACACTCGCTGAGGGGGGAGCTCACAGGAGAACACGGTTAAGGAGGTAGTATATGCTCATTCAGATGAAAGTAGCTGGACTTACGATTGACCCAATCACAAATACGCCTATAGTGATTCTGAAGGACCTCTCTGAAAACAAGGCTCTTCCAATTTGGATCGGGATTTTCGAGGCGAGCGCAATAGCGACGGAACTTGAAAAGATAGGATTCGCACGACCCATGACCCACGATCTCCTGAACCATGTGATAAGAGGGCTGAATGTAACTGTTTCGATGATAGAGATAAACGATCTTCGGGATAATACATTCTTCGCAATCATTCACCTGCTCAAGAACGGCGAGCATGTTAAGATTGATTCGAGGCCGAGCGATGCGATTGCCCTCGCGCTTAGAGCCGAAGCTCCGATTTACGTTGACGAGAAGGTGATCGAAAAATCGAAGAGCGTAGACCTTGAAAAGAAGCCCTTGAATCTGGACGATGCAAAAAAAGACAAGCTGAAGGAACTGCTTGAAAACCTTTCACCGGAAGCCTTCGGCAAGTACAAGATGTGACGGGAATGCCATCATGAAGGAAGAGGTGAGGAGGCTCTATCTTAAGTCGGGAGACCAGGTCCGGCACTTGAAATACCCCGAGTGGGGTTTCGGGGTTGTAGTGGAGGAATGGAATTCCCAAATTCTGGGCGGAGTTTCCTTCGTTAAAATAACTTTCAGGGACGGATGTACGAGAATCTTTGACAACAATTTTGCCAATTCATGCTGCTGTTATTATGCAGGCATAAGGCGCTGCTGATCTCAACGGCCTGCCACGAAATCGTGCAGTGAGAGAAACTTTAGATTTTTTTCCGGCTATGATTTCGTGGCTCTTATTTTTTCGTCAGGCGTGGTACCATGGATTCTCTCGAAAAGGCAATATGCGATTTCGATACATATCTTTACATTGAGAGGAATGTATCGACACACACAAGGAAAAGCTACAGTTCAGATCTGAAACAGTTCCAGGCGTTCCTGACCGAATATGATCTCGAAGTTGCCGGTACAGGGAAAGGAGAAGTGATCCGGATTGAACCCGCAGTCGTCCGTGCTTTTTTGAGCTTTCTCTTCAAGAAAAACGTAAGGAGGACAAGCATATCGAGAAAGATGGCTGCGCTCAGATCTTTTTTCCGTTATCTAGTGAGGGAAGGAAGAATGGAGATCAATCCGGCCGAGTCGGTTCAATCCCCGAAAATTGAAAAATACCTTCCAGTTTTTTTGCCCGTCGATGAGGTGTTTGACTTGATGAAGGCACCTTTTCCTGATGACTGGATGGGGAGCAGGGACCGTGCCGCACTTGAACTTCTTTATTCATCGGGGCTACGTGCGGGAGAACTTGTCGAACTGAATATAGGGGATCTGGATTTCGAAACAGCCCTAGTTAGAGTAAGGGGTAAAGGAAAGAAGGAGCGCATCGTTCCAGTGGGTGCCCCTGCCATCGGCGCAGCGCGGGAATACCTCGAGAAAAGAATAGAAGAGACGAAATCTCAGATAGTATTCGATGTCGACTCCCCTTTCTTCGTAAACCGACGGGGAACGCGCCTTACGACCCGCAGTATCGAAAGAATCGTGGATCGATATGTTGTAAGAAGCGGAGTAAAGCGCAAGATCGGACCACATGCCCTGAGGCACTCCTTCGCGACGCACCTTCTCGATGCTGGAGCGGACCTTCGAACGATACAGGAGATGCTCGGACATGAAAGCCTGTCAACAACGCAGAAATACACCTCGCTGAGCATAAGCCGGCTGATGGAGATTTACGACAGGGCCCATCCAAGAGCAAGGGAGGTCGACAAAAGAAATGATAATGAAGGGAACAACGATCCTGGCGGTAAGACATAAAGGGAAAGTGGCTGTCGCAGGAGACGGCCAGGTGACCCTCGATTCGACCGTGATGAAACACGGCGCCCGGAAAGTGAGAAGGCTATACCATAATCAGGTGATAGTCGGATTTGCCGGTGCAACCGCTGATGCATTTACGCTCTTTGACCGTTTCGATCAAAAACTCGAGCAGTACAGCGGGAATCTGCTTAGAGCGGCGGTGGAGCTAACAAAGGACTGGCGTACCGATCGGATTCTTCGGCATCTCGAAGCGCTTATGATTGCAGTGAGCGCCGAATACTCGCTCATAATATCCGGAAACGGAGATGTCGTGGAATCAGATGACGAAGTAATGGCGATCGGGTCTGGAGGTCCATACGCTCTTGCGGCCGCACGAGCGATGATCCGGTATTCAGACAGGACTGCTTCCGAGATAGCGGAAGAGGCCCTGAAAATCGCCGCCGACATTTGTATTTACACAAACAAGAACATTACGATCGAAGAGCTCGACACAACCGTTGAAAAAAGTGACAAACCGCGAAAGACTGGCTCGCGAAAATACGGAACCACAGACAGGGTCTGATAGAGGACTAAAAATTCATGGCTTCAAAGAATCTAACGCCGAAAGAGATCGTACGGGAGCTCGACAAATACATCATAGGACAGAACGATGCCAAGCGGGCTGTCGCGATTGCACTCAGGAATCGCTGGCGCAGGCAAAATGTACCTCAGGAGCTGATGGACGAAATCTCTCCGAAGAACATCATAATGATCGGTCCTACAGGCGTGGGAAAAACGGAGATCGCCAGGAGACTCGCAAAGATCGATCATTCACCGTTTCTGAAGATTGAGGCATCCAAATTCACCGAGGTCGGTTACGTCGGTCGAGACGTCGAGTCCATGATCAGGGATCTTGTTGAGCTTTCCGTAAACATGACGAAGCAGGAGGAAAAAGAGAAGGTCATGAGCCGGGCCCGCGAGATCTCAGAGGAAAGGATCCTTGATATTTTACTTCCTCCACGTCCGCCGGACAGGAAGGACAGAAATGGCTCTCCTGAGCAGGCGCTGATTGAGCACTCCGATAGCGGAGTTCAGTCGTCGGCGACTCGTGACAAGCTCAGGCGGATGCTAAGGGAAGGAAAACTCGACGACAGGTATGTTGAAATAGAGGTGGCTGAGAGCTCCTCACAGATGCCCATGATAGAAATATTCACATCCTCCGGAGTCGAGGACATGGGCCTTAATTTGAAAGAGATGTTAGGTAATATTTTTCCGCAGAAGAAAAAAATTCGACGGCTCAAAGTTCCGGAGGCCATGGAGATCATCGTTCAGGAAGAAGCACAGAGGCTCGTGGACCTGGACAAGGTTACAAAGACCGCCATAGAGCGGGTGGAACAATCCGGAATTATCTTTCTTGACGAGATAGACAAGATCGTTGGCAGCGACTCTTCTTACGGGCCGGATGTATCGAGAGAGGGAGTGCAGAGAGATCTTCTGCCGATAGTCGAGGGATCGACGGTTAATACTAAGTACGGAATGGTAAGAACAGATCATATTCTTTTCATCGCGGCAGGGGCATTCAGTTCGACAAAACCTTCGGATCTAATCCCTGAGCTTCAGGGTCGCTTTCCGATAAGGGTCGAGCTCGATTCCCTCACTCGGGATGATTTTGTGAGAATTTTAACAGAACCCAACAATGCCCTTGTCAGACAATATGTAGAAATGATGTCGACGGAATCGGTGCAGATTGTCTTTACTCCAGAAGCAATAAGCGAGATAGCAGATGTTGCAGCTCTCGTAAACGAGCGAACAGAAAATATCGGGGCGAGAAGACTCTATACAGTGATGGAAACACTGCTCGATGAGATTTCATTTGAAGCACCGGACCTGAAGGGTAAGGAGATCGTCATCGACGCGGCCTACGTACGGGATAAGCTCAACGATATAATCGAAGACGAGGATCTGACGAGGTACATACTTTGATCAAGTATAGAACTGGTTAATAAAAACTTGAAAGCTGGAAACCAGAAACGACCCGGAGGCTATTTGATGGACAACATGAAGAAATCGATGGAGCGAGCGGACATTCTTCTGGAAGCTCTTCCCTATATTCAGCGTTTCTACAACAAGACGATAGTCATAAAATACGGCGGTCATGCGATGGTGGATGAGGAACTGAAGAATCATTTCGCCCGGGATATGGTCATGATGAAATATGTGGGCATACATCCAGTCGTTGTTCATGGCGGAGGGCCTCAGATCGGAAGCTATCTGAAGAAGCTTGGGAAGGACTCAAAATTTATTAAGGGAATGAGGGTGACCGACGAAGAAACAATGGACATAGTCGAAATGGTGCTGGTGGGGAAGGTGAATAAGGAGATAGTAGGCCTGATCAATCATCACGGAGGAAAGGCAGTGGGGTTGAGCGGAAAGGACGGACGACTCATACTTGCCGAGAAATATTATCTGAGCGAGGAGAAGGCGAAAGACACACCGCCTGAAATAATCGATATAGGACTCGTCGGAAAGGTCGTCCGAATCGATGCAGATCTTATTACTTCACTTGTACAGGACGGCTTCATTCCCGTGATAGCGCCTACAGGAGTGGGAGAAAAAGGCGAGACTTACAATATAAATGCCGACATCGTAGCGGGCGAAGTAGCCTCCGCGCTGAACGCCGAAAAGCTCGTTCTCCTTACCGACGTGGACGGGGTGCTCGACAGAGACAGGAAACTGATTCGAACAATGGATGACAGAAAAGCAGTCAGCATGATCGAAGAGGGCACCATCGAAGGAGGAATGTTTCCGAAGGTTAAATGTTGCCTGAAGGCCTTAAGACAGGGTGTGCGCAAGTCTCATATCATAGACGGCCGGCTGAAGCATGCCGTACTGCTTGAGATGTTCACAGACAGTGGCATAGGAACCGAGATAACGTCATAAAAAACGGGACGAAAAAAATGAAAAAAGAAGAACTTCTGGCATTGTCAGGAAAATATATAATGGGGACATATAACCGATTCCCCGTTGTCCTTGTAAAGGGAGAGGGGGCAAAAGTCTGGGACTCGGACGGGAAGGCTTATCTCGATTTTGTCGGGGGGATAGCCGTATGCGGACTCGGCCATTCTCACCCGAAGGTAGTAGAGGCAATCCGGAAACAGGCCGGTATTCTAACGCACGTATCAAACCTTTATCATATAGAACCGCAGATTCACGTAGCTAAGATGCTTGTGGAAAACTCTTTCGCCGATAAGGTTTTCTTCTGCAACAGTGGGGCGGAGGCGAATGAAGGGGCCATAAAGCTCGCCCGGAAATACGCATCGGAAAAGATGGGGGGAAGGAAATACGAGATAATAACGATGCTGGACTCCTTCCACGGAAGAACAATGGCGACGGTGACTGCGACTGGACAGGAGAAGTTTCAAAAGGGGTTCGATCCTCTTCTCGAGGGATTCAAGTATGTTCCTTATGACGATCTAAGGGCGCTAGAGGATGCTGTGAGTGAAAAGACCTGCGCTGTGCTCGTCGAGCCAATTCAGGGGGAGGGCGGCGTGCGTGTTCCATCAGACGGCTATCTCGCGGGTGTGCGGAAAATTTGCGACGAGAAAGGACTTCTCATGATCCTGGATGAGGTTCAGGTGGGAATGGGCCGGACGGGACGTCTCTTCGCTCATGAGCATTATGGGGTCAGGCCTGACGTCATGACGCTGGCCAAGGCGCTTGGAAACGGATTCCCCGTCGGCGCTCTTCTTGCAACTGAGAGGGTCGCGTCCGTGTTCGTTCCGGGGTCCCATGCGTCGACATTCGGAGGCAACCCACTTGCCATGGCGGCGGCCGCTGCCACGCTCGAGACGATTCTCGAGGGGGGAATCCTGGATAACTGCCGACGGATGGGGGATTGTCTCATGGAAGCCCTCCGGAATTTTCGAAAAAAATTTTCCTTCATACGCGAAGTGCGGGGAAAAGGACTTATAGTGGGAATGGATCTGTCGATAGAGGGGTCAGGAATCGTAAATAGCTGTCTCGAGCGCGGTCTTCTGATCAACTGTACATCGGGGCATGTTCTTCGTTTCGTCCCCCCCTTGATAATCTCAGAGAAAGAGATAAGCGAAGCTGTGGAAGTTCTCGCCGCTTCGCTTCAAAACGCGGAGAATGGACAATGAACAAGGATCTGCTGAGTTTCTCGGATCTGGACGATCAGGATTTCGAGCGCATTTTTACACGCTCATTTCTGCTAAAAAAAATGCTTCTCGAAGGAACGCCATATCATCCTCTAAAGGGAAAAACGCTTGGAATGGTCTTTTACAAATCCTCAACGAGGACAAGGCTCTCCTTCGAAGTTGGAATGTATCAGCTCGGAGGGATAGCTATATTCCTGAGCAGCAGGGATATTCAGGCCGGCAGAGGGGAAACGATAGCCGACACTGCGCAGATAATGTCGAGGTATCTTGACGGCGTGATGATAAGAACCTTCGACCAGGCGTCGGTTGAAGAATTTGCGCGTCACGCTTCTGTTCCAGTTATAAACGGTCTCACAGACCTGCTGCATCCGTGTCAGATCCTCAGCGATCTCTTCACAATAATCGAGAAGAAAGGCCGCTACGAAGGCATGAAAATCGCATACATCGGCGACGGGAACAACATTGCAAATTCATGGATCGAGGCGGCAGCGAGGCTGCCCATTGAGCTGGCGCTTGCATGTCCGGAAGGATACGAACCGAACAGGGCAATTCTTGAAAGCGGCAAAAAAATGGCTGGAGAAAGGATTCATCTCTGCCGAGTTCCGGCCGACGCAGTTAACGGAGCCGATGTAGTCTATACCGATGTCTGGACAAGCATGGGGCAGGAGCGTGAAAGGGAAAAGAGGCTTGAGGCTCTTAGGGATTATCAGATAAACAGCGAACTGTTGAAAGCCGCCAAATCCGACGCAGTTGTAATGCACTGCCTCCCCGCACATCGCGGAGAGGAAATTACTGCGGATGTAATTGACGGTTCACAGTCTATCGTGATAGACCAGGCGGAAAATCGTCTTCATGTTCAGAAAGCCATCATGGAGATGCTCATGGGAGGAGGTTGAATCACAATGGGTGATGTGAAGAAGGTTGTGCTGGCCTATTCGGGTGGTCTCGACACATCGGTGATCGTCCGGTGGCTCATAGAAACTTACGGGTGCGAGGTTATTGCATTCGCCGCTGATCTCGGTCAGAAAGAAGAACTTGAAGGCCTCGAAAAGAAGGCGCTGAACACTGGAGCGTCTAAAGTGTACATAGAGGACCTGAGAGAGGAATTCGCGAGGGATTTTGTGTTTCCGATGCTCCGGGCAAACGCCATTTATGAGGGGACTTACCTCATGGGGACCTCGATAGCAAGACCGCTTATCGCGAAAAGACAGGTGGAGATCGCCCTGAAGGAAAAAGCTGATGCAGTTTGTCACGGTGCGACGGGAAAGGGGAACGATCAGGTTAGATTCGAGCTGACTTACATGGCCCTCAATCCCGAAATCAGGATCATCGCAGCCTGGCGCGACGAAAACTGGCCGTTCGACTCTCGACAGTCCATGATAGATTATGCGGCCAAGCATGGCATTCCCATTCCGCTCACCAAGGAGAAACCTTACAGCAGCGATCGGAATTTGCTTCATATATCGCACGAAGGGGGAATTCTCGAAGACCCGTGGATGGAACCGACAGAGGATATGTTCGTCCTGACCGTATCACCTGAAAAGGCGCCGGACAGGCCGACCTACGTAGAGATTGATTTCGAAAAGGGGAACCCTGTTGCCGTTGACGGAGTACCGATGCAGCCGCACGAGCTTATCGATCATATGAACACGATAGCAGGACAGAACGCTATCGGACGGATCGACATGGTTGAGAACCGATTTGTGGGCATGAAATCGAGGGGTGTATACGAAACACCCGGCGGCACCGTTCTGTGGGCAGCTCACCGTGCCGTCGAATCAATAACAATGGATCGGGAGGTTATGTCCGTAAGAGACTCGCTGATACCGAAATATGCGCAACTCGTTTATTACGGGTTTTGGTTCTCACCCGAAATGCGGGTGCTTCAGAGATTGGTAGATGAAAGTCAGGAGACTGTGACAGGAACGGCCCGGATGAAGCTTTACAAGGGAAATTGCATTGTAGCCGGGCGGAAGGCTCCCAGGTCTCTTTACAGTGAGGATCTTGCAAGCTTCGAAAAAAGCGGGCTCTATAATCAGAAGGATGCAACCGGATTCATAAGGCTGAATGCACTTCGTCTGAAAGTGGAGGCGATTCTAGGGAAGTAGAGCTTAGGGGAGTAATTGAGATTCGAACAATCAATAATCCGGAACGGAAGAATCGATGAAAACGAAGGATAAGTTGTGGAGCGGGCGATTCCGCGAGCCGACTGACAGAATGGTGGAGGCCTTTACGGCATCTCTTCCGTTCGATCACCGGCTTTACCGACAGGACATTGAAGGAAGCATCGCTCACTGCAGGATGCTCGCCCGGACCGGCTATCTTACAAAAGAAGAAAGCAAAAAGATTCTAAAAGGACTCAAGGAAATTCGCGAGTCCTTCGAAAAAGGAGCCTTTACCTTTTCGGCGGACATGGAAGACATTCACATGGCCATCGAAAGGCTGCTGATTGAAAGGACGGGAGAGGCCGGGGCAAAGCTCCACGCAGGCAGGAGCAGGAACGACCAGGTTGCCCTCGACATCAGACTTTATCTAAGGGAAGAGGTAGTCGAGATCCTGGTTCTCATCAACCTTCTCAAGTCCTCACTTGTCGAACGGGCGCGAAAAGAAATCAACACGATAATGCCCGGGTACACCCATCTGCAGAAAGCGCAGCCTGTGCTGCTTGCTCATCATCTACTGGCATGGTGGGAGATGCTTGACCGGGATGAGCAGCGGCTGGTGGACTGCTTCGGAAGGATAAATGTAATGCCACTCGGTTCGGCTGCTCTTGCCGGAACGGGCCTGAAGCTCGATCGTGCCTATGTAGCAAAGCTGCTGCGTTTCCCGGCAATTTCGCGTAACAGCATGGACGCAGTTTCAGACAGGGATTTCGTAGCGGAATTCATATTCGACGCCGGAGTACTCATGATGCATTTAAGCAGGATCTGCGAGGACCTGATTCTGTGGTCAAGCGGTGAATTCGCCTTCGCGGAGATATCAGACGCCTTCACCACCGGAAGCAGCATCATGCCTCAGAAGAAGAATCCGGATGTGGCCGAACTTATCAGGGGCAAGACGGGCCGCGTATACGGCAATCTAATGGCTATAATGACTATTCTCAAGGGCCTGCCCATGACATATAACCGAGATCTTCAGGAAGACAAGGAGCCGCTGTTTGATACGGTAGAAACCGTGAAGCAGTGCCTGGCGGTTCTCGCGGTGATGATGGAGCACATCACCTTTAATAGGAAGAGAATGAGGGAAGCGGCTCAGAGCGGTTTCACAACGGCAACGGACATGGCTGAGTATCTGGTCGCCGAAGGGGTGCCTTTCCGGGAATCCCACCGGATTGTGGGCGAGATAGTGAGGTACGCAATAGAGAAAAAGAAAGAACTGTCCGATTTGAGTCTAAAAGAGCTGAGAACTTTTTACAAAGGCTTCCAAAAGGATGTCTACAGCGTTCTCCGGGTGGATCGATCCGTACGGATGAGGAATCTTCCCGGCGGAACCGGGAAGGCCGCCGTCCTTAAGCGAATAGAGGAAATCGAGAAATCCGAAAGTCGCATACTTTAACGAAGAGAGAATGTCTGTATGATCAAGAAAGCGGCGTTAACAGGAATTTCGTGCTGGATTTCCGCGGCACTCGTTATACTGATCTCCTTGCAGGCCTGCGGGAAAAAGGGCGACCCCGTTCCGCCCCGTCTGATTCCTCCGCCGCAGGTGTCTGACCTTAAAGCGATTGAGGTTAAAAAGCAGGTTGCCCTTTCGTGGACAGTAACCGACGAAGGGACTGATATCGGCAAGGTCAGAATTCTTAAAAATGATCCGGTGTTGATGGGAGAGACATGTCCGGGATGTCCAGTGAAATATGTGACGATCGCGGATATTTTTCCAGGAGACAGGAAGATGATTCGTCAAGACGGAAATAGCATGGAATATGTGGACAATGCGGTCGAAGAGGGACGTATTTATAGATATAGGATATTACTCTGCGATTCTTTCGGAAATTGCGGCAGGGAATCCAATACGGCTGAAATAAAACTGAAAGAACGGAAATGACACACGATGCATGATTTCCATTATGTAAAAAACGAACTCTGGTGCGAGGATGTCCCCATAAAAAAGATTGCCGAGGAGATCGGAACGCCGTTTTATCTATACAGCCACCGCACTCTCAGGAACCATTTCCGAGTCTTCGATGGTGCATTCAGGAAACTGCCGCATTTGATCTGTTTTTCCGTGAAGGCGAACTCGAACATCGCAATACTGAAAATATTCATTAAAGAGGGTGGGGGAGTGGACATCGTTTCCGGAGGAGAACTCTATCGTGCGCTCAGGGCGGGTGCTGATCAGGGTAAGATCGTATATTCCGGAGTCGGGAAAAAAGTTGAGGAAATCGATTACGCCCTCAGGTCCGATATACTCATGTTCAATATTGAGTCTTCGGAGGAGCTCCTGAAGATCAATGAACGGGCAGGCAGGCTGAAGAAAAAGGCGAGGATAGCCGTCAGGATAAATCCCGACGTTGATCCAAGGACTCATCCGCATATTTCAACGGGCCTGAAGGAGAACAAATTCGGCATTAATATAGAAAAGTCTCTTGAAGCCTATCGCTGGGCGAAAGGCCTGAAGCATGTGGAAATCCTCGGCGTTGATTGTCATATCGGCTCCCAGGTAACTACAATATCTCCTTTCATAGATGCGCTCGAGCGCCTGAAAAGACTTATCGTCCTTCTTGAAAAAGAGGGAATAAAGATAAGGTATCTAGATCTCGGAGGCGGCCTGGGGATAACTTACAATCAGGAGGTCCCGCCACACCCGGAGGAATACGCCAGAGCCGTCATGGAGGCATCGAAGGGTCTCGATGTTACTTTTATTTTCGAGCCCGGGAGGGTTATAGTCGGCAACGCCGGAATACTTGTCACGAAGGTTCTCTACAGGAAGAGAAATGAGGAAAAGAATTTTTTGGTGGTTGATGCCGGAATGAACGACCTGGTGCGACCGAGCCTTTACAGTTCTTTTCATGCACTACAACCTGTCGAAAAGAAGGAACGGGAAGAGCACATTGCAGACATCGTCGGGCCAATCTGCGAGTCAGGTGATTATCTGGCCAAAGAGCGGAATGTGCCGAAGATGGAGCAGGGCGGCCTGCTCGCAGTTATGAGCGCAGGCGCATATGGTTTCACTATGTCCTCTAATTACAACTCGAGACCGAGAATAGCTGAGGTCCTTGTAAGAGACGATCAATTCGAAGTAATACGCAAGAGGGAAACATACAGGGATCTCGTCAAAGGCGAAAGGATTCCTGATTTCCTGTAAAAATAATTTAGAGAGCTGGAAATGATAGATTTTTTCAAGATGAGCGGAAGCGGGAATGATTTCATTCTAATTGACGACAGGGACGATGTGCTGCCGGTGAAAGATCTCAAGGCATTCGCAAAAGACGTGTGCGAAAGAAAGGTATCCGTCGGGGCGGACGGACTGATAATAATCAAGAAATCGGAACTTGCTGATTTTCGCTGGCTCTTCTTCAACGCCGATGGAAGCGAAGCCGAAATGTGCGGCAACGGCGGGCGATGCGCAGCGCGTTACGCCTACATCCAGGGTATAGCTGGAGAAAAGATGTCTTTTGAAACAAGGGCCGGGATCATCGATGCCGAGGTGAGGGGAACCGCCGTGAAACTGCGGCTCACCGAGCCTAAGGAGCTGAGAATGAATCAGCCTCTCAATATAGACGGGAAGACTGTCGATGTGAACAGTATCAATACGGGGGTTCCGCACGCCGTAGTCATTTATGAAGGGATCGACGAAGTCGATGTATTCGGGCTTGGTCGCGCTATCCGTTTTCATAAGGCCTTCCAGCCAGCCGGGACAAATGCGAATTTCATTCAGATAATTGACAGGGAGACAATCCGCGTGAGGACATACGAAAGGGGTGTCGAAGATGAAACGCTCGCCTGTGGCACGGGAGCCGTGGCATCTGCTCTCATCTCTTCGGCAAAAGGAATGGTTGAATCTCCGGTGACTGTTCTGGTAAAAAGCGGTGAGAAGCTCAGGATACATTTTGACAAGAAAACGGGGGCTTTCGAGAACGTATATCTCGAGGGGCAGACAAAGGTCGTGTATCAGGGCTCGTTATGGGAGGAAGCATACTTTCAGTAATTTGAAAAAAATCCTAAAAAGGAGGACGGGATTATGTTCAAGGGAGCCATTGTTGCCATTGTGACGCCTTTCAAAAAAGGGAAGGTGGATGAGGGAGCCCTCAGGGACCTGATCGAGTTCCAAATTGCCAACGGAACCGACGGCATCGTTCCATGCGGGACGACGGGCGAGTCGCCCGTGCTGTCTCACAGGGAACATGACAGGGTCATCGAAATTACGGTGGATGCTGTGAAAAAGAGAGTGCCTGTAATAGCAGGGACGGGATCGAACAGCACCGAGGAGGCGCTGCGTCTGACCAGACATGCCTATGAAGTCGGTGCCGACGGGGCGCTGATGGTCTGCCCCTATTACAACAGGCCGACTCAGGAGGGGCTTTATCAACATTATAAGCTCATTGCGGAAAAGGTTCCCATCCCCATCATCATATACAATATTCCCGGTCGAACGGGAGTGAACATGACGCCCGAGACACTCGCCCGCCTCTCGAAGATTAAGAATATCGTCGGCGTAAAAGAAGCCGCGGGATCCCTTCAGCAGATGGCTGACATAATCCGGCTCTGCGGACCCGATTTTTCTGTGCTTTCGGGCGATGATTTCTTCACCTTTCCGCTTCTATGCCTCGGAGGTCACGGGATCATCTCCGTCGTTTCAAATGTGGCGCCTGCTGACATGGCAGCCCTCATCGACAGTTTCAACGCCGGAAATATAAAGAAGGCCAAAAAGCTTCACTATAAACTGACGCCGCTGGTGAACGCACTATTCATAGAAACGAACCCGGCACCCGTTAAGGCGGCCCTCGCCTTGATGGGAAAAATCCAGTACGACATAAGGCTTCCGCTTTGCAAGCTCTCCGACGCGAATTACGAGAAATTGAAAAAGACGATGCAGGATTACGGTCTTATCTAATTAATAACCCCGTTTCTCAATCGAGAGGAGGAGAGATATGGTTAAAGCAGTGGTCATCGGTGCTGCCGGAAAAATGGGGGGGCGGATCATAAGCCTCATGGACTCGACGGAGGGAATCGAACTGGCGGGAGCGGTGGAGAGAAAAGGGCATCCGCTGACGGGCATTGACGTCGGTGAGACTATTGGACTTGGGAAGACCGGGGTCATCATCAGTGATGATCTGAAGAGCTGTATTGGGAAGGCCGATGTCGTCATCGATTTCACCCACCATGAAGCTGTCATAGGTCAGATGGAGATTGCGGCTGATGCCGGAAAGGCAATGGTCGTGGGCACGACCGGATTCACGGCGGAAGAGATGGACCGGATCAGAGAGATAGCAAAGAATATGAGACTTGTCCTGGCGCCCAATATGAGCGTAGGCGTCAACGTCATGTTCAAGGTCCTGGAAAACGTTACGGCCATTCTTAAGGATGAATTCGATGTTGAGATAGTGGAAGCCCACCACAACCAGAAAAAGGATGCGCCGAGCGGGACCGCAATGAGAATGGCGGAGATTATCGCACGGACGCTCAAGCGCGACCTAAACAAAGTTGGCATTTACGAAAGAAAAGGTATGATCGGTGCAAGAACCAGAGAAGAGATCGGCATCCAGACAGTAAGGGCGGGAGATATAGTAGGCGAGCACTGGGTCATATTCGGAGGGATCGGCGAAAGGCTCGAGTTCATCCATCGTGCCCACAGCAGAGACAATTTCGCCAAGGGAGCCCTGAGGGCCGCCAAGTGGATCGTGAACCAGAAGAACGGATTTTACGACATGCAGGACGTGCTCGGACTGAAGGGATAAATAAAAGTATTCAAGGATTCAAGTGAAAGGAGGAATATTTTGCAGATTGCCGAGCGCCTGAAGAAGATTCCACCCTATCTGTTCATGGAGTTAAGAAGGAAGATTCAGAAAGCAAAAGCTGATGGCGTCGATGTCATCAGTCTCGCAATCGGCGATCCGGTGGAGCCGACACCTGATTCCGTAATTGATGAGCTATGCCATAGAGCAAGGGATCCAGAAAATCACCGATACCCGACCGACGAGGAGAAAGGCATGATGGCCTTCCGCGAGGAGGTTGCCAGATGGTATCTTCAGAGATACGGTGTTGAATTGAATCCATCAACTGAGGTCCTCGGCCTGATAGGTTCAAAGGAGGGCTGTCACCACTTCGTGCTGGCCTGCATCAATCCCGGGGACATTGTACTCATGACGGACCCGGGTTATCCCGCCTATCGAGCAAGCATTCTCATGGCCGGAGGTGAGCCCTGGTCCGTGCCGATTCTCCCGGAGAACGGATATCTGCCACGTTTCGAAGATATTCCCTCTGATGTCGTCCGGAAGGCAAGGGGTATGTTTCTCAATTACCCGAACAATCCGACCGGGGCCTGTGCGGACAGAAATTTCTTCGCTGATCTTGCCGCTTTCGCCAAAGAAAACGACATTGCAGTCTGCTTTGACAATCCCTACAGCGAGATCGTTTTCGATGGACAGGAGCGGCTCAGTTTTCTCAACCAGTCGGGGGCTAAGGATGTGGGGGTCGAACTTAATTCGCTCTCGAAACCATACAACATGACCGGCTGGCGGATAGGAATGGCACTTGGAAACCCGGATATCATCGCGGCGATAAGCAAGGTCAAGGAGAATACGGACTCTGGCGTTTTCAATTCCGTGCAGTATGCAGCAATCCGGGCACTACGAGATGAAAACCGCAACATAGATATCATGTTGGACATTTACGCAAAACGTAGAGCCCTGGTTCTAAAGACTCTTAAAAAAATAGGTATAGATTTTAATCCGCCGAAGGGAACATTTTATCTCTGGGTGCCTACACCGAAGGGAATGAGTTCTCTGGAATTCACGGACCGTCTTTTCGAAAAGACGGCTGTTGTCGTGGCGGCGGGAACTGCCTATGGAAAGTTCGGCGAGGGATTCATACGCATTTCCCTCACCGTACCCGACAACCGGCTCAAAGAGGCGATGGATCGGATTGAGCGGGAATTCGCTTAACAAAAGCGCTTTTATCGGTCTAGGGTCCAATATGGGCGATTCCTCCGCTAACTGCCGTAGGGCCGTTCATTTGATAGAAGCAACACCCGGCATAAAGATAATAAAGCAATCGTCTTTCTACAGAACCGAACCGTGGGGATCAAAGGATCAGAAATGGTTTGTGAATGCTGTTCTGGAGATAAGAACGGAACTGAGGCCTGAAGAACTTCTGAATGCGCTTCGCAACGTGGAGCTCACAATTGGAAGAAGGCGCGAGGAAACAAATCGTTGGGGACCCCGGATCATTGACATTGACATTCTTCTCTACGGGATGGAAATAATTGACGAAAATGATCTTGTCATTCCCCACCCGGAGATGCAAGGGAGACGCTTTGTGCTTGTTCCTCTTGCGGAGATCGCACCGCTTGCTGTGCATCCACGTTCAGGACTTTCAGTCAAGGACCTTCTCGAACGTCTCGATGATCAAAGCGAGGTCGTCAGATTATGATTCTGGTTCGCCTCATCATAACGCTGGTCATTATTTATCTTCTTTACCGCCTGGCCAGGGGCATTTACAGGCTTTCGCTCAAAGGCGGAGGGAGAGGTCCGGAAAGCCCGACGACTATGAGAAGTGAAGATCTCGTAGAAGATCCTGAATGTCATGTAAACGTGCCTGTAAGTCAGGCCTATCAGGCAGACGTGAAGGGGAAGAAAATGCACTTTTGCTGCCGGGAGTGCTACGAGAAATACATAAGTAAAGGGGAGTAAGGATGAAATTTTTCATTGATACGGCAAACATCGGGGAAATCAAAGAAGGGCTCGAGATGGGCATGGTTGACGGCGTGACCACAAACCCCAGTCTCATCGCAAAGGAAAAAAGGGGGTTTGATGAAGTTGTCAGGGATATCCTAGATGTCGTGACGGGCCCGGTCAGTCTGGAGGTTATAAGCCTCGAGACCGAGGGTATGGTAGAAGAGGCCAAGAGGCTTGCCGATCTCGCTGAAAACGTAGTAATTAAGATTCCCATGACGGTGGAAGGTATAAAAGCAACCAGAGTGCTGGCCGACCTTGATATCGCGGTGAACCAGACCCTTATTTTCTCGCCACTTCAGGCCCTGCTCGCGGCAAAGGCAGGAGCTGCCTACGTAAGCCCCTTCGTAGGAAGACTTGATGACGTGTCACACCAGGGGATGGACCTGGTCGAGCAGATACTGACGATATACGAGAACTACAATTTCGATACCGAGGTCATCGTGGCAAGTATAAGGCATCCACTGCATGTACTGGAAGCGGCCATGCTCGGCGCTGATATCGCAACGATTCCATTCAGTGTCATAAAGCAACTGACCCGCCACCCCCTCACCGACGCGGGCATAAGGAAGTTTTTGGAAGACTGGAAGAAGGTTCCCGGAAAATAAAGGTTTAAGCGTGGTCCTGGACTACCTGAAGAAATCTTTTGACGCTTTACCCCTTTCCGGCAAACGAAGGGAACTGGTAAACCTGCCTAACAGCATCACAATGTTGAGGATTTTCATCCTTCCCGTACTCTTTCTCCTTCTGCTTCGACCCGGCAGGACCATGAGCTTGATAATCGCTGTACTTTTTCTGCTTGCCTCCCTCACAGACCTTCTTGACGGCTATGTAGCCAGGCGCTATCAGCTCATCACTAAAACGGGGAAACTCCTCGATCCCATCGCTGACAAGATTATCATCAATACAGCAATGATTCTGCTCATCCCGATCGGACGGATTCCGGCATGGATAGTAGCGGTAATAGTAATGCGTGACTTCATCGTGGATGGGATACGCCACGTAGCGTCAGCCGGAGGGTATATTCTTTCGGCAAGCAAGCTTGCCAAGCAAAAAATGGTAGCACAGGTGGCCGGAATCACCGCACTTCTAATTCATTACCCGATTTTCGGGGCTGATGCCCAGGCTGTTGGAATAGTTATCATTTACATTACTCTTTTCCTCTCCATCGCATCTGGTATAGAGTATTTGGTAGATTTCTATCGCAGAACAATTGAAGAGGATTAGTTATATTTTCCTATTGACAACGGGAGATGTTTTTATTATTCAGATAGCTCTTTCAGAGCGGGCGTAACTCAGCGGTAGAGTGCTACCTTGCCAAGGTAGACGTCGACGGTTCAAATCCGTTCGCCCGCTCCAGACTAAAATGGCGGCATAGCCAAGTGGCTAAGGCAGCGGTCTGCAAAACCGTTATTCACCGGTTCGAATCCGGTTGCCGCCTCCAGTAATTCACGGGGTTGCAAAGCTAAATGTTTTGCAGCCCTTTCTTTTTTCTGAAGTATGTGAATTGCTCACTTAGTTTAAGGTCCTGTGGAAGATCTCAGCGTCTGAAGAAATACGACCGCAATTATTAGAAAGCGTCAAAGACCTTGAAAGCAAGAGTGCTTGTAGAGCGTCGACATTATGCAGCTATGCAGATCGATAAAGCTCTGGCCGGATTTGGTTGGTCTCGAGCTGATCAAGGAATTTCAGTGTAGGCCAGCAAAGTAAAAGTCAAGTGCGAAGAGACCGGACACTCCGTACAGGATGGGATGTACGTCGCGATGACGACCTGAGAGAACCTTGATTATACGGAAAAATCTGCTGATAAATGCATATATCATCTGGTCAGTCACTGATCTCTTCTCGAATCATAATACTGAGAGGACGAATTTAAATAATCCGGTGTTTATCAGAAGGCACCCATTATTTCTTTGAGAGCGTTCTCGATAAGAAAACGAATTGCGCGAAGGCGCTCTTCAGTCCGTGCCTCGAATCTTAGAACGAGAACAGGTTGTGTGTTAGAGGCGCGGATGAGTCCCCAGCCGTCATCGAAAGGTATGCGAACGCCATCAATATCAATTATATGGTATTTATCTTTGAAGTAAGCCTTTAAGTTATCGACCACCTCGAATTTGATGCTGTCGGGACAGTCCAGGCGAATTTCCGGTGTGTTGAATGTCTTAGGAACGTCAGAAAGTATTCCGCTCAATTTAGTCTCTGACCGCGAAAGCATCTCCAGCAGACGGACCGACGCATAAATGGCATCGTCAAAACCGAAGTAACGGTCAGCAAAAAACATGTGACCGCTCATTTCGCCCGCAAGGAGGGCCTTTTCCTCCTTCATTTTGCCCTTTATGAGAGAGTGACCGGCTTTCCACATAATGGGGCGTCCGCCGTGCATTGCAATGTCGTCGAATAGCTTCTGGGAACACTTCACCTCGCCTATTACAGCGGCTCCTGGATTTTCTTTTAGAACCTCGCGGGAAAAGAGAAGAAGGATTTCATCACCGTACAGAACATCACCTCTATCCGTGATAAGACCGAGCCGGTCGGCATCGCCGTCGAAGGCAATACCTACATCCGCTCCTGATTTTTTAACATGTGAGATAAGCTCGGATAGATTCTCCGGCACAGTGGGATCAGGGAAGTGGTTCGGGAACGTACCGTCGACATCGCAGAAAATGGGCGTCACGCGGCATCCGAGCCTTTCAAAAAGCGGTATTGCAAACACTCCGCCTACGCCGTTTCCCGCGTCAACAGCAACATTCAGTCCTTTCTCGACCCTCACATTGTTGAATAGATAATCCTCATAAGCTTGGGATATTTCCTCATGTCCGGTTGACCCGTTACCTGAGCGGTAATGGCCTTTCTCCATAATACGTCGGAGTTCCTGAATATCGTCCCCATAAATAGTGTCTGGGCCGATGCAAATCTTGAATCCATTGAACTGGGGTGGATTGTGACTTCCGGTCACCATCACACCGCCGTCTGTCTTGAGGTGACGGATTGAGAAGTAGAGCATTGGAGTTGCGCAAAGTCCAATGTCGATGATATGAAGACCGGTTGACATAAGGCCTTTTTTCAGAGTCTCTGCGAAAGACTCAGAACTCAGCCTGCAGTCTCTTCCTAGAGTTATTTTTGAAATGCCGCGTTCAAATCCGTATGTGCCGACGGCCTTTCCGAGTTCACAAACAAATTCTTCCGTGAGATCTTCTCCAACAAGACCACGAACATCGTATTCCCTGAATACCTTTGGATTCATCAACTCACTTCCTCCCGTGACGATATTATGCTTTTTTAGCACATTGAACGCTTGAATCTCAAGAATGAACAATGCCTGCCCCGCATATGGACAAACGGTAAAAAAGATAAAATCTTTGATAAAAAAACCTTGACAGAAGGACTTTGAATCCGTTAAGAAAAATCACTGAGTGGAAGAGAAATTTTTTCAGGATTTGGATGATAAAAAAATGAACGGTTCAAGAGAGAGATTTTTCGGGTTTTTTAGCTTTTTCGGCTTTTTCGGGGAGGTCTGCCTCCTGAGCTCTTGAACCGAAATATTCGGAACAGAGCCGTGGGCAGACCGGGTCGCCCACGGCTTTTTTTATCTAAGGCCGTGGATGTAACGCGGCTTTTTTTGCAAACGGATAAGGAAAAAAGGAGGATATTATGAGGTTGTCGGGCAAAAAAACACTAATGATTCTTGCGATTACCTTACTTCTCGTTCATGCGACCGTTTCATCAGTTTTTGCGACAGGCATTAAAGTTGGGGCGGCAATAAACCTAACCGGTCCGGCATCAACATGGGGACAGTACCATGCAAAGGGACAACAGGATTATTTCAGGTATGTAAATGAAGTCAAAGGGGGTGTGGCCGGACATCAAATTGAAATGATTCTCGTCGATACGGCATACAAAGTCCCCGAGGCTGTTTCAGCAGTGAGAAAGTTTGCTGTCCAGGACAAGGTTGACATGATAGCAACCTGGGGCGCGGGAGAGGGACTTGCGGCCAAGCCTCTCGTGCAAAAATACAGGATCCCAACCATCAATTACTCTACAAGCTGGGAAATCCTCGAATCCCCAATAAGCTATATGTACCTTCCTTTCGGAAGCTACCGGATGGACTGCTATGCCGTGCTCGACTATATCAGAGCCATCCATAAAGGTCCCAATGCGCCCAGAGTCGGCCTTCTGACGTATAACAATGCCTATGGCCGTTCTATTCATAAACCGAGCAGGGAATATGCTGCGAAAATCAACGTACAAATAGTCGCGGTGGAAGAGTTTCCGCCGAAGACGGTCGATCTGACTACGGAACTTCTACGTCTCCAGAAGCAGGGTGCAGAATATGTTTTCATGCAGATGCTTCCCGCCGCTATCATAAGCGCATTCAAGTGCGCCGACCGAATCGGATACAATCCTCTATTTCTCGGAACGTGGACATCGACAGATCCTGATTTCTTCAAGCTTGGAAAGGGTTTGATCCGTGATCGTCTTCGAATCCAGTTTCCCGGTGGTCTGCCGACAGATAAATCGCCCGGCATGAAAATAATGAAAGATCTGTGGAAACGCTATAAAACAGTAAGCCGATTCGACGCATCCTACTGGGAAGGTGTTGCAGTTGGAATGATCATGGAGCGGGCCTTCCGGCGAGCTCATGAAAAATTCGGCCGCATAGATCGAGAGTCGATAAACCAGGCAATGGAATCTTTCCGGAATGAGGATTTTGGGGGTATGCTTCCGAAGATCACGTACACGCCTGGGAATCATGAGGGTTCCTTTACGGCAAGGATAGTTCAGGTGCATGAAAACGGCTCGTACAAACCGCTTACAAAGTTCTTCACTCCCGGGAAAGAGAAGCCGAAACTCCTGAAGTAACCGATTATGAAATCGTATCGTGGACATCCCGGAATATACAAAACCGCTGACGAACCGAAGAAGGCGGAGCTGAAAGTGGAGAATCTTTCACTCCGCTTCGGAGGGGTTACAGCACTTCACGATGTTACACTCAATGTGTCAACCGGAGAGCTCGTCGCCGTCATCGGTCCGAACGGAGCCGGAAAGACAAGCCTTCTCAATACGGTAACAGGATTTTACCGGGCGGGGCAGGGGAGAATAATCTTCAACGAAGAGGATATCACTCGCGCCCATACCCATGAAATAACCCGTAAAGGAATTGGCAGGACTTTTCAGAATATCGAACTATTTCCAGGAATGTCGGTTCTTGCCAATATGATGCTCGCCAGGCATCTTTTCTCCGATTACAGTTTCGCCTCGGCCAGTCTTTTTCTGCCTTCAGTAAGGCGAGAGGAGGTGAAGCACAGGAAGATCGTGGAGGACATCATCGATTTTCTCGAAATGCAGGCTATACGGAACACTCCGGTGGGGTCGCTGCCTTATGGACAGCGCAAGCGGGTTGAACTCGGCAGGGCGCTTTCACTTGAGCCTGCCCTTCTTGTCCTTGATGAACCCTTCGCAGGAATGAACATGGAAGAAAAGGAGGATATGGTACGATTTCTCGTGGAACTCAACGAGGGATGGAATCAGACAATGATTCTCGTTGAACACGATATGTCTATAGTCATGAGCATATCAAAAAGGGTGGTTGTCCTTAATTTCGGAGAAAAGCTGGCTGAGGGCTCGCCTGAGGAAATTCAGAACAACCCTGAGGTTATCAGTGCATATCTCGGAGAGGCGGAGGCGCTCTGAGCCATGATTTCCTCCGACCGCTCCCCGAATGTATCGGCCCTGGCTAAGCTGACGTTGCCGCAGATACTCGCGAAACAGGCTGAACGACTTGGAACCACGAAAATTGCTCTGCGGGAAAAGGCGTACGGAATATGGCAGACATTCAGCTGGCTGGATTATTTCCGCTTCGTGAGGAATGCGGCAATGGGTTTCTTAGACCTCGGTCTCAGGCGGGGAGAACACATCGGCATCATAACTAACAATCACCCGGAGTGGCTTTTCAGTCAGCTCGGTTGTCAGGCAGTGGGCGCAGTCCCGTTGAATCTTTTCACTACATCAATAGCCGAGGAACTTACCCCGTCACTTAAGCGTATTCAGGCTGCATTTGTTATCGTTCAGGATCAGGAACAGGCTGACAAGATGCTTGAGTGCAGGAAGAAGCTCACCCATGTACGCAGGGTCATTTACCTTGATCCGACGGGTATGAGGTCTTACCGGAGCGATGACTGGTTTATAAGCTACGCTGAATTTCTTGAAAGGGGGGATAACCTGAACTCAAGGGATCCTGAGCGATTCGAGGCTGAGCTCTTGAGAGGAAGGTCCAAGGATACCGCCCTGATGATTCAGACTTCAGGCACGACCGGGATGCCTAAACTCGCAATGCTAACGCACAGGAACTTCACAGCCATTGCAGAGCAGTGGCTGGCCGCCGTTCCCTTGGAGACAGGCTC
>Ga0067045_1001527_pt1 | contig 25601 bp, 29 predicted proteins | sample TerdegcTABiofilm_FD_59184 | JGI IMG/M metagenome (GOLD analysis project Ga0067045, IMG submission 59184) | Combined Assembly of (Gp0054472, Gp0054536) Wastewater bioreactor microbial communities from Singapore -Terephthalate degrading... | reverse complement strand
CAAAGCTACTTTATCGAAAGGTAAAGGACGCAAAGCCACGGACCTAACAGGCTATTTTCTGCCTTATGGTAGCCGGGTTGCCTTAGGTATTATTAATGCCAAACCTAAGTAAAAAATAGGTTTGACATTATTTTTTTCAAAAACAATAAAATAATCTGCATATTTTAAATACAACATAACGAGGTGTCGTACATGGTTAATGCGAGGCTGATCAAAATCATACTGCTGTTTCTTTTAGGGTTTGGATTGCTTATTAGTGCACGCGCCTATGCTGTGGAATTGAACGGCGTTAGTATGGGTCCGGCGATCGTGGATAGAACCGTTAAACCAGGGGAAAGCTTTGAACAGGAATTCAATGCGCAGAACCGGACGGACGGAACTGTCAGGCTCGAAGCATATATGCAGGATTTTCGTGTGGAGAATAATCAATGGGACAAGGTAGAGGACCCCGATTCCAGTTGGTCGCCCATGACCTGGGCTACTGTCATCAGCGCTCCGGAAAAACTGGACCGTGGGGAGCAGGGTAAAATACGTGTCAGATTCGATGTTCCTAAAAATGCAGAAAAGGGTGAGCATGTAACTTATTTTAACGTTAAATTCATACCTGTGGTTGCTGGACAAAAAGGGGAACTGACTGCAACGATCACCGTTGCGTCAGAAATTCGTTCGTTAGTTTACGTGAAAGTATCAGATGCCGCGGGGAATTTAAATCTAATACGGGCTTGGCGCGTGGATAAAGCAGGTACCGATTTCTGGCACACCAGTAAGCCTGTTTTTACTGTTTCTGTAGCCAATAGAGGCAATGTGCACCTGGAAGTGCGGGGTAACATTGATATTACAGACGTGTTTAGAAACCAGAGGACTAAACTTAATGTACCCCTGTTTAACGTTTTACCCGGCACAGAGAAAAAGATTGAAATTCCTTGGAATGAAGCGCCCTTTATCGGTTATTTCCAGGGTAAAATGCAGTTGACCTACGATGGTGAGAATTTTGATGAGTGGAAGTTTTCCTTTGTGGTTGGGCCGTTGTTGACAATAGCGGGCACTGTGACGATTATTACCGCAATTATTCTTGTCGTCATTCTGTATATCCGCAAGCTGCAAAAGCAATTGGCGGAAGCGGAACGACTGCAGAACAATAATCCCGGAGAATAGTGCTTTTAGAAGGCTGTCAATGAAGAATCGAACACCGTTGATCCGGGTACCAACATGAAAGGAGGTGAATTCATGATGAAAAAAGCCGTTGCCATTCTATTGACGATAGGGATCCTGATGGCTGGCTTGGGTATTGTGAATGCGGCTACCTTAGGCGTTACTGTTAACGTTGCATCCACATTAACCCTGTCTCTTAACCCGACATCCTTAACATTTGACAATATACAGCCGGGTATTGCCTCATCCTCCCAGCCATTGACGGCCACCACTACTGGTAGTGGTTCCTACCAGCTACAGTTGTCAAGTACAACCTTTACCACGGCTGGAGGGAGCGTATCGGCCAGTGCGCTGCAATTCAAGGAAACTGCAGCCAGTTCTTACACATCAGCCTCAGCAACTGCTCAAAACATGTTGGCCACTGCCGGTACCGCTGATGGAGACGGGGATGCTAAGACCTTCGATTTCCGCGTTAATTTTCCGTCTACTGCAAGTAACGGCATCTATAATGCCACCGTCACAATTAGTGCTACTCCGATATAAAAAAGCATTGCCAAAAACAAATAATCCGAAATTAGGCTGCCACCCGAAGCGGATTTTGTCTTGGCAATACTCAACGCTATTTTAACACTAATCACTATGCAAAACAAATAGGAAGTTAGTGGGATAAATAGCGGACAAACAGTATAGTGTCTGGGACTTATGTCCCAGACACTATACTGTCATCCACTTTACCGGTGATAAGTGGCGACTTGATTAGGGGGAAGATGCATTGAGCAAATGGATGGTAAAGTTCCTTTGTTTATTTCTGGGGTTCTTGAGTTTGGTTATTTATCCGGCAGGAGGAGCCAATTTAAAAACTGCCACCGATGTAAAGGAACAATTCGAAATCATTATAGATAATAACGCATTGTCGTTTCCAAAGGCCACCATCGGAAAAATAAGCGAAGAAAAAAAAATTACTACCTTGGTGAAGGGAGACGCTCTTTACCAAATATATATTCAGGCAACGTCTTTAAAAGCAGATGATAAGAAAGAGCTTCCTCCATCGGTGATAGAGTTCAAAGAAAAGTCAGAACCGCATTGGCTTTCTGCATCTAATAAACAGAAACCTGTATTGACAACACCAGCAATGGCTAATGAGAAAGGCGATCAAAAAGAAATAGCCTTTCGCTTAAATATTCCACCCTCTGCTGAAGATGGTTTATATAATGGCGAATTGACTGTCATCGCATGTGCATACAAGGAGCACCCCGAGGTGCTGTCTGTTTCCTCGGCGGACAACGGCGGCCGGGTGCAAAGCGGTTGGCCCGCCCTTCCTGACATGGTCATGGTGGGCAATGTGAACGACGGCACCAGGGCTGCCGGCAGCGATATGTCCTCCGCCATCTACGAAGTGACCCTGGCCGCCCCCGGCCGGCAAGCGATGCAGTGAATGTTCACACAATCTTCACAAAAATAACACATAATATTAAGATTATTTTCCATAAATAAATGTTAATATAAAACTAAAAGGTGCACCGTATTTATAAAAAAGAAAGAGGGTGTTTTTTTGAAATCGAAAAAATTGCGTATTGGAGCTATTCTATTAGCCGTGGTTATCGTTACCGTGGCTATCGCTGGTGTGTCCTTCGCTAGTTCCAGCCAGTCAAATGAAACTGCTGTAAGTGACTTATGCCAAAGCTTTATATCAAAGCTGGCAGCGAATCTCGGTGTGGATCAAGACAAGGTAACGGCAGCTCTGGAAGCTACCAAGAAGCAAATGCTTGACGAAGCTGTTCAACAAGGCAAAATCACTCAGGAACAGGCCGATAAAATTTCTTCCAGCGTAAAAGGAGGTCTTTGCGGCGGATTTGGTTACCTGAATGGCAAATTTAGAGGGCAAGGCAATTTTAAAGGGGAAGGTTTTAAAGGACATGGTTATGGAATAAAAGGCCGTAACCTTGATGATATAGCGAATGTGCTAGGCATGACGACAGATGAACTTAACGCCGAGATACAGTCAGGCAAAAATATTGGGCAAATTGTCACCGAGTGTGGTATGACTGTGGAGGAATTCCACGAAAAGATGCTTGAGCTAAAGAAAGCTGAAATTTCTCAGGCGGTCGCAGACGGTAAGATGACACAGGAACAAGCCGATAAAATCCTTCAAAAATTAGAACAACGTAATAAGTAAATCAAGTTAAAAAAACTTATGTAATATTTTGCCACGGGTAGCATAATTAATAATAGTTGTAATACTATTATTAATGGAATCCCCAAAGTTCCGTTCACCCTGCTCTTTAGAAGCAGGGATTTTTGTTTAGATGGGGTCAGGCTTTACTTTGTGACTTTCTAACATATAATATTAAGATACTTTTAGCAAAAAGCGAGTTGGTTTGGAAATGCAAAAGGAGTTTTTTACTTTTCGCGAATACATGAAAAAAGATGAAGATCTTCTGACAGCTTCAATGGAAGATTATTTGGAAATGATTTACCGTTTGTCAAGGGATACAGGCTTTACAAGGATTAATGACCTTGCAACCGCACTCAACGTACAGCCTCCCTCTGCCACCAAAATGGTTCAGAAACTGGCGAATTTAGGGGTGGTCAACTACGAGAAATACGGTATGATTTTATTAAGCAAAAAGGGGGAAGAAATGGGTCGAGTCCTACTGGAACGTCACCAGATCGTTGAGGATTTTTTAAATTTATTGGGTATTTCCGAGGGAGTACTTGAAGAAACCGAAAAGATTGAACATACAGTAAGTAACCAGACGCTACGAAGCATGGCAGATTTTGTGGAGTTCTTCAATAACAGGCCATTTGTCATTCAAGAGTTTGAAGCTTACCGAAAAACAAAGAGGAGGACGGATTGAATACCGGGCCTCCTCTTTGTTTATTGTTTATGGAAATTATTTTTTTCGAGAATTGTGGAAAAGTGACCTTTTGGCATACATAAGCGGCGATTTTGAGGCCTAATTCAAAGAGCGAGTGAGCCCGAGGATAAGTGAGGGAACATATAGGCAAGTCGTTCGCTATAGACAACGCCATGCCTTCCTTGGCCGGGTTTACTGAATACTTGCGAACGGTTTAGACCAGTCCAAGAAGCCTGGCTGACTGTGCGACCAAAAAGCACACAAAACTGGAGATCACCAGAGGAATTAGGACAGAAAGTACGGTCCATTTAGAACTGCCTGATTCCTTAAAAATGGTCCAGATAGTCGTGCCGCATGGATAGTGCAGCAGGGAAAACAACATTATACAGACGGATGTGAGCCAGGTCCAACCGTGTTCCATAACAAATAATTGGTACAACGCCTCGATGCTATTTAGTTCAATAATGGAGCCCGTAGCCGTATAACTCATAATTAGGATGGGAAGCACAATTTCGTTGGCCGGCAGCCCCAACAAAAAGGCCATGAGAATATGACCGTCCATCCCGAGCATTTGCCCAAGGGGGTTGAGCCAGTTGGCGCAATGCGCCAGTATGCTTGCGTTACCGATATGAATGTTGGCCAATAACCATATGATCGCCCCTGCGGGTGCGGCAACAAAAATAGCCCGGCGAAGCACGAAAAGGGTGCGGTCGAAAATCGACCGGGTAAAGATACGGCCTACCTGGGGCTTCCGGTAGGGAGGCAGTTCCAGCGTGAAGGATGATGGGATACCCTTCAGCAACGTTTTAGATAGAACCCAGGATACTGTCAGGGTCATAGCGATGCCGAACAACACGATGCCGACAACAATAAGCGTAGCGCCGAAAAAGGTAGCTATTCCCGCCACCAGCAGGCTTGAAAGAACAATTAGGGTAGGAAAACGTCCGTTGCAAGGCACGAAGTTGTTTGTCAGCATGGCAATTAGACGCTCCCGGGGCGATTCGATAATGCGGCAGGAGATAACGCCCGCGGCGTTGCAGCCAAAGCCCATGCTCATGGTTAGGGACTGCTTGCCGTGGGTGCCTGCCTTTTTGAAGAGATTATCAAGATTAAAAGCAACCCTCGGCAGGTATCCCATATCCTCAAGTACCGTAAAGCAAGGAAAGAAAATGGCCATCGGCGGCAGCATAACCGATACTACCCAGGCCAGACAGCGGTAGATTCCTTCCACGAACAAACCGTTAACCCAGACAGGAGCATGAAACCATTTAAATAGGTCAGTCAACCGTTCCTGTCCCTCAAAAAGCGCGGTTGCCAGTAATTCAGAAGGGTAATTAGCGCCGGCCAAGGTAATCCAGAAAACAGCAGTCAATAATAAAATCATGGATGGAAACCCGAATATTTTTGAAGTCAGTATATCATCTAATTTTTTATCCCAATCAATCTTTGGTTTTCCATAAGAGGTTACAACCTCTGCGGTAATTATTTCCGTTTTTTTATATATCGAACTGATGATAGTATCGTTTAAATCTAATGAACCTTTAAGATTTAGTTGTTCAACTTCTTTTAATAGATCGTTAAGGCCGGTACAAACAGAACCCTGTATCATGACAAAATCATGCCTCCAATCCTGGTAAAAAGGCGAACTTTTTGTTCAGCCATTGTTCCAGGGCTTCAATTGCCGTTTTGTCTTTTTCCAACAACCGGATAGCCAACCAGCGGGTATTGAACACATCTCCCACCAGCTTTTTAATGTCGGGTTCCAGTTTCCGGACAGCTTCTTCTATCTCTTCTTCATATTTAACCATACAGGGACTGGTTATAATACGACCAGAGGCCACGCCGGAAATGGTTTCAACCAGTGTATCAAGACCGTACCCGCGCCGGGCTGCGGTGGGAACCACAGGGACTCCCAGTTTGCCGGCCAGCGATCGAAAATCGATATGTATTTTTTTGCGTTTGGCTTCGTCGACCAGGTTGACGCATACTACCACTTTTGAGGTGATTTCAAAAACCTGTAGCACAAGGTTCAGGTTTCTTTCCAAGCACGTTGCATCCACTACCACCACTGTGGTGTCCGGTTTCCCAAAGCACAGGTAATCCCTTGCTACTTGTTCATCTGCGGAATTTGCCATCAGTGAATAGGTGCCTGGTAAATCAATCAATTTAAAAATGAGTCCCTTATAAGTGTACTTACCCCCTGCTAGATGCACTGTTTTTCCAGGCCAGTTGCCGGTGTGCTGGTTTAACCCTGTCAAAGCATTAAAAACGGTACTCTTTCCAGTGTTCGGATTGCCCGCCAAAGCAATGACGTAATCAACGGGCTGATTTGTCAAAGCCATCGTTTTTACTCCCCTTTAAAATCAATCAGTACCTTAAGAGCCTCTTCTTTCCGGAAAGCAATGACCGCTCCACGTATTCGATATGCCTTCGGGTCTCCAGCGGGGCTAATCCGGAGGGTTTCCACCCTGGTTCCGGGAACAAGCCCCAAATCCATCATTCTGCGCCTGGTCATTCCCTCCGCCTGGATGGAATCTACAATAGCTGTATTGCCAACCGGAAGGTCATAAAGGGTGATCACTCTGTCTGCCGGACAATCATTCTTATTATTCATAGATACTACTCCTTTCTTACGTTTACTTTTGTATAACAAATTTAGTTTAAGCTAATTATTGGACAAGGGTCCTGTTAACTAAACAAATCATGGTAATATCCTGATACTGTTTAACTTACACACGATACATCTTACGCATGCTCTTAAACGTTGGTTACACCATTAATTTTGTGCTTGCATCCGAATTATTTCCAAGTAAGTATACAATGGAGCCTTTCCGGGTGTGCCTGACAAACTGGCAAAATATGCTTATAGTCTGCTCCCTGGACGAGGGTGCTTGAACGAGGTAGTATTAGATTAGAGCCATCATACCAAATTAGCTCGTAACTACTCAGTAGTCAGTAATCAGTAATCAGTAGTTAGACCCCCATGAAGCTTCGCTTCACCATCAGATAGATGTAAATGGTAATGATTTATTTTTAGTTTTCAAATTTCCAAAGGTACCCCCTTAATAACTTCTCATTTATCGTATTTAGGAATAAGGAACGTTCGATGTCCCCCGGGCCCCTGCTTTATCACTTGTGAAAGAGGTGGTCTACCGGTTAAAGGAGGGGAGTGGAAACTTGTTTCCTGTACAGGATGTGGATGCCGAAATAAAAAAAATAAAACAAGGGGACAGTTTAGTTAGAGAACGCTTTTTAGAAAACTGTAAACCTTTTATTTATAAGATCGCATAGTTAAACCTTTCCAAGGCCGGGTCCTGGAGGTGGGGCAGGGATGATGAGTTGGCTATAGGGTTGATCGCTTTTAATGAAGCTATCGACCGTTTCTGTGACGATTTTGGAGTTCCTTTTTTTGCCTACGCCAGAAAGGTGATCGGAAGCAGGCTTGTCGACCATTACCGGCGGGAAAACAGGAATGTTATGTCCAAGGTTCAACTGTCGTATCAGGAAGAAGGCGTTAACAACGTCGAGTTTGTCAAATCCTGGGATAATTATTTGGAGGAGGAAGCCGCAAGGGAAAGGGAAGAAGAAATTAAAGAGTATGAAGAATTATTGAAAACGTATGGGTTGTCGTTTGAGGAACTGGTCAAATGTTCACCACGCCACCGTGATACGCGCCGGTCGTTAATGCTCGTGGCTTGGAAATTGGCGGAGGAGAGCAGCCTGTTTAAAAAATTCAGAGATAATAAGAAGCTGCCTCTGGCGGAGCTGGAGGAAAAAACCGGGGTGGGCCGAAAATCCTTAGAGAGAGGCCGTAAATATATAATAGCAATGGCGCTTCTGATATACAGGCGGGAAGATTTTTTATACTTGGCTTCGTACTTGAAATTGCCCGTCACAAGTTTAGGGGGAATATAGGATGGAAAAACCCGGGATGGTAGTCAAAATAATAGGTGATTCATGCATTTTGCTCACCAATGAAGGCGAATACAAAAAAGTTCCTTTGCCTGTAAACGGTGTAACCAGGGTAGGTCAGATAATAGCTTATGTAGAAAAAAAGAAAAGCTTTCCTTATCTAAATCTAAAGTATTTTTGCTATGGCCGCTTCCTTATTGCTAATTGTCCTGATCGGTCAAATTTACCTGGGACGTACGCAACCGGCTGCGGCAGCTTTCGTGACTATCGACATCAACCCGAGTATCGAATTGGCGGTATTGGCAGACAGGAGAGTTGCCTCGGCTCGTGGACTGAACAGTGACGGCGTGATGATTTTGGAGGAGGTCAAGGTAAAAGGCCTGGACTTGCATGAAGCCGTTAAACTTATCGTAGCCCAGGCTGTAGCGGACCAATTTCTTGCGGCGGAAGAAGAAAACATTATTCTGGTTACCCTGACCACTAACAACGACGGAGAATCCGTGGTAGATCTGGAATCTATTTATGAATCCGTTAAGAGTCCGGTCGAATTGAACGGTTTGGAAACCGAAGTAATTATTGAGCCCGTAGATACCGCGGTGCGGGAGGAAGCTGAAAAGGCCGGGATTTCTACCGGGAGGTACCTGTTGCTCCAAAAAACAGCCAAAAAAGGCGTGGCGGTCAATGCCGGCGAGATAAGCGCCATGAACTTGGGGAAATTGGAAAAGGATAAGAAAATATCGATTATCGAACTGCTAAGCGACGATAACGACAATGAATCTCCTGATGACAAGAACCGGGAAGTGAAAGAAGCAGCAAGAAAGGGTATCTACAAAAAACAGCAAAACTCAAAGGAGAATAACAGTGATAAAAAGACTGATTATTCCACTGGCAGGGAAAAAACAAATGGTGACAACGACAAAACGACAATCCCCAGGCGTAATGATAAAAAAGAAAACGATACAGATAAGAAAAAGGTTGAACATAAAAAATCAAAATCAGACTGAAAGTGAAGGTCGATATTAGACCATTTTACCTTTAATAACTTCATTACCGACTGTTTTCGCAATCTCCAACAGACGCTTGATTAAAACGTTTTTTACTTTAGGGTCTTCTTCTTTCTCATAAAGTTCCTGAAATATGTAAAACTCATTTGTTAATTCTTCAATATCAATTTTACTCATTGCCAACCCTCGAATTTCATATAGTATTCATAGCTATGACTTATTAAGATTAGCACTAAAGTATAATTTCGACAATACCTTTTCCGTAAAAACAGCATTCGAGGGATTAACGCCCATTTTGTCGAATTTTATAAATTTACGTCATTTGGAAATTAAATTCAATTCATAGGCCGTTTCCTTCCCAATATAAGCTTCACAAGTAGAATTCTTAAATTTGACGACATAAGAATTTTTGCTGAATAATGATACCCGGTCTATTTTAGTAATGTTGATGATATATGATCTGCTAATCCTCAGCAGTTTTTCCGACCCCGTTAACATTTCTTCAATTGAATTTAATGATAAAGATATATTTATTTTTTTATTATCACAATGAACTATAGTATTCTTTGTGTTTTTCTCCCGTTCAAACATCACTATTTCACTGGGGCTAAGATAATGAAAAATATTATTTTTGTCCCTGATTTCTATCCTGTCACAAGACATATATCTTGCTATTTTTAATAATACCCGTTCGACTTTAACTTTATTAAAGGGCTTGTCGATATAGCCCAGGACTACAGCCTTTCTTTCCCACGCCTCAGACTTGAATTCGTTATGAGCGGAGATATATATAATTATGGTAGCCGGGAAATTTTCAGATATTTTATCGGCAAGTATTAAACCGTTTATGTCTTGCTTGTTAAAATCAATATCAAGGAAAATGACATCAGGATGTTTCTCCTTTATCATAGGCAAGACTTGGTTGGGATCGGTGGCTTCACCGATGATTTCGATATTAGAACGTAATCCGGTAAGTATTTTTTTTAAATGTCGCATTGCTATAGGTTCATCATCCGCAATTATAGCTCTAATCATTTTCCTTCACTCCATCAATTATCTTTAGCTTTAACATGAAAGTCGGCTTTTCCCTGTCCAGAACCAATATATCACAATCTTCGTACTGTGATAATATCTCTTTAATTATTAATAGACCTAACCCTCTGTCTTCGCCTTTGCTGCTTCTCCCCTGAAATAATTCTTTCTGCCATTCGGCAGGATTATCTCCATGTATGATCTCAATTGGTTTACCATCGTTTGAAATTTTTAAGTAAAAGTAATTTTGGTCAATTTCAGTTTCGACATAAATACAACCATTTTTCTCGCAATTTTCCAGCGAATTGCTTAAAAGATTTGACAGGACTGTTACCGCGTGTGTGGGAGATAAAGGAAATCTTGAAAAGTCGTTGAGTCCGTATAATTCAAAACGGACTCCTTTGGACTCGGCTTTCATGGCAAAAGCAGATAAAACGATTCCTATTTGGAGGTTGTTACTCTTATAAACCAGGGATTTATTTTTCACCGATGCTTCGATTGATCTTAGGTAATTTAGAGCTTCATCTATTTCATTACAATCAATTAGGCCGGATATTACTTGCAAGTGGATATAGAAGTCATGCCTTTGCTTCCGCAGGCTAATATTAAATTCTTCTATTTTTTCGATGATTTCTTTTTGATTTTCATATTTTAAATATAAATAAATCATTATAAAAGTAATTAATGGATATAACAGGCTTAAAATAATTATTAAAATTAATAAAAAATTTTCCGCAAAATTTTTGTAGGATAATATAATTGTAATAAAAAAAGTGGCTTGTATTAAAATAAAAAACGTTCCATAAATATAGCTCTTATTTATGGTATTTTGTGACTTCATAATTGTTATCCTCTAAAACATACAGACAAAAGATCACTCCTCATGGAAGAGGAGTGCAGAAATTGAATATGCACTAAATTGAATATGCACTTTATTTTAGCTCATCCGGCAATTCTGGCTGATAAAGGGCTCCACAACTAGTAGGATTAATACCTATGAAAAATGCAATCATAGAAAAAACACCAATTAAACTGAAAATATACTTTTTCACTTTAATTCACCTCCCTTGCGATTAATTTTAGCCGGTTAATATACATATAGATCATTTTATCTAAGCCAGTTAAAGTTATTACTTGATAATACATGCCAAGAAGAATTGAATTTTTGACATCATTTGTAGTAACATTGTTGGTAATATATATGAATAATAACAGTATAAGTATAGATATTAATTTCATTATATATCTTTTATGTTTTGTTTTTATTGGTTTTTCGGGTGGATCAACCGGTGCCTTTAATATAATAATTAATAAAGATACGATATTTAAGACATAAAATAAGTAATCATTAATTATTACAACCCTAGCCAACATACCAATAGAAACATATACAATAGTGGAAGCGATTAAACATCCAATAAATGTTTTGCAGTGTGAGCCACCGGAAGCAAATCTTAAAAATGCAATAGTAAACATAACAATTAATGACTGTTTCAACACTCCAAGACAAAAGGGTATCATTATAAAAATAACTGATTTTACAATTAATCCCAATAATATCTCCATGCCATAAGTTATTTTGGCTCTTTTTATAGAATCATAGTTTAATTCCTGTGCAATAACATTACTTAAAGTCACTGCTATTGAATGTACTGAAGTTAAATACATTATTATCCCTCTTTGTATTACTATTTAATTGATCTATTTTATCTTTTGATGACCAAAAATATTTTAATAATATAATTGATAGAACTAAATATATAAGATTAAATATTTTTATAATAAATGAATATTTATTTATATAATCAAAATGCTGATTAAGAATTACTAAAATAATTCCCTGAAAAAGAATAAGTATAGTTACAATTAAAGGCTCATTCTTTTTCCATTTAATCAAGATTGCTCACCCTGCTTCCTTTAATTAAGTACCATTTTTTATAATATATAAACCATGTAATCAAACCAAATATGGTTAAGTGTGGATATCCATATATAATTCTTTTAACATTATCTTGTAGTACTTCTACTAAAGTTATATGTGTTAAATTTAGTATTGCCTGTAATATAAAAGTTTCCAATATTATTAAAATTGTTAAACTAAGTAGTGAAGAAATTAACGCTTTCCATATTTTTAAGCCTAGCACTTTCCAAAATATTATAAACAAAACTAATATGGCAATTATACTATGTATTCCAAAATAAGGAACGAATTCCCTTACAAACATCATTGCAAATGCGGTTATCACAGCAGCAATAAAAATATTTTTAATATTAATACGTTCTCCAACAATAGCCATACCAAAAGAGTACATTATTATTTCTTCTGGTATTGATTGAAATATCACAGCAGCTAAAGGCATTTTATCCATTTCCCGGTTTCTCCTTTTTTGTTAATAATTTAATAGTTACGTCTTATCCCGGTACTGGGTCTTCTTTATTCCATCACCACCATATAAACGTTTAAGAAATAAAACAGAAGAAATAAAAAAAATAATATATAATAACTTAATAAACAATGAATATTTTGCTAAATAATCAAGATGTTGATTTATTATAGCTAAAAATATACCTTGAAATAAAATTATTAGTGTTACTAATAAATTTGTACTATTATGAGCATGTTCATTATCATTACTAACTCTGTTTCCTTTTATTAAATATTTTTTTTTGTTGTACAGAAAACAAGTTATTAAACCATTTAACAGCTTCCAAAACGATACAAACAAAACCAAAATTCCGATTATGCTGTGCAGGCCAAAAGGGACACAAGCTCTAAGTAGCATCGATGTAAAAGCCAATAAAACAGCGGCAATAAAGATTTTTTTAAAATTAATATATTCCCCAACGATGGTGACACCAAAAGAAAACAATATTATTTCCTCTGGTATGGAATAAAATATCACGGCCGAAAGAGGCATTTGGTCCATCGAAATAAAACTCCTCTTTAAGCGATTATATAGCAACATTTACCTCTTGACAATATTTAATGAATATTCTAACATTATTTTTTATTTCCTCCTTACGCAACCACAGAAATTAAAAAAATCCTGGCATAATGAACAGGGCGGCCTTAGCAGTCGCGGCTGCAAGCACGGGCTAACACCAATTCTAAATACCAGGATATTGGCCGGCACACTTCGCGGCTAAATGTTGTCTAGAAAGTTGAAGACCTCCCTCAGATAATTATCCCCACCTGTTGCGAAAGCCTTGAGATTTTTTGCTCCAGGCACCCGCAAGAACTGCGCTTCGGGGTACTCTGCTCGCAGCAATTCACTATTTTCAACCGGTACGTTTGTATCCGCTTCATCATGTATTAGGGATTTGATAAAGTCAACGGCGCCCAACAGGTCCTGAACTTCATACTGTCCAACCGATGTCAGGTTGCCTTCCGCCATGCTATCACCTTGCTGTCAAGATATTTGTTCTTTTAATCCTATCATATGTTTTTTTGGTTCAACAATGGAAATTTACTAGAGGTTTTTGTGATCCCGGTTACAGAACGAGGTTATATCTTAGTGTACACTAATACAAAAAATGTTGGAAGGTGATAAAGTGTTTTATTAATATAGTCGTTATAGTCGTTATAGTCGTTAGTATAGTTGTTTCTTCATAAAAAGAAAGGAGTGAATTTTTGTGTACAAAAAATTGGTGTCAATCATCATAATGTTAATGTTTGCCGTGATGTCGTTGGCTGTGCCGGCATTCGCATGTTCTAGCGGAGTAGGTATGTCGCAAAATTCGCTAGAATTAGTTTGTAAGTCTAACAAGAAACAGCCGAAAGCCGGATAAGGAAAAATCAAAGCCTGACAAGGAACAGCCAAATACAAACGAGGAAAATACAAACGAGGCAAATACAAACGAGGAACAGTCAAACGCAGGCGAGCAACAGCCAAGCACGAATGAGGGACAGTCAAATACAGACAAGGAAAAATCAAAGCCTGATAAGGAACAGCCAAAGACAGACGAGGAACAACCAAGCACAAATGAGGGACAGTCAACCACAAATGAGGAACAGTCTGATACAGACGAGGAACAGCCAGAGCAGGCAGATAATGATGAACCTAATTTCGTACCCGCACCTTCGGTAATAAAGGTTGATCGAGTCTTAATTCCAGTTAAATCAATTGAGAGAGGACTTAAAGCGGTTATTACCTGGGACGAGTCATTAAATCTTGTCGTGATAGAAAAAGACGGGGATGAAATTCAAATTGATTTAACAAATAAAACAGCCTTGGTCAACGGTACTACGATTAACTTGGCGAAGGGGAAAAGTAGCAAAGCCAGGATAACAGTATCAACCGGTCTAGTTAAAAAGCTTTTGAAACAGGCAAAAAGTACGGAACCTGTCTCTACACCGGTCGATGCAGAGAAGGCAAAATACGAAACTGCAGTAACGATTGACAATACAGTAACCCAGGGTACCGACGTGACAGCATTGGTCAAGAAGTTGCAGGCCGGGCAGACGGCAGATGATACTGTTACAGTTACTGTAACAGCGGTAAACGCGGCAGACGGTACAAGCGCCGCGAGTTACCTGACATTAAGCGACGGAACAGTAACACTGACGCAACAAAATACAACTGGGGCCCCAGTGACGGAAACAGTGACCATAACCTTTACTAAAGAAGATACTACAACAACTTTAGTCGTAATTGTTACTATTCAATAAATATTCAGTAAATTTTATTAAAAGAGCCAGTCACCGGAAGGTGGTTGGCTCTTTTGTAAAAGAACAAATTTATCCACCAAATAAGGATCAAATTGTGTTCCAGCACACTTCTCAAGTTCGGTTAAAGCCTCATCNTGGGGNATGGCCTTCCGGTAAGGACGGTCACTGGTCATTGCGTCAAAGGCATCGGCTATGGCAAGTATGCGGCATTCCAGGGGTNTNTCTTCCCCTTTGATCCCGAGTGGGTAGCCCTGACCGTTCCACCACTCGTGGTGTTTGAGAATCCAGTCAGCGATAGGAACGAGGTCGGGCGCCAATATGGCAATACGGTGGCCGATTTCACAGTGCTGCTGCATTTCGATAACTTCTTCGGGGGTAAGGGGGCCGGGCTTAAAGAGAATGCTGTCCGGGATTCCAATCTTGCCGATATCGTGAAATTGCGCCAAAAGACGTAGATCGGTTATACTGCGCTCGGAAAGATCAATAGCCGCAGCTAGGCCTGCTACCAGGTACTGGATGCGTTCAGCATGTTCCTCGGTAATAAAATCCCTGGCCTCCAGCGTCTTCATGAGGGTCTGCACTATGGCGCTGCGCGCGCTCTGGTTGCGGTGAAGTTTCTCCCGGTACATTTTATTGTCCGCTTCCTTGAAAAGGTCGCTCATGCTTGTCGACATGTCACTCCTTGCGGCAAAACCGACGGATATGCTTAACGGTAGTTCCGGGTTGACCGCGTTATGCTTTGCAACGGCTTCTTGTATCCTTTTGCAGGCGTTTTCTATGATTTTCTTTTTGCTGTTCGGCAACAGCACCGCGAATTCATCGCCCCCAATCCGGGCTACAATATCACCCTCGCGGAAAGAATCTTTAATGACGCCGGCTGCCGCCATGAGCAGCAAGTCTCCGTTTTCGTGTCCAAGTGTGTCGTTGACAAGCTTAAGGCCNTCTACGTCGCAAACGATTATCCCCACTGAATCGTCGCGTCCGCTCTCCAGCCGGCGCATCTCCTCCTCAAAGTAAGCGCGGTTGTGCAGGCCGGTAAGAGAATCGTGCAGGCTCATGTACTTTAGCCGATCTTCCAACAACTTTTGTTCGGTTGTGTCCCGGATGGATTCAATCGCCCCGGCCAGGTTTCCATCCCTGTCAAACAGAGGCGAAGCGACACCCCAGAGGTAAGCTCCTTTTCCTCCATATAATGTAGGAAAAAAAGATGTTCCCTGTACAAAGGTGATATTTCTTTCACGAATTTCACGAATATCATTTGGCGATTGTTTATCTTCATTAATGTTGAAAGCTTTGTCAATTAAAATGGGATAGGGTTTCCCGTAAAAAGGTATCGCATAAGCGTAATCGCTTTTACCCAGCATTTCTTCTTTCGGCACCCCGGTCATCTCTTCGACGGCCCGGTTCCAGGCAATAACTTTCTTGTCACTATCAATGACAAATGTAGCGTCGGGGAGAAATTCAATGATATCCTGAAGCCGCTGATTGGCTGACGCCAGGGCTGCCTCGCTCGCCTGCAGCTTCTCGTACTGTTGCTTGAGCTCTTCTTCGGTTGACAGCAACTCTTCGTTTATGGCTACCAGTTCTTCGTTGGCTGCCCCTAGTGCTTCAATGCTATTTTGCAGTTTTTCCTCAGCGCGCTTGCGTTCGGTAATATCGGTGACCATTCCCAGCGCGCCTGCGTAACTCTCATCATTATTGAAAAGGGGGGTCACGGATAAAATTACAAATAGTTCTGTACCATTCTTGCGGCGGTATTTGAAATCGTATTGTCTGTAGAAAATTTTCTTAATGTTGTTTATTGAACCGGGGTTTGCAACAGGTTCCTTATCAACAGGCCGGCGGTAGTCCTCATATATGAACTTCGACAATGGTTGTCCGATCATTTCCTCAACAGTGTAGCCGAGCATTTCAGCCATCCTTTTATTAGCAAAGGTTGTCCTGCCTTCAGCGTCGATAACCCAGATACCCTCATAGGCGGTTTCAACTATTTGCCGGTACCGCTTTTCGCTTTCTTTCAGCGCTTCTTCCGCCTGTTTGCGCCTGGTGATGTCACGAGTTATTCCAAGCAGCACTGTCTCGTTGTTTAGTTTAAACTTACTTAGACTGACTTCTGCCATGAATTTGGTGCCGTCTTGCCGGCAGAGTTGAAATTCAAAAAACTGCTGTTCGTTTCTTTGAATGGCTTTAACTTTTTCTATCGCCTTGATGTTTGATTTAGTACCGCACGGTTGGGTTTTTGGAACGTAGTCGAAGGGTGTTTTGCCGATAATTTCATCCCGCTCACAGCCGAACATAGTCAGCGCCTTGGGATTACAATCTATGATAATACCTTTCTTTATCAGCCAGATAGCGTCATTAGCTTGTTCAAACAAGATCCGGTATCTATTTTCGCTCTCTCGCAACTTTTCCTCAATCAGCTTGCGCCCGGTCACTTCGCGCTGAAGTTGCTCTTTGACCACAGCTAATTCATTGGTCAATTTCTCGATCATTTCCAGAAGTTGGCGGTTCGCTTCTTTGGTATCTGCAGGGTTGGAAAACAAGGAGGCACCTCCTAGCCTGATGAGATACTTTTTTATTAAATATCTACTTTTCGGTAAAATAATTACTTTACCTGCAAAGATGAGAGTTAAAGTTAAAAATTACATAACTACTGACGCTAATATTACTATTTTTTGGGTGATTTGGAGGTACAAGCGTAGGTTATGTCGAAGCTAATTATAGCATATCAGTTTTTGTTTTTATTCTCCCGGGAGGTCAAGCAGCGTGTCCCTGCGTAGTAAGGCATTGACTATTATCAGTATAACGATCATTATTCTAATAATTTTATTGTACGCTACAACAAAGGGAATTTTACTCGGGAGTTTTGCCGAACTGGAGCAGCGGAGCGTCCGGAAGGACATTCAGCGAATCTTAAACGCGTTATCTGATAACGTTGTTACATTAAACAGGGAAGTGGGCGACTGGGCAACCTGGGATGATACATACAGTTTCGTCGAGGAACTAAACGATGATTATGTTAAGGTTAATCTTCCGGATGAGACTTTTGTGGAGTTAAATATTAATTTTATATTATATATTAATTCATCAGGCCAGGTAGTTTTCAGTAAAGCTTTCGATTTGGAGAACAGAAAGGAGACTCCTGTTCCAAAAAGTCTGTTAAATTATCTTTCCGCCGATAATCCCCTGTTGCGCCACAACAATGCAGACAGCAAGGTGCATGGAGTAATTGTCATACCCGAAGGACCCGTGCTTGTCGCTTCCCGCCCGATCCTGACCAGTGAAAGGAAAGGTCCGGTAAGGGGCGCGTTAATAATGGGGATTTATTTTAGTAATAAGGAAATAAAGAGTCTTGCCGACATGACAGGTTTAACCCTTGATGTATGCGGGTTTAACGATGTAGACGCGCCGCCCGACGTTCAAAGAGCGCGCTCCTTTTTATCTGAAAACGAGCCGGTTTATATCCAGCCATTGAGTACGGAAACCATCGCCGGATATACTGTTGTAGAGGATATATACGGACGGCCGGGTTTGATATTAAAAGTATCCAAACCCAGAGAAATATATAAACAGGGTCTGACCAGTATACGCTATTTTATTGCTTCGATCCTGGCGGTTGGCCTGGTGCTCACTATAATGTCCTTGCTGCTCCTGGAGAAAGTGATATTGTCAAGGTTAGCCGGACTTAGCGCCAGCGTTATAAGCATCGCCGCTAAGAGCGACCCTGCCGGACGCGTATTAGTGGCAGGAAATGACGAACTATCGACACTTGCTGACGAGATTAACAAAATGCTCGAATCACTAGAAACGTCCAGGCATAAATTAAGTGAAAGCGAGGCTAAGTACCGTACAGTTTTCGAAAACACCAGCAGCGCGATAATAATTATTGAGGATGATATGACTATATCGTTGGCCAACACGGAATTTGAGAAGATCTCCGGCTATACTAAAGAAGAAATAGAAGGAAAGAAAAAATGGATAGAATTCGTCGCTACGGAAAACCTGGCTCAAATGATCGAGTGTCACCAAAAGCGCAGAATTGAACCGGATTCTGTTTCCAGAAATTATGAGTTTCGTTTTATTGACCGCTGGGGTAATTTTAAAAACATTATTGTGACGGCATCCATAATCCCGGGAACCAAAAAAAGCCTGGCTTCTTTATTAGATATTACTGAGCGTAAAAGGGCGGAGGAGGCGCTGCGCATCACTCACAAGGCTCTTAAGGAAAGCGAAGAAAAGTACCGTACTATGGTCGATGATGTTCTGGACAGCTCCGCGGTCGGCATCCTTATCCTTGATCAAGAATATAAGATCGTTTGGCTGAACCAGACGCTGCAAAGATTCATGGGAATCGGCAAAGAAGAAGTGATCGGCAAAGACATACGGTTACTAATAAATCAAAAAATAAAACACATTTTTGAGAACCCGGAAATGTTTGCTCAAAAGTTAATATCTTCTTATGGCGGTAATAAATATATAGAGAATTTTGAATGCCATGTCCTGCCTGCAGATGATCGTCAGGAACGCTGGCTGGAACATTGGAGCCAGCCGGTCCAGTTAGGTCTTTACACTGGTGGACGGATCGAACACTACTATGATATCACTGAACGCAAACAAATGGAGGAACAGCTCAAATACTTGAGTTTGCACGATCCTCTAACCGGCCTGCACAACCGCGCCTATTTTAACGAAGAGATGCGGCGCTTGGAAGGAGAACGTTATCTGCCGCTGGGTGTGATTGTATGTGACTTGGACGGACTCAAGCTGGTCAACGACACCTTCGGTCATGATGCCGGCAACGTCCTGCTTGTGTCGGCGGCGAATATTTTAAAAGATTGTTTTCGCAAAGGTGACATTGTCGCCCGTATCGGCGGGGATGAATTTGTAGTTATGCTTACTTGTACCGATAGGCTGACTCTGGAGAAAGCTTGTCTCCGGATATGGGAATCCATTGCGAGTTACAATTCAGCCAATCCCGAAATACCCTTGAGCCTGTCCATAGGCTTCGCTATTGGTGAGGACAGCGCTAAAAAACCCGCCGACCTTTTTAAAGAAGCCGACATTAATATGTACCGGGAAAAGCTCAGCCACACCCAAAGCACCCGCAGCATTATTGTTCAGGCTCTAAAAAAGATGCTCGAAGCAAGAGATTTTGCTACGGAGGGACATTCGGAGCGCATGCAGGACTTGATGGTGCAACTTGCCCTAGCCTGCGGCTTGCCCGAGTATAGATTAAACGACCTGCGCCTGTTTGCTCTTTTTCACGATCTGGGCAAAGTCGGCATCCCGGACCGGATACTTTTTAAACCAGGTTCCTTGAATGAGGAAGAATTTATTGAGATCAAAAAGCACTGTGAAATTGGCTTCAATATTGCCAATTCAGTACCGGATCTGATTCCTATTGCCGATTGGATCCTTAAGCATCATGAATCCTTCGATGGAAAGGGTTATCCCTTGGGCCTGAAAGATCAAGAGATTCCCCTGGAATGCCGTATCCTGGCCATTGTAGACGCTTACGACGCGATGACAAGCGACCGTCCTTACCGGAGGGCAATGCTCCACCAGGAAGCTGTGGCTGAGTTAAGAAGGTGCTCCGGTACACAGTTTGATCCGCAGTTGGTACAAAAGTTTACGCAGGTGTTGGAAGAACGGTTTGGACTAAGCTGAAAGGACAAGAAAGCCCGTGCCAGGGAGGGATATTTTTGGATAACCTCACTCATGCCTTGATCGGACTGACTATAAATAATTTGCTGCCCGATACAAAACGAAACAGCGGAACCTTTTGGATAAGCCTGACAGCATCCGAGCTGCCCGACGTAGACATACTTTACAGGTTAAAAAGCGCAACCGATTACATGCTTAACCATCGGGGTATAAGCCATTCTATTGTTGCAATGGTGATTTTTGCTGGAATAATTACTCTGATATCTAAAAAAACGTTTCCTGACAACCGCCCCAAGTTGGTTTTTTTGCTGGCTTTAGGGTGCTTGGGCCTGCACGTTTTATTCGACTTGTTTACATCCTGGGGCACCCAGTTTTTAACTCCATTTAACAACAGGTACTTTTATCTTGATTACCTGCCGATAGCGGATCTTGTTATCATTGCTTTACTGTTGTTTTTTTTGGGTTTTAGCCGTCTAATAAAGTTCCACCGGAATAAGATTGCTTTTCTGGCGCTGTTTATTCTTTGCGGCTTTGTTTTTGCCAGGGCTGTCACGCATAATTATTTAGTTGAATACACGCAGAGGTCCTATCCGGGTGCGCGTGTAGCCGTTCTTCCCGGTTTTTCGCCATTACACTGGAAAGCAATTGTTGAGTCCGACTACACCCTGATCAAAAAAGATATTGTTTTGCCGGGGATGGAGAGTCAGAGAAACATGAACATGGTTGAAGAAAATCAGGTATCCATTGAAATATATCAGGATAACGATGAATTCAACCGGGTTGTAAACTTTTTCAGGAAGCCTGTTTTTGTGATTAATGGTGATAAACTGGTGGTCAGGGACATTTTTTACAATTTTAGAGAAGTTATTTTTCAGTTAAATAACCAGGGAAAAATCATTGGGAGGGCAATATCGAATAATCACCATACTTTCACGGCGAAGTAATAATATAATGTGCATAGTAATAGCTATCCGCTGTTGGCGGGCAGCTATTTTTTCTTGCCGTTTCTCTTGATACTTTTTAATTTAACCTTTTTCTTTAATTCATCATATTTCTTTTTTTCGACTACCACATAACCGTTTAGTGCCATTTGTAAAAACACATCCGTAATTATTTTAAATACTATGTCAAAGTCCAAATTATGGTGTTCAGCTACTTTTTTTGTAAGTTGGTTAAGCGACAAACTCAATTCCGCCACCCCTAATATCGGCGAATAAGAGAAAGCGCAGCTTAAAGCCACGCTCTTCTCACTGTCTGTGTTTAATGAACATTTGCGTAAAACTTGATGGTTATTGTAGCATGCCTGCCGTGGCCTGTCAACTAAGCTATCAGTAAACCCGGCCAAGGAAGGCATGGCGTTGGTAAGCGCCGGTAACAGCGGTTGGCGAAGCGAGGGTAACCGGACAAAGAAAAGTATCGGGCGTTGTTGGAGGTACATCATGAGAATATTAATGAATCCGCACCGTCTTCTGTCGTCTCTTTCCCTTTGCCTGGACTTCACCAGGGAGGGAATCGCGCGGCATCACCATCGGGTGGCGTATATAGGAACAGCCCTGGCCGGAGAAATCGGCCTTTCAAGAGATGAGAAGGAGATGATCTTTCTATCGTCACTTATTCACGACGCCGGTGTCAGCACCTGGGGAGAAAAGCGAAAGTTAATCGAGTTCGAAGTTAACGAACCGTGGGACCATTGTTGCAAGGGCTCTGAAATGATTTGCAGGGTTGACTTTTTAGGCCCTGTATCGGAGATTGTCTTAGGTCATCACGACTCCTTCAGCGGTGGAAACAGGTCGGGACATACCGGTAAAGAAATCCCCCTGGCGGCACGAATTATCCATTTGGCTGACCGGGTGGATGTTTTAACCACAGGTGAAAAAAACGTGTTAATTAGACGGGAGGGTATTGTTCACGCTATTGAAGAAAAAGCCGGCCGGGTGTTTGATCCCGAACTGGTGACCGCTTTTAAAGGTCTGGCCGGGCGGGAAAGCTTTTGGTTGGATCTTGTTTCGCCGTTGGTTTTGTGCGAACAAATAAATTCCTTTGAAACGAGGCAAAGGAGCATTAGTTTGAACGATTCCAGGCAGATAGCCGAATTGTTTGCCACAATTGTCGACGGAAAAAGTCCTTTCACTCACCGCCATTCTAAGGATGTTGCCAGTGTTGCCGTCCAGCTTGCCGCAGCTATGAATTTTGATGATGAAGATCTAATTATAATGGAAATTGCCGCGCTCTTACACGACCTGGGCAAGCTCTCGATACCCGATGAGATACTTGAAAAGCCGGCTTCTCTCAATGCGGAGGAATTTGCTCTGATTAAACAACATACCTACTACACTTAGCGGTTATCCCTTTCACCTTGACGCTTCACAACTTTCAATAGGCGCCAGGATTATGGCAGTTGCGGACGTTTTTACCGCCCTTCGCGAGGACCGGCCCTACCGCCCAGGCCTGGGCAAAAGAATTATTGAGGAAATTATGGGTAAAATGGTGATGAACAATGCTCTGGACGGGAAAATAGTTAAAACACTTTTCGATATTTATGATTAATATAATCGATAGTAGACAGGTTTACTCAACTGATTAAATGGCCATAATAATGTTAAACCAAATTATTTTATAAGGAGCAGCGAAATATGACTACAACACTGGTTGAGTACTTCGGCGGAGTGCAGAATCGCCTCCCGGAAGAGGCGGAAAGAGTAATTAAGACGCTTGAAGAAGAAGGTTCCATGAACAAAGAAGAGCTTTCTCTGACCGCTAAAGTCAAAAGGGCTGTATTGGATCACATTGTGATGCAGCTTTATGCTCTTGGCTTGGTAGATGTAACTACTGAAGGTAAAAGCAAAATGTGCAGCCTGACCAAACTTGGATATGATTTTCTTAATCTGAAGAATGCCGGTTAATGGCATTCTTTATTTTGATTAGGGACGAATAGAGCTGCGTCGTTGTATGCCCAAAGGTATAACGGGGTATTTTAGAAAAGGATGATCCGGAAAAACACATACGATTTTGACAGGAGTTGGTTTAGGTGCCCCGGAAAGCGGAGATGAAAAAGGAACAAGAAAAAACGAGGATCAGCAAGGATTTAAAAGAAAATATCAGGCTTCTGGACGCTGAAATAGGGATAGAGAAAAGTTTTGATATTCTCATCAGGGAACTGGTCATTGGCGGCAAAAACATCACCTTGCTTTTTGTGGACGGTTTGACTAATGACCAGGTTGTGACAATCGTTCTACAAAACTTGACCCGCCTCGACCATGCGGATTTGCGTCCGGAAGGAATTAAAGAACTGTTCCGGAGTCATCTTGGTTACACTGAAGTGGAAGAGGTTCAATATCTTGAGGATATTGTCAACAAAGTATTGGCGGGTCCCCTTGCCATATTGGTGGAAGGTTCGGATAAAGCTTTAATCATGGACGCCAGGATTTACCCTGTTCGTAGTCCCGAGGAGCCTGATCTGGAAAGGGTGGTGCGGGGCTCCAGGGACGGGTTTGTTGAAACCCTGGTCTTTAATACCGCTTTAATCCGGAGGCGGATCAGAGATCCAAAGCTGCGCATGGAATACATTCAGGTGGGTACCCGGTCGAAATCCGATATAATTGTTTGTTACATTGAAGATATAGCCAATCCCGATCTGGTGCAAAGCATAAAGGATAAGATCGAATATATCAAAATTGACGGTATACCGATGGGTGAAAAATCGGTGGAGGAGTTGATCACTCCGGGTTCTTTCTGGAACCCTTTCCCCAAAGTGCGCTATACCGAGAGGCCGGACGTGGCCGCCATGCACCTGCTGGAAGGGCACGTGCTGGTGCTGGTGGACACCTCGCCCAGCGTAATCATCGCCCCCGCCACATATTTTCACCACCTCCAGCATGCCGAGGAGTACCGCCAGAATCCCACTATCGGGGTCTACCTGCGCTGGGTGCGGTTCATCGGCGTCGCCGCGTCTTTATTTTTGCTGCCGCTCTGGTTTCTTTTCGCGAACAATCCGGAATTGCTGCCGCCGCAGTTGGCTTTTATCGGTATTAGCAAGCCCGGCGAGGTAGCGCTAATCTGGCAGTTTATCCTGGCAGAGATTGCCATAGATATGATCAGGCTGGCCACCATACATACACCGGCAGCACTGGCGACATCAACAGGTATTATCGCGGCGCTGCTGATCGGAGAACTGGCCACCAGAGTAGGACTGTTTGCCCAGGAAGTGGTTTTGTACGTGGCCGTAGCAGCAATCGGCACATTTTTGACTCCCAGCATTGAAATGGCCAACGCCAACCGGCTGGTGCGGCTGGGACTGATCATCCTGACCGCGTTGTTCCGGGTACCGGGCTTTGTGATTGGGACTGCCGCCACTTTTGTGGCTTTGGCGCTGAATAAATCTTTCGGGGTGCCTTACCTTTGGCCGCTGGTGCCTTTTAACGCAAAGGCGCTGGGCGGGGTTCTGGTGCGGACGCCGGTCTCAATGCGCAATACCCGTCCCAGCGTTTTAAAGCCCATCGACCGTGACCGCCAGGTCATCGCCGCTCCGGCCCGCAAGCGCCTCAACAGAAGTAAAAACGAGAATAACGACGGGAGAAACGGTGGGTAGAATGTGATACGCAAATATTTTGGGCTGTCCTCTTTTAGGGACAGCCCCTGCTTTAGTGTTTCGGGTTTTTTGAGTCAGAGTTCGCGCCGGCATGCCAGAGCCTGAACATGAGCCGTGTTCTAAGTCCACAGGTCGCTCTGGCTGCTGTATTGCCCGGAATGGTATAATAGTTTATGAGGTGGTGCGCCAGTTCGGCGTTGTGAATATAGCCGGTGGGAAGCCGGCACGGTAAGGCCCAGCCAGCCGCCGTTATCCAGCCTTGGAGCCAAAGCCGTGAGGTGAGGTTTAAGCGTAGGCAGGAAACCATGCGAGCCGTAATGCGAAAAGCGTGAAGTGATAGAGCCCCGTCAGATTATACAAAGTGGAAGCCGATGCCTTCACCTCGGCAGCAGGCAATAACGTTTGGTCGATAGAGGCGAGAACAAACGGATTCCATCGGGGTCTGAGAGCATGGCGAGCATGAGACTGTTATTCACAGCATACCTGGGAGGCCTTGTATATTCTCGAAAGAGTATTTTCCGCACAAGGAGCATTTCGTCCAAGGCGGGAGAAACGGTATGCAAGGAGTCGGATTCGCCCATAGTACTAAAGAGGCCGGTAATGACGGTGGAGGGAAGGGGCGGACATATAAACCGTTCTTAGGACAAAACATCAGCCACACCGGAGGTGGCAGAGAAGATGGCAAATGCGTACGAAAGAATAGCGCAGCAGGCAGAGAAACA
>Ga0067045_1028943_pt1 | contig 25626 bp, 19 predicted proteins | sample TerdegcTABiofilm_FD_59184 | JGI IMG/M metagenome (GOLD analysis project Ga0067045, IMG submission 59184) | Combined Assembly of (Gp0054472, Gp0054536) Wastewater bioreactor microbial communities from Singapore -Terephthalate degrading... | reverse complement strand
TCTTTCGGGTCCGTCTCGACCCTCTCAACGTTGCCTGTGGTTAAATCAATCTCCAAATTGTACCCAGTTTCTGCGTACCTCATTTTTTTACCCCTTTATCTTTTTAGATATTCTTTAAATGTTCGTTACGCACCTTTTGTGATAATTTAAGCATAACAGACCTATCCGTCAACAATGAGACGGCTTTTTTTAAATGGAACAACTTTTATTTTTGGCCCTCCTAATCAAAATTAAAACTTCATATTAGGCTGATATTGGATGATTTATTAAATAAACAAGAATTTAAGGTATAGCTGGTTTTTTAATGAACGAATCGAAAAGTCGCTTTTGTGGATCAGACACAAATTATCGCCGGATGTCGTTCGATTGTGTTCCAGTGTAATTAATGGTCAGGAAATAAATGTTTATTTTGCTTAAAAAATCATTTTATTTACGAGTGGAATATCTTTTCCTGCCGATAAAAGACAAAAGTCCTGTTGACTCGAAGGAACAAATCCCCGGGGAATGATGGTTGCAGCTATTCAGTATGCAGGTTGAATTTGAATAATTGTAATAAATTTCTTATGGAGTCAGGCAAAAATAATTTGCCTTAAACCAATAAACAGAGATATCAGGAAAATCGTCATTCAGGCCTGCTTTCAATGGAGAATTTTCATCAATAAAAAGCGGGTTGAACAGCCGACGCATCCAGGAACCTCCGGACGACAATCACCTGGCAACCTTTTGTTCCGACACAATCATCGAACGGATAATGTTAAAAGGCGCCAAACTGGCAGGGCTTGATCCGAATCTTCAGGTATTCGCAGGCCTCAGCAACGGCCATTCCAGTAATATCTCTTTTGTAAGCGATATGCCACGCCATCGCACAGGGCAGAAATTCCCTCTGCAGGGCTTTCCGGATTTCTTCTTCCAGCTCCGGGGAAACCGTCCGAGCGGCTTTTACTAATCTATTCTGCGGATGAATACAACCGAACAGTCCTAACTGACACTTACCGAGATGGATACCCATCGAGTCAAGCATGCGACCCACTGTCAATGGCGATTCGCCAAATTCCGCAGCGATCTGCATGGCTTCCGCACAGCTTATTTCACCGTCCTTTGCATGGCGCCGGATTTTTTCATCGAGAACAGGATTCCTTTCCTGTTTACTTTTCATCATATCCGGATTCTTCATGTTGCTTTCCCTCCCGGTTATCAAAACAGGGTATCGAGTTGGTCGGCACTGTTGTTTCCCTGGTGTCGGATCTTAATTCTTTTCCGTGGCACGACCGCAATGATTACATGATATCTCATTGACATACAAGCCTGTTCTGCCTATATAATTTTCATCTTACAAAAGCGACGCCTTTTTAAATCAGATGCTTTTGAAAATTCCTCTGAGTAACTATAGTATGATCTCATCAGCAGCCTTTCCTCTTTTCATCTCTTCTCTGCTTCAGCAGGAACAAGTTTTTCTCCTTTTTGAAATATTATAATGTTCACTGAAAAAGTACTGGATTCAATTGCACCCCAGCAAAGAAAAAAATCTAATTCAGGAAACCGTAACGAGGTCAAAAATGGAAAAAGCCGCTTTAGAAAAATTATTCCATTCACAAAAAGAATTTTTCAGATCAGGAAAAACCCGCGACATCAGCTTTCGTATTGAATGTCTGACAAAGCTCAAACAGGCAGTCGCGGCTCATGAACAGGAAATACTGGAAGCCGTCTATCAAGATCTTCATAAAGATCCTATGGATGGTTATTCGACCGAGCTTGCCGGATTTTATGCTGAAGTAAAATATGCCTTGAAGAATATTTCCTCCTGGGCTCAAATCGAATCGGTGGAAACGCCGGTTTACATGCTGCCGTCAAAAAGTTATCTGCAGAAAGAACCTTACGGCCTAACGCTGATCATTTCTCCCTGGAATTATCCTTTTCAGCTTCTCATGATGCCCCTTGTCGGCGCCGTAGCAGCCGGCAATACCGCCCTCCTCAAACCTTCGGAACTATCCGCCCACACTTCGGAAGTATTGGAAAAAATAATCAACAATGCATTTCCTCAGGAATACCTGCATGTGGTGCAGGGCGGGGTGGAAGAGACGCAGGCGCTTATCGCATTGCCTGTCGATTATATTTTCTTTACCGGCAGTGTGTCGGTGGGCAAAATCGTGATGGCCGCGGCAGCCCGAAACCTGACCCCCCTTACCCTTGAATTGGGAGGTAAAAGTCCGACGATCGTTCATGAAGATGCAAACCTGGTGACAGCCGCCCACCGCATCAGTTGGGGAAAATTCCTCAATGCCGGCCAGACCTGCGTGGCTCCGGATTATGTGCTGGTGCATCAATCAAAGAGAGATGCCTTTATCGAAGAACTGATAAAAGTCATTCAAAAATATTACGGGGAAGATGCCTCCCGACATAAGCGTTATTGCCGAATTATCAATGACCGGCATTTTCGACGGCTGACTGGACTTCTGGACTCACAAAAAATAATCCACGGCGGTGGAAGCAATGCTGAAGATCGCTATATTGAACCGACGATTCTGTCACCTGTGGACTGGGATGATCCAATCATGGGGGACGAAATTTTCGGACCGATCCTGCCCGTTCTTACCTATTCCGCTCTGGACCACATTATCCATAAAATCAACGAACGGCCTAAACCTCTGGCACTGTATTTATTTTCCGATGATGAATCGGTCCAGAAGCGAATCACCGAAGAAATTTCCTTCGGCGGCGGCGCCATCAACAATACGATCATGCATGTGGTCTCCCATTTTCTGCCTTTCGGAGGCATAGGTTCCAGCGGGATGGGTAAATATCATGGGAAATACAGTTTTGATACCTTTTCACACTATAAAAGCATTCTCAAAAGTTCGAGCATTGTTGATCCCGTGAAACTTGCCGAACCCAACAAAGGCAGGGTCATAAATATATTGGAAAAAATCATGAAGTGATGCGTTCTGTATGCAGAAAAAGTAAGATCTGTTTCGGAACAATCGGATTGACCCGGGAATCGGCTCATCAGCTTTTTAAAGGTGGTTAAGTTCCGGGCTGAATTATTGTGCACCAAGCCGAAATATCATGTTGATTATTTGATAACATCAATCGATGATCCTTCCTGTTCCGTGCTTCGTTAACATCTAATACAAGGGCAAACCGTTGGGCAAGTAACGATTGACAAGCATGGAAGGGGTCGTATAGATTGAATTATTACTTTTTGCCAAGGAGATGTCATGCCGGAAATGTTCCAGGTTCTTCCGCCTGTGGAAGCACTCAAAGTCCTGTTCGATCAGCTTTCTCCGAATGTCATGACGGAGAATGTTGATACGGCTGAAGCGCTTGATCGCGTCCTGATTGAGAAATTGACCGCTCCGTCTTCACTGCCCTCTTTTCCACGCAGCACGATGGACGGTTATGCAGTGCGTGCCAAAGATACCTTCGGTGCGACGGAATCGCTGCCGGCCTATCTCAATGTAATCGGCGAAGTGCCGATGGGGCGCGGCTTTGAATTGGAGGTCGGTCTGGCTCAGGCGGCCATTGTTTACACCGGCGGCATGATACCGCCCGGGGCTGACGCCGTCGTCATGGTGGAGCGGACTCAGAAGCTCGATGCGAAAAACATAGAAGTTCTACGCGCCGTAGCGCCAGGAGAGAACGTCATTGAAGTCGGTGAGGACGTAAAAGAAGGCGAACCGCTGTTTGACTCGGGACACATCCTCCGCCCCCAGGATCTCGGTGGACTGATGGCGTTAGGCATCACGAAAGTCACGGTTGCCGCCCGACCGCGTGTGGCGATTGTCTCCACTGGGGACGAGGTCGTTCCTCCGGAACAGACGCCCGGCCTCGGTCAGGTTCGGGACGTCAACACTTACACCATAGCAGGTCTTGCGGCCCGTTCCGGGGGCATCCCCCAGCAGAAGGGGATCATCAGGGACGATTATGATTGTCTCTTTTCCGCAACCCGTGAAGCGCTGGATACTGCGGATGTACTGGTGGTCTCCGCTGGATCTTCCGTTTCCACACGGGACCTGACAGCGGATGTCGTGAATAACCTGGGGAAACCTGGTTTGGTGGTCCACGGTGTCGCAGTAAGGCCCGGCAAGCCGACCGTCCTTGGGGTCTGCAACGGCAAGCCTGTGATCGGCCTTCCGGGCAACCCCGTCAGTGCAATGGTTGTGGCGGGACTGTTCCTGGTGCCGTTGCTCTGGCGGCTGCAGGGCTTGGTGAAGCCGCCTGCCCGACAAAGGGTGACGGCAATACTGGCCCATAACATTGCGTCGGTCACCGGTCGTGAAGACTTTGTGCAGGTCCGGCTTGTGGAGCGTGAAAGCGAGCTCCGGGCCGAGCCGATTTTCGGCAAATCCAACCTGATTTACACCCTGGTCAAGTCTGAAGGAATGGTATGCGTGCCACTCGATTCCAATGGTTTACACAAGGGCGAACGGGTCGAGGTGGAGTTATTCTGAGAATGTAATAAGAAAAAAGGAGACGGGGATGAGCAGGAACAGGAAATTTTATCTTGAAGATATTCCTCTGGATGAAGCATGGCGTCGGTTGATCATGGCCATGGAAAGCTCCGGATCGTGGGTCGCATTCCCCGGCGAGGAGCTGCCGCTGGATGAAGCGCTGGGTCGCGTGACGGCAGCGCCCGTGTGGGCGGCCTTGTCTTCCCCGGGTTATCATGCCAGCGCGATGGACGGTTACGCGGTCCGTTCGGCGGACACGATCGGCGCAACCGAGACATCGCCGAAACGCCTCAGGATCGGTCCCGAAGGACCGGCCAGCTATGTCGATACCGGCGATCCGATACCTTCCTGGGCTGACGCGGTCATCCAGATCGAACATACCCAGCATATTGAGGAAGAAGTCGGCGGCGAATTAATAGAAATCCAGGCCGGCGTTGCCCCCTGGACAGCGATTCGCCCCATGGGTGAAGACATGGTCGCCACCGAACTGGTACTCCCGGCCAATTATCGGCTGAAACCGGTGGACCTGGGAGCGCTTGCCGGTTGCGGACATGCAACGGTCAGCGTTCGTCGCCGGCCGCGTGTGGCGGTGATCCCGACGGGGACCGAACTCGTTACGGTCGAGCAGGCGGCGCAGGCGGGATTAAAGACGGGCGATATCATCGAATACAACTCACTGGTACTGGCTTCCCAGATCCGCGAATGGGGCGGCCTGCCCACCAGATACCCGATCGTGGCTGACGATTATGAGCGCATCCGGGAAACGGTGCGGGAAGCGGCGGTCACCCATGACCTCGTTCTCGTCAATGCCGGTTCCTCGGCGGGGAGTGAAGATTTTACATCGAGTATTGTTGAGGAACTGGGAACCCTGCTTGTTCACGGCGTCGCAATCCGTCCGGGTCATCCGGTTGTCCTCGGCACCGTGACCGAACGCCACACGCCTATCATCGGCGTTCCGGGCTATCCGGTTTCCTGCGCCCTGACCGGGGAAATTTTTGTGGAGCCCCTGATTTCCCACTGGCTCGGATTGACGCCAAGGGAAAAACCCAAGGTGAAAGCAACCATCAGCCGCAAGCTGCTCTCGCCGATGGGTGAAGACGAATGGGTGCGGGTGACCGTCGGGCGGGTTGGTGAAAGAACCGTTGCCGCTCCCCTGTCCCGTGGGGCGGGCGTCATCACCTCCCTTGTCCGGGCGGATGGAATTGTCCGCATCCCGAGATTTTCGGAGGGGGTCGATGCAGGGCAGGATGTCACCGTAGAGCTGTATCGTGACCCGTCGGAAATCGACCGAACCATTGTTCATATCGGGAGTCACGACCTTTGCCTCGATATCCTGTCTCAATACCTGGCGGATTCCGGTCGCCGCTTCTCCAGCTCCAACGCCGGGAGTCTGGGCGGCTTGATGGCCCTGCGACGCGGGGATGCTCATCTGGCAGGTTCCCATCTCCTGGACCCGGCTACAGGTGAATACAATATTTCCTATATAAAGCAATACCTGCCAAATTTACCTGTCGTGCTGATGACCTTCATGCAACGCGAGCAGGGGCTGATCGTGGCTCCGGGAAATCCCAAGGGAATTAAGGGACTGGCCGACCTGGCGCGTGATGACGTGCGCTATGTCAACCGCCAGCGCGGAGCAGGCACACGGGTCCTGCTTGACTATCATCTGGAAAAGCTCGGGATCGAACCTGGGAATGTAAAGGGTTACCAGCGTGAAGAATATACTCACCTGGCTGTTGCCGTTGCTGTGCAATCCGGAGCGGTGGACTGCGGTCTGGGCATTGCCGCTGCTGCGCACGCACTTAGGCTGGATTTCATTCCCTTTGAGAAAGAACGTTACGATCTGGTCATTCCCCGCATACACTACGATAGCGACCTCCTACAACCACTCTTCGATCTGATTCAAGGCCCCAACCTGCGACGCGTCGTTGACGAGTTGCCCGGCTACGACACGACTCACATGGGGGACATCGTGATCGAGCTGTAGTTGCCCTGAAAATATCCCTTTTTTTTGAATTACTGATGAATTCAAGGCCTTTTCATAAAGTTGTTGATTTATGAGTGCGTTATGTATTATGAGACATAAGTCATTAATGATGTCATCAACAAAAGGAGGAAGCAGGCCATGAAACTGAGTGCACGAAATGTTTTAAGCGGCACGGTGGCAAGCGTCAGGAAGGGGGCGGTGAATACCGAAGTCATCCTCGACCTGAAGGGCGGATCGGCGCTTGTGTCGGTGATTACCAATACAAGCGCCGACAACCTTGCCTTGAAACAGGGGACCGCGGCTTTCGCCATCGTCAAGGCAAGCAGTATCATCGTCGGAACGGAACTGGAAAAGGCCAAAATCAGCGCACGCAATATCTTGAACGGCACTGTGGTGAAGGTTGTCGAAGGGCCTGTCAGCGCTGAAGTTGACCTGGATGTCGGCGCCGGCAATACGATTGTTGCGGTGATTACCGAAGAAAGCGCAAAAAGATTGGGGCTCAAGGCAGGAAGCAGCGCCTACGCCATGATCAAGGCCAGCAGCGTTATTATTGGTGTTGAGTAAAAGGACCGATACATTCTTCCCGAAGACGGCTGTTTCTCCCGCCTTTGGGAAGAATATCCCGTGCTGTGGAAAAAAGGGAGAACGATTCTCGATTATCCGTAATTCCCGCCATCGCATTGCCTGATACCCCCTTCCCGTGACTGAAGAAAGATGGATGCAGTCGTCAGCACAGGATAAAACTCAACGCTTGTAGAGCAACATTGTCGTAACGACCTGATTGGCGTGAGGATGGCGCGAATCAAGGGTCTGTGCGTTTTCCATCCACATATTCCGGTAAGAAGCCGGTCATATTCTATTTCTGAAAGGAACTTCAATGATGAAATCTATGTTTAAGTATCTGGCAACTGGATTCATGATGATTATTCTGGCTCTATTTCTGTTGACCTCGATGGCCATGGCCGGGGATGTGAATCTTTCCGTCGCCGCGAGCATGAAAGACGCCGTGAACCAGCTCACCGACAATTTCGCCAAAAAGAATCCCGGAGTGAAGTTCATCAAGAACTACGGCGCTTCCGGCGCATTGGCCAAACAGATTGAGAGCGGCGCACCGGCGGACATCTTTATTTCCGCCAATGAGAAATGGATGGATTATCTGAAGGAAAAGAAGCTGATGGACGACCGAAGCATCGGCACTTTTGCCTATAACGAGCTGGTTTTTGTGGGGAAGCCGGGTATGAAAGTCAGGAGTATGCAGGATCTGGCAGAACTGGAAAAAATCGCCATCGGAAGTCCCCAGAGTGTTCCGGCGGGGGAATACGCCATGGCTGCACTGAAAAAATCCGGCATGGACAAAGAGCTTGAAAGAAAGCTGGTTATGGCCAAGGACGTGCGGGCGTGTCTCATGTATGCCGAACAGGGTGAAGTCGATGGCTCCTTCGTTTACAAGACGGATGCCCTCCTGGCCAAAAACACTAAAATCCTTTTCGTCGTGCCCCAGGAACTCTATCCGCGGGTAACGTATCCCAAAGGATTAACTGCAGCCGGCAGTAAAAACAAGGATGCCGCTGCCTTCTTCAATTATCTGAATTCGGCTGAAGCCAGAAAGTCCTTGGAACAACTGGGGTTTACGGCAAAGTAATCAGGTGAATATGCCGTCCTTTACCTCTGCCGATTATTCCGCAATATTTCTGTCGATGAAGGTGGCATCGACGGCAACCCTGCTGTCGCTGCCGGTCGGCTTCGCGCTGGCCTGGCTCATGACCTATAAACAGTTTCGGGGGAAGGTTATCCTCGATGTTCTGATCAGCCTTCCCCTGACCCTGCCGCCGGTCGTTATCGGTTACCTGTTGCTTCTACTGCTCGGCAGAAACGGGTGGGTCGGGAAATATCTGCTCCAGCCGCTCGATATCAGACTGATCTTCACCTGGAAAGCGGCAGTCATCGCCACGGCGGTGGTCGGGTTTCCCCTGCTGGTTCGTGCAATCCGCATCGGAATGGAAAGCATCGATGAGAGGCTTCTCCAGGCAGCACGCACCCTCGGCGCCGGAACCTTTGACAACATCATCACTGTTATCCTTCCTCTCTCTTTCCGGGGAATTCTGGCCGGTTCCGCTCTCATGTTCGCCCGTGGACTGGGCGAGTTCGGGGCCACAATCATTGTGGCAGGCAACATCCCCGGAGTGACCCAGACGATACCGCTGGCCATTTATGAATATACAAGCTCTCCCAGCGGGGATGTCATGGCGCTGGCACTCTGCATGGTGTCTATCTCCCTGTCGGTGATCATCCTCCTGTTCCACGAGTTTTTGTCACGGCGGCTGGTTAAGGCGGACTGACATGGAACTGCGGGTAGATGTACAGAAAAACTTCGGCTCCTTCTCTTTTGCTGCAAACTTTACGGCCAGCGGGGTATCAACGGGGGTTTTCGGTCCCTCCGGGAGCGGCAAGTCAACTCTTGTGAAACTCATTGCCGGCCTTCACAAGCCGGACTCCGGCGTTATCATAATCGATGGGGAAACTCTTTTCGACAGTTCCCGGCGGCAGAACATCCCTGTGGAAGAGCGGAGGGTCGGCATGGTCTTCCAGCATCCCAATCTGTTTCCCCACTTGAATGTGAAACGCAACCTCTTGTATGGGTACAGACGGTGTCCTTCCCAGCACCGCAGGATTACACTCTCTGATCTGGTGGATGTGCTGGAGATCGGACACCTCCTGGATCGGGGGGTGAACAACCTCTCGGGGGGCGAGAAGCAGCGGGTTTCCATCGGCAGGACCGTACTTTCCAACCCCCGCCTGCTTCTTATGGATGAACCTCTCTCCGCCCTGGACGACAACCTGAAATATCAGATCATCACTTATCTGAAAAACGTCAGTAAGCGGTTCGGGATTCCCTACCTGTTCATTTCCCATTCGCTTAAGGAAATGCGCCTTATGTCCGATCAGGTCCTGGTTGTGGAAGACGGAAGGATCGCCGATCAGATGCCAACCGAACAACTGGCGCTATCCAGAATGGGACAGAGCCTTACCGGATACATCAACATTCTGAAGCTGAAAGATCCTCGACTTCGCGACGAGTTGCATGCCTATCCGTGGGGTGATGGCGAGCTGCTCATCGTTGCCGGTGAGGGCCAGCCGGGAACACTGTTCGAACTCTCGTCACGGGATATCATCCTCTTACGTCGATTTCCTCATGCAATCAGCGCCCGGAACCTCCTCAAATGCACCGTGGTCGACGCCTTCCCCTCCGGGCACAGGATCGGAGTCAAACTTGACTGTGGTGGAGAACACCTTGTGGCTGAAGTGACGCTGCCGGCGGCCAGGGAACTTGAAATCGAGACGGGGCGCGAACTCTACGCTGCGATCAAGGCCTCGGCTTTCAGACAAATCAGGTAAGTTGTTCTGATCAAGGTTATTTGTTTAAGACAGATGCCTTATCACGGAAGGTTTCCAGCCGCATATCATCATTGTCACCGAACACTTTACGGCGTACCTGATAAAGCGGAGGAAGATCATTGCTCAGGACGGTAAAATTTCTCATATTTCATCATGGTCAATTAATTGGATCGCAACTTTTTCTCCTGCCTTTACTTCTGAAGTATTTTCCGGGATAACAATCAGACAGTTCGCTCTGCTCATTGAACGAAGTACGGATGAGTTCTGATTCCCTGTTGTTGAAACATAAAACTCGTTGTTTCGAATAGAAAAATGCCCTCTCAGCAGAAAAGCTTTGCCCGGCTGCTTTTTGAGATCCTCCTCAAGAATTGCATTAAGAACCGGCTTTCTGATCCTTTTTGCACCCATTAACCTGAGTAACGCCGGTCGGACAAATTGAAGAAATGATGTAAGAGTCGAAACAGGATTTCCTGGCAGGCCAAAAAACAGTTTGTTTTCTTTAACACCAAAAGTGCACGGTCTCCCGGGTTTGACCTTAATCCATTCAAATTTTGTTTCAATATTCAGATCAGAATAAATCTCCTTAACAAAATCGTATTTCCCCATGGATACGCCGCCCGTGGATATAATGACGTCGGATTTCATGGCCTTCAAAAACATTTCCCTCGTATCTTTCAAGGTATCTTTCACAATGCCCAGATAATCAGGGAGACCGCTATATTTTTTCACTTCAGAGTATAAAGAATAGGCATTGCTGTTTCGAATCTGACCCATTTGAACTTCTTCACCGATTTCGGCCAGTTCATCGCCTGTAGAGATAATCGAGACAGTCGGCTGTTTATAGACTTTAATCGTTTGATAATTCAGGGAAGCAAGGATGCCTACATCCGCGGATCTGAGCCTGTCGCCTTTTTCCAATACCTTGTCGCCTTTTTTGATATCCTCTCCGGCGAATCTGCAATTACTGTATTTCACCGTCTCATTGAATATTCTTATGTATCCGGCTTCTTCTCCCGCATCTTCAAACGGAATGACCGAATCAGCACTTTTCGGGAGGGGCGCACCGGTCATTATTCTTATTGCCGTTCCCTTCAACACCTCTTTGCCATCCAGCAGGCCACCAGCCCTTATTTCCGCTATAACTTGAAGTTTTACAGGACTTGTCTCTGTTGCTCCCTTCGTGTCCGCTGCAATGACTGCGTAGCCATCCATTGCGGAATTATCTCTTGGAGGTATCATTGTACTTGCTACAATGTCCTCATACAGAACGCGATTGGCAGATTCCATTATCGAAATGCCTTCATCGGTCAGAGATTTTACAGATTCTAAGATTATTTTTTGAGCTTCTTCGATGGATATGGGTAAATTTATATTTTTCATTCCTCTTTTCCAAACTATCCTTATAAAAGGGATTGTTGAGCCTTGATCTGGTAAAGGAATCCCGGCCAAATCACAAATGCCTGCATGAGAGCTCAACGATAAGGTTCACTTTCAGAATCAGTCAGTTGCTACATTTCTTCCTCGAGTGTGACTTTTCTATGAAGACGATAATGTCATTTCACCGATGACAGGTTCAAGAATCGGGTCAAGTTTCATCATCTCACCAAGCCGTCTCGCGTCCACCGTGCCAAGAATGCAGGAGGCCAATCCCAGTGCCGTGGCTGTAAGACTGAAGGTCTGATAAAGGCAACCCAAATCCTGTAAAACAAGTCGAAAGGCGATTTTTTCATATTTCCACGCGTCTCTAAGAAAACGGGAGGTTATGACCAGATGGATCTGCGGAGGCCCCGCACCGGGGATCAGGAAGTGAGGATTGCTCAGCAGATAGGCCTCCAGTGACGTCTCGTTCGCAGCAATGGGCTCCAGCCGATGCTGTTCCGGAACGTAGCGCCAGGCGCCCGGAGCAAGACCGGTGCATTGACGCACCAGGGGATAGATTTCCAGAGAGTGCAATCCGCCGCCGCTGGGTGACGGCCGCAGTGATCGCAAACAAGGACTGAAAGGATCATCCTGAATTTCCTGAACTCGGGCGGAAACGTGCAGCAATGCACCAAGTTCCTGCAAGGTGATCGGCCGGTTACCGGGGATGCGACGGCTGCGACGTTTGGCCAGCACATGGGCAAAAGGAAAATTCAGCTTGTCCATGAGCCGCCCGTCGGTTTCAGGCAGGGGAATGCATTCCCCTGCGCAGGATTTAAAAAGCGGTGCAGGTGGAGTCTTTTCTTTGAGTCGCCAGGTCGCACCTATCGGATCATCATGAAACCCGATGCTCGAATTGTGAAAAAAGAGCAGGTCATGAAATTCCCACACAGTAGAGTCTGTTTCACCTTCATCCAGGGCATTCATAAGCCAGAGCGCTCGATAAAAGGCTGTGCGACCCTCATCTTCAAAAAACAAGTCTGCACCTCCATGGACAATCTCCATCAGCCAGATCAGACAGTTTTCGTCGTGAAGGATGCATTTTCTCTGAGAAAGCGGCATTTCAAGAACGAAAAAATCCCCAACCCGTCGCAGGCATGCGAAGGGAGACAGACCCGGTAGTGGTGCAGGCATTTTTTCTTTCCATGCACGCCAGTCCGGTGTGGGGTAGAGCGAAAGCAGGGATTGCCCATCAATGCTGATTTGTGCCTGGAGAAGACCGTGAGAGAACATCTTTTCACACAAAAAGTAGACAGCCTCAGGATGGGCTGATGATTCCGCCAGCCGGTCAATCAACTCCTCCGTCATCCAGCTCTTCATCAGGGATTCCATAAGCTTACTATCGGGTACGTCCAGAAACTTTTCCCCGGCTCTGAACAGGGTCATTCGCCCGTTTCCTGACCGCTCCACCGTGATGTCATCGCGCAGCTTCACAGCTAATGATAGGCTGCTCTTCTGAAGGCGAGGTTTTCTGTTCATGCTAATTAACCCATTCATTTCACAAAAATCACAAAAAAAACGGCACAGGATTCAGATCATCTTCACCCACGTCTCCGTCAATCCATCCTGCCTCTCTGGGAACGTCGAAAAGCCGGCGGCAACCGAAACGGGGCCAGAAATGCACAAGTCCCGGAACGATCACCCTCACTACCGGAAAGCCAACATCGGGTCGGGTCATGTCCACTACCAGCATCTCCAACCCCCTGGTGCGCAGCAACTGCACTGCATCCTCAATGTCGTCAAGAAAATCCTCTCGCTGTTTACTGTGGAAATCTGAAGAGATTCTTGGAGGCTGATGAGGGTCCGCCCGTAAAAAATGTTCCCTGCCTGCGTCCTGCAACTTGAGTCTGTATTCCTTTCTATCCACCATTATCCAACATTGACCCAATTCAGATATGGCCCTCTCCAAGGCGATATGCGGGTCGTAATGGCAGCCTAATCCAATCGCTTTAAGGCAGTCGTCTTCCTTTGAGCCAAACAGATTGGCGGAAAAAACGGGGATGCCCAGGTCATTGGTCAGATCGAGCACATCCAGCCCCATGCCCTTCTCTTTCATGGATACATCCACTGCGGCGGTAAAAGTCGAATCTAAACTGCGCCAATCCACGGCTGGCTTCCGCAGTCGATGATACCACCACATCGCCGTTGCATCGCGCTCAACCAGTTCAAAAAAGCCCTGCATGACGGCCTCTTCTAAACAGTTCCCCGCTGCTACACCATTGCTGCAACCGCGACAGATGTCTCCCCCCCTTTCCCGCGGATAGGAATAATAAACAAAGGCACTGGGAATCAGCCGCCAACGCTTCTGTGTAAGCGACCAGGCCGGCATCCAGTCAATCGGACGATCGAAATCATAAGGGTCAGGAACGTGAGTGGTCCCCCCCTTTTTGCGCCAGGCTTCGCGGTCCCTGTATTGCTGTTCACTGAAACCCATTAAATGGTGAGGGGCAATCGCCACATCACCCAGTTCCGTAAAGGATGCCCGAATATGAGTCTCATAACCCTCGTATTGTGAACAGTAGCGTTCAATGGCCTCACCCAGAGCGCTGGCCCGCGCCTGCAGCTCGCTCCGGCCTTTTCCCAGACTGAAACCAGTAGCCGACAGGCGCGACTTCTGTTCGTAAAGCAACGCTTCTCCCCGGTTCCGGACGTTCCATTCGCTGCGAATCACCGAGCCGAAGCATGAAGGAATATCATCCAGCAGCATCAACCGTCCCACCACACCTGTGACCGGGCTGATCAGGTGGGCATATTTATCAAGTGTTTCCACTGCTGAGCAGACCCGCTCACCGCCATCACGATAATCCACTTTTATTCGTGATTCCAGGCAAAATGGTTCCTTCGGAAGGGTTTCAAGCCGGATGTTTTTTTGTGAGATGGTCCCGCACACCGCACATTGAGGACGTTTCGCAAGCAGATGACGCTCCATCCGCAGTGTCTGGAAGTCAAGGGTGACCATGACACCTGTCATTTCCGACGAACCTCCCATGGCCAGTTTTTCCAGTTCCACTGCCAGCAATCCGGTAACCGTTTCCAAAGAATGAATTGTCTGCCCTATGGAAAGGCGCAAAGACTTTTTATTCCCACTTTGAAGGATCTGATCCGCTTCCAGCCTCCGATGTCCCATTACCCGGTCAAGCAGGCAAGCCAGGCAGCCTGTTTCTTCCGTAAGAAATGGTCCGAGCCACGGAATCACCCCACAGGGCTTTACAGGCATCCAGCGGAGTCTGAGCTTTTGGGCGAAACGTCCGAAGGCAGCCAGCTCCGGCTCGAGATAATCAGGTGTGACGGCCACGTGAACCGTATCGGCAGACCTCCTTTCAGTGCGCCAATCCCGGACGCGTTCGATCCGCACGACATCGGAACGAGACAGCGATGACGCGATGGCATCCGCAGACGTCTCCGCTTCGCCGATGGCAAATATTTTTACAGTCAAGTCATCGTTCCTGGAAGGCGGATATCCTGTCCTTTCCTGTCCATACGCCTTAGATCGAAACAAATCCGCCGGCGTTTCAGTCTGCACTGAATCCTTGACGATCACACCCTGCTTTTCGAGTTGAATCAAGACATAATAAACCTTTTCTGGGGGGAACCGATTCGCTAATGCTTCGGCCAGATTGTCCTCGTTGCCGAGATCGCTGGCGATCAACCGAATGACCTCCAACGCCAGTCCAGAGATAATTTTTTTAGGCCCGGTTTCATCCAGGATGAACCATCGGGAATTCCCGTCGGCAATCGGAGCGATGCCCCTTTTGATCCTGTAACGGCTCATCGCGACACCTTATAAAAACCCCGCCAGATAATCAATCCACTGGTCGCCGTGTTGAACCAGGCCATAAGGCTTACGGCAGCCACCGGCGCAACGGGCTGAATACGGGCAGCGACGGCATTCAGCAGGCAGCGCCTCGACCGATGCGCAGGCTTCTATCTCCGGACAGCTCCGGATTTCCTCGAGTGACCTGCAGCCTTCCATTTCACTCACGTCAAAGCACGCCTGCATTCGTCCGCGGGCATTGACGTTCAGCGCCACGAAGGGCCCACAATCCTGCGTCCGGCCATGAAACACCCGTGCACCCAGCTCGGTCGGCTTGACTCCGCAAAATGGCATGGCCAGAAAAATCCCTTGGGCCTCCTCTGGGTAGCGGACCATTAAACCTTCCATTTCTTCCGCAAAGAGCTGGGCATCGGACTGTGTCCAGGGACGGGGCAGTATCGGCGTTGATTCGTAACGCAATGCCATCCAGAAAAGCCGAGGCGAGGTTTTGACAAGTTGGATAAAATGATCCAATTTTCCGTGCAGTTCCGGCAGCAGTGTCGTGAGCAGGCGGACACGGGGCACCCCCTCCTCCAGCGCCAGATTGATTATTTCCAGTTTTCTGGCTGACACATCCGAACAGCCGGTAAGCTCATCCAGGCGCCCTGCATCCAACGTCGGAAGACTGATTCGCAAATCATTCACAACCCGGAAAAGCTTTCGATAGAGTTCAGCATGTCCCATTCCGTTGGTGTTCAGGACGATGTAGCGCCCCCGCAGATGGGCATAGTAGCAGAACATTTCAATCTGCGGATGCAGTGTCGCCTCTCCCCCTGTGAAACGGATAGCAGGAATGGAATTATCCACCGCCCAGTCAATCCAGCGCAACACCTCGTCATCCGGCATAAATCGGTTACCCAGACGGGTCTCACCGCCCAGATAACAGAATGCACAATTCATATTGCAAGCATCTGTGATTTCAATTTTCAGTTCGCCTGGCGCCACAGGAGAAATCATCATCTTTTAAATTCCTGAGGTGGAACAACATAATGGCATGCTCCCCCGCCTGCCATCTCCCATGCCAGATCAGGGAAGATCGGTGAAATCAGGTTACACGCATCTCACACAGGATATTTCATCGGTATCTTCAGTCATTATCGGTTTGATCGACCATTCTTCACCCGGTTTCAAGGGAAGAACAATGTGCATGACTGCATCCGTTTGTTCCAGAACTTTGATTTCGACAGCGGCAGGAACAAAGATGTCATATTCCTTCAACACCGATCTGGGGTTTGAAATAAACCTTTCTTTAAAAGATTCATCACTCCATGCCCTGGCAAACAGCTTCGCCATCTTTTTGTCCTGTTCTTTTATTTCTTCATCACCTAAATAAACAGTTCTTGGCCCTGCAAGCGGCTTCGCCATTTTTTTTTCCAGTTCTTTTATTTGTTCATCTATCATTTTACTTCCTTCTCTTTATTTATTCTGGAAACGTGAAAAGAAATATCGTCATTTCCCCATGGATCAGAATAGACTCAATATTCAAACCGATTTTCTCATCTTTTCCGCAATGACCTGAGCGGTGGAATAGTTATACCGGGACATAACCGCATTATCGTACTGAAAAATGATTACACCCCAACGACACGGGTACCGCCATGGATTCGAAGAACCTGCAGAACTCATATGATGTTTTAAGGATGGAGTACTCTACAAGAAGGGAATATTGCGTCCATTTTCTCTGTTCCGTATATCCTTAAAAAAATCCCAATTCAGCATTATTTTATCGGCCATTGCTTTTTCCGGTGCGAATATAGACAGAAGAGAATCGTTATGTCAATACGGGAATAAGGCATCCCTCTTAAAATTTGAAGAATTGTTGACGGGGAAGCAAATCAGCTCTGAGAAAGGAAAAATCGGCTTCGACCGTCAATTCACAAACTGTAATTCTTCAAAACCTTATTCAAGATTGAGCACTCATTATAAGATGTTCCGGAAACAGCCGGAGGATCGGCCAACGTGCGTCGGGTGATCTCATTCCCATAGTAAGAGACACGCAGAGCAGGAAAAAGACGGCTGAACGGATGGCAGGCATTACAGACGGGTTCTGTTTGTCTCAGTCATAAGGTAAGAAAATTTTTCTCTTTCGCTCATGCAAATAAAAGCAGCCACTCTTCCTTCAAGGAATTCAGCAACAGCCCATTGAAATGAAAGAGATATTTCCCCTCGTACTGCCAGGAGCAAATGATATTCATGGTGCAAAATATTATTTGCACTGCAGAAAAATACTTCTTAATTTTCCGCTCCGCATTTTTTACCCTATGAGATAATTTGCTTCATCATCCACTCCATGGACTCGGGAAATTTTTCCATGGCTTCAGTCAGGGATTTTGCATCTATAGGACACTGAATAGGCATAGGACCTTCCGGTGACATCAGCTGAGCCTGGCCGATAAAAAGGGGGGTGCGATTGGCGTCAACAGTCCCATCAATTTTTATGGGGGTCAGCATACGAATAGAACCAACACTGAGATCGGTGATTGTCTCTTCCCGATACAGGTTATCCTGGTTAAACTTAACTTCTTTCTGTGTCTTTTCTGCAGAATCACTCATAAATTTTCCTACTCCTTATACATAATCGGTTTGTTTATATATTCACATCAATAATTTATTGGTGAGTTCGAAAGAATCCTGTTCAAAGGACGTGTTAGATAATAATCAAGAAGATTTTCATTTAACACTCTATCAAAATTCATGCTTATGAATTGCTCTCTTATAAAAGGAACAAAAGGACAACTCCAGCCCGCAAGGTCTGCTTCGTCCCCCTTTATTCTATCCGCCACTCGATCATAAAGCGCTGCAGTCCAACGATTATAACCTTCACATTGGCCATCAAGTATTGTTTGCCAAAAATCTTCATGATAACTCCCGAAATTCATGTTTGTCCCGGCAAATCGTTGACAAGGATATATGGTGCCATCTGCGGACAAAACCAATTGTTTTATTCCCGCAGGGCAAGAAAAATAAGCCCCTGTAATCATTTGCACGACTGCAAATTTCCATTCACCATCAAATTCCATGTCATATTTTTCAGTTGCCTGCTCCATTCTTTTCAGTGCTTCAAACTTTTCTGTTTCCGTCAATTCAAGCTGTCGCTCTTCTTCGGAATGACCACAGAATATATTTGCCGTAATACCCTTAACTCCTATTGCAGCCATTTCATCTACAAACTTCTCAATATTAGAGATGTTTAATTTACTTAATACGGTAATCACCCTGCATTTTATATCAGCCGCAAGAATCCTCTTTAAATTTTCAACAACTCTGTCATATGTTCCTTGACCAGTTAAGTCTACTCTTCGTTTATCATTGTCTTCCTCTATTCCATCTAAACTGACCATTATTCCCAACTTGGATTTATTGTGCCTGATCCAATTGAATATCTTCCTGTTTAATTTAAAGGCATTTGTAAACAATTTAAATGAAGTATCTATATTGTATTTTTTACTCATTCGGTCTGCATTCTCATAAATCCCGCGGAGCGCTTTAAAATTCAATAAAGGTTCATAACCAAGAAATGATATCAGCAACGTGGTAATTTCTCTCTTTTTCAAATAAGTAAACAGCCCCTCCACAAACTGACTCGCAAAATCGTTGTTCATATCATTGCTTTTAAAATCATAAAAATGATGATAGCAGCCTTTGCATGCCAAATTACATTTGGCAGAAGTCAAAAATGTAACCTTTGTAATATTCGGAATTTTATTCTTAGATCTTACTTTTTCAACATACTCCTGAAATATATCTTTTCCATTTTTGTTTTCTTCGACTAAAAATCGTTTGTCGTATAATTCTTTAATCAAACCGAATGAATCGCACTTATAAATCTTCGATATTTTATGTACAGCCTCATCTGCAGCAACTGGAGATTCAAAGAACTTCAAGACTTCATTAATATCAGGGCTAAAACACGATAAATTGCCATGCAATTTACTGTAAATTCGCACTTCATTGTTATCTATCTGGTTCACAACCAGAAATGGAGATTTCTTTAAAACAGTATCTGTTTGCAGCTTGTCGGAATACATTCGCAATCTTCTGTAGTTATGACATTTTCTAAATATTGATTAAATACCAATTCTTTTCCGAGCTTATTGCATGTGAAATCAAGTGAAACAGGAATACCTAAGAAATCAGGAAGAAAATCGACAAGTAGTACCGCGAGACAACCGAAAACATTATGTTTGGGCATTTCCCACGTTTCAAAACCGGATGAAACATCTCTGCGGCGCAATGGTTTTGAATTTAAAAAAGTTACCCACAGCATGAGAAAACATGAATCACTTGCAATGACCAGATGGATTTTACTAAAAGGTGTTTCTCAGCAGTTACCTTGAAAGATGAAAAGTTAACCTGAAACAGTTTTAACATTCAGGCGGCACACGGAAATAACGTTTCCGCCTGGGAAAAATAATTTGAATTAATCAAATATGTGATTCAATCAATAAATCAATATTTCAATAATAATTTACAGAAATACTAAGCCTATAGCGACTTTAACTTTTTATTTCATGAACAGACCAATGCGCCAGTGCATGACACTTAGACAAGAACGGCTTCATTCATACATAATACTCGATACGGTTCCCTCTGCTAATAGTCCACGCCAACGGTTAAACTTCTGCAACCACGTTCATTCGGCCTGTTCTTATAAGCCGGAACTACGTGCATATGCAAATGCTCATATTCCTTTCCAGAATTCGAACCCTCATTAAAACCACAGGAAAATCCCGAAGGTTCAAGTTTTACCTCCATGTTTATAAAATCAATTGAATTTCTGCATCTTTCAATAGCTTTTGTATCTGATTCTGATGCCGAATCAATAAAATGCTTATACCTTCCAATAAGATCAATTTTATGAAAATTATTTGACATTATATCCAAAGCTACTTTGTTAAATTGTAAGATTTCATCACCAGTCAACTCATAAATGCTCTCAATATGCCTTACAGGAAGAATTAGAAAATGTCCTACGTTTTTAGGACAAACATCAACCACTGCGACAAACAATTCATTACGATAAAAAATATCATAATCATTCTTTGCTATCATGTTGCAAAATATACAATCGGCGATATTTTTGTTCATACCAGATACAATATTACAGTCCTTAATAGTTTATACGGATCAGATATTTTCTCCCCTGAAGGATCATCTCGAGACGGTTCTCATGCAGTTACTGAGACATCCGTTTTGAGACTTCTTAAATTTCGTACATGGACTGTGACACTCGGTTATTCTCTCTCGATTATGCGTAACAGGTTATCATTATTTATTGCATGTTATTTCTTCATTAAAAAAATTTTGTCACCCCTTATCGGGTAAATCCCATTTCAGTCTATCGGGTGACGAAGGTTCAAACCTTCGTCACCCGGAATTAACTATTTCTGCATTTTATGCAGTTGCTTCCTTGCTCTTTTTGACGACCGCTCGCTGGCCTTCAGGCAGAGGGGGCGGAGCAGGCTGGCCGACCAGCTTCACGATGGCGCTGAATTGAGGCGGACAGGCTGCAAAGCATGCCCCGCAGCGGATACACTTGTCCTGCTCAATGATGTGAACCTCCTTCTTGGCGCTGATGATCGCATCCATCGGGCATCTCCGCGCGCAGGTCATACAGGCCTGGCACTTTTCCGGATCAATATAGTATGAGATCTTCTCGCTGAATAACTTCTCCACGTCCTCCGTGGTGAAAAGCTTCTCCACATCCTCGTGATTCGTCAGCTGCTTCGCCAGCTTCTCATTCGTCATGATCTTGATGTAGGGGACCTGCCTGATCAGTTCGGCAAGACGGGCGTCAAGATCCTCCTTCCCGATTCCCTCCATCACGCCAAGAGGACCGAGTTCCTTGATCTTCTTGACAAAACTGTTCACGTGTTCCGTGTAAAGGTTCGCTTCCGCACCGGACATGAAAGCCATCCGCAGGCGCTCGGGGTTTAGCCCGATGCGCTCCAGCAGCTTCTTTGTCAGAGCCACCATGTTCTGCGCGTGATAATTCCCGTTCGTGATGTAATTGCACTCGCCGAGATGACAACCACCTACGAACACCCCGTCACATCCGTCGGCAAAGGATCGTAATATATGGGTAAAGTCCACCCGTCCCGTGCACATGACACGGACAAGCCTCATTTCTGATGTATATTGCAGTCTGGAAACTCCAGCCAGGTCAGCGGCGCCGTATGCTCACCAGTGGCACACGAAACCGATGATCCGGGGCTTAAATCTAAGATCAGCCATTCTTCTCTCCTTCCTAAGTTCTTCTTTGTTCCTGCTTCCTTCTCAGTCGACTTCGACCGACACCTGCTCCGGTACGATCGCGTCTATCTGGGCCAGGAGTTCATCCTCGGTATAGTGCCTCAGGGAAATCGCTCCGGTCGGACACATGGCGTTGCACAGACCATCCCCCTTGCAGAGAACGGGATTCATGGTCGCTTTCCGGCCCTGCTTGGTCTCGCGCATTTCGATGGCCCCGTAAGTACAGACCGACGCGCAAGCCCCGCAGCCCATGCACCTCTTCTCATCCACCTCGCAGACGGAACCCGAGGCGGTGACCGTGTCGCGGGACAGAAGGGTGATGACCCGGCCCGCCGCACCATACGCCTGGTTGATCGTCTCATTGATGTGCTTGGGATATTGAGCCAGCCCACAGAGGAAAACACCGTCCGTCGCAAATTCCACCGGACGCAGCTTCACATGGGCTTCCTTGAAGAAGCCGTCCAGGCTCAATGTCACCTTGAACTGATTCGCCACTTCCCTGGTCGCTTCCGAGGGAAGCACCGCGGCCGACAGAACAAGGTGATCCGCATCCAGGGCAAGACCCTGACCCAGAATCGGATCGAGAACACTCACCCGCAGCACCGGCTTCCCTTCCTCCACAACGGCTTCCACCTCGGGGGCGGTCTCCGGCTCATAGCGGATAAACTTGACATCATTCTCCGAAGCCTGCCGGTAATAATCCTCGGCAAACCCGTAAGTCCTCATATCCCGGAAGAGGATGTAGATATCCTTCGCGGGATTCTTCTCCTTGAGCTTCAGGGCATTCTTGACCGCATGACTGCAGCAGATCCGGGAACAGTAGTTCCGGTCTTCGTTCCGGCAGCCCACACACTGGATCATCACCAGGCTCTCGCCATTGATGACCGCTTCGTCGCCCCGGGCAATCTTTTCTTCCAGTTCCAACTGGGTCATCACCCGCTCGTCCTGCCCGTAAAGGTATTCCGTGGGCTTGTATTCCTCGGCGCCGATGGCGATGACGGCGGCCCCGTGTTTGATCTCCGCGGGACCTCTTTCCGAAGTCACCCTGGTGACGAAATTGCCGATATAACCCGTCGCCTCCGTGATGGTGGCCCCGGTGTAGACATGAATCAGCTGATTCCCGTAGACCTTCTGGATCAGGTCTTTCAGGTAGGCCTGGACATCCATCCCTTCCAGCGTGGTGTGAATCCTTCTGGCGTTTCCGCCCAACTCCTTCTCCTTCTCCAGGAGGTAGACCTCATGACCCTGTTCGGCGATGGAAAGGGCGCAAACCATGCCGGCAACACCGCCGCCGACGATGAGCGCATTGTTGTTCACCGGCAGGTCAAATTCCTGCAGGGCCTGCAGACGACGAGCACGAGCCACGGACATCCGGAGGAGATCCTTGGCCTTCTGGGTCGCTTCTTCTTTTTCCTTCGCGTGAACCCAGGAGTTGTGCTCCCGGATGTTGGGCATTTCATAATAATACTGGTTGATCCCCGCCTCGCGAACGGTATCCCGGAACAGGTTCTCCAGGGTTCGCGGCGAGCAGGCGGCGACGATCACGCGGTTGATCCCCTTCTCCCGGGTCATGTCGGTGATCTCCTGGGCGGAGTTCGTCGCGCAGGAGAAGAGCTGCTCCTGCGCGTAGACCACGTTGGGCAGCGTCAGGGCGTACTCCACGACCTCGGGGACGTTGACGATCCGGCCGATGTTCGCGCCGCAATGGCAGACGAAGACGGCGATCTTCGGCTCTTCCCCGGAAACATCCTTTTCCTCGGGATAAACCCTTTCCCTGGACAGGTTCCCCCGCCGGTAGTCCAGAAGCTCGCCGCACTGGGAGCCGGCCCCGCTGGCGCCGAAAACCGACTCGGGAATATCCAGCGGCCCCTGGAAGCCTCCACTGACAAAAATCCCGGGCCGGCTGGTCTGCAACGAATTGCGGGGATCGACCTTGCAGAAATTATGTTCGTTCAACTCGATGCCGAACTTCTCCGCCATCGCCTTCACCTCCAGCGGAGGAGCCAGACCGACCGACAGAACCACCATGTCGAATTCTTCTTCCTTGACCCCTTCATCAGGCGTGGAATACCGGACGAAAACATTCTTCGTGACCGGGTCCTCTCGAACGATGGACACATAGCTGCGAATGAACCGGATCCCGGGAAGGGCCTCCGTCCGGTCAACGTAGCGCTCGAAATCCTTCCCATAGGAACGCACATCGTTATGGAAGATCGTGCACTCCGCATCGGGGTCGTGATCCTTCGTCAGGATGGCATGCTTCTGACTGTAGGTGCAGCAGACCATGGAGCAGTAGCTGTTCTCGCCCTCGGTCACCCGTCGGGAGCCGACACAGGAAAGCCACGCGATTTTATGGGGATGCTTCAGGTCGGAGGCGCGCAGGATCTCGCCCCCATAGGGACCGGTGGCGCACAGCAGCCGCTCGAAGTCCATGCCGGTGACCACGTTGGCAAACTCCCCGTAATGGTATTCCTTGCTCAGCCGGGGATCGAACGGCTCAAGACCTGCCGACAGGATGATGGCCCCCACATTGACCTCCATCTGCTCGGGAACCTGACTGAAGTCGATGGCGTCCTGCTTGCACACGGCTTCGCAGATCCGGCACTTGTCCTCCTTCAGGTAAAGGCAGCTCTCATCAATGTATGTCACCAGGGGAATGGCCTGGGCGAAGTACACATGAACCGCCTTGTTCTTTGATATCTCCTGATTGTAGACATCGGGATAGACGACCGGACAGTACTCCACGCAGGTAGTACAGCCCGAGCACTTGTCCTCGATGATGTATCTGGGTTTTTTCGTCAGTGTGACCTTGAAATCTCCCACCTCCCCGGCTACACGATCCACTTCCGTGTAAGTCAGGACCTCGATATTCGGATGCCGGCCGACCTCGACCAGTTTAGGTGCGAGAATTCACATGGAGCAGTCATTGGTGGGGAAGGTCTTGTCCAGCTGGGCCATGTGCCCGCCAATGCTGGGCGACTTCTCCACCAGGTAAACCTTGAAACCGGCGGTGGCCAGATCTAAAGAGGCTTGAATGCCGCTGATCCCGCCGCCGACGACCATTACATCTCCAAAATTACTGTTTGCTTTTTCCATTTATATCAACCTCATCGGATGTGATGATTTCCTAAATCAATTCCGAAATCACTTCCGTGATCTCTTTAACCTCGATCCTGTCATCCAGACCCATGGTGACCCGGCTGTCCTCGAAGTTGGTGATGCAGTACGGACAGGCGGTGACCAGCACCTCCGCCCCGACATCGACCGCCTGATCGATCCGCAGATCGCAGAACCGCTCTCCCTTGATCGTCTCCATCCAGATCCGACCGCCGCCGCCGCCACAGCACAGACTGGCGACATGGTGTTCCGGCAGTTCCGTAAACTCCAGACCGGGTACGGCCTGCAGAACATTGCGGGGCTCGTCGTAGATGCCGTTGTGCCGCCCCAGGTAACAGGGATCATGCCAGGTGACCTTCTTCTCATACACCTTGTCCGGATCAAGCTTGAGCCGTCCCTCGCCAATGAGCTCGGCCAGGTACTGGGTGATGTGAACGATCTCGAAGTTCACCCTGAATTCGGGATACTCGTTCTTGAAGGTATGGTAGCAATGGGGGGACGAAACAAGAATCTTCTTCACACCCGCATCGATAAAGGCCTTGATGTTCTCCTTCGCCAGGCGCTGGAACACCTCCTCATCGCCTGCCTTGCGGATGCTCTCGCCACAGCAGACTTCCTTGTCGCCCAGGATGCCGAAATCCACCCCGGCCGCCTGCAGAATCCTGGCTGTGGCAACCGCGACCTTCTTCATCCGCGGGTCATAGCAGGCATAGCAGTCGGGAAAATACAGAATCTCCATCCCCTCGGCAAAAGGCTTCACATCCAGGCCCCTGGCCCAGTCCGCTCGCTTGCCCCGCTCCTCGTTCAGCGGGTTCCCTGAACCGACAAGGCTGCCTCTGATGCTCTTGATCGGCTGTACGGAATGGGGAAATACGCCGTACTCCGTGGCAATCCTGCGCAGGGCAACCCCGGATTCGATCTGTTTTACGTCCCGCGGACACTGCTGGGGACATCTTCCGCAGGTGGTGCAACGCCACATCTCTTCACTCTCAATGTCCGTCAGGCCGAACGTGGCCTCACGGACGATCTTGCGCATGCTGAACTGCCGCACCTTGTTCCAGGGACAGACGGCATCGCACAAGCCGCATTGGAAACAGCGTTTGAAGGCGTCTCCACCGTGCGCTTTAACTTCCTCTATAATTTCCTTGAAGGGGGCTATAGTCTCCACCGGTTTCCTTCCTTTTTCCTTTTTT
>Ga0067045_1003253_pt1 | contig 25670 bp, 24 predicted proteins | sample TerdegcTABiofilm_FD_59184 | JGI IMG/M metagenome (GOLD analysis project Ga0067045, IMG submission 59184) | Combined Assembly of (Gp0054472, Gp0054536) Wastewater bioreactor microbial communities from Singapore -Terephthalate degrading... | reverse complement strand
TGATGACCGCCATAGATGGATACCCCATGGGGCAGAGGGGAGAAGCGGGTAAAGCTATCGGAATTGCAACCATTGCCTCCTTTATTGGGGGTCTTATCAGTGTAATCATACTTTCCGTTTTCGCTCCTGCCATTGCGGAGGTAGCCCTAAAATTCAGCGCCCAGGAATACTTTGCCGTCTCTCTTTTCGGGTTAAGCATCATTGCTTATATAAGCCCGGGATCCATGGTAAAGGGACTTCTTTCAGGCTGTATCGGGCTTTTACTTGCTACCATAGGATGCGATCCCTTAAGCGGCTATCCAAGGTACATATTCAACAATGTCAATCTGCTTGGCGGTCTTGAGATGCTGCCGGTGTTGATAGGAATCTTCGGTCTTGCCGAGGTTTTAACTGTAGCGGAACAGAAGCTTTCGGAAATTAAGACTACAAAGCAGATTGGAAGGATTCTTCCCACCTGGAAGGAACTTAAAAGGGTAATGCCCTCCATCCTTCGGGGATCCCCCATTGGAGTAGTTATAGGAGCAATCCCTGCAGCGGGAGGAACAATTGCAGCAATCATAGCCTATGGAATAGAAAAGCGCTTTGCCAAACATAAGGATGAGCTGGGTACTGGAGCACCGGAAGGGGTTGCGGCACCAGAGTCGGCCAACAATGCCAGCACCGGCGGCGCCATGATACCGATGATGACTTTGGGTATTCCCGGGGATGCCATTACGGCAATACTTATCGGGGCGCTCCTGATCCATGGTCTTGAACCTGGACCGCTTCTTTTTAAGAATCACCCAGATGTAGTTTCGGCAATCTTTATACTCATGGCCCTCTCCAATCTCGCCTTTCTGGGAATCGGACTCCTGGGAGCAAAAGCGGTAAGTAAGGTTATAAATACCCCCATGGGAATATTGTTACCTGTAATCATGCTCCTCTGTGCCGTGGGAACCTATGCAATCAGGAACTCCTTCTTTGACCTTGGGGTGCTGATCATCTTCGGTCTAATCGGTTACCTCTTCAACAAGGGCAAGGTTCCTGCAGCACCGCTGGTTCTTGGGCTTATTCTTGGTCCAATACTAGAAAGAAATCTGCGCAGAACCTTGGTTCTTTCCAAGGGGGATTTGACTACCCTCTTTACCAGACCGATCAGCGCCGTATTCCTGGTTCTTACAGTTCTTGTAATGTTCAGTCCCTTTTTACTACAGAGAATTAAGGATATTAAAGGCAAGAAATCCTAACAATAACACCCTATAAGGCAGGTAAAAGATGTTTCATATCATCAAGACAATTAAAAGACCGCCCCAAGAGCTTATTAAAGCTCTGGCGGAACAGGCTTCGGCAACGGTGCATGAGGCGATAGGAAGGAGAGGGGCAATGCATTCCTCCATAAAGCCCCTGGCCAGGGGAATGAGGGTCTGCGGACCTGCCCTTACTGTAAAGTGCCAGTCGGGAGACAATCTTATGCTCCTTAAGGCTCTGGATATGGCCAAACCAGGGGATGTCCTGGTGGCGGATATGGGCCAGACTACGGAAACAGGTCCCTGGGGGGAGATTGCCGCCCTGCAGGCCCAGGTGCGAGGAGTAGCCGGGTTGGTAACCAATGGTTCTGTCCGGGATTCTGCCCTGATCTGCGAAATGAAATTTCCGGTTTTCTGCAAGGCTGTATCCATAAAGGGAACTGTAAAGGAATCTCTGGGGCTAATAAATCACCCTGTCTCCTGCGGAGAGGTAGTGGTTAACCCCGGTGATCTTATCCTTGGAGATGATGACGGAATAGTGGTTATTCCCCTGGCAGAGGTGGAGGAAGCCTTGGCAAAGTCCAGGGAAAGGGTAACCAAGGAAGATAAACTAATGGACAGAATCCGCAAAGGAGAATCTCTCTTTGAGATGCTCGGTTTCCCAGAGCTTTTGAAAGCCAAGGGATGCAAGGAACAGGACTAGGGAGGGAAATATGGGACTAAAAAAAGAAGAGATTAAAAGACCGCCGAAGGAATTGGTGGAGGGTTTTTTACCCTTATCGACATGCAATGTATCTGACGCTTTGGACAAGCTGGGACTTCCCTGCGGTATCCACGGCATCAGGCCTCTGTACAACTGCCCCAAGGTAGTGGGTACTGCCATAACAATGCAGGTAATAGCCTATGGCGAGAACAACCCTCCCGGGCACATGGGGGTGGACCCTCTGGAAGCCTCCCAGCCCGGGGATGTTATTGTAATTGATAACAATGGAAGGATCGATCAGAACTGCTGGGGCGAGATTATGACCTATGCTGCCCTCCAGAAGGGAGTGGCAGGGGTAATTATCGACGGAGCCTCCAGGGATGTAGATATAATAGAAGAAACTAATTTTCCTGTTTTTGCCAGGGGAATTGTACCCCTAACTGCCCGGGGAAGAAATGTGCAGAGGGATGTGAACTGCCTTGTGAAAATCGGAGGGGTTCAGGTAAGACCCGGGGATATCCTTATGGCGGATAAAAACGGGGTTGTGGTCATTCCCGCAGAAAGGGCGGAGGAGGTTCTTAAGGTAAGCCAGGATCTCTTTCAAAGAGAAACCGCTATAGTGGAAAGGATAAAGCAGGGGGTTCCCTTTATAGAAGTGGACAAAGCCTCCGGCTACGACAAGATGCTGGAAAAGAAATAGGAGAAGGATATGCAGGAAAAAGAAAAATCAACAGTTAAGGTAGATAAATCCCTTCTGGAAGGCTTTAAGAAACTCTCCACCACCAATGTCTCGGATGCCCTGGATAAGGCGGGGCTTAAGTGCGGTATTCACGGAATAGGCCCTCTCTTTAAGTGTAATAAAATCGTAGGTATCGCGGTGACCATGAAGGTTTGCCCTCTAGGAGAAACAAAACCCACCAGCCACATGGGGGCGGATCCCGTCAATGTGGCCGGACCGGGGGATATTATTGTGATAGACAATTCCGGCAGGCTGGATCAAAACTGCTGGGGCGAGATTCTAACCTATGCGGCCATGCAGAAGGGAATCGAAGGGGTGATTATAGACGGAGCCTCCCGGGATGTGGATGTAATTGAACAGCTTGGTTTTCCCGTTTATGCCCGGGGGATAGTTCCCTCCACAGGAAGGGGGAGGAACATGCAGGAATCCTTTAACACCCTGATCCAGATAGGTGGTGTGCAGGTAGCCCCGGGAGACATCATCATGGCGGATATGAACGGTGTTGTTGTAATTCCGGCAAAGCATGCGGAGAAGGTCCTTGAGATCGGTTTGGATATCTTCAAAAGGGAGGAGGACATAGTGAATAAGATAAAGTCCGGAATCTCCTTCCTGGAGGTGGATAAACAATCCGGTTACGACAAGATGCTGGAAAAGAAGTAGGAGGTGCTGTTTTGAGACTAACGGATGTAGAAAAAAAGATGCTGGATGGTGATATGGGTTATCCTGTCCAGAAATCTATGGAAATAATGGTAGCCCTGGGGGAGAGCTTTGGTGCGGAAAAATTGATTGAAATTCAAAGCACCCATATGCCGGGGGCATCCATAGTGGTGGCTGGAGAAGCGGGAACAAAATTTGTGGAATCCATGCAGGCCAAGGGCGGGAAGTTCTGTGCCTACACCACCACAAACCCTTCGGCCATGGACTCTGCTCAATGGAGAGAAATGGGTATAGATGAGGAGTCGGGGGAGATGCAGACCCGGCTGACAAAGGCCTATGAAAACATGGGTGCCATTACCTGCGGAACCTGTACACCCTATTTCCTGGGGCATGTACCAAGGTTCGGGGAACATGTGGCCTGGGGAGAATCCTCCGCCATCGCCTTTGCCAACTCGGTGCTGGGCGCCAGAACCAACAGGGAAGGTGGGCCGAGTGCTCTAGCGGCAGCCCTCATCGGGCGTGTCCCTGCCTATGGTTTTCATCTTAAGGAAAATAGGTTAGGCAAGCTCCACTGCAAGGTCAATATGCCCCTTAAAGGTGTAACTGAATATGGCAGCCTAGGCTACCATGTAGGCAAAATTGCCGAGCAGGATACTCCGGTCTTTACAGGAATACCCGCCTCGGTGACCTTGGATGAACTAAAAGCCCTCTCTGCCGCTCTGGCTTCCTCGGGAGCCGTGGCCCTTTTCCATGTGGTGGGGGTAACTCCGGAGGCTCCGACTCTGGAAGCCGCCCTGGGCGGAAAGAAACCGGAGATTGAGCTTTCCTTCGGCCCTGCAGAAAAGGCGGCGGTGGAGGAGAAACTCAACAAGGAGAAATCGGACGGAGCCGGGTGGGTCATCTTCGGTTGTCCCCATACCTCGATCCAGGAATTCCGGGACATTGCCGCTTCCCTGGCGGGAAAAAGGATACACAAGGATGTAACCCTTTGGGTATGTTCCTCCCGGCCGGTGGTAAAACTTGCAGAGTCCATGGGCTATGCGGATATCATAAGACAGGCGGGTGGTAAGCTGATCTGCGAAACCTGCCCTGTTTTAACTCCCACCCGGGATCTGGCACAGAAGATGGGCTATAAGATTCTTACCACCAATTCCACTAAGATGGCCCACTACTCTCCGGGACAGTTCGGTCTGCTTACCCACTACGGTAACCAGGAACAGGTAATATCTGCAGCTCTTACAGGAAAGTGGAGGTAAACAGCATGGGCGAGAAGATCATCATAAAAGGCAGAAAGGTTGTTAAGGGCAAGGCCACAGGAAAGGCTGTGGTAAGCAAGGAACCGATCACCTTTGTAGGGGGGGTAAACCCGATAACCGGTGTGGTTACCGAAGCCGGGCATCCCCTGGAGGGGGTGAACCTGGCGGGGAAGGTGCTGGTGTATCCCACCGGCAAGGGCTCTACCGGAGGTTCCTACAGAATCTATGACATGGTTACCCGGGGAACGGGACCAGTGGCCTTTGTTCAGCTTCTTGCAGAACCGATTGCCACCATCGGAGCCATCATAAGTGAAATTCCTGTGGTGGATTCCTGTGAACCGAACCCCTGCGAGGTTATTAAGGACGGAGATTTTGTGGAAGTAGACGCGGATAATGGTATCGTTACAGTAACAAAAGCATAAGTTTAGGGAGGAAAGAGATGGATAAGGCTACTCAAGAATTAGTCAATGGTTTTTATAAATTATCTACACCCACGGTTTCCGATGCCATGGACAGTATTGGAATCCGCTGCGGCTGCTACGGACTGGTTCCCCTGGTTCTGGGGAAAAAGATTGTCGGACCTGCCTTTACAGTAAAGTATGTGCCCGTAGGGGCAGTAAAGGGAACGGCCGGGGACTATATCGACGAGGCTTCCGAGGGGGATGTCCTGGTGCTGGATAATAATGGCAGAACCTACTGCACTGTTTGGGGGGATATTCTTACCTATGTGGCAGTAAGTAAAAAGATCGCCGGAACAGTGATCGACGGGGTCTGCAGGGATGTGGATGGAATTCGGGAACTAGGTTACCCGATGTTCACCCGGGGACATACCATGGTTACGGGAAAGGACAGGGTAATGCTCCAATCAAAGAACGAGGTAGTTTCCCTATGTGATATCCAGGTAAAACCGGGAGACCTCATCATGGGAGACGAGACAGGAGTCATAGTTATACCCAGGGAGCGGGCAGAGGAGATCCTGGAAATAGCAAACAGGATCGACAAGGCGGAGATGAGCATAATAGAAGAAGTTAAGAAAGGCAGCACCTTGTACGATGCCCGGATGAAATTCAAATATCACGAACTTCAGAGAAAAAAATAGGAATAAGGAGCTTTTATGAACGGAGTAACCTGGACTCTGGCCGATTTTGTGGCTGGAATAAGGTATGAGGATCTTCCCGGGGAGGTGGTCGCCGAGGCAAAGCGCAGGATAGCGGATGTTTTGGGAATCGGCCTTTCGGGATCTGTTACAGAAGTAGGAAAACAGATTACAAACTTTGCCGCCAAAAGGGGCGGAAAAGGGAAAGCAACGATCTGGGGCAGCAATAAAAAGACCTCTGCCGCCTATGCCTCTCTGGCAAACGGCACCATGACTTTCCATCTGGAACTGGATGATGTCCATCGTACCTCTCACACCCATCCGGGGGTCTCCGTTGTTCCTGCCGCCCTGGCCCTCTGCGAAGAGATGGGCCTAGGCGGGCGGGATCTCATTACCGCTACTGTCCTGGGGTATGAGGCGGTGATAAGGATCGGAATGGCTGTAAGCCCTTCCATTTATGTTGACCGTGTTTTAATGGCCCCCGGTACCTTAAGCCCCCTGGGCTCGGCCATTGTGGCTGCCAAGCTTAAGGGTTTCGATACGGATAAAACCGCACGGGTCTTCGGATCTTCCTCTTTCCTGGGGCCCCTGGCGCCCTTTGAGGCCTACACCCGGGGCACCACCATCAAGGAGACCATCATGGGCTGGTCCAACCTGGTAGGCATCTATAGCGCGGAATTAAGCTCCTACGGACTTTCCGGACCTGTCACAGCCATGGAGGGGGATTTCGGCTACTGCAAGGCGGTTTCCGAAAAGTACGATCTAGACAGAATTACCACTAATCTTGGAAAGGTCTTCGAGATCGTAAATTCCGGCATAAAACCCTATGCTTGCTGCAGGCAGCACCATTCCGCTATAGATGCGGTTCTGGAGCTGCGGGAAAAACATGGAATAAAGGCCGAGGATGTGGCGAGCATAAAGGATAGGACCTTCAAGGTGGCAAGCCGTGGGAAGGAGAAAAGACCTGTAACCATAGCAGGCGCCAAGTATAGCGCTCCCTACATAATCGCCGTAGCCCTATTGGAGGGCAAAGCCTGGAGGGAGCAGTTCTCTCCGGAAAAGATAGCCGATGAACGGATTCTCTCCCTGGCCTCCAAGGTGGAGGTTCTCTTCGATGCGGAACTGGATACCCTGTACGATGAAAAATGGCCCACTATTATAGAGATCACCACCAAAGACGGAAAAACCTACTCCTCAAGAAAGGAGTTAATGAAAGGGGAACCGGAGTTTCCAATCTCCAATAAGGAGCTTAAGGAAAAGTACTCTTCCCTCTCCCAGGATAAGGTCAGTCCAAAAAGATCCGAGGAACTCTGGGAAGCTATATTCGAACTGGAGAATCATAAAGATATATCAAAACTATCCCGCTTAGTGGGACAGGAGGAGTAATAATGGGTCCCTTTCATCCTTCCAAGGAATATCACTTAAAGAATCTGGGAGAAAGGGTGGTTAAAGCCCTCCAGAAAAACAGGATCCCTGCGGAGCTATTATCCTCTGTAGAGGAGGCAAGAGAAAGGCTTCTTAAAGAGATTCCTCCCAACGCTACCGTGGGAATCGGAGGGTCGGTAACCATCCGCCAGCTGGGGGTAATCGAAGCCCTGGAGAAACGGGGAAATAGAGTTATCCATCACTGGAAGGAGGAGATGGGCCACGATGCGGAGGGGAACCGTCTTCCCAACTGGTCCAAAGGGATCGATCTCCAGGTGCGGAGGGAGGCCCTGACCTCGGATGTTTATCTCTGTTCCGCCAATGCTGTGACCCTGGATGGAAAGATAGTGAATGCCGACGGAAACGCCAACCGTACCGCCGCCATGACCTTCGGCCCCGGCAGGGTAATTATCGTGGCAGGTCTCAACAAGGTTGTGGAGGATATGGAGGCAGGCATCTCACGGATCCGCCATATTGCGGCACCCATGAGCACCCACCGGGGAAGGGCAAATACGCCCTGTGCAAAAACCGGAATCTGTCCAGACTGCGATTCCCCTGAGAGGGGCTGTTCCGTTCTTACGATCATCGAAAAGAAGCCGAAGCTGACGGATATGCTCTTTCTCCTGGTAAGGGAAGAATTGGGATTCTGAACAGCCTTCCGGAACAAAGAATTAAAGAACACAACAACTCTTCCTTAGAGGTATGGATATGAAAAAAGAAGAACGGCTTGAACCCTGGAGCTTACCTTTCCGCCGCTCTCTGCAGAAAGGGATAGGTTATACCGAGGAACAGCTGCAGCGTCCCCTGATCGGAGTGGTGAACGGCTGGGGGGAGAACAATCCCGCCGCTGGCCATCTTGGCAGTCTTGCCGGCAGGGTTAAGGCCGGGATCGAGGCTGCAGGCGGAACACCGATGGAATTTGCCATTAGTTCCCTCTGCGGCGGAATTGCAGGGGGAAGCAGGGGCAGCAGCTATAGCCTGGCCTACAGGGATGTGGTGGCCGATTTTGTTGAGCTTATCACGGAAGTGAATATGTTCGATGCCCTGGTGTTTACCACTGTCTGCGACGATGTAGTGCCCGCCCACCTTATGGCTGCGGGCAGGCTTAACCTGCCTTCCATAATTCTCCTGGGCGGATACATGGCTCCCGGTAGTTTTAAAGGCCGCTCCTGCCACGCCATAGAGGTGGGAACCGGCTACGGAGAACTGAAGCGGGGAAATATGACGGAAGAGGATTTCTCCCTTCTTGTGGATTCAGCCTGCGGCAGCCACGGGGCCTGCCCTGTGATGGGAACGGGAAACACCATGGGGGTTATAGCAGAAACCCTCGGGATGACCCTGCCGGGAAACTCCACCCTCTGCGGAACGGATCCCCAGCTCTTCCGCATGGCCTACCAGGCGGGAAAACAGATCCTCTCCCTCTGGAAAAAGCAGGTTCTTCCTTCGCAGATTATGACCCTTAAGAGTTTTGAAAATGCCATAAGGATACTGATGGCCGTGGGAGGGTCCACCAATGCCCTGCTTCATATCCCTGCTATAGCCGGTGAACTGGGGATCGAGATCCCCCTTACCCTGTTCGATAAACTAAGCCGGGAAACTCCCTTTATCTGCAATGTAAAACCTTCAGGAAAATACACACTGCGGGAACTGCAGGAGGCGGGAGGGCTTACTGCTCTTTTAGAGGAACTGGCTCCACTCCTAGAGGGGGATTGTCTAACCATTAATGAGGCAACCTTAGGGGATAATATAAGGGATTCTGTTGTCCTAAACCGGCAGATGATTGCTCCCCTAAAGGAACCTCTCTCCCCGGAGGGAGGCCTTGCGATCCTGGGTGGATCCCTGGCTCCCAAGGGGGCCGTGATAAAGATCTCCGGTCTTCCGGAGAAGGAAAAGCTCCGTCAGGGCCCTGCCCGGGTGTTCGATTCGGAAAGGGAGGCTTGCGAAAAACTTCTAGAGGGAGTGATCCAGCCTGGCGATTTTGTGGTAATTCGGTATGTTGGCCCCAAGGGGGATCCGGGGATGAGGATCACCGCCCGGTTTCTCTGGCTTCTCTCCGGTATGAGCCTGGATGGATCTATCACCCTTATCTCCGACGGCAGATTTTCCGGCACCAACAAGGGCGGAGCCATAGGCCATGTTTCCCCCGAGGCAGCCTCCTGCGGGCCCATAGCCCTGGTGGAGAATGGCGACCTGATACAGCTGGATATTCCAAACAGAAAAGTGGATCTACTCGTTCCGGAGGAGGAGCTTGAAAGACGAAGGGTCTCCTGGAAGCCCCGGAAAAGCCCCTTTACAAAAGGGCTTCTCGGCAGGATAGCAAGCAGTATGATGCCTGTGGAGGAGGGAGCAGTCCTTAGGCGGGATTTTTCAGAGAACTAAAGAATACTTCAATAAAACATATCCTTAGACCGCAACCTGGAGTTGCGGTTTTTTTATGGGGCCAGACAAACCTCTTGTCTGACCCAGTAGCGCAGCAGCTCTGCGGGCAGGTTAGGGTTTCTTTACCTCGTGACTGGCAAGCTTCTCCAGGGCCTTTATTAGGGCAAAATGCCCCTCCTTGGCAACTCCAGGATCCTGAGCAATGGCATTGTAAAGCTGCTGGATGAGCCCGGTTCCCGGAAGCGCAACACCTATCTCTCCTGCAGTCTCCAGAGCCAGCCGCAGATCCTTCTGTTCATGCATAACAAAAAAACCGGGTCTGAAATCCCGTGCTATTATTTTAGGAGTCATGTTTGTCAGCATGAAGGATTGCGCTGATCCTCCGGAAAGGGCCTGGAGGGTTTTATCCAGATCCAGCCCGGCCTTGGAGGCAAAAATGAGACCTTCACAGACCGCAAGAAGTGTGTTGGATCCTATTATCTGATTGCAGAGTTTTGTTAGCTGCCCCGAACCATTCGGTCCCATATAAGTGATGGTTTTCCCCAGGGCTTCGAAAATCGGCCGGCAGGTATCAAAAACCTTCTCCTTTCCTCCCACCATAATAGTCAAAGCTGCATTTATTGCTCCCTTCTCTCCCCCGCTAACCGGTGCATCCAGCATCTCGGTACCCTGTTCTTCCAGTTTAGCAGCTATCCTCCGTGTAACCTCCGGGCTTATGGTACTCATATCTATTACAATGGAATCCTTGTTGCAGCCCTCGATCACCCCTTGGGGCCCTAGAATTACAGACTCTACATCCGGAGAATCCGCTACCAGGGTAATTACAAACCTGGATGCCTCCGCTGCCTGGCGGGGAGTTAAAGCCCTGGCTCCTCCCTGGGTCTCAACAAATTTGAGAGCCCGCTCCGGTGTCCGATTGTAAACCGTTACGGAATATCCAGCTTTAAGGAGATTAGCCGCCACAGGCCAGCCCATTATTCCGAGACCTAAAACAGATACCTTTTCTTTCATTTTGTTTCCTTTTAATAGTAATACTTCTTTAAAATAGTAAGTTATTTATTGGTGGATAGCAATAAAGATAAACAATTGGGATTGATAATATATTTTTTTCTTGACGTACCTAACAAAGCCTTTTACAATATTTTATAGAGTAATTAACTATTTCTTTGGGTATTGAGAAATTAGAGATTCTATAACTAAAAAACATCAGCAGACTTGAAGTTTTTACACCGGCAGAGCATCTAAGTTTTACACCAGCATAACACCAATCCTACAACAGCGCGTGTTTTCTTGATACTCAGCACAGGAATGAACCATTCATTAGGAGGTATTTATGAAAGGTTTCAACAGAGTGCTTGTGTGTGTTTTAGCTGTTCTAGTGTTTTGTACCCTACAAAGTATCGGTGCTGCAGGACAAAAGGAGGAAGCTGTAAAAGGTAATGTTATCCGGGTTGGATATACCGCTCCCTTTACAGGGTCTGCAGCAGAGTTTGGTACAAATGGTTGGCGGGGAGTACAGCTTGCCCTGGAGGAGATTAACAAAACCGGTGTTACCGTGGGAGGCGTTAATTACAAGGTGGAGGTTATACGCTACGACAGTGTCTGTGAACCGACCCAGGCGGTTTCAAATGTAAGAAAATTTGCCCTGGAGGATAAGGTCGTGGCAATAATCGGCGACCACTGCTCCTCCTGCTGTATGGCTATTGCCCCGCTCTGTGACGAGTTTAAAATTCCGGGCATAACCATCGAATGTGCTGCCGATGGAGTAACCAGTCCAGGCCACGAGTATTATTTCCGCATGAGACCCTCCATGGGATTGATTGCCCCCCTGTTAACACCAAAGATTATGAAACTGTACAATCCAAAGAGGATAGGTTATCTCTGTGTTAACGACGATTACGGCCGCTCCTTTGCCCAGGGTTTCAAGGAGGAGTTTGCAAAAGCCGGTGCTACTACGGCGATAGAGATCTACTTTGAACGGGGAACCACGGACTATATGGCCTTCCTGAACCAGATAAGAGGCGCAAGGGCAGAGGTGGTGTTCTATGTAGGAGCAACTCCGGAAGGAGCAATGATCCTGAAACAGGCCAAAGAGCTTGGCCTGACCCCGGGAGTAAAATTCATCGGTTCGGAAGAGATGAGCGAGATGGAGATGCTCAACCTTGCCGGAGCGGATGTTGTAGAAGGAACCTACTCTGTGGCCCTGTGGGGAAGCGTTCCCCCGGATCTGGAAAAAAGGGTAAAGGACAACTTCAATGCCTCTATGCATTATGCCATTCTCTTCGGGTACGACGCCATAACAGTAGTTGCCAAGGCTATAGAGAAGGCCCAGTCCTTGGATCCTGTACAGATCAGAAATGCCATCAAGGCAACGGATTATCAGGGTGTGCAGGGTCACATCAAGTTTGAAGATTTTGGGAAATTTAAGAATCAGGGACGATACGAACCCGCCTTTATCCTCTGGAGCAAAGGGGGAAGGCACCCACAGTAAAAAATCAACTTAAAAACAGGTCATCCGGGATATTCTCCCGGATGACATTATTATTTTTGCATCCCGAGGAGTAATTTATGCTTTTACAGCAGATAATAAATGGAATAATCATTGGTTCCTCCTACGCCCTTATAGCCCTTGGTTTGAACTTGATCTGGAGCATTACGGATATTGCCGATTTTGCCCAGGGAGGAATCTATGTAATTGCAGCCTATGTTGCCTATTATGTGGTAACTGCTGCAAAGCTGCCCTTTATCCTTGGCTGGCTTTGCGCCATTGTGATAGGAGGAGGCTTGGCTTACCTTATAGAAAGATTTCTATACCGACGGTGGACCGGGAAAAGCAGGATTCAGCTGCTCTGTGCCATTGCGCTTTTTTTCCTTATGGCAAACCTGGCTATACTCCTGTTTACTCCTAAGGCAAAAATCTTTCCGGCCTATGTTCAGGGTGCTTTCAATGTCGGAGGTTTTACCGTCAGCTTTCAAAGGGTTGTAGTATTGCTCGTTTCGGCAGCCCTCTTTGTGGTGGTTTTCCTGTTTATAATGAAAACAAGGATGGGTAAAGCGATCAGGGCTGCTTCTCAGGACCGTCTTGTTGCTCAGGTTGTAGGAATAAACATTCATACGGTAAATTCTACAGTTTTTGTCCTGGGGGGTATGCTGAGCGCTACAGCGGCGGTGCTTATCTCTCCATTATACGCAGTATTTCCCGCCATGGGGGATCTTCCTCTTCTAAAATCTCTGGTAGTGGTAATTCTTGGCGGTTTTGGAAGTGTTGCCGGTGTACTTGTGGGAGGTCTTGGTCTTGGACTGGCGGAAAGCCTTGGAAGTGTCTATATCTCCTCGGCTTACCAGCACGGATTCGCTTTTTTTGTGCTAATCCTGGTCCTGATGTTCTTCCCCAAGGGCCTCTTTGGGAGGGTGTAATCTATGGGAGATATTAAACTAACCGCAGATACCCTTAAACCGGTACCGGTTTGGCGAAGATTTCTGGTGCCGGGGATCATCCTGATTCTGCTAATCCTGGTGCCTGTTTTTGCATCGGAATATGTAGTCTATGTGGCAGTGCTGGCCATTATCTATGCCATGCTTGCCGGAAGCTACGATCTGACCACCGGTTATGCAGGACCCCTCACCTTTTGCCATGGGGCTTTTTACGGTCTGGGGGCTTATGCCTCCGCTCTATTAACCATCAAGGCCTCATTCCCTTTCTGGATTGCCTTTCCTATAAGCGGGATCCTGGTCTTTATCTTCGCCTTTATTATTGGTTACCCTGCCTTAAAGCTTAAGGGTCACTATTTTGCCGTTACTACCTTTTTCTTCGGTTACTTTGTCTATCTTGTTCTTTTAAACTCGGCGAAACTAACCGGCGGGCCTATGGGTTTAAGAGGTATCCAGGCGCCGGAGTCCTTCTTCGGCATCAATTTCGCAACTCTTCAGGGAAGCTATTACCTTACCCTCTTTTTTGCGGTGCTCTTTCTGGGATTTCTCTATTTCCTGGTTAATTCTGGCTTTGGCCGAATGCTGGTGGCAATCAGAGAAAACGAGGATCTGGCGGAGGCGACTGGAATAAATACCGCCCTGTTCAAGGTTCTTGCCTTCAGCCTTGGGGCTGCCATAGCGGGTATGACTGGCAGCCTGTTTGCCCATTTCTTCCGCCTTCTGCACCCCACAACCTTTGCTTGGATGACCAGCGAGATGATAGTAATCATGGCTTTGGTGGGAGGTCTCGGAACACTTATCGGTCCCATTATAGGAGCCTTTATTGTAACCTTTATTCTGGAGATCATGCGTTTTGCACCGGAATATCGCTACATTATCTGGTCCCTGGCTCTGATCATCATTCTGATTATAGAACCGGCAGGACTCATGGGGATTGTGCGGAGACTTCAGAGGAGGAAAAGATGAGTGTGCTGCTAGAGGTAATCAATCTTAGAAAAGAGTTCGGCGGTGTGGTTGCGGTAAATGACAATAATTTTGTGGTGGAGCAGGGTAGCCGCATAGGAATCATAGGCCCCAATGGGGCAGGAAAAACAACCACCTTCAATATGATCTGCGGAGCCTTTAAACCTACTGCCGGAAAGATCCTCTTTCAGGGAAAGGAGATTCAAGGGCAGAGGCCACATACGATCTCTCGGCTGGGGATAGGCAGGACCTTCCAGAATGTCCGTGCCTTCGGATCCCTTTCTGTGTACGAACATGTCCTTACGGGGATTCTGGCTCATGACCTTAAGCTTATCCCCACAAAGGAACAGCGGGAGAGGGTCGAAACAATTCTGGAAATGACCAATCTGGTTAAATTCAGAAATACCACTGTAAAGGATCTCACCATCGCCCTGCAGAGAAAAATCGAGCTAGCCACAGCCTTGGGAACCAATCCTAAGCTTCTCCTTTTGGATGAAAACATGGCCGGTTTGACCTATGTAGAGATCAATGAAACCCTGGAGCTTTTAAGGAAGGTGAACAAAGAGATGGGGATGACCCTTATCGTGGTGGAACACATTATGAAGGTTATAATGGAGCTTTGCGAAAAGATCATTGTTCTTAATTACGGAAAGAAGATTGCCGAAGGGAATCCTCATGAAGTAGCAAACAACAAAGAGGTAATAGAGGCCTATCTGGGAGAGGAGAGCCAATATGCTTGAAGTAAAACAATTGACATCCGGGTACGGCGGGATACAGGTCCTGTGGGATATCTCTATGGAGGTTAAAAAGGGAGAAATTGTTGCCCTGGTTGGAGGGAATGGAGCAGGAAAAACCACCACCCTAATTTCCATCGCCGGAATTCTAAAAAAGATGGGCGGCGAGGTGCTCTTTGAAGAGGATCATATCGAAGGACTGCCTGCTCACAAGGTGATCTCCCGGGGCATTGCCCTGGTTCCCGAGGGAAGAAGGGTATTCCCCTACATGACTGTAAAGGAAAACCTCGAGATGGGGGCTTTTACAATAAAGGATCAGTCCAAGATAAGCGAGAACATGGAATGGGTTTTCAGCATGTTCCCCAAACTTAAGGAAAGGCAGGGCCAGCTGGCGGGAACCTTCTCTGGCGGAGAGCAGCAGATGCTGGTTATCGGACGGGCTCTAATGTCCCGCCCCCGGTTCATCATGCTGGATGAACCCTCCATGGGGCTTCAACCCTCCATTGTGCAGAATGTCTTTGAATCCCTCAAACTCCTGCATGACCAGGGTGTTACCATACTTCTTGTAGAGCAGAATGTACGGAAGAGCCTGGAATTGGCGGAGCGGGCTTATGTAATAGAACACGGCAGGATTGTTATGAGCGGGGAGAGCAAGGAACTTCTTAAAAATCCGGAGGTAAAAAAGGCCTACCTGGGAATTTGAAAAGAGTTTGATCCAAAGAGACTTAATTTTTTCCGATTTTACAGCCCCGGGCTCCTTCCGCCGGGGTTTTTTTAATTTTTGTATTTTTCTGCCCCTTCTATTTACCCTTTGGGCCTATACTGTTATTATTCACCCGATGCAAAGAGAAGTACTAGAAAGATTTATGCGAGGTAGTTTATGATTCCAAACAAATCGGACAAGCGGTGGCAGGATCTGGTTACCGGGAGGATAACCCACCAGTTCAAATCGGTTCCTGCGGGAATGTGTGTATTTAGAAATGTAAGGGCTCTGTCTCAGCAGGGCGGTGAAGAGAATATTCAGAAAAGCGTGGAGGAGGTTTACGCCTTTTTTACAAAGTATGAATCTATTTTGACCGACGATATTAAGGCAATTTTTGGATAAGGAGAAATAGATGCTAAAAACAATTAAGGAATTGGAACAGGATATACTGCAGGGGAAAAGGCTGTTTGTGGCTGGAGAGGAGGAGCTCCTTAAAAAACTTCCCCCAGGCAATTGGATCGGCGGAACTATCCCCTATTTTATGGATGAAAAGGGGGGAATCACCACCCGGGAGAAGGTTTTCGTAACCGAGGTTCCCTCCTCCACGGTTGGTACAAAGATAGCCTGGTACAATGAAAAGAATCTGGGAAACATTCCAAAGGATGCACCGGAAAACGGTTTCTCCTTTGTTATAATTCCCGCTACCAGTAAGGTTCATGTAACCTTTGCCCAGAATGCCCCGGACTACGAGGGGATCTTCTTTAAAAACATTATAGGCTGGATTTCGGGTGTTCATCTTTCCGACCTCGGCAAGGTAAGCCCGAAGGTTTTTAACGGAGAGACCAGGCAATTGTCCGACGAGCTGGCCATAGTAATGCACTGCGAGATAGAAAAGGGTAAAATCCCCACCATCGGGATTGTTAACCTCTTCAAACCAGGAAAGGGGGATCTTTTAACCTTTCCCCAGGGAGGATTCTCCGTAAAGGACTGCCTTGTAAACGGTAAGAAGGAGAATTTCGCCGCCTATCTTGGCAGGATAAAGGCAGATACCCGGCTTCCCCTGGTGGCAAACTACAGCGGAGCCATGGTAAATGTCAGTTTCCAGGCAGTAAAACCGGAGGATGGGGTTGTGGATCTCTATGCCCCGGTTTTTGAGGGTGTAGAGTACAGGATTGCAGAGCCAGTGGCCGATTATGTAACCGAGTTCACCAAAGCCCTACCTTCCGGAATAAATACCGCCTTCTCCTGCAACTGTATTCTTAATTTCCTGTATTCCGAACTGGAAGGGAAAAGGACCCCTGGAATGGCCGGGCCCATAACCTTTGGGGAGATAGCCTACCAGCTATTAAATCAGACACTGGTTTATCTGGAGATCAAGGAAGGCTAGAAAAATAAAAGTCAGCAACGGGAGCCCAAAAAAGGGCTCCCTTTTGGTTTTAAAATTGTATTTAAAACTCCTTTTTTTTATATATCCGGCAGGAGATAAAAAAAGAGGTAACCAGGATTAGTGCAGCGATTCCTGCGGTAATTAAAAGGTTGCCTTGGGGCAATTTAAATAGAGAGATAAGTTTTATAAAAAAGGGATTGGTAATACCCTTGGCGAATTGTGATACCAGGGTAATACCGAAAAATACACCAAAGAAGAGAAACAGATTCACATACCTTGATTTTACAAAACCTATCTTAAAAAATACCGGCAGATAGATGCTGTTAAGAATAATTACCGTTATTAAGCCCCCAAGAAAACCTTCAAATGTGGCAGGATAGATCTTGAGGGGCAGATGGAGAAGGGTAACCAGGTTGGAGATAATAAGATAGTAGACCGAGGCTACGGCAGAGTAGAGAAAGAGGGAAAGATACCTTGCGGCTACAATCTTTACTCTGGAAATTGGAAGACTGTTGTATAGCACCTCGGTTTTATTTTTTTCCTCCAAGGCACAGGCATTGGTCAAAAGCATATAGGTTACAATCATGATGCTGGCGGAGAAGATCAGGTTCTTGTTTTCAAAATTGCGGAAAAACAGGGGTATAATCAGGACATAGACGAGACAGAAAAGAAGAATCCTCTTTTGTATTAGAATATCCTTTTTTAACAGGGTGATCATAATCAGTTCCTTAAAATATAGTAGATTAAGTCCTCCAAAGAGGGCTTTTCGATTACCACCTTGCCTCCCAAAAGATCCCTTGCCTTAATCCGATCCTTTACAAGCCCCTCAAAACCGAACTGGTTTTCTTTGGTGCCTAGGAAAAGACCGCTCCTTTCGCCGGCAAGAAGCTCCCTGGGACCCTTAACAATACCGTAGGTATCCAGCAGGGAATCCTTGGCTGTTGTAAAGACTACCTTACCATCCTTGAGCAAAGTGATGAAATCGGCGCTCTTTTCCAGGTCCGAGGTAATTTGGGTGGAAAAAAGCACTGCCTTGTTTTCGTCCTGGATCAGGGCCGAAAGGAGATCGAGAACCTCCCTTCTTATTAAAGGATCCAGCCCGGAGGTTGGTTCATCCAGAATCAATAGATCGGCATTGTGGGATAGAGCTATCACCAGGGAGAATTTTACCTTCATCCCCTTGGAAAGCTCCTTTATCTTTTTATTTTCCGGAAGGCCGAAATCACTTAAAAAACTCTTATAGGTTTTTTCATCCCAGGAGCTGTAAAAGGGGGCAATCAGGCTTTTCATCTCCCGCAGGGTTAGATCCTCATAGTAGAAATTATCCTCGTAGATAAAACCGATCCTGTCCTTTATTCTCCTTTCCTCTATTGTATTTCCATAGTCCTGGCCGAAGAGGAGGATCTCTCCTCCGTCCCTTTTTAAAAGGTTCATTATAAGCTTTATGGTGGTGGTTTTTCCCGCACCATTGGGGCCAATAAGGCCCATGATATAACCCGCTTCCAGGGTAAAGGAGATCTTATCCAGGGCAAATCCCGTGTATCTCTTTTCCAGATCTTTGATCTCTAAAACAGGGGCCATTCTGCTACTCCTCAAACAGTATCTTTATCATCTCTTCCAGCTCCTTACGGGAAAGGCCGATTGCCTTTGCCGCAGAAACCGCCTCGTCTAGCTTTTCTTCGATTATCCTATACTGAGTCTCCCGGATAAGCTCTCCCATTCCGCCTGCTACAAAGGAGCCCTTACCGGGAACTGTTTCTATAAATCCTTCCCTTTCCAGCTCCTCGTAGGCCCTTTTTGTGGTAATTACGCTGATTCCAAGCTCCCTGGCCAAGGTCCTTATGGAAGGTAGAAGGCTCTGGGCGGATAGCTCCCCCCGTAGGATCAGCTCCTTGATCTGCCTTACAATCTGGGAATAGATCGGTTCGTCGGAGGAATTGGAAATTAAAATGTTCATACTGTATATATACAATATATACAGTCTTAAGAAATGTGTCAAGGAAAGATTCAGATTTTGAAGAAATTTATTAGTAGATCTGCTCCCCGCATGCGCGGGGATGAATTCACTACAAAATACGACACAAAAAAGGCTATTCCTGTCTTTTACATGATTAAAAGGAGATGTCAAGTTTTTCATCTTTGCAGTCTTTAGAGAAAAAGATAATCTGGAAAGATCAGGAAAAATACATATAATTTTTTCCAATAAATTCATTTATAATCCAATAATCAAGGAATAACGGTGGAAGAAAATATTAAATACCTGGTACTGAACACTTTTAAAGAAGCCTTAATTAGTAACCTGGGAGCGTCACTGTGTGAAATTATTCTCTTTGGTTCCCAGGCCCGGGGGGACGGGACGCCTGATTCTGATTATGATGTGCTGGTAATCGTAGAAGGCTCTCTACGGGAATTGAAAAGCAAAGTGAGGGACGCAGAGTGGATTTGTATGGAGAAGTATAATGCCCTGGTGTCCAGTATTATTTATACGCCAGAGATATGGGAATCCGTAAAGGAATCTCCCAAGGGATGGAACATCAAGCGGGAAGGAAAAAGGGTAGCTTGATGGATAATGTTCAAATCCAGAATGCGCGAAAAATGCACGAGGCAGCCATGGAAAAACTAGAATCTGCTCGCTTGCTGAAAGAATTCCGAAAATACAACGATTCCTTATCCTGTTCTTAATACAGCGCTTTTCTTGCCGTAAGTCTTTTGTTTATGCTGGAAGGGCAAGGTTTTTCAAAACACAGTCAACTAATAGGCAATTTTATTAAAACTTAATTGCCTTTATAAACTCTTCCAGGTCCTCTCCGGCGGTAAGCTGGTATTCGATCAGGGTAAGAAACCACTCCCTTTCGGTAAGATCCATCTCCCTCTGCCGGGAATTCAAGGCCAGCCTTACAGTCTCCACATCCAGCTCATTGGCCAGACCCAGGGAAAGCCTTGACTTTTCCTTTTCCAAAAGCCGCCCGTCGTATTCCCTCTGGGCGGAGAGGAAGGAGATTTTATCTTCCAGTACAACGAGTCTTCGCAGGAGAAACATTCCCGCCTCTGAGATCTCCCGCCGGGATTTTTCCAGGGAAAGGGAAGCGGTTTTCTCCGCCAGACTGTCCATATTTCTCCGTGCCTGGGCGGCGCCTCCTTCGTAAAGGGGTATCCGGAGAGAAAGTGCAACAGCCAGGGAGGGCTTTGCTTGTTCATCAAAGAGATCGGTAATGGAGGAGAAGAATTTTTCGGGTGTTTCCCTGTCCTGGGGATACTGGGGGCTGAATCGGAAACTCAGATCCATGTTGATGCCTTCGGAAAGCCCGGAGAGGCGGGAGCGGATTCTCTGCTCCTCCAGGGCGAGGGTTGCCGCCGCTGGGCCGGGGTTATTCAACGGATCGCTGGAACCAGGTTGCAGAAGTCTTTCCCTCAGGCTGGACATCTGCAGCACCGGTGATATCTCCCCTCCTGCAGTTGGGTCTGAAAAGGAAAGCTCCCAGACTAAGGGAAGGGATGCGAGGTCCCTCTTTCCGATAAGACCTGCCAGAGTCTCCTCCGCTACAAGGAGCTGATACTTCGTGTCAAAGATCAGGGTCTCCTGCCTGGAGGTGCGTAATTCCAGGGAGAGTAGATCCGTTTCCGAGATCCTTCCCAAGCCGCGGTTTTCCCTGGCCTTTACAAGCTCAAGATTAAAGAGTTTAAGCTGATCTTCCAGATAGCTTACCGTCTCCCGCAGGGAGATAATCTGATGGAACAGGATTAGGGAGTTATGGATAATGCGGTTTTTTATCTCCCTTTCCCTTAAAACAGCCCTTTCCCAGCCAATCTGCCCAAGCCTTCTGTTCAAGGGGGATGCCTCGGTGTCGATAAACTTCCCGTTCACTAGAAGGGGCTGGGATAGGGAGAGGAGCAAAGTGGGAGCCTGTTCCAGATATAGGGGGTCGGATTCCTCCTTTATCAGTTTCATGCTGTTTTGAAGAGCCAGGGTTCCCCTGCCGCCGCCGGGCAGAGAGCCTGCCAGAGCAAGTCCTGCCGACAGGGTATGAATATCCCTGGTTTCCAGAACACCGAAACTGGAATAGGTGGGTAGATTGCCGGTGTATCCATAGAGAGGAGAAGAGGCGCTATCTGTTACAAAGGATAGGCTCGGTTTTTCCGCTGCCAGGTTTCTCAGGTATCCCTGATAGGCCGTGGAAGATCCTGCCTTGGCTATCTGGAGATCCAGATTTTCCTGGGTAATTGTATTTAGAAGCTCGGTAATTGTAAGGCCTTCCTCCGCAGGCAGAGTTATACTGCTTAGAAGGACAAGCAAGAGAATAAGTATTTTTTTCATAGATTTGCCTCCTGGTTTTTAATTCTGCTTTCATCTTTCCTGCCGTAAAGAAGACCGTACAGGCTGGGAATAAAGAGAAGGGCCGTAAGGGTGGAAAATACAAGCCCGACGATAATGGTGCTGGCCATAGGTCCCCAAACCACCGATCTGCCTCCCAGTCCAAGGGATGTGGGGAGCAGCCCTGCTATGGTTGTAAGGGAGGTAAGGAGGATAGGTCTGAATCTGGTTTCCGCTGCCTCTGCTATGGCTTCCCTTACAGAAGAGCCCTTCTCTCTAAGTTCATTGATAAAGCTTATGAGCACTATGGAATCATTCACCGAAATACCTGCCAGAGCTACGGCTGCATAAAGTACTGTGGTAGAGAAGGGGGTGCCGGAGAGGAAAAGGTAGACTATTACTCCGGCCAAGGCAAAGGGAATTGTAACTAAAATTAAAATTGGCTGGGTATAGGAGCGGAACTGGGCACCCAGGATCAGATAGATTAGAAAGATTCCTATAAGGAAAACCCGAAGGATTTGGAACAGGAGATTGCTCAATTCGGCGAACTCACCTCCTACATTCAGGGTTGTGCCGGGGTAGACAGGCTCCAGGGTCTCCTTGAACAGCTGGTTGATCTCCCGGTTTATACTTCGGACATTCTCCTTGCAGTAAGCCTCGGCGGTAATGGTGACTTCCCTTTTTCCATCAAGCCTTCTGATGCTGGCCAAAGCAGAACCCTGGTCAAGATCCGCCAGGGAGGAGAAGGGGATAAGCCTGCCGCTGGGAGCGGGGATAAGCAGTTCTTCCAATCTTGATACCGATCCCTCCTCGCCGGAGGAATATTTTACCACTACCTCCACCTCTACATTATCCTTGAAATAGGTAGTCACCTTCCTGCCTTCCAAGGAATCCCGTATAAAGGTGCCTACTGTAAAGGGGTCAAGGCCAAAGGCCGCGGCACGATCCGGTTTAAGGAGAATCCGCAGTTCCGGAGTGTTCTTTTCCAGGTTGTCGGAGATATTGAAAAGCTCCGGATAATCTGCAAGTTTCTCCTTGATTGCAGTAGAAACGGCCTCCAGATGGTTCAAATTGTCCCCGAAGAGACGGAAGGATACAGGTGAATCCGTCGGCGGCCCGTTTTGAGCCTTCCGGAACTGAACCGACTCCAGGCCGGGTATGTCGGCGGTTAAATCACGGGCCTCGTCCATTATCTCGGTTATGCTTCTCTCCCGGCCCTCCTTTTTCTCCGCCAGGTCCACAATTATCTGTGCTACATTGGCCTTGGCGGAGTTTCCCGAGGCACCGGAACTTAAACCGATGGTGGATATTAAGGAGACAACCTCTCCCTGCCCTACCAGGGGAAGAAGCCGCTCCTCAAAGGATCTTACAGCCTCGGTGGTCCTGGATACGGGAGTGCCTGGGGTAAGTTCCAGGTCGATATAAAACAGGGTAAAATCCTCGGCACTGAAAAGGTCCTGATTAAGAAGGGGAGTCAGACCCAGAAATCCAAGCACCAGGAGGGAGGAGATTATTACCACGAGCAATTTTTTTCTGTAGACACCCTTCAGTATCCTGGTATAGGCATTTTTTAGGGGAAGGAGGGGATCCCTCTTTACCTTCCCCTTTCCCCCGGGCCATTCGGCAAAATGTGAGGGAAGGAATACTACGGCCTCGAAGGTGGAGGCAATAAGGGCAATGGAAACTGTAAGGGGAATAACCCGAAGAAATTTTCCTATTGTTCCCGGCAGGATCATTAAAGGAAGAAAGGCTGCAACAGTGGTAGCCGTGGCAGCTATAACCGGAACGATAACCTGGTCTGCCCCTTTAATTGCCGCCTCCCTTTTTGAAAGCCCCTCCTGTTTAAGCCGGAAACTGTTTTCCGTAATCACTATTGCATGGTCCACCACCAGGCCCAGGACAAGGACCATACCAAAGAGGGTATTTGTATTGAAGGTTTCTCCCAGAAGTTCCAGGAGTATAAAGGTGATGGCAAAGGTTACAGGGATTCCCAGGGCGGTCATTATGGCGTTTCTTAAACCCAGGAAAAGAAATAGTATAAAAGAAAGAAGTACAAGACCGAAAAGGGCATTGTTCAATAGAACCTGGATGCTGTCCTTTATCTGAACAGTGGAATCTCCCGTAAGGGTGATATAAATCCCGGGGCCCAGAGTTTTTTCAAACTCCTCTACCACCCCTTTAACACCCTCGATCACGGCAATGGAGTTTCCCCTGGATACCTTTGTTACCCGTAGGGATAGGGATTCTTCGCCATTAAAACGGGAGTAGATGCCTCTTGGATTAAAACCCTCGGTCACCTCCGCCACATCCCTCACCCGTACTACACCCCCTGCGGAATCGCTGCTCCGGCGTATGATTATCTCCCCAAAACCGGATACCGTATCCGCCTTCCCCAGGGTTCTTACCAGGTACTCCCGCGATTCTGTTCCCAAAATACCTCCAGGAACAGAGACATTGTTCGCCTGAACCGCTCTAATAACCTCATTCAACGATAAACTGAGAGCCTCCAGGATTCCCCGGTTTACATCTATCAGGATCTGCCGGTCCCTAAGCCCCACAATCTCTGCGGAAGAGACCTCGGGCACCTTTTTTATCCTTTCGGAGAGCAGGGAAGCCTGTCTTGCCAATTCCTCATACTGGGCATCCCCATAGATAACCACTTCGATTACAGGAAGAAAATCGGAGGAAGAAAAATCATCAATTAGGGCAGGCAAGGCTCCATCGGGCAGGGATACCTTTGTAAAACTGGTTCTTACATCCTGGAATAGCCTTTGAAACTCACTGTTTGAAATACCGTCGGCAAACTCCACCCGGACAATGCTTAAACCTTCCGATGTAACGGACTGAATTCTCTTTAATTTATCGAGACTCTGAAACTCTGTTTCCAGAGGTATCGTAACGGTTTGTTCCAAGTCCTCCGCAGCCACTCCCGGGTAGGGGACTATCACATTTACCCAAAAAAAGGGAACTTCCGCAAACTGCTCCCTGGGCAGTCTGTTTAAGCTGAGGCCGCCGAATACAAGAAGGGTAATAAGAAGTATGGTTACCAATACAGAATTTTTTACGGAAAAGCCTGCTATACTCATTTCCATTCTCCGCTTGTGCCGATTATTCTGGCGCTTATTGCTTTTCCGGGTCTTAAACCGGAAAGGCCGGAAAGTATTACAGTATCCCCTTCGGAAAGGACTGTTGTGGGGTCAGCAAAGGAGGAGGAATCCAGGGCTGTGCGGTTCCCTGCGGTTATCCTGGTTTTTATCTCCACCGGCTGAGCCTTTCCATTATCCTCCACAAAGAGATACTCTCTGTTCTCTCTGGTTACCAAAGATGCTGTAGGAACTATCAGACGGTCCGGTTCCTCCCGGGTAAAGATCCTAACTCTGGCGCTCATCCCTGCTTTAATTATCTCCGGGCAGGTGTTCGGAGCTGTTACGATTACCGCATAACTTCCTGTAGAAAGGTCGCTCCCAGCGGCAATGGCGGTTACTACACCCTCGATCTCTGTGCCGCTGCAGGCGGTGGGCACTGAAATTATTGCTTTTGACCCTCTTTCGAGCAGTCCTACCTGTCTTTCTCCCACGGATAGCAGGATCCTAAGTTCCTGCATATCCACCACCCTGGCAACCCGCGCTCCTGGGACTAGGTAGTTGCCGGGAGCAATACCTGGATCCTTCCAGGCTACGGCACCGGAGATGGGGGCCTTTAAAGAGGTGTCGTTATTTGCCTTCAGGGCTGCTTCCAGGACTGCCTTTGCGCCGTTAAAGGCTGCACGAGCCCTGGAAAGTTCTATCTGGGAAGTGGAACCCTGCTGGAAGAATCTCTCCGCTGCCGATAAATCCACCTGGGCTAGATCGTACTGCTGTTTTGCCTGTTCCAGATTCAGCCTTGTAATACTGTCCGATACCTGGAGGAGAAGCTGTCCTTCTGTAAGAAGATCCCCTATTTCAAATTGCACTGTTCTAATAACCCCCTGGGTCTCCGCCACCACATAAGCCTCTCTGGAGCCGGATATCACACCATTAGCTTCCACGTAGGGGATCAGTTTTCCTTTCGATACAGTTAATGCCTCCACGGCCATGGCAGGTTCTTGCTCTCTGTCTGCCACCCAGGTGGCTCCTGTGTTTGCTTCCACTTTCTCCCTATTGCAGGAGCTAAAAAATAGGGGGGCAGCAATAAGGGAAAGGAAAAATAAATAATAAAAAGGCTTATAAAATCTCTTGTTATTCATATCAACCTCCAAGGTCTGGAACCAAGTTTTTTTACAATCTTCGTGACACTAACTGGGTATTGCTCTAATATAATACACAATACGTGATATGTAAAGATATTTCTAAAGAAATATTTACAAATAACACAAAAAGTGTTATTATTATATATATGGAAAGCAAGAAAAAAAGAACAGATTCCCTATTCCCAGCAAGGCTTAAGGCTCTCAGGAGAGAAAAGAGGATAGGTCAGAAGGATCTTGCCCTTCATCTCGGTCTTAGGCAATCCGCCGTGGCTAATTACGAGCAGGGGATTCGGTTCCCGGAGGAAGCAATTCTTACCAGTATCGCCGATTACTTCGGTGTTTCCCTGGATTATCTCCTTGGAAGGGGGGATAGGGAAAGTGGGGTAACTCCGGAACCTGTATCTATCGGAAAAACCCCAACAAAAAGGAA
>Ga0067045_1003731_pt1 | contig 25677 bp, 24 predicted proteins | sample TerdegcTABiofilm_FD_59184 | JGI IMG/M metagenome (GOLD analysis project Ga0067045, IMG submission 59184) | Combined Assembly of (Gp0054472, Gp0054536) Wastewater bioreactor microbial communities from Singapore -Terephthalate degrading... | reverse complement strand
GGGATCGGGGGTGGATAGGGTCGCGTCGAAGCGCTGGTCGAATCGAGCTTGCTGGCAGCGCTGCTCGGCGCGCTGCAGGTCGGCGACGCTGTTGACGGTCTGCGACTGGCTGAGCCACAAGATCACGGCGAGCAAGCCGGTCACGCTTGCAAGCGCCAAAGCAATCAGGCTGCCGCTCATGCGTCACCTCCGGCATCGGCAGCTTGCAGGACTTGCAGGCAGCGGCGCAGGACAGCGGTTTGCTTATCGCTGAGACGCACGTCGTCGCCCCACTTTTCAAGACGGGCGATTTGGTCTTGGCAAAAGGCACGCTGCCAGTCATCGAGGGCGTCGGCGTGGTCAGGAAAGAGGCGCGCGACTTCACGCAAGACGTTGACGGGCAAAAGGTTGTTTTCGGTGGTGGACATGACTGCTACATGCGGTGCGCAGGCACGGCGCCTGCATGACACATGCACTGCGCAGCGAAACGGCTACGCGCCGCGCTGGCACGGGCGCAGGGGCGCCCTTGCAAAACAAACCCAAACCGCGCGAGATGGGTTGCGACGTGCACGCTCTTCGCGCGGTGATGTGTTTGCGGCCCGCCCCGGGCCGCGGTGGGTGTAGCAGGTTGTGTAGCAGGTGTAGCAGGTTGAGAGAGCAACTTGCTACACGCAAGTCCTTGTTTTTATTGACTTGTAGCAGGTGTAGCAGGTGTAGCAAGTTATTTTGAACTAATACACGCGCGCGCGCGCGCATGAAAAAAGTTTTGAAAAGTACCTGCTACACTTGCTACACCTGCTACATCCCTTAAAAATCAACAAGTTACGTGTAGCAGGTTGTGTGGCACAACTTGCTACATGACTTGCTACAGGCGGGGCGAATGGTTGCATGGCGTTGCGTGGTGTGAGGTCGACGGTCGGTGCAAACGCAAAAAAAGCCCGGCGCGGGGCCGGGCCGGGCGGTGGGTGGGTCAGAAGTCGTCGGGTGGCGGGCGCTGCTGCTGGTCGAGCAGCGCAGCCAGCGTCGCGCGCTCGGCGGCGATGCGCTGCAGTCCCGCGCAGAATTCGAGAATCGCGGCGCGCTCTTCGAAAAAATCGCGTTGATTTTCGTCGAGCGATTCGATTTGCGATTTTCGCGACTGCATGTCGAGGAATTCATCAAACGTCATGCTTTTCACGTTGATTCCTCCGGCGGATTTGTGAGTTCGAGATTCACAAATCGCGTGACAGAATGCATTTTCCGCCGTTGCTCGATAATGAGGTTTTGCTTGCCGACGATTTGCTTCAATCGCGACCAAAACCGCTCTTCTGAGACCGGCAAAGTGCCCGTGCTGGACGCATACATACGATAATCGAAGTAAACGCCATTCTTTTTTGTGTAGCTTTGCTTGTCGTTTGTGAATCGTGCACGCTCATCTTGCCACCACGCGAGCACATTATTTGTCTCGCGTTGGCTGGATTCAAGTCTTTCGCGCATCGGTTGTGATATTTCTGGGAATTTGCCGCGCTGGATAAGTCGCAGCAGACCGGAAATGACCCAGTTTAATACGCCGGACAATTCATGCCGGATGATTTTGCTGGGCAGCAGCGGGTCTTTTTCGCTCTCTTTCGCAGCCTTTGGAAAATCTACGATTGCAAATCGCCGCCAAAAGCCGTGGCTTTGATCGGAAATCGCGGGCAAGTCGTTACCACAAATAATCCATTTTGCAACTGGCTTGAGGTTGACCGGATCGCGAAATTTTCGGTCGATTTGCACCACACCGCCGGAAATCAGGGTTTTCAGGCGTTGCTCATCTATTTTCTTTGGTGTTTCGTCAACCCAGACCATTGATGCGCCGATCAAGGATGCCAGGTGAAAACCTTGCAGATTATCCAGCGTTAACGTTGAAATTTTCGCGTGCAACGCGGCCAAAATTTCAGCAAGTGTGGATTTGCCGTTTGATCCATTGCCGAGCCACCACATGCCAATCTGAAAGCGCGTGTCCGGCAGAAGCGTATAACCCGCGTATTCTTGCACGAAGTCGCGCGTTTTTTCATCTGGCAAAACACTGTGCAGGAACCTCTGAAATAATGGCGCTTCGGCATTTTCGTCAAATGCGCACTTGAGTTTATACGTGATGCCAAGGCCCTTTTCCGGCGTGCGCAATTCGAGTTTTTGCTTTTCGAGGTCGATGTGCAAATAACCATTTTCGACGGCCAGCACGATTTTGTTTTCGTGCTGCATGCGCGGAATCGGGGGCGTTAGCATCGCTGCTGCGGCGGCGCAGCTTGCAGCAAGCCGCGGCGTCGCACGCGATTGCAAATGCTCTTCGCTACTGAGCCAGCGCAATGCTTGATTTTCGGCATCGTCTGGCGCGATGGGTTTCCAGATTTCACCGTCCCACTCGTGCAGAATTCTATTTTCCACGGCATAATTTCCGCTGCTGGCGATATAATCGCAGTATTGCAGTTCTGGCGACGGCGGCGGCTCTTTTTCCGGCGCTGCCGCGTTTTTCGACGTTTTTTGCGTTTTCGTTTTCATTCTTCACCCCCACACTCTCTGACCAGAATGCGTGCCATGGATTGAATTTTTTGCATCAATTCCCCGGCGCGTAAAACCGCTGCAACGGCTTTTTCACGCTCCGCAGCATCGGCAATGTATGGCGAGCAAATCGCCAAAATCTCGGCGTGCGCGGAAAACAGTGCATCAAGCGCAGAGAAAATGCCGGCCCATTTTTCCGGCGATCCGCTTGGTGTCTTGCGGTGAAATTTGGGTCGATCTGGCAAAATGTCGGAAAATGTCAGTCCGACCGCCGACAAAATGTTTTCCGGTTCGCAGCCTGTAAAACAGTGCATTAACACTCGGCCATCTGCTGTTTCAGCGATGCTCAGCGGTAACCCGTGGCCGTCGCAGTGCGGACAATGCGCGCGATATGCGCGCGCAATGGCATTACGCGCGGGCGCTTTGCGTGGCTTTTGCAAGCGCGAGATGAGAAGATCGATGCTCATTTCTCAGCCCCCCTCACGCGAAAAGCTCGCACTGCCCATGCTCGGCAGCGGCCCGGCGCTGCGCGGCGATTTGCTGCATGCGCCTACGTGTCACGCCATGCGCCCGCGCCATGTGCGCGGTGTCCTGCGCGGCGGGGTCGGGGTTGGCCAACACGATGCCTGCCCGCTGCATGCGCTCCTGCGCTTCCTGCGCGGCTTCGAGCACATCGCAGGGGTTGGCCGCTTGCATGCCCGCGTCGATGGCGTCCAGTTGCGGCATGTCCTCGCGGTTGCGCAGGATCAGCGCGCGGTCGATGCGCTCAGCGTGGCGCTCGCGGCGCGCCTGGCCGGTCAAAAAGTCGGCGATGCGCTGCGCGTCGTCGGTGCACTCAAGTGATTGCCATGCGAGCCACGCTGCGGCGGCGTCCAGTCCGGGATAAAAGCGCCGGGCCAGCAGCAGTGCATCGGCGGCGGCGGATGGCAAGGCTTTCGTGAGGGGCGTCATCACACACCCCCTTTCGCGGCTACGGCTTGCTCGGTCGTGCGCGCGGCGATGTCATCGAGGATGAAGACGGTCGATCCGATCACGACCGACTTCACAAGCCCGGCTCGACGCCAGCGCCAAACCGTCTCCCGGCGCACGCCATAGCGCCGGCAAAACTCCGCGACCCGCACCATGCGGGGTTGCGTAACTTCTTGTTTTTCCTCCATTTTTTACGCTCCGATGGGAGCGCGCCCGATGCCTGTCGGGTGTTGCGCATGCCTGCCGGGCGGGGCGGCGGCGCGCGGATGCAAAAAAGCCGCCCGGCAGTTGCGCGGGCGGCCTTTTGGCTAGGGGAAAGCTAAGTCATGCCCGCGCTGCGCGGGCATGCAGCGGGGCGGGCAAAGTGCGGGCGGTGGTGCACAGGTGCGCCGCGCGCAAGCGCAGGCGCAGCAGTGCCCTGGCAGCGGCTGCCCGGCGGTGAGTGGCGCGGGCTGTGGTGGTGGCCACGGTGGCCAACGTATCCCCCATGTGCTGCAGCGCAATGTCCCCGGCCAGCAGCAGTGCGCGCGCTGCCACCGCGCGCAGCGTCTCATAAACGTTTTCGCCGAGCGACGCCTCATCAAGTGGCGGCTCGTTGTCGGGCGCGAGCATCACCACATCGTCGTCGTCACCGACGGCCACGTCCTCAAAACACGCCATCTCCCCATGCGTGCACTCGTACTCGTGGCCATCGACCGGATCGAGAGGATCGAGATCGAGGATCGACACCCGCCGCCCCGGCCCGTCGTCAGCGAGCGGCGGGCGCAGCGCCGCCAGTTCGTCGGCGCGGGCGTTTGCAATGGCGTGGTGCGGATGCATGATGCGCGCATCATAGCACAAAATCCGGCGCGTGAACAGGCGCGTGTCGTGAAGTTGCAACGAATTGCAAATCGCCTGAATGATGCGGCGTGAACGAGCGCAATGATAATGAATCGTCAATGAGCGCAGCGCGGGTGTAAGGGGTGCACGGCGCGGCGCATGCGGCGGCGCGATTTGTAGAGTTTTTTGTGGACGCGGCGGCGCTGGAAACAAAAAAGCNTAAGTGAATCAATCACTTAGGCTTGGTATCTGGCGGAAAGGGGGGGATTCGAACCCCCGGTAGACTTGCGCCTACGCCTGATTTCGAGTCAGGTACATTCAACCACTCTGCCACCTTTCCGCGGCATCCTGGCAGCACCAGGAAATTGAAAAGTATATCAATTTTCCGGCAGCAATTCCTTCAGTCCGCCCAGATAGGGCTGAAGTGCTGCGGGCACGTCGATGCTGCCGTCGGCACGCTGGTAGTTTTCGAGCACGGCCACGAGCGTGCGGCCGACGGCCAGGCCGGAGCCGTTGAGCGTATGCACGAGCTCGGGTCTGCCGCTCTCGGCGCGATACCGCGCCTGCATTCTCCGCGCCTGAAACGCCTGCATATTGGAGCAGGAGGAAATTTCTCGGTAGGTGTTTTGTGCGGGGATCCAGACTTCCAGATCGTGCGTGCGCGCGCTGCCAAACCCCATGTCGCCAGTGCACAAAACGATGGTGCGATAGGGCAGTTCCAGTCGCTGCAAAATGCTTTCGGCGTCGGCGGTGAGTCGTTCCAGGGCGTCTGCAGAGTCTTCCGGGCGGGTGATCCAGACCAGCTCGACTTTGTCGAACTGGTGTTGGCGGATGAGGCCGCGCACATCCCGCCCTCCTGAACCGGCCTCGGAGCGGAAGCACGGCGTGTGCGCGACGAATTTCAGCGGGAGCGCGCTGGCATCGAGGATCTGATCACGCACGAGGTTGGTGAGCGGGACTTCGGCTGTCGGGATGAGGTAGTGAGGCTCTGCGTCGCCGTGGCGCACCGCGAACAGATCGTCCTCGAATTTGGGCAACTGGCCGGTGCCGCGCAGCGCTTGGGCCGTCACGATGTAGGGCACGTAGATTTCGGTGTAGCCATGCTCTGTGGTGTGCACGTCGAGCATGAACTGTGTCAGCGCGCGATGCAGGCGCGCGACCTGGCCGCGCAGGACGGCAAAACGTGCCCCGGACATGCGAGCGGCGGCCTCGAAATCCAGCCCGAGCGCAGCACCGACATCGACGTGATCGCGCAGCGGAAAATCGAACGCGCGTGGCGTTCCCCAGCGGCGCAATTCGACGTTGCCCGTCTCGTCCGTTCCCACCGGAACGTCGTCTGCGGGCAGGTTGGGGACGGCCATGAGCAGTTCGTGCAGTTCGGCCTGCAGCGCATCCAGCCGGGCGGCGTCGGCATCGAGCCTGGCCTTGATCTGCGCGACTTCGTCCATGATCGGCGCCACGTCCTCACCGCGCGACTTGGCAACGCCGATCTGCCTGGACAGCGCATTGCGCCGCGCCTGCAGATCTTCGGTTTCTTTCTGCAATGTTTTGCGCTCGGTTTCCAGCGCGGTAAAGCGCTGGACGTCGAGAAAGGGCTGGGGGGATTGCCGCGTCTGCAGCCGGGCGATGACATGCGGCAGATCTTTGCGCAGCAGATTGATGTCGAGCATGATGGAACGTCGTCAACGTGACCGCCGCTGCAACGCGGCGGGGAAAAGAAAGGAAAGCGAAAACCCAGTCAGCCCGCGGCCTTGACCAGCAGACCGCGAGGCAGGGGAAACTGCACCGATTCACTCACCCCCGCCATTTGCTGCACGGAAACCGCGCCGAGTTGCTTGAGGCGAACGATGACCTGCTCGACCAGTGCCTCCGGGGCGGAGGCCCCGGCGGTCAGGCCGATCTGTCTGGCGCCCTGCACCCACTCGGCGCGCAGGTCATCGGCGCTGTCGACCATGTACGCCGGTTTGCCCAGGCGCTGCGCCACTTCGCGCAGGCGGTTGGAGTTCGAACTCGTCGGACTGCCGACGACGATGACGACATCGACCTGCGGCGTGAGCATTTTCACCGCGTCCTGGCGGTTCTGTGTGGCGTAGCAGATGTCCTGCTTTTTCGGTTCGCGCACCTGGGGAAAGCGCCGGCGCAATGCGGCGACGATGTCCGCGGCATCGTCGACCGACAGCGTCGTCTGGGTGACGTAAGCCAGCGGCGCGTGCGCAGCGATGGGCAGACGCTCCACGTCCTCGACCGTCTGCACCAGATGGATGCCATCGGCCTGTCCCATCGTGCCCTCGACTTCGGGGTGACCGGCGTGTCCGATCATGACGATTTCCAGGCCTTCGCGGCGCATTTTCGCCACTTCGACGTGCACTTTGGTCACCAGCGGGCAGGTGGCGTCGAAGACCTGCAGTCCGCGCGCCTGTGCCTGCGCCCGCACGGCCTGCGACACGCCATGCGCCGAAAACACCACCGTCGCGCCACGCGGCACGTCGTCGAGCTCCTCGACGAAGATGGCCCCCTTGGCCTTGAGATCGTTGACCACGTAGGTGTTGTGCACGATTTCATGCCGCACATAGATCGGCGCACCGAACCGCGCCAGCGCGTGTTCGACGATGTCGATGGCGCGGTCGACCCCGGCGCAAAAGCCGCGGGGATTGGCCAGCAGCACACGCGGCGCACCGTCCGCAGGAGAATGGTCAGTCGGCATAGAACGAAACGCTGCCATGCTCACAGCACGGCAAGAATGTGCACTTCAAAAGTCGTCGGGCAATCGGCCAGCGGGTGGTTGAAATCCAGCAGGAGTTCATCCTGCTGCGCGTCGATCTCGCGCACCAGCGCGGACAGCACGCCGGTTTCGCCGTCGGCAGCGGGCAGCCGCAGGCGCAAGACGTCACCCGGCTGCGGCGTAGGCCCGGGCCGTTCGCGCGCCTGCTCCACCGCCGCACGTGGCACGCGTCGCAACAGCGCAGGGTTGCGCGCGCCGAATGCCTCCCCCGCCGCGAGCTCGAAGCGGCTGTGCGCGCCTTCTTCCAGCCCGACGAGCAGGCGTTCCAGCGCCGGGCTGAGCTCGCCCTGCCCCAGGGTCAGCGTCGCCGGGGTCTGGCCGAAGGTGCTGACCACGTCCACCCCCTGGGGGTCGGCGAGGCGGTAGTGCAAGGTGAGGTAGGAATCCGGGCGGACGGTGGGCACGATGAGCGGCACGCAGGCAAAATAAGTCTTCGACGCAAAACCCGGACGCATTTTAGGTGCAAGCCTCATGGCCACGCGCATCGCCGATCTACCAGCCGCGGCGCGGCCGCGGGAAAAGCTGCTCGCCCGCGGCACGCAGGCGCTGGCCGACGCCGAACTCGTGGCCATCGTGCTGCGCACCGGCGTGCGTGGGCAAAGCGCGATCGATCTGGCGGCTGACCTGCTGGAGCGCTTCGGCGGTCTGCACGGCCTGCTCCATGCTCCGGCAGGGCAACTGCGCAGCGTGAAGGGTCTGGGCGCGGCGAAATACGCCGAAATCGCTGCCGTGCTCGAACTCGCGCGGCGCGCCTTGCGCGAGAGCATGACGCAGCAGCCGGTGTTCGATTCGCCCACGGCCGTGCGCGACTACCTGCGCCTGTGGCTGGCACCGCAACCGGTGGAGATTTTCGCCGTGCTGTTTCTCAATCACCAGCACCGCCTCATTGCCGCCGAGGAAGTGTCGCGCGGCACGCTGGCGCAGACCAGCGTCTATCCGCGCGAAATCGTCAAGGCGGCATTGCAGCACAACGCCGGCGCGCTGATCCTGGCGCACAACCATCCCAGCGGTCTGGCCGAGCCGTCCGCCGCCGACCGCGCCCTGACCCAGACGCTGCAATCCGCCCTCGCACTGGTCGACGTGCGCGTGCTCGACCACCTCGTCGTCACCCGGCAGGAGGTGTTTTCGTTTGCCGAGCGGGGATTGCTGTGAAAACCTCGTTGCCGGGACGCAAACCACAGCGCCTGAAAACCCTGCAGGAGCTGGGCCGGCATGTGCGCCCCACCCTGCCGCGCCCGGCCGCCCTGCCCGACCCGGATGACACCGTACCCAATGCGGCAGACCGCGCGTTGTTTCGCGCCGCGGCCGCCGGCACTGTGCCGCTGCAGCGGCCGGCGCAACCACAACCACCCGGGCTGCAGCCCACACCGCCGCGCGCCATTCCGCTGCAGCTCGCGCGCGACGAGCGTGCCGTGCTGCGCGAAGCCATGTCCGACGCCCTGGACCTCGACCATCTGCTCGAAACCGACGCCACGCTGTCGTGGAGGCGTCAGGGCATCGGTGTCGATACCGTGCGCAAACTGCGCCGCGGCCACTGGACCATCCAGAACGAAATCGACCTGCACGGCCTGCGCAGCGACGAGGCGCGCGAGGCGCTCGGCCAGTTTTTGCGCACCGCGGTGCAACGCGGCTGGCGCTGCGTGCGCGTGATCCACGGCAAGGGGCTGAGCTCGCCGCAGCGCGAGCCGGTGCTCAAACCCAAGGTGCGCTCCTGGCTGATCCAGCGCGACGAAGTCATGGCGTATGTGCAGGCACGGCCGTGCGACGGCGGCGCCGGCGCGCTGGTGCTGCTGCTGCGCGCGGCACGCCGCGAGCGCTGAAAGCCAGCCGAGGCCGCCGGCCGTCAGGCGTGCACCACGTTGCCCGCTGGCATGTTGCCGGGCTCGGCCTTGTTGCGCATCCAGTCGGCAGTGCCAGCGAAGGCGTCGTGCAGCTGGCGCTGCAAGTCGGCGTCCAGGCCGAGTTCGTTCAGCGTCTGCAGCATGCACGCCATCCACTCGTCGCGCTCCTTGGTGCCGATGGCGTAGGGGAAATGCCGCATGCGCAACCGCGGGTGGCCAAAGCGCGGCGAATACAAATCGGGCCCGCCCAGCCAGCCGCTGAGAAACCAGAACAGCTTGTCGCGGGTTTCGTCCATCTGCGTCGGGTGCATGGCGCGCAGATCGGCGTATTGCGGCTCGAGTTCCATCAGATCGTAAAACCGGTCGACCAGACGGCGCACACCCTGTTCGCCTCCGAGGCGTTCGTAGGGCGTGAGGCTGCGGACGGGTTCGGCAGCGGGAACGGGGGTGATGGACACGGTGGCAGCAGACATGAACGGGTCGAGAAAAAATCGAAACGGAGTGCGATTATTGAAATCTGGACAAAAACAAAGTTTGCCGCATATCAATTCCCGCTGCATCTGGCCGCACGGCAGCGGCCGCACACCGCGCCGTCATGACAGCGCGCGCAGGCTCTGCCCCGGTGCGCGCCGCAGCACGCCGCGCAGACTCCACCAACCGGCGAGCATGGCGAGCAGCGCGGCCACCAGCATCGCCGCCGGCCATAGCAGCCAGGGGGGCCGCCAGGGAAAATGGAACACCCAGTGCGCCAGCGCCGCGCTGACCGCGCTGGCCCCGGCGGCACCGAGCAGGCCGGCGGTGGCGCCGACCCAGAACATTTCCATCAGCGCCAGCCGCCGCAGCAGGCGTGAGGAGGCGCCCAGCGCCCGCCAGATCGCCATGTCACGCGCCCGCTCCTGCCGCGACAGTGCCAGCGACGCCGCCAGCACCGCCAGCCCGGCAGCCAGAGCGAACAAAAAGAGGAATTGCACGGCGGTGATCACCTGATCGATGAGCTGGCGCAAATGCGCGATCAACGCGCCCACGTCGACCACGGTGAGGTTGGGAAACTGGCGCACCAGCGCGTCGTCCATGCGCAGCGCGTCACCCGGCGCGTGGTACGCCGCCAGATACGTCACTGGCTGGCCCTTGAGCAGCGCCGGGGGCATGAGGACGAAAAAATTGGCGTGCATCGAATTCCAGTCGACATGCCGCACACTGGTGACCGGCGCCGTCAGCCGCTGCCCGGCGATGTCGAACGTCAGCGTATCGCCCATGCCGAAACCCAGGGTTTTGGCAATCCCCTGCTCGACCGACAGGCCCTTGGCTCCCGGCGCGGCGGTGTCGCTCCAACGACCGGCGACGATGGTGCTCGCCTTGGGCAGGGTGGTGCTGGCCGACAGATTGAATTCCCGGTCGATGAGCTCACGGGCGCGCGTGTCGGCGTAGTCGCGGCCGAAAACCGGGCGGCCGTTGATGGCCACGAGGCGGCCGCGCACCATCGGGTACCAGTCCGGCTGCGTCACCCCATCGCGGCGCAACGCGGCGAGAAACGCCGTCGCCTGCTGCGGCTGGATGTTGATGACGAAGCGGTCGGGTGCTTGCGGCGGAATCGACGCGCGCCATGCATCGATCAGACTGGTGCGCATGAGCACGAGCAGCACCAGGGCGAGCAGCCCCAGGCTCAGCGCGGTCATTTGCACCACAGTGCCCCACGGCCGGGTGGCGACCTGCCTTGCGGCCAGCTGCAGCACGCCGCCGGCACCGCTGACGGCGGCACGGCGGCGCATCCAGCGGCGCAGACCGAAGGTCACGATCCAGGCAAACAGGGCAAAGGTCAACGCCATGCCGATGAAACCGCTGGTGGCAATGACGCCCAGACGCACATCGCCAGCCTGCAGCCACAGCAGCGCGGCGAACGCCGCCACCCCGGCGAACACGGTCAGCGCCGGCGCCGGCTGCAGCCGCCCCAGGCTGCTGCGCAGCAAGGCCAGCGGCGGCACGCGCGCCAGCTGCAAAATGGCCGGCAGGCCGAAGGCCAGCAGCAGCACCATCCCGGTGGCTGCGGCGAACAGCGCGGGCATCCAGCCTGGCGCGGGCAAGTCGCGCACCTGCACCTGGATCAGCCCGTGCAACAGGCCGATCAGCCCGGCCTGCGCCGCAAGACCCACGACCACGCCCAGCAGCGCCGCGGCGGCGCCGAGCCAGACGAATTCGGCGACATAACGGCGCAACAGCGCCGCCTGCCGTCGCCCCAGGGCTTTTTCCACCGCGCACGCCTGCAGCCGGCGGCGGGCGAAGTCGCGCGCCGACTGCGCCACGGCCACCGCGGTCATGAGCGCGGTGATCAACGCCACCAGGTGCAGGAAATCCGCGGCGCGCTTGAGCGTCTGTTCCTGCGCCGGGCCGCTGTCGGCCACGGTTTCCACCCGCATGCCGCGCGCGGCGTGCGCGCGCAGCCAGCCGCGCGCCCAATCGGCGTATGCCGCGGTCGCTGCCGCCGGCCCGGCGACCGCCAGGCGATAGGTCACGCGGCTGGCGGGCTGGATCAGCTGTGTCGCGGGCAGATCAGCCTGGTTCATCATCACCCGCGGCGCGAAATTGATGAACCCGGCGCCGGTATCGGGCTCGCGCACCAGCAGCGCGGCGATGCGAAACGTCGATTCGCCAAGCTGCAGGCGATCGCCCACCGCCAAGCCCAGAGCGCCGAGCACGCTGGGGCTGACCCACACCGTCCCGGGCTGCGGCGGGCCGCTGACGGCGTACGGCGGCGCGTCGAACCCGGGGCGCAACACCACCTGCGCAAGCAGTGGGTAATGCGCGCCGACGGCTTTGAGCGCGACCAGCCGGGTGCGGTTGCCGCTGACATCCAGCGCCATGCTCGGAAACACGGCGGTGTGCGTGGTGCGCAGCTTCAGCGCCTGCGCATGCTGCAGAAAGTCCGCGGCAAGGGGATGGTCGCTGACCACGACCACGTCGCCGCCGATGAGCTGCGCGGCGTCACGCACCAGCGCGCCGTGCAGCCGCTGCGCGACGAAACCCACCGCCGACAGCGCGGCCACGGCCAGCACCAGCGAGGCCAACAGCAGCCGCAATTCACCGCTGCGCCAGTCGCGCCAGAGTTGTTGCAACGCGTTCATCCAGACATCCTGTCCGCGCCAGCGGCGGACCCTGCCGCATTGTCAGCCACGGCCAGGCCGGCTGCCGGGGAGGGGATTTTGTCCGGCAACCCGCCTGGCAGGCACGGCTCAATGCGTCGCCCCCGGCAGGTCACGCACCCGATCCCCCGGCTTGACGCCGTGGCGGGCAAACCAGTGCTGCGGCATTTCCAGGGCGTAGCGCACATCGCCTTGCGCGCAGTGCACGTCCTCGGTCAGCGGCTGCATGTCGGCGAGGTTGACGACCCGGCCATCGGCGCCGATGAAGGCCACGGACAAGGGGATCAGGGTGTTTTTCATCCACATGCAAACCGGCTGGGCCTGGGCGAAGACGAACACCATGCCGTGATCCGGCGGCAGGCTGCGCCGGTGCATCAGCCCGGTTTGCTGCTGCTGCGCGGTGACGGCGACTTCTGCCGTCAGCGCGTGGCCGTGGATGCGCAGACGCACGCTGGGCAGGCCGACGTTGACGTCGACCGGCGCGCTGGTGCCGCCGGCGAAGGCCCTGCTGCACACCAGCAGCAGGGCGGACAAAACGAAACGCAATCGGTTTGGCATGGGGCTTGCGGAGAAAACGGCTCAGCGGCCGAGGAGCAGGCAGACGGCGCTGGCGGCGATGCCCTCGCCACGGCCGACGAAGCCCAGCCGCTCTGTCGTTTTGGCCTTGACGTTGATTTGCGCCAGCCCGGCGTCGAGCAGCCCGGCAATGCGCTGCTGCATGGCCGCGCGGTACGGCGCGAGCCTGGGCGCCTGCGCAATCACCGTGCAGTCCACATTGCCCAGCGCCCATCCCTGCTGCTGCACCGCGCGCCAGGCCTGGCGCAGCAGTTCCGCCGAATCCGCCCCGGCGAAACGGGCGTCGGTGTCGGGAAAATGCTGGCCGATGTCGCCCAGCCCGGCGGCGCCGAGCAGCGCGTCGGTGATGGCGTGCAGCAGCACGTCGGCGTCGGAATGGCCGAGCAAACCCTGGTGGTGCGGAATGCGCACCCCGCCAAGGATGAGCGCGCGGCCGGGGACGAGAGCGTGGACGTCGTAGCCCTCACCGATGCGCATCGGGATCATGCGGGTTCTCCTGCGCGCTGCGCTAGCACGGCCTGCGCGAGTTCGAGGTCTTCCGGGTAGGTGATTTTGACGTTGAACGCCGCGCCCGGGACCAGCCGGGGGCGAGCGCCCAGCCGCTCCATGGCGCCGGCCTCGTCGGTCGGCGGGACGCCCGCGGCGATCGCCGACTGCAGCGCCGCGTGCAGCGCGGCCAGCCGGAACATCTGCGGCGTCTGCGCCAGCCAGCGGCCCTCGCGCGGCTCGGTGCGCACCACCCTGCCCTGCGCGTCGGCGAGCTTGAGCGTATCGGGCAGCGGCAAGGCGAGCAAACCGCCACTGGCGTCGGTGCTGCAGGCGTCGATCAGCGCGTCGATCAGCCGGGGTGTGATGCAACAGCGTGCGGCGTCGTGCACCAGCACCCAGTCGGCGGGCTGCGCCCCGGCCTCCAGCAGGGCATCGAGGCCGCCGAGCACGCTGTGCGCCCTGCTGGCACCGCCGCGCGGCACCAGGCGCAGCCGCGGGTGAGACTGCAGGCAGGACGCCGCCAGCGCGTCGCCGGCCTGCACCACGACCGACACCGTGGCGATGCGCGGCAGCCGCAAGAAAGCGCGCACGGTGTGCTGCACCACGCAGTCCCCCAGCAGGCGACGATACTGCTTGGGCACGTCGCCGGGCAGGCGCGAACCACTGCCCGCGCAGGGAATCAGCGCATGGCAGGACACGGGCGGGTCGGAGGCAGACGGCGGCACGACGCTGGACGGGCGGATCACGGCGCTTTGGGCGAAAATTGATTGAATGACCTCTATTGTCCATGCCCTGCGCAGTCAGCTCCCTGCGCTCAAACCCGGTCAACGTCTGGCCTGGCCGCTGCCTGCCGGCAGCGCCGATGCCCTGCTGCTGGCCGAACTGTGCGCCCCCCCCTCCGGCAACGCCGGGACCTGGATGGTCGTCACCGCCGAGGCTGCCGACGCCCAGCGCCTGCTCGACGAACTGCGCTGGTTCGCGCCAGCGCTGCGCGTGGGCCTGCTGCCGGACTGGGAGACGCTGCCTTACGACAGTTTTTCACCGCACCAGGATTTGATTTCCGAACGCCTGGCCACGCTGTGGGCAATCCACAACAGGCAGCTCGACGTGGTCATCGCCCCGGCGAGCACGGCCATCCAGCGCCTGCCCCCGGCGGAGTTTCTCGCCGCGTACACCTTCGACTTCCGTCAGGGTGAGGCGCTCGACGAAGCCGCGTTGCGCGCGCAGCTCACCCTGGCCGGATACAACCTCGTCAGCCAGGTGATGGCGCCGGGTGAGTACGCCGTGCGCGGCGGGCTGATCGATCTGCACCCGATGGGCTCGCCCGTGCCGTACCGCGTCGATCTGTTCGGCGACACCATCGACTCGATCCAGGCCTTCGATCCGGACACCCAGCGCAGCCTGTACCCGGTACGTGAAGTCCGCCTGCTCCCCGGCCGCGAATTTCCGCTCGACGAGGCGGCGCAAAAGCGCTTCCGCGCCCGCTGGCGCGAGGTGTTCGAGGGCGACCCGAGCCGCAGCCCGCTGTACAAAGACATGGCCAACGGCGTGGCCGGACCGGGGATCGAGTACTACCTGCCGCTGTTTTTCGACTCCACCGCCACCCTGCCCGATTTTGTCGGCGCGCAGGCGCAAGTCGTGCTGCACGGCGACGTGGCGGCGGCGATCGGCAAATTCTGGGCCGACACGCAGGAGCGCTACCGCCTGCTGCAACACGACCCGGAGCGCCCGGCGCTGCCCCCTCACCAGCTCTACCTCACCGAAGCGGAGTTTTTCACCGGCATCAAGCCGCTGGCCCAGCTCGCCCTACGCCCGGCGCCCGACGCAGCTTCGCCACACCAGGCCGATGCCGGCGCCGGGACAGCCGCATCGCCAACCAGCCGCGCGCTGCCCGATGTGTCCATCGACCGCCGCGCGGCACGGCCGCTGGCGCGGCTGGCCGAGTGGCTCGACGCCGGCCAGGGCCGGCGCCGCCAGCTGCTGCTGGCCGAATCTCCCGGCCGGCGCGAAACGCTGCGCGAATTGCTGCAGGAGTCCGGGCTGGCCGCCCAGCCGGTGGAAAGCTGGGATGCGTTCGTCCGCGGCGACATGGCGTTCGCGCTCACCGTCGGCCCGCTGGCGCGTGGCTTCGACCTGCCCGCAGACGGCCTGGCGGTGCTCACCGAAACCGAGCTGTTCGCCCTCAACCCCGCGCAGCGCCGGCGACGCAAGCAGGAGCAGGCCAGTCAGGTCGATGCGCTCATCCACGACCTGGCCGAACTGCGACCCGGCGATCCGGTGGTGCACGCCAACCACGGCATCGGCCGCTACCGCGGGCTGGTCGAACTCGACCTCGGCGACGGCCCGGCCGAGTTTCTGCACCTGGAATACGCCAACGCCGCCAAGCTGTACGTGCCGGTGTCGCAGCTGCATCTCATCGGCCGCTACAGCGGCGCCGCTGCGGAAGACGCGCCGCTGCACACCCTGGGCTCGGGTCAGTGGGACAAGGCACGGCGGCGCGCAGCCGAGCAGGTGCGCGACGTCGCCGCCGAACTGCTCAACATCTACGCCCGCCGCGCCGCGCACCAGGGGCATGCGTTCAGCTTCAACGCGCAGGACTACGAAGCCTTCGCCGCCAGCTTCGGCTTCGAGGAAACGCCGGACCAGGCCGCGGCCATCCACGCCACCATTCAGGACATGATCTCGCCCAAGCCGATGGACCGGCTGGTGTGCGGCGACGTCGGCTTTGGCAAAACCGAAGTCGCGCTGCGCGCGGCGTTCGTCGCGGTGATGGGCGGCAAGCAGGTGGCCGTGCTCGCGCCGACCACGCTGCTGGCCGAGCAGCACTGCGAAACGTTCCGCAACCGTTTCGCCGACTGGCCGGTGCGCATCGCGGAAATGTCTCGGTTCCGCACCACAAAAGAAGTCAACGCCGCGCTCGAAGGACTGGCGCGCGGCACGGTGGACATTGTCATCGGCACGCACAAGCTGCTGTCTCCGGGCNTCAAGTTCGACCGCCTGGGNCTGGTGATCGTCGATGAAGAACATCGCTTNGGCGTGCGCCACAAAGAAGCGCTGAAATCGCTGCGCGCCTCGGTCGATCTGCTCACCCTGACCGCCACGCCCATCCCGCGCACTCTCGGCCTGGCGCTCGAAGGGCTGCGCGATCTGAGCGTCATCGCCACCGCGCCGCAGAAGCGGCTGGCGATCAAGACCTTCGTGCGCAACGAAAGCAGCGCGGTGATCCGTGAGGCCATCCTGCGCGAAATCAAGCGCGGCGGGCAGGTGTACTTCCTGCACAACGAGGTCGAAACCATCGACAACCGCCGTCGCCAGTTGCAGGAACTGGTGCCCGAAGCGCGCATCGACATCGCCCACGGCCAAATGCACGAGCGCGAGCTCGAACGCGTGATGCGCGATTTCCACGCCCAGCGCTTCAACCTGCTGCTGTGCACCACCATCATCGAAACCGGGATCGACGTGCCCAGCGCCAACACCATCATCATGGCGCGGGCCGACAAATTCGGTCTGGCGCAACTGCACCAGTTGCGCGGTCGCGTCGGCCGGTCGCACCATCAGGCCTATGCCTACCTGCTCGTTCCGGACGTGCAAAGCCTGAGCAAGCAGGCGGCGCAGCGGCTCGATGCCATCCAGCAGATGGAAGAGCTCGGCAGCGGTTTCTACCTGGCGATGCACGATCTGGAAATCCGCGGCGCCGGCGAGGTGCTCGGCGAGCAGCAGTCGGGCAATCTGCAGGAAATCGGCTTTCAGCTCTACAACGACATGCTGGCCGAGGCCGTGCGCGCGCTGCGCGCCGGTCGCGAGCCGGATTTGCTCAACCCGCTGGGCGTGACGACGGAAATCAACCTGCACGTGCCGGCTTTGCTGCCCACCGAGTATTGCGCCGACGTGCACGCGCGGCTGTCGCTGTACAAGCGCCTGGCCAGCGCCGGCAGCAGCGCGCAGATCGACGACGTGGCCGAGGAAATCGTCGACCGGTTCGGCCGCCTGCCGCCCGCAGCGCAGGCGCTGGTGGACACGCACCGGCTGCGCCTGCTCGCGCAGTCTTACGGCATCAGCAAAATCGACGCCGCCGACGAAGTCGTCGTGCTGCAATTCCGCAAGGACGCGCCGGTGGACGCAGCGCGCATCATCGACCTCATCCAGAAAAACCGCCACATCAAACTCGCCGGCAACGACCGGCTGCGCATCGAGCGCGCCACCCAAGACGCCGCACAGCGCGCGCAGCTCATCCGCGACACGCTCAGGCAACTGGGCGCGCCACAGGTCGCGGCGCAGGCGGCCTGATTCCTGGCGTAAAGTTGCGTACCAAAACCTCTTCCCTGTCCCTTCAAACCACCATGTACCACCTCGTCATCCAGCGCCACACCTCCCCGCTGTCCCAGGACAACCTCGACCAGCTTTGCCATATCGCCGCACCGATCAGCCTGGAAAAGCTGGCCGACGACCGAGGCTCGGAGCGCGGGCACAACGTGGCCCGGCTGCGCGACATTCGCGAACCCGGCCCGGCGATGCGCCGCGCGCTCGACACCTACTGCCTGCCGCACCACATCGACTGGGCGATCATCCCCGCCGGGCTGAAACTCAGCGACTTCAAGCTGCTGGCGATGGACATGGACTCCACGCTGATCAACATCGAAACGGTCGATGAAATCGGCGGTTTGGCGGGTCAAAAAGAACAGATCGCCGCCATCACCGCGGCCGCCATGCGCGGAGAAATCGCCGACTACGCGCAAAGCCTGCGTCAGCGCGTGGCCTTGCTCAAAGGCGTGAGCCTGTCGGCGCTCGACACGCTGTACCGCAACACCCTGCGGCTGAACCCGGGTGCCCAGACCCTGCTGGAAGCGGCAAAGGCCGCCGGGCTGAAAACCCAACTGGTCACCGGCGGATTCACCTATTTCACCGACCGCCTGCAACCCCAACTCGGCTTCGACCGCATCGCCGCCAATGTGCTTGGGGTCAGTGGCGAGCAGCTCGACGGCACGCTGGCAGGCCCGATCGTCGACGGCGCGGCGAAGAAAAAAGCCGTGCTCGACTTCTGCGCCGACCTGGGCTGCGACCCCGGACAGGTGCTGGTGATCGGCGACGGCGCCAACGATTTGCCGATGATGAACGCCGTGGGCTTCAGCGTGGCGTTCCATGCCAAGCCCAAAGTGCGCGAAATCGCCACCGCCGCGATCGACCACGGCCCGCTCGACAGCCTGCTGCACTGGTTCGAGTAAGCGCCTGCGGCGCCCCCGCGGCGGCGCCCACCCGGAAGGCCTTTCCGGCATGGTCGGGGCGAGAGGATTCGAACTCCGGCCCTCTGCGCCTCAGCGCGTGAAAAGTCAACGACCAGCAGACTCACGCCAGCTTGGCGTCGATCCACTCCCACCGCCTGTCCTTGACCATCACAAAGCGGCAGCGTCCATCAGACAGTTTGGCCCACAGGTCGCCGATCAAGCGGTCATCCTCCGCGCCAGCCCAACGGTCCGCGCCCTTGTACTCCACGGCCAGAACCGGGCCGGGTTCTTTGTCCTTTGCCGGTAGCTGGCACAAAAAGTCTGGGTAGAAACGCCCTTCGGCCTTCTGCAGGAAGAACGAACAGCCCTCCCGCCGCACCAGATTGCGCACCCAGAAGCGGATGCGCCCTTGCTGCGCCCACGTGTCCAACTGGCAGGCGCAGTCGAACTCCTCCTTGCTGTCGAAGTCGCCGATGCGGCCGTAGAAATGCTTGCGGAAGTCGAAGTGGCCAAAGCGCCCGTCGTAGTCCCGGCTGGGGGCATAAGCCTGGGGGTGGAACTCAAAGGCGTATTCATCGGTCACCGCCACCCGGTCTTCGGCCCCCTCGCCGAACAGCGTCTGCTGGTAGGCCCGGCCGACCGCCTGCCTGCGCAGCTCACGGATGCGTGCTTCCAGCAGGTCGCGGAGGAGAAACTTCTGCAGGTTCGCGCGCGCCAGCGTGAAGCCCTCCCGGCGCAGCAATTCAGCCAGCCACTGCGCCACGAAAGCCTGCTTGCTCGCGTGGGTGAGCGACGGCTCCGGCAGGTTGCGGCATAGCCAGGCGGCAAGGCGCACCGCGTCCCAGTGTTCGGGCTGGTAAGCCAGCCCCAGGTCACGCTGCAATTCGGGCAGGAAGCGTGAGACGACCTTGCCGCTCTGGGCATCGACATCGATCTCGCCCCCTTCGGCCACCTTCAGGCCCGCTCCCAGCGCGGCGAGTTCGTCCGCCGTCGGCGCGGCATCGTCAGTCGATAGCTCCCAGGGGTAGTCGAGCACCTCCGGATCGTCGAACAGTTGCAATTCGCCCTGTACACGCAAGGCGAGCTGCGGCACGCGCAAGCGTTCGCCCAACTCCGCCGGTGTGTGGAAAAACTCGATCGCCGTGGTGCGGCTCTCCTCGGCCGCCCCGGCGATGGCAGCCGCCGCCGCATCGTCTGCCACCGACGCCTGCAGCGCCAAGGTCTCGTCCACCGTCAGAGGTGCGGTGATCGTCAGGGTCTGGCCCGCATCGTCCCAGCGCACCTTGTCGCGCACCGGCTTGGGCACCCTGAGGAGATCGGGTTTCTCCGGCAGCAAGACCGTCACCGCATGAACCACGACCCGCCCCGCATGGCCTTGCAGGTCCAGCCGCGCCTGCTCCGGCTGGGCCGCGGCGACGAACTCGCGCACCTCGCGCCGCTCGAAACCGGCCCCCGCCACCAGCCGGTCGCGCAGCGCGTTGGCCGTCTCGGCAAAGTTGCGCGACACCACGAAGGCGTACGACTGGTTCAACGCCTTGGCCCGCCGCTGGCTGGCGCCGGGCTGGCGCAGCACGCGCCCGAGCAACTGCTCCACCGCCGTGGCCGATGACAACGACGCCATGCTGACCAGAATGTAAGCAAACGGGCAGTCCCAGCCCTCGGCCAGCGCCTTCTGCGTAATGACGAACTTCACCGGGCAGGCCGGATCGGCGATGCCCAGCCGATACTCGGCGTCAATCTGTTCCAGCCCCTTTTCCTCACCCGTGGCGACGGCGATCTCGCTGGCCGAAATACCGTGGTTGGCGATCAGCTCGCTCCTCACGCGATCCACGTCCAGCGTTTCCACGCCCGCGCGGCGCGGCTCGGCCTGAATCAGCACCAAGGGGCGCAGGTAAGGGGCGCCGGCCCGGCGCTCTTCGTCCGCCAGCTTTTGCAGCGCATCGCGCCGCGCAAGCGCATCGGCAAGGCACTGCTGCCAGTCCGGCTCGGTCTCCAGCACTACCGGCAGCTTGATCATTTCCTCCGCCTTGAGTTCGGCGGCGGACACGCTGTGCAGCACGTTGCTGGGCGTGCGCGTGAGGTCAGGCGTGGCGGTCAGCTCCATCACCCCGCTGGGGCGAAAGCGCGCCAGCATGTCGAAAGCGAGTTCGGTGCGGCTGTTGTGCGCCTCGTCGACGATGACGAACGGCCGCCGCAGGCGCAGCACGTTGGCCAGCGAATACGGCGTGGTGCGCCTGTCCCCCTCCCCTTCGGTCAGCAACTCGTCGCGCTGCGCCGGCGAGAGGTTGTCGAAGTGGTGCATCAACGCGCCGCTGCTCTGATACACCTTGCGCGATTCCTCGTTCTCGACCTGAAACGCCTGCCGTGTGGCGACGATCACCGTGGTGGACGTATCCAGCGTGGCGCGGGTGACGCTTTTGGCCTCCTCCAAATCCAGCACCGTCACCGCCCCCGCTTCGTGCAGCGCGGCTGAATACGGATGGCCGCGGTCTTTCAGCGCCTTCAGTGTCTGCTCGCGGATGGGCTTGCTCGGCACCAGCCACAGAATCACGCTGTGCTCCGAGCGCAACAGATGCGTATTGATCAGCGCCACGCTCTTGGCCGCCAGCCAGGTCTTGCCGCCGCCGGTGGGAACGCGCAGGCAAAAGTACGGCGTATCCGGCGGAAACCCCGGCAGTGGGCGGTACGGGTTGCCGCGCCCCCACAAGCGCTCGGTCGTCGCGGTGAAGGCAACGGAGGGCGAACCCTCCTCGTGGCAGGCCTTGAAGTAGGCCGCGACGCTGTCGAGCACCTGCTGCTGGTAGGCCTTCGGTGCGAAGGTCGTCATGGCTTGCCCTCGGGTGAGGTCGAGGGCTTCGCGCCCTCGTGCGTCTGCGGCCGGATACGTTGCAGGACGCCATCACGCATGACGATGAGCTCGGTCCCCGTCTGCGCCGCCAGCTCGCGCGCGCGCCGCGCCGCCCGCTGCAGGGCCGGCCACGAACCGCGCAAATCCGTAGTCTTCGCCTGGTCGATGGTCTTGCCGTTCATCGTTCTCTCCAGTCCAGCAATACCGGCATTTCGCCCGAGTTGTCATACAAGACCCAGGCATCCACCGCCGACGCATAGTATTGGCGGAAATGGATCAGCCCGGCCTCGAAACGGCGCCGGATCACCGGCTCCGGAAGGTCATGGCCGCCCTGCAGAACCCGCTGCTGCACGCGCGCCACCGCTCCCTCGGCACTGCCCAGCTGCAGGAAGATCAGTTCCACCCAATATCCCGCCTGCTGCCAGCGCCGAATGTGACGCAGATACGCCCGGCCCGACAGCGTCGTCTCGAACGCGAAGCTGCGCCCTGCCTGGAAATGCCGCTCCAGCTCCTGCAGCATCAGCCGCCCAGCCTGCACGGCGGCAGTCTGTGGAGCGAACGGCGCCAGCCCAGCAGCGATCAGATCGGCATTCACGAAAACCGGGCAGCCCGCCTCGTTCGGCAGAAACTCGCGCGCAAACGTCGTCTTTCCGGCGCCGTTCGGCCCGGCGATGATGACGACCTTGCGCTGAGCACCCACGCTCAGACCTCCAGCGCGTAAGGCGTCTGCTTGAAGGTGATGCCCTCGCGCGCCAGCCGCGCGCTGCCCAGCCGGCAGGCGGCGGCGTAGATCACCTTGGGGCCGGCAAACGCGGGCAGCGCCTCGTAGACGGCGCTGGTCAGCACATTGCCGCCGCCGACCGATTTGTCCTTGAGGATGCCGTTGTAGAGCAGGTAGATCGCCCGGCCCTCGTACTCGCCCAGCAGCGGCGAATCGGCCTGGCCCGAGTAGCCGGTGCCGGTCTCGGCAAACCAGACGAACTCCGCGAGTTGCGCGAATTTCACGTCACTGCGAATCTGGCCGTCGGCGTCGAACAGCGGCTCGGCTGAGAGGCGGCAGAACTGGAAACCGCCGCCGAGGCCTTCGACCGGGGCTCGCTTCTTACCGGCGAGCGGCGTGTATCCCTCGATCGCTTTTCGGACACGCTCGCGGGTTTTGTTTCGCGCCACATCTTCATCGAGTTCGACCAGGATGAAGCGAACGGGCTCCCTCAGATGCTGATTCAACTTGAGCACCGCGTGTGCTGTGGTGCCGGAGCCGCCAAAGCTATCGAGCACGATATCACTGGGCTCGACCACCATCCCCACCAGGTCGGCAATGACCTCGGAATCCTTCGGAAACGGAAACGCCCCCGCGCCAAGGATGGCTTCGACCTCCAGCGTGGCCGCCCGTCCGTCCTTGTAGAACACGCTCATCATCGGCTCTTCGTCGATCTCGAAGAGGTAGCTCTTGCGGTTCGGAATCGTCGTGTGGTCCTTGCCGAAGTGAATACGCGGCGGATCCTCGGCCAGCGCGGCTTTCGTGGTGTCCTCTTCCCATCGCCAACCGGTCGAGGGCATGGCGCAGGGCTGCTGCGTGACCGGATGCAGGATCGTATAGCGCGGGCGGTTCTCGCGGCCGTCATCAGGTCCTGCAAAGTCCGCAGCGAAGTAGAGGCCTCGCTTGTCGGACCAGTTGTAGTGCTTGTGCGCCTTGCGCGGATCGCCCTTGGGCAAGGCGCGATACCAAGCCATCATTTCCTTGCGGATTGTGGCGTGATCGTCACCGTACTTCTTGCGCAAGCTCTCGTAATGTTCCAGCACGGCGTCGACGCCAGGCTTCTTGCGCCTCCAGCGAACTCCGCGCTCCTTGAGCAGCGCCTTGTTTCGTGCAAAGGCAAGGATGTATTCGTGCGTCACGGATACGAGTTTCGAATCGCCCTTCTTGCCTTTCTCCCAGACGATGGTGGCGACCTCGTTGGATACGCCAAAAACTTCGCGCATCAGGGCTTGGAGGTTGCCGACCTCGTTGTCGTCGATGGACACGAATATCGCCCCGTCCTCGCGCAGAAACTGCCGCAACAGCACCAGGCGCGGATACATCATGCACAGCCAGCGGTCGTGCCGGTCCAGCGTCTCGCCTTCCTTGCCGACCACTTCGCCCAGCCACTTGCGGATTTCCGGGCTGTTGACGTTGTCGTTGTACACCCAGCCCTCGTTGCCGGTGTTGTACGGCGGGTCGATGTAGATGCACTTCACTTGGCCGGCATAGCGCGGCAGCAGCGCCTTGAGCGCATGCAGGTTGTCACCCTGCACGATGAGGTTGCCGCTGTCGCCTTTGCCGCAAGCGAGTTCCGGCACCGGCTCCAGCAGGCGCAAGGGCACTTCCCGGTGATGTTTGACGACGGCGTCCTTGCCGATCCAGTTCAGTGTGGGCATCGCGCTTGGCGGTCTTGAGTTGTTGCCCCGGCATCAGGCTCGGTTGTTCTGTGAGGGGCCCCGCGCATCCAGGTTCGCGGGGAGGAAGACCGTTTGACGGATTGTAAGAAGCGTCCGGCTCATCCATGTCGGGTCCCGCAGGCTTGCTCTTTACCCCAGGCTGGCGCGTGTCCTTTTGCCTGCAGCCCGTGCGCGTGCAGGCCACCCATTCCCATACCAGCCTCACGCCCAGCGTGTGTATATACAATCGACCACTCACTGCGGCACAACTAGCATATGAAAAACCTCAACATCTCGTCGAAGGTGCTTGAAAAGCTCGCAGCCAAGCACAACGTCTGCCGCAGGGAAGTCGAGCAATGCTTCGAGAACATCGCGGGTGACCTGCTGCAGGACAAACGGGAAGACCACAGCACCGACCCGCCGACGCTGTGGTTCATCGCTCGCACCAACAAGAGCCGGCTGCTCAAAGTCGTATATATACAGAAGGGCGACAAAATCACGCTGCGCACCTGCTACGAACCCAACGAAGAAGAAATCCGTATTTACCGCAAATTTGCAAACTGGACAGAGGAATGATCATGAAAAAAATCCGTGGAACCGACCAGGCGTGGGAGAAGCGTGCGCTGGGCGCGGACGAGGCGCATGTGGTTGTCGCGCCACGGCAGGCGCGTGAAGCGTTGAACGCCGCCAGCGGCATGCAGGCCATCTCCATCCGGCTGCCAAAGGACTTGATCGACGCCTGCAAGCTGATCGCGGCTTTCCACGGTCTCGGCTACCAGCCGCTCATGCGCGACGTGTTGCAGCGATTCGTCGCGAGCGAGATGAAGACGATCGCTGAACACTACCAGTCACGCGCAACCCAGGCCGAGGAGCGGCTGGCGCAGCAGAAGAAAGTGGCCTGACCTGGCCCGACCCCAGCAAACCGCTCCATCCGGGCGATTTTTCATGGCCGCAGGGTGCGCTTACAGCAAAAGGGCACGTCGGTCTTTTTCCTCCGCACCGAAGCCGACTGGATTGGTCGGGGCGAGAGGATTCGAACCTCCGACCCTCTGCTCCCAAAGCAGATGCGCTACCAGACTGCGCTACGCCCCGACGAAGCTCGTTATCTTACGCGAACCGGTGTGTCTGAAGCGGCTGGCACCTGCGCCAAGGCCCAGTCGATGTGTTCGCGGACCAGGGCAGTGGTTTGCTCCGCCGCCTGCTGCAAGGCGTGGATGGCCGCCTGGCGCCAGGCGGCGTCGTTGCTGGTGCGCAGTCCGTTGCCGATGGCGACGGCGAGGTTGCGCTGCCAGCGGGTATAGCCGATGCGGCGGATCGCGCTGCCTTGCGTGTGCTGCAAAAACTCAGCCTCCGTCCAGCGCCAGAGATCGAGCAGGCGGGCTCGATCCAGTCCGGCGCGCACGTCGAAATCCGGCAGATCGCTGCGCTGTGCATGGCGGTTCCACGGGCAGATGAGTTGACAGTCGTCGCAACCGTAAATCCGGTTCCCGATGAGAGGGCGCAGCTCCAGCGGGATCGCTCCCGGATGTTCGATGGTCAGGTAGGAAATGCAGCGCCGGGCGTCGAGTCGGCCCGGTGCGATGATGGCCTGCGTCGGGCAGACAGGGATGCAGCGGGCACAACTGCCGCAATGCGCGCTGGTCGGGGGATCGACGGGCAGCGGCAGGCCGACGAAAATCTCGCCGAGAAAAAACATCGACCCGCCGTCCCGGCTGAGCAGCAGGGTGTGCTTGCCACGCCAGCCCAGGCCGCTGCGGCGGGCCAGTTCGACTTCGAGCACTGGCGCGGAGTCGGTGAACACGCGAACCACCCCCGGATCGGTTTTCGACACGATGAAATCGGCCAGGCGTTGCAGGCGGTTGCGCAGCACCTTGTGGTAGTCCCGACCGCGCGCGTAGAGCGAAATCGTCGCCATGTCGGGCTGGGCCAGGCGCTGCCATTCGAGCGTGCGCCAATCGCTGGGGGTTTGCCGCGGCAGATAGTCCATGCGTGCGGTGATCACCCGCGCCGTGCCGGGAAGCAGTTCGGCCGGACGGGCGCGTTTCAGACCATGCCGCTGCATGTAGTCCATTTCGCC
>Ga0067045_1028941_pt1 | contig 25679 bp, 23 predicted proteins | sample TerdegcTABiofilm_FD_59184 | JGI IMG/M metagenome (GOLD analysis project Ga0067045, IMG submission 59184) | Combined Assembly of (Gp0054472, Gp0054536) Wastewater bioreactor microbial communities from Singapore -Terephthalate degrading... | reverse complement strand
CGTCATCACCGAGCTCAGTGCCAAGCGCAAGCAAAAGGCGCGTGAATCGGGCGTGGCCGATCACATCCTGGACCCCTCCGAGGTGGACGTGGTGGCCGAGGTGATGAAGCTCACCGGCGGCAAGGGCGTGGATGTGTCGTTCGAATGCACCAGCGTGAACAAGGTGCTGGACACGCTGGTGGCCGCGACGAAGGCCACGGGCGTGGTGGTGATCGTGTCCATCTGGAGCCATCCGGCCACCATCAACGTGCACAGCGTGGTCATGAAGGAGCTGGACGTGCGCGGCACCATCGCCTACTGCAACGACCACCAGGAAACCATCAAGCTGGTCGAGGAGGGCAAGATCAACCTCGAGCCCTTCATCACCCAGCGCATCCAGCTCGATGACCTGGTGGCCCAGGGCTTTGACACGCTGATCCACAACAACGAGTCGGCGGTGAAGATCATCGTGCAGCCACGGTTCAAATAGCCGCTGGGCACCGCGACTGCACGAACCTGGATCTTTCGTGCCGGTCGCCGGCGGAGCCGGGCGCAAAGGGGTCAAAACCCGGCGGGGGCCGACACATGTGTCGAGTCTCTTCGAGGCTTGAACCTTGAATCAAGGTAGATCAACCACTTGGCTTACCTCGAGCAGCATAGTTTTGAACTCCCGGATCGCTCAGTTTTGAACTTCACCAGAAGTTTTTCACTAAGTTTTGAATTCTTCCTTCACCGAATACTGACGTCAGTCTTTTCGTTCTCGTCGATAGCGCTTGGCTTTACCTGGTAGTGGTGCGGCAGCTCTACGCTCGCAAGTCATGGCGCAGAGCGCAGCCGGCGGCATGTATGTATGCGAGCCCGAAGACATAGAAACGTTGCCATTGACATTGCAGCAATGTTGCAGGATGATTTCCAAACAATTTCGGAGGGCATCCATGACACGCGACATCGCCGTTGGAAAATACATCGCCACCCTGCGCGAGCAGGCGAGACTGAAGCAAGCCGAACTCGCACGCAAGCTCACCTGGAGCCCCGCCGTACTGTCCCGCGTCGAGAGCGGTGAGCGCACGCTCGGCGGCGACGAGCTGGCTACGATCCTCAACGGCATCGGCACTCCCGAAGCTCTCAAACTACAGGAAATGCTCGCCCGTGAATGGAAGATCCTTTCTGAACCTCCGCTCGGCGACCCGGATGCCGACCTCCTATGGAGCGCTGAGCAGACGGCCCAACAGGTTCATGACCTGGCCGAGCGGCCGGACGTCAAGCAGTTCTTCGAGCGCCGCCTGGTACGTTATCAGGACGAGCTGAAAACAGCCGCCGCGCGCGTGGCCGACAAACGCTTCCGCGCCGCCTTCATCGGCACCATCGCCGTCGGCAAGTCGACAGCAATCTGCAGTGCGCAGGGCCTCGAGATTTCGACGGGAAAGGGCTTGCCAAAAGCGGTGCTTGAGACCGGCACCGGGCGCATCACGCTTTGCGAGGTTCACGTCCGGCAGGGTCCAGGCTACGGCCTGATGGTCGAGCCCTGCAGCGATGACGAAATCCGCCGCCACGTTTCTGACTTTGCGAGTTTCCTGCTCCGACCGACGCAACCGGTGCCGCAGGATGACGACGAAAGTGAATCCGCTTCACCTGGCGTGTCCGGCGAGATTGAGCGCGCCATCCGCAATATGGCAGGCCTGCGCCGCCGCCGAGCGGAGCGGAAGCAGGACGGCACGGTCGTGCCCGCCAGCGACGAAGCCCGGGCGCTGGCAGCAACGCTGACAGACTCGAAGGCGCTCGCGGTCGAAATCCTCTCGCGCATGGAGCTGCACCGGCGCGCAGAGCGCGATATGTGGCACAGCGCCGACAGCGGCACAAACCCGCTGGAGTGGCTACAGGACGCGTTCGAGCGCATCAACAACGGCCGCCACTCGGATTTCACGCTGCCCCGGCGCATTGAACTATTCGTACCGCAGACCATCCTGCAGGAGAGTGAGGTCGATCTCACTCTGATCGACACGCGCGGCATCGATGAGTTGGCGGAGCGTCGCGACCTTGAGCAGCACTTTGACGACCCGCATACAGTCGTCGTGCTGTGCAGCCGGTTCGATGAAACCCCAGCTCTGCCGGTCCGGCAGCTGCTGACGCGCGCTAGGGAGGCCGGGGTACGCACCCTGGAGAGCCACGCAGCGATCCTGGCGCTGCCGCGGCCGGGCGAGGCGACGATGGTCAAGGAAAACGGCGTCTTGGTCCAGGACGCGGCGGAAGGTCGCGAGGTCAAGGGCTTCGAGGCTGCAGATCGTCTCCAGCAACTCGGCGTTGGCACAATACCGATCGAGTTCTTCAACGCATCGGAGGATGACCCGGAGGATCTACGCAGCTTCGTCTGCAGGCGTATCCGCGTAGTCCGGCAGTGGCAGCGCGACGCCTTGGAGGAGATCATTTCGGGAGCGCAGGCGCTGCTAGAAAACCATGAACGGGCCCAGGCCCGCGAGGCGATGCAGGCCGCAGCGCGCAGACTGCAAACTTGGCTCGAAAACAATGCCGCGCTGCCCAAGAGCACAACGCGGCACGTGCATGACAGCCTCGTCAAGGCGGTCGAGGCCGCCCATCCGCGGACGGTCTACGCTGCCATCGTGCGCGACGGGGATTGGTTGAACCTGCACTACGGGCATCAATTGAGTCACGGCGCACGCCGGCTCGCCGCAATTCTCACAGAGCCGAAGCTAAACGAGTTTCGGGCGATTGCGAACAACCTGCTCCAGGACGATCAGTTCGCCGACGCACACGGCCTCGTGCATCAGACCATCAGGTCCGTGGAGGCCGGCTTTGACGCAGTGATCCGCAAGGCCCAACTGGTCGGCGAAAGTGTGCACGCCGACGAGATGCGAGGGGACTCCGACTTCTGGCGCGATTGCAGCAGCCAGTGGGGTCTGGGGAAAGGCTATCGGGAGCGAATCAATGTGCGCAATCATGACTGGTTTTGCGTCAAGCACGATGGCGAGGCGGATGCGCGAGTGCTGGCCGCGGTTACAGAGGCCTGGGACGACGCGATGGCATCGGTGCGCCATCTGCTGATCCAAGGCTGAACCCGGGCGGCCGTTGCCGTTCGCCTAGTTGGCAGCAGTCCCTCGCGCCAAACAAATCTTCAGTCCGCACTGTAATCCGCAGCAGTCGTTGAAGCCTTAGGCTGAGTGTCCGAAATCAGTTCTGGGGCCGCCGGTAGCGGCTTTGGGGCGAAAGACTGCTGACGGCGGTGGATTCAACCGGTCAACGCAACACACTCATCAAACATTTCAGCAGGTGTGCTGAACCCCAGTGTCTTCCTGGGACGTTGGTTCAATTGCCTTGCAATCGCATCCAGTCCTTCCTGCGAGTAGCCTGACAGATCAAGCCCTTTGGGGAGGTACTGCCTGAGCAACCCGTTCGTGTTCTCGTTGGTACCCCGCTGCCATGGATGGTGCGGGTCACAGAAGTAGACCTGGATGTCGGTCGCCAACGTGAAGCGCTTGTGCCCTGCCATTTCCGAGCCGCGATCCCAAGTCAAGGAGCGGTAGAGCTCATGCGGCAGGCTCCTGGCATGCCTGGCCAGGGCCGCAGCCACGGTGTACGAGTCTTTGTCCACCAGCTTGATCAGCATCACATAACGCGTGTGTCGCTCCACCAAGGTCGCGATCTGGCTATGGGCATCGCCGAACAGCAAGTCTCCCTCCCAATGCCCCGGCACGGCTCGGTCCTCAATGCAGGCTGGGCGTTCAGCGATGGGAACGGCATCGACGATTCGGCCATGAATGCTGGTCTTCTGCGTGTAGTGCCGTGAACGACGCATGCCTCTGGTGCGCCGCAGATGCTCGAGAAGTTCCTTCTTCAAGGCACCCCGCGTCTGGACAAAGAGCGTGCGATAGATGGCTTCATGCGACAGCTGCAAGTCCCTTTCCCCCGGGTAAGTCTGTTTAAGCCATCCTGCGATCTGTTCCGGCGACCATTGATGCTGCAGTTTGCCCGCTACGATCTGTGCCAGGGCTGGATTGCTCGCCAGCTTGCAAGGCTTGTGGCGGTGTGCACGCTCCCAGGCAGCTTCGTCGGCCCGAGCAGCCCTGTAGCAAGTCTTGCCACCGTTGCGGTGAAGCTCACGGCTGACGGTGGATGCGGCTCGACCCAAGCGTGCAGCCACGCAGTGAATGGATTCGCCCACTGCCAGAGCTCGCGAGATCTCCTCGCGCTGAGTGAGGGTCAGTGCCAATCGGGACCGATGGCGCGCTGGCGAGCGGATTCCGCCGGTTGCGGCCAGGATGTTCTGAATGGAGGTATGTGGTCGATCGAACAGCTTGCCGATCTGGTGCAGGGTATCGCCCTTGCTCCAGCGATCCCACATCATCGCTTTCTGTACTTCGGTGTAGTAGATCCGAGGTCTTTGCTGCATGGCCAGCACTCCTTGCGCCAGGTGCAGTCATTGTGTTGCATCGACCGGTTGAATTCGCAGCCAGGAGCGGCCGATTGATTCCACCGCTAACTGGTCATCCAGGCGGCGGCTTCACGACGGGAAGCGGACACTGAGGGGCTAATGCACGCCTGGACGGTACCTGTGGTCATCATGCATAGCCACGCGTCGATCCGGACGTTATGATCGATCATGCGATATTGCGCCTGCGTTCGCAGCATGGGCATCATTCATTAAAATTGCTGTACAACGATATAACAAATATGGGCCATCTAGACGCAGTTTCGGCAGACAAAACCTCACTCGGCTTTGAATTCCAGGATCTAGTGTTTATCGAAAAACTCCTGGAACTCAAGCCTGGCGAATCACTGGGGCTCGAAGTCTTAGATGACATCCACCTCGAGACGATATCCAGCAAGTTCCTCCTGTATCAGGTCAAGCATAGCCTGTCCGGAGGCAACATCACTGATCGTGACTGCGACCTGTGGAAAACGCTCGCCAACTGGCTTAAAGCGTTACCCGAACTGCCGCAGCACGGCGAGGTCGGTTTTCGAATATATACGAATAAGGCGTTGAACAGCCAGACACTTATCAGTCTGCTCAAGGCACCCAAAAAAGACATCGAAGCGATCATCACGCATATTCGTGAGACACACCATGACATCGCTGCTACAGACGCGCAGAAAGCCCCCGAGGCATCTCCCAATCCAATCGCGGGCTACGCCAGGGCACTGGCGCAAGCATCCGATGTCGACCTGTGCTTTCTTTTCGAACGCTTCGAGTTCCATGCGGACAACAGCGGGATCCTCGCACGAATCGACTCGCTCCTGACCTACCTCTCAGTGCCGGATAGCCGGCTCCTAGCGACCCGCCAAGCCTTGATCGGGGCTTTCAAGGAGTACAAGTTCAAGACCATCTGTGCCAACGAGAAGGTTAGCATTTCCTTCGATGATTTCCGAAAACGGATGGGATTCAGGCTGATTCTGACGGCCGCGAGGACTGACGAAGCAAATTTTGAGGAGTTTGTGGATCGCCATTATTCTTATCGCCGTCCGCAAGAACTGTCCTTCTTGAACAGTAAGTTCCAGGCGCAGCTTGCCGCGCTCAATATCGCATCCGAAGAAATCATCGATCGCGGCATTGAGATGAAGGTCGCCGAAGACTTCATCGAGGAACTGTGCGACCGCGGACTTTTTGGGCAAGTTGAAAATCTTCGGCTGGAAAACAGCGCGCACGGTATCTGGACAGAGATCCATCGGGATACTCACCGCGATGCGCATGCCGACGAGGCAGCACACCGCCAAGCGGCTTATGCCTGCTACAAGCAAACCATCAAGGAGTCGCTGACTGCCAATAAAAATTCGCTGCCGATCGCCATGAGCCGTGGCAAGTTCATTAGCCTGTCGGATCAGCCGAGAATCGGCTGGACGAAGGACTGGGAGGCGAAATTCAAATCATGAGTACCCTGTCCACCAACGAATTGCTCGGTGCAGTTGCACTGCAGACAGCTCTGCAGTACGCACCAGACAGGCGACTCCCGCTCTCCAAAGCGTTCCTCGTCTTGCCTCTCCTGTTCGACCGCAGCATTCGCAAAATACTCAAGGATCAGCGCAGCGCCATCGTGAGTTGCAAGGATCTAATCCTGTCGCACCCCGAAGCTTTCACCACCGTCAGCGCACGCTTCAGCGATCTGTCTCTGACCTCACTCAACACTATATTGCTTGCCTGCGAGATGGGCATGACCCAGCTGGTTAACAGTGAAATTGTGCTTGAGAAAGTCTTTTTCGACGATAACAAGCCGGCACGCGTCGGCAAGACTGCCAGTGACATCATGGGCGCCGGTCCGCACCTGGCCACACTATTGCGGGAGCCAGCCGTTGATCTGTATCAAACCTTTCGGATAGCGCTGTGAGCAACATTCAGATATCGAACATTCTCCTTTGGCAGAAAGACCAGCAGTTCAGAAATCTGGAATTTCGACACAACCACGTCAACGTAATTACCGGTGATGCGGGCAAGGGAAAATCGTCCATCCTGTTCATCATCGATTATTGCCTGCTGGCCAGTGAAACCAAGGGTATATCCAAGACCAATATCGATTCCAAGGTCGACTGGTATGGCATCAGGCTTACCATCGACGGCAAGGAACTGGTCATCGCCCGCCCTTCGGAGGCGCAACAGGACAGAGATCGCGCCTACTTCAGTGAGGATGGAATCATCCCAGAGCGGCCGACACCGAATATCCGTATCGATAACCTCAAGCGGGTCCTCAACAAGGCTTTCGGGATCGATCCCGAGTTGAAGGTTCCTTACGGCGGCAAGTTCATACAGGCTGGTCAGAAGGTCTCGTTTCGCAACTTCCTGGCGCATTGTTATCAGGATCAGACGACCATCATCGCCCCAGATTATCTGTACATTCGTCCAAGTGATGGCCGATACCAGGAAGGGATCGAACGGACTTTTCGCATGGCCATCGGTGCAGAGAACGTCAAGACAGCGCTCGCGCGCAGTCAACTGGCTGACCTCGAACGCAAGAAGGCCGCGCAAGCGAGAAAGCAGGGGATTTATGACAAGGCGGTCCACGCGTTCTCCGACGAGCTTGAGCAGCTCGGCCGGGAAGCCATGTCTTTTGGCCTAGTCGACAACTTCCCGGATACGCCTACGGAACAGATCAATGCACTCCGGCTAGCGCTCGACATGGCCGATATCTTGCCAGCACAACTCTATGAAGAAGATCGAATTGAGGCCGAGATTTTTGAGCTACGCACGAAGAACCGCCGGTTGGTGGCTTTCGTCGAAAACGGAGACCACCATAAAGGTGCGCTCCGGAACATGGCCGATGCGCTTAAACCGGCCAGCATATTCGACGCCGATTTAGAGCAGGTGTTTCCGTCGTTCCTGGCCCATCAGGTGGTTTCGCGCCTTCAGAGGGAACTGAACGATATTCAGCGAACTATCCGCAGCCGCGACACCTTCCCCTTTCTCAAGGAGGTGCAAACGCTGATCGATGATAACGAAAGGCGCATCGTCGATCTACGTGCTAGACAGGCGGAATTACAGCAAAGTCAGGCGATGCGCCGGAGTCCGCAGACCTACCATCGGTATCTTGGCCGGCTCGAGTCGAAGCTTGAGCTCTACGCCAGACGCGACGACTTGCGCCAACCAGTTATCAACGACGACCTCGATGCGCCGATCCGAGAACTGCAGGAAGCAGTCGACGCTAACCTGCAGAAGACTGCCCACACCAAGGAAGAACTCAACCGACGCATCAACGCACGTTTGACGCGGCTGAAACTCAAGGGTTACGAGGGCTTTTTCGCGCATCTTGCCGAGCGGGAACGCCTGATCACCCTGTACTCCCCGGATCTCTCGCAGACAGAGAAAATGCCGGACATTGGCAGTGCGTCGAACTACCTCTACCTACATGTCGCCTATTTTCTTGCACTGCACGAGATCGCCAAGCTTCAGCGCGTACCCTGGATGCCATCGTTCTTGGTGCTGGACCAACCCAGTACGCCGTATTGGACCGACGGAAAGCCGACCGACGATATCGTCAGCCTTGACGTCGTGCTAAGCGAACTCAACGGCTTCGTCAAGGAAATGGACGCGCATGGAGGCTTTCAAATCATCGTGCTGGAACATATCGAAGAGACTCATTGGACAGGCCTGGGGTTGGAACGATTCCACCTAGTTGATCGTGAACTGCGCGAGGATTATGGATTGATCCTACGCAGACCCGCCTCTCCAGCGAAGGAATAGTTGTCTTGGTCAAGCCGGTGAGCGGCACCAAACCGCTCACTACGAATACGACCGACCTCTTCGTGGCGCAACATCCCGAAGCGAGCTGAACATGGTTAGTCGCGCGCTCAACTAAGAGTGGCTAACACCACTGCCCCAGAGGGTCCGTCAGAGTGGTTATGCTCAATGCCCTCATAGCACGACGACCGGTAAGCAAAGAACTGAACCGCCCCGGTTTTCGCAGATGCTCAACACTCTGAGAGGATTGAGCCACGAGCAAATCGAACAAGTTCTCGCCCGAGGTCCGTGAGCGTCCGGGGAGGATGGTTCGGGAGCACCGTGGGGAATACCCGTCGCTGTGAGCGACCATCGAGTCCATCGCTCTCAAGATTGGCTGCGTGCCGCAGACCCTGAACGAATGGGTCAAGCGCGCCGAGGTCGATGCCGGCGCGCGTGAAGGCATCACGACCGGCGAGACGCAGCGGATGAGGGAACTGGAGCGTGAGAACAAGGAACTACGCGGGGCCAACGAGATATTGAACGTTTTTCGCCCAGGCGGAGCTCGACTGGCAAGCCCCCTACGCCGACTGAAGTCGTAAAGGCTTTCATCGACCAGCACCGCCACGCCTTCGGGGTCAAGCCGCTCTGCAAGGTTCTGCAGGTTGCTCCGTCGGCATATCGGCGGCATGCCGCGCTGCTGCGCGAGCCCCACAGGCGCTGTGCCCGAGCCAAACGCGAAGAACTACTGCTGATGCCGCAAATTCAGCGCGTCTGGCGGGCCAACATGCAGGTCTAAGGTGCCGATAAGGTGTGGCGACAGATGGCACGCGAAGGCGTCGTCGTGGCCCGCTGCACAGTCGAGCGGTTGATGCGCAGCATGGGACTGCGCGGCGTGACGCGCGGCAAGGTCGTGCGTACCACCATCGGCGATGCCAAGGCCCCATGCCCACTGGGCCGGATGAACCGGCAGTTTCTTGTCGAGCGGCCCAACCAGCTATGGGTCAGCGACTTCACGTACGTCTCTACTTGGCAGGGCTGGTTGTCCACGAAGCACTGCTGAAATTGGCGGCAGCGATCATCTGCACACGCTTCGTGGATCGGTGGTGTTAGCCAGTCTTAATGGAAGGACAAGGTGCCCGTGCCACGCCGCTCAATGTGCCCCGCCTACTTCTTTTGAATTGCACGTTGTGTCAGTGCCGAACCCGCAGCAGTCTTTGTCGACTTGCTTGATCCCGCGCTACGCAACGCGGCAGATGCGGCAGTCGCTGCCTTTGTGGATGTGACCTTTGGTGGTGCTTTGTGCTGAGACAAGGCAGATCCGGCAGCGGATTTCGCAGATTTACTTGAATCGCTGCTTCGTAGCACTTTGGAAGCGGCCGTAGCGGCACGCTTGCCGGTGACTTCGGGCCTAATTGCCATGTTCCACTCCTACGGAAGATTGATTTGACTTCTTCACCATTTCGACTGGAGATGTGTCATTGAACACCAGGAATGCGACCACGGTGAGGATGGCTGCAAACAATAGTGCGCTAGTAAGACCGCCCGCCACGTTTACTCCGAACTGCGGCCAGAACTGCTTCAGCTCTTTGATCTCGCCGACCACGATTCCGTTTTCGATTTCTTTCCGATACTCCGCATCTAACTCGGCGGAAACCTGTTCTGAGTATGCAAGCAAGGCATTCTCTGCAGTACCCTTTGCACGCAACAGGGCGCCCGGTGGTTGCTGCTCGTACCAGCCATGAACCTGATCCGCAGTCGGCAGAGCGCCGTGGCTCTTCTCGTAGTGTCGCATCCATTCAACGCGCTGCTCTTCAACGACAGCAAAAGCTACGAGACCCAAAAGCCAACTCTCATTTGATTCTTCGACGAGTTCGCGATAAGTGTCTTGCGCGCCTGCATATTTGGTCATCTTGCATCCACCTCCTGTTTGCGGTGTCGCCGATCTGATCTCGAGTACCTAACGCTTGAGTGAAGCCGCTTCAACGACGAGCCTCAAGATTTGCCCTCAAGGCATCAAGCGCAGCCACCTGGTGGGCTGGCATTGCTGCGCTGTTATACAACAAATTCGTATCTAGGTAACCCACTACATTCTCGACCTGGTCATCCGGAATGCCTGATGAGCAAACTTCCGAGAGGGCTGAATCGATGATCCTTGCATCGTCTGCCGTGATTGAGCCGCCATCTTTTGAGGCGAAGAGAATGCTTAGGCCAGTCATGAATTTATCCTGCGGCATAACGGATTATGGATCGCAAAAAACGCAGATCATATCTGATGCTTGCGATCTAAATCGGCACTTAAAAGAAGCAGCAAGGGGCTTGTAGCCTGGCCTTGTTGCAGGTGTGCTGAATGAAAATACAGTACCAAACGCAGCCATAAAACCCACCGCATCTCCTATGTTACGCACCACGTAGTTGTTGAATAAGATCTGCGAGCGAATTCGTAACAAGCACTATAGCCTACGCACGGAGCAGGTCTATGGTAACAGCGCGGCAATCCCATGTTGACCGTCGCAGGCAACACAGGCATTGATCAGGCGGCGCCCTCAGCCTGCCAGCGATACAGCAGCAATTCTTCGGTCCGGCTGGCACGTGTGTGGGCAGGCGCGTGAGCACGTCCTTCAGGTAGAGGCATAGGGGCCATGCCCGTTCAACCCCGCTCCCGCTCCGCAGAAGAACGCCTTCGTAGCGGCAGAGTCTAGGGGCTGGGTTTGGTGTGCATCGCTCCATCGGCAACCAAGCTCGAGAGCTCGCCGTCCTGATGAAGCTCCCGCAACACAGCAATGAGGTCTTCGGCTTGGCGATGGGGCGCCCCTGTCCCGGTCGCGCCGCCTTTAAGCGGGAGCTCTGCACCAGCTTGATGCTCTTCGGACTTGACCAATGTACTGTATTTATATACAGTTACCTCTATGGAAGCATCACCCATACCAAAACCCTCTCCGGGATCTGTATGCGTGACAGGCCGCCAGCGCGGTCTCAATCAGGCGTTGGAGGTACCCACATGCAAGCATAAGGTGAGAGCTTCTAAAGGCAAGCGCATCTATCGCCTCCCGACTTTGATTCATTGCAGCTTAGCGCCCCTTGCTCTACTGGCGGCTTTCATACGTAACAGCTTTGATACAGTCCTGCCCATCGACTTAAAAAGGTGGAGCGTTGACTGCATGGAAACCCAAAAGCTCACGATCGACTTACTTTCGAAACGCCAAGATGTCCTGCCATATGTTGCTCAGGTGGTTGAGGCCGCTGAAACTGTCCGTGATGCGTTGGGTTGGTTCCCGTTCAAGGTCTACAACGAAGCTGCAACCGGTGAACGGCTTATCGTGGCGGTTGCTCGCCAAGCTAATGAGGCACGTTATGCGGGGCACCTTCTGTTTGCTACGCGGTTTCCGCGGGGCTACGTCATGCAGATCCATGTCGATTCGAGGTGCCGCCGCCACAACGTCGCAAAGACAATGCTCGACTCGCTCAAGGCACATTTGAGCGCGTTGAACTACATCGCCATTGATGCTCGGGTCGCTGAAGACCTTCGCTCCTCCCAGGAGTTTTGGCAAAGCCAGGAGTTCTATGCATATCGCACCACGCCAGGAGGGAAGACAAGGGGCCGGACGCTGGTGGTGCGCAGCCACGAACTACCGACCCAGCAGCTTTTTGCGCCCAGTGGACTGAACCATCGAGATCCTCTGGGCCTTGCTGTCGAGCCCTCTGCAGCCACCAAACTCTATCTGCTGGACCTTAACGTCATGTTCGACCTGGGTCCGCGCAGAGCACGGCATCAGGATGTTGTCGACCTGTTTGCGCTAGAGCGCTTGGGCGTGTGCCGCCTCGCATTGAGCACCGAGTTTGATACAGAGCTCAAGCGGTCGGCAACAAGCGGAAAGACCGACCCCATGCAGGGTCTAGGACAAGTTTTCCCGAAGTTCGCAGTGCCCCCTGGCGATGTCATGACGCAGCTCACCAACGAACTTGCTCCCGTTATTTTTGCGGAGCGTTTCGCAGCAGGTGCCCTGACAGCAAACGACCTCTCTGACCTGCGGCACCTTGGCACAGTGATACATCACAAGTTAGCAGGGTTGGTGACCAGCGATGGTTCCATTCGCGATGCATCGGCCATGCTTCGCCTGCGGTATGGAATCGAAGTGCTCTCCCCATCTGCGTTTCAGATTTTGGGGGAGATTGACCCGGAGCTTGGCGCCATCACAGCCAGCACACGTGACACGCTGGAGCTGAAGGAGCTCACCTGTGGCAACGAGGTTGCGGTCCGCGAACTCCTTGCGCGCCTGGGCGTAGCTCTGGTTGATCAGTCCACTGCCTGGGCTGCAGATGATGGCAACAGCCGGGCCCGCCATCGCTACATCGTTGTGCAAGAGGATCAAACTATTGGGTATCTGATGTGGCCCAGTGGTCTCAGAGGAGGCACTTGCGATGCCTACCTCGCGGTCGATGAACGGGTTACGTGCGCACATGACGCAGCACGCCTGATGCTCGTTCACTTGATGGGAAGGGCTGAAAAAGAGGTTCAACGCATTCGGCTGAACCTCGCTCCCCAGCAGGCGTCTGTCAGGGAGGTTGCACTTGAGATCGGCTTCACCGGCACGAACAAGGCGCAGGAGCTGCACAAGGTATCGCTCTACAGCGTGGTCCTTGCCCAGAACTGGTCTACACACCGCTCGAAACTTCAAAGCGCGAGCGAAATCGGCCTGCCAACGTCGATGCCGATTTTCCGAGATCCAGACCAATACATCGAACTCACTCGGCCCGATGGTCAACGCACCCAGCTGACAGCTTTCGCTTTGGAAACTTTGCTCTCGCCAGCGCTGATTTGCATGCCTGGCCGACCTGGGGTGCTCGTGCCTATCCTGCGAGACTATGCAGAACATTTGCTGGATCACCTAGATCAGATGCAGCTGCTGCCGAGCGCCAAAGCTCTGCTCTACCAGCAACGCCACTATTTGAGTTCGCCGCAGACCCTAAAGGCGTTCCGACGTGGGAGCTTGATGTTCTTCTACGAATCTGGGCGCCACAAAGGACTCAAAGCCGTGGTGGCTGTTGCACGGGTGACAAACGCTTACCTGAGTGCTGAGGGGATGGTCGACAAAGGGGACTTGGACCGATCGGCGCTTGAGGAAGTCGATCTATCAACCATCGGCAAGTCAAAAATCAAGGCCGTCGTGGCCTTCAGCAACCTTAGAAAACTGCCAAACCCTGTGCCGCTGGCGCGCCTTAAGAGGCTCGGTTGTGGCGAGCCTACCCAACTGCTGACAAGTCGATCGCTCACATCCGAGCAGATCGAAAACATTCTCCTCGAAGGATTTCCGCATGAACGCCCCGCATAACTTCCTGATCTCTCTTGAAGAACGGCATGCGAACAGGATTCTGCAGGGCACCAAAACCGTTGAGCTCCGTCGTCGGCCTATGCACGTAGCCCTTGGATCAACGGTCTGGTTCTACGTAAAGATGCCGGTCGGCAGCATCGTCGGCTGCGCCACTGTCACAGGCCTGCACACGCTCGCCCCCAGCACACTGTGGAGGCGATTTGGCACCGTATCGGGCCTCAAGCGCCAAGAATTTTTCGAATACTTTTCAGGTATTTCGAAAGCCTTTGCATTGGGCCTGAGTGAGCCTACTGAGCTCACGTCCCCCATCCCGCTGAGCAAGCTGCGCGACGTGTCGGGAGGCTTTCACCCACCACAGTTCTTCGCCAATGTCGCAAATGATGGACCTTTACTGCACGTGATGAGCCAAGCTCTTCACGGCAGGCCCGCGACGTCGCAAAATCTGCAGACTGAGCTGGAACTGGCCTGAGGCGCCCCATGGAAACAAACGCCTCAAACACCCTCAGGCTCTGCTACGGCCTGAGCGAGCTTGCGTTTGCAGTATGGAACCATCTGCGCGATGAGATCTTTACAAACCTCGAAAGCATTCAACACCTCAGAGGGTGAGGTGCCGGGTGTATAGAACTTCCCGCCTTCCTCGATCAGGCCTAGCTTGGGGCGAGCACCGGCAACTGCGGAAGTCATCTCGCTGATGGGAAATTCTGGCGGTATGCCTGGATAGTTGGCTCGCTCAATGGTCTTGTCCGCTCCTTGCAAGACTCCCCTAGAAACGCATCTGGCACAGAAGTGCAAAAAAACTGATTTCGGGCTGTGGACTTCTGCCCCGATGCGCCCAGCTTACTTGGCTTTGAATCGGACCGTGATGACCTTGCCTTCAGCCGTGGTCACCGTCGCAACGACGCGAGCACCAGACACCAACTTCGTCGTAGCCTCGAGCTTGTTGCCCCCGACCGGTTTGAGTTCGACCTCGCTCTTCTCGGTGCCATTCAGAATGGCCAGCTTGCCACTCATTTTGCTGGCGTCTGCAGGCGCATCGTGGTCCACGATGTACAGCGCAGCCTTATCGCCTTCGTTCGCAAGCTCAAACGACAGGTCGCTAGCGGTCTGAACCACGCCTCCATATTGGGCCTTGCTAGGGCCATGGGCGGAAGCATTGAAGGCCAACGCAGACAAGCCGAGCATGACGGCCAGGGCAGTTTTACGATTCATCATTTCCATCTCCAAGTTTCAAGTTGACCGCAAGTTGAGGCTGCGGTGTCGCCTATCTGAGTGCACGCGTCAGTACGCGTGTTGAACGTCGTGAGATTCTTCCGGTTGGTCGGTGATGAGACGCTCTGTCGCCTTGCGACCGAACCGCAGGTACATCAGCGGTGTCATCAATGTGTCGAGTAGCGTTGAACTCACCAAACCGCCGAAGATGACGACAGCCACTGGGTGCAGAATTTCCTTGCCGGGTGCGTCGGCAGACAGCAGCAAAGGAGTCAGAGCAAACGCGGCAACGAGCGCAGTCATCAGGACTGGAGTCAATCGTTCCAGTGAGCCGCGTACAACCATGGCCTGGTCAAACGTCTCCCCCTCGAACTTGCAGAGGTTGATGTAATGGCTGACCTTGAGGATGCCGTTGCGCGTCGCGATGCCGGCCAGCGTGATGAAGCCCACCATTGAGGCAACAGAGAGGCTGATGTCTCCAATCCACATGGCGACCACACTGCCTATCAAGGCGAGGGGGATGTTCGCCATGATGATGGCCGCCAGCGTGACAGACTTGTACCGGGAGTACAGGACCAGGAACACCAGCAACAGGGACAGCACGGATAGACTGGCAATCAGTTGCGCGGCCTGCTCCTGAGCTTGGAACTGTCCCTCAAGGCTGATGAACGCGCCAGCCGGCAGCGTCACCCCGCCAATCACGCTCCGGATATTGCTCACGATGGAGCTCATATCGTTGCCATCCGTGTTCGCGTAGACAACAATGCGGCGCCTCCCGTTCTCCCTGCCAATCTGGTTTGGGCCGTCGTTCTGCTCGACCGTCGCGATGGAAGACACAGGGATACGTCCCGACGGAGTATCGATGAGGGTACGCTCCAGGTCCTGGGGCGTTCGAGCCCCATCTGGCAAACGCAGCACCAACTCGTACCGCTTTACGCCATCGACAATTTGCGCGCTGTGTGCTCCATCTGTCAGGGCTTGGAGGATACGGACGGCTTCCCCGGGAGAGATGCCTGCCTGCGCTGCCTTGCGCTGGTCGATGCGCACCGTGATTTGGGGAATAAGCACCTGTTTCTCAACAGACAAGTCCACCACGCCAGGAATGGTCGACATCCCCAGGCGTAGTTGCTCCGCCAAACCACGTAGGGTGTCAGTGTCGTCACCGAAAACTTTGACTGCAATCTGCGCGCGAACGCCCGACAAGAGATGGTCCAACCGGTGTGAGATGGGCTGGCCAACGGCAACTTGCGCGGGCAAGACGGAAAGCTTGCCGCGGATGTCAGCCATGATGGCTTCTCGGTCCCGCTGACTACGGCGAAGGTCGACATCGATTTCTGCAGAGTGCACACCCTCCGCATGCTCGTCCAGCTCCGCACGTCCGGTACGACGCCCCACCTGCGTTACCTCTGGAACCTCCTTGATGAGTGTTTCAGCCAGTGAGCCCATCCGGTTAGCCTCTGCCAGTGATGTCCCGGGGTTGAAGACCATTCCGAGAACCAGGGAGCCTTCGTTGAAAGCCGGCAGAAACGCCCTCGGGAAGAATGGCACGCTCGCTGCTGCACCGGCAACGGCCAAAGCTGCCGCGCAAAGCAGTATCTTGGTGCGCGGAAAGGACCAGCTCAGCAGCGCCTCATCCCAGCGCTTCAAATGCGTGACCAATGTGCTGTCACCATGGTCAATACGGCGCATCTTTGGCAGCAGGTAGGAGCTCATCACCGGCGTGACGGTCATGGACACCAGCATCGATGCCAGGATGGAGACGATGTAGGCAATGCCCAGCGGTGTGAAGAGCCGCCCTTCGATGCCGGGAAGAGCGAACAGAGGAACGAACACCAGACACACGATGATGGTGGCGTAAACGATGCCTGAGCGCACTTCGATACTGGCGTGGCGTACCACCTCCATGGTCGACAGTGGCCTGGGCAACTGGCGGTTCTGCTTCAGCCGTCGCAGGATGTTTTCCACGTCCACGACAGCATCGTCGACCAGCTCGCCAATGGCGATGGCCAGGCCTCCCAATGTCATCACATTGATGGACTGTCCGAGCAGCTTGAAGACTACCGCCGTCACCGCCAGCGAGAGCGGGATGGCGACGAGGGAGATAAGTGTGGTCCGCGCTGATAGCAGGAACGCAAAGAGCACGATGGCTACCATGATGGCGCCGTCACGGAGCGCTTCACTGACGTTCCCCACGGACGCCTTGATGAAATCCGCCTGCTTGAACAACACACGCGGCTCTTGCAGGCCAGCTGGGCGGCCTTGCTTGAGCTCTTCCAAAGCCGACTCGATGGCTTGCGTCAGAACGACTGTGTCGCCCGCAGGTTGCTTTTGCACACTGACGACCACAGCAGGCGCGCCGTTGTAGCCGCCATCACCACGTTTCATACCAGCGGCAAAGGAGACCTGTGCAACCTGCTCCAAGAGAATGGAGCGACCGTTTCTCCATGCAACAGCAATGCCCTGCAAGTCTTCAACACGGTTCGTTCGTCCTACATGCCGAATGAGGAACTCACGACTGTTCAGGTCGATAAAGCCGCCCCCCGCATTGGACGAGAACCCGCGCAAGGCGTCCTCGACCTCCGTGAGCGACACTCCAAACTGCGCCATCCTTGCGGTGTCGGGCTCGACCCGGAGCTGACGTACATCGCCCCCGATGGGGATCACCTGTGAGATGCCAGGAATCGACAACAGCCGTGGTCGCAGCACAAAGTCGGCGTACTCCCGTGCCTCCATCGGCGTGGCCGTTCCTCCCTCAGTGCCCTGCAGCGGAAGCGCGAGCAGCATGATTTCGCCCATGATGGATGAGACTGGCCCCATCATCGGATTGACGTCGGCAGGGAGTCGCTCGCGAGCGAGTGAAAGTCTCTCCGATACCAACTGTCGGTTGCGGTATACGTCGGTGCCCCAGTCGAACTCTGCGTAGACGATGGACAGACCCACTCCGGACATGGAGCGAACCCGTGTCACGCCGGGCATCCCGTTGAGCGCCGTCTCCAACGGAAAGGTGACGAGTTGCTCCACTTCTTCAGGGGCCATGCCGCCGGCCTCGGTGAGGACGGTGACAAGCGGCTTATTGAGGTCCGGGAACACATCCACCGGCGTGCGCCAAGCGGTAATGGCTCCATAGACCAGCAAAATGGCCGCAAAGACCAGTACGAACAGCCGGTTGTGGAGGCTATTTCTAACGACCCAGTTGAACATGAGTGTGTCTCCTGGGCTCAGCGGATTTGTGCAATCAGCGGTGCACCCTGGACCACGACCCGGTTGTCGCTGCCCAGACCTTGCGTGACCACCACGCGCTGGGCATCCAAGGGGCGAAACTGCACTGGCTGCGGTATGTACCGCTCGGCTCCGGACTTAATCCAAACGACGGGCTCATTCGCAGCGTTCCGGGTAACAGCTTGCGCCGGCAGGACATAGCCCTTGGTCGTGTCTTTGCGGGTGGCCAGCACTGTGACCGGCTGACCCACAGCCACGGCAAGCGCCTGCTTGGAGCTCAATCGGAACGTGAGTGGCAACACGCCATCGCGCAAGGCGCGCGCGGCTCCAATGAGTTGGAGTTCGGCATCTGGAATGCCTGACAAGGAGGCGGAGGACAGCTTGCCCGCCAGCGCTGCATCGGCTGTCGATGCCTCCACCAGTACACGGCCCGGGTCAACAATCTCATACACCACATCGCGTGGCTCAATGAACTGTCCTGCCACGGCATCCGCGCGGGAGATCACTCCGGTTATCGGAGCCACCAACCTCTCCCGTGTGCTCAGGCTGGCCCCCACTGCGGATGACCGAGCTTCCAGACCTGAGCGTTCCGCTCGAGCTGCGTCAATGTCTTTGCGAGGTACAGACCCTTCGAGGCCTTCAAGCCGTTTGACTCGTTGGCGAGCCAATTCCAGGCCGCTGCGGAGCTCTGCCAAGGCTGCATGCTGGTTCGCCAGTGCGATGGGGTCTGGCTGGTGCGCGACAACGGCGAGGACATCTCCTTTGCGTACCGCTTGCCCCGCGACAGGCAACCCTCTGGGACCTGCCTCAATGCGGCCGCCCAGCGCCGTCTGCACTCGACCACCTGCATTGGGGTCCATGACAATGCGAGCAGGCAGTTGCACCGTCACGCCGGCATCCTGCTCGGTGATGAACGTGGTCCGAATCGCCAATCGTCGTTGGGCGAGCATCGGTACGTTGACGCTACCGTCAGGCAATCGGCTCAGGCTATTGGACGTTGTGGGGACGGAGGGGCCGTCAAGATGCTCGCCATTGGGGCCATGCGCACCAGGAGCGGCGTGAACGGAGGCGCACAGTGCGACCATGAGAGCTGAAAGGAAGTACTTCATTGGGAAACTCCAGCCTTCTTGGCGGTAGCTTTCCGACGCATGACTGCCCAGCCAATCAAGAACAAAAGTGCCAGGCCTGCAACGATGGCAGCCTTGATGGCGTTTGACATGTGGTGACCGTGGCCGTGTTCGGCACTTTCTGACAGAACAACCAGCGTTCCGTCGAGCAGGTCTGCCTCATTGCCTGCCGTGACCATGATGACCATCGCGTGCTCACCAGGGGCGGCAAGCGCTTTGAGGAAGGCCTCGTCAGCGACTGCATAGTCCCCTTGGTCTGCATGGAATGGCGCGGTGGCCTTGAGGTTGCCCAGCTCCAGTTCCACCTGCGCATTCAGCACGGGCTCGTTGGTCTCATACCGATTGATGAACATAGAGAATTCGCTAACGCTGAGACGCCCAACCATTTCGAACGACTCGGAGCGTGTCTCCAGGCGCGGAGCGCTGCTGCCCTGGACCTGAGTAGCGGGCCCGTCAAGATGCTCGCCATTGGGACCATGGGCACCAGGGGCCGCGAGACTGACATCGGCGAATGCAAACAGGGCTGCAGCAACGTACCCCATGCAGTGTTTTTTGAAATTCATGGGGTAACTCCTAGCGCTTGCAATACCTTGGCACGGGCAAGACCAACCGCCGCCTCCTGGCGCTTGGCTGCTGCGGCAGCGTCCTGCGCTGCGGACAGGGCCCTCAGCGTCTCAGGCAGCGCGCCTTCACCAGCCGCGAATGCCCGCTCCATCAGTTGGGCCCGCTCAGACAACAGGGCCGCCCGCTTGCGGTCGTCTTTCAGTTGTCGTTGTGCGTTGGCCTCGGTCAACCTTGCCGTTGTCAGTGCCGCCTGTTGCCGGTCCTTGAACTGGCGCTCGGCCGCCTCAGCGACATTGAGCGCTGTCATTGCCGCTTCGACCAATGGCGCGTTGCGTTTGGATGCTCCGAGGGGAATGCGCACGGCCAGTCCAAACGAATGGCTGCTGGCCTCGGCTCGGCCGGAGGTGTCTTGACGGACTCGGGCAATGAGCTCCGGTGATGCCGTCGACGACGCAGACACTGCCTTCAGGCGGCGTTGCGCCGCTTCGACATGCAACCGGGCGAAGCGCAAGGCTGGATGCTCTTCCGGACCGATGACATCAGGCTCAAGCGTCGGTTCCGGTATTGCGGTCAAGCCTGTTAGCACTGACCACTCCTGGGTTGCAGCCTGGAGTTGCTGCTCTGCGGCCAGAACAGCAGCTTGCGCTCCTAGCATCTCTGCTCGCGCCGCCAAGCCATCGGCCCGAGCCAACTCTCCTGCGTCGACTCTTCTCCCAACGTCCGCACTGAGGGACCGCAAGGCTGACTGCCGTGCCTTGGATACCTCTAGCTCGGCTCGCTGGATTGCGATGTTCCATGCTGCCTCGCGTACGGCGCCTGCCGTACGCAATCGGCCCGCTGCTATGGATGCTTCTGCGGCATCTCGGTCTGCCTGCGCTGCGTCCAGGCGGGCGCCGCGCTGTCCAGGCCTCCACAACGGAAGCGCTATGCCGAGTTCGGTCTCCTTCGCTCCGCGGTTCGATTGCAGCCGGTCGTCTCGGTGGCCAATCTCAAGTGTGGGAGCGGCTGACCAGAAGGACCTGGCGACCTCCAGCTCAGCACCTGCACGACGGACCTGGCCAGATGACTCCTGTGAGTCGGTGGTGCGCTGCCAAGCCGCATCAACAGCTTGCGACAACGTCACATATTGGGCGTTGGCAAAGGGCATGCCAGCGCCCAGGCCGATGGCGATGCCAAAGGCCAATAAAACGGATTTCAAGGTACACCTCGTGACTTAAAGCAGTGACGAGCACGCGTTCAAACGCGCACGCCACGGGCTCGGCAAGCCATCAGGCATGCCGACCAATAAGTTCAGAGGAGGAGACGGGGAGGTCTTCGCAATCGGTGCGGAGACGGGCTGGGGAACGCAGCGTCGTGCAGCGTCAGCACCTGCCCAGCATCTGCAGGAGGAAGACTGAGAGACATGGAGGGCAGCAGGGCCGAGAGGCTCAACACTGCGTCCAGAGCGACGTGCTGGCTGGCGTCGTCCGAATCAGCTTCGTGGAAGGACCCATCATCGTGATGATGGTGTCCTGCCTCAGACCAGTGCATGAGCGTGTGCTCGAAATCCTCTCCATAGACAGCCGAGCCTGCTATGGCAAGACTTTGCCAGAGCATCCCGAAGAGCACTGCTACGAGGATGAGTGATTTACGCACGGGGAGGGAGTCTACCTGTTCGTGTGCAAAAAGCTGTATGCCAATGACTCGCTAGGGCCATTTTGGCAAACGGGGTATGCCGAACATCGGGCAGGCCCTTCGGTGGGGGACCCTTAGGATTGAGAGCAATCAGCTCCAAAGTTCATCCCATGTCCGTCCGCTCAGCATCTCCTGCCCTGGCTGCGGCCCTCCTTTTCGGTGCCAGCACACCTTTCGCTAAGCTCCTCGTTGGAGATGTGCCGCCATTGTTGTTGGCGGGACTGCTGTACCTCGGAAGCGGCATCGGTCTTGGTGCATTGCTCGCCATCCGGCAACTTTGGGACAGGCCCGACCAAGCGCCGGCGGTTGGTATCTCGAAGAAGGACATCCCATGGCTCCTTGGCGCAGTACTGTTCGGCGGGATGCTGGGCCCGGCGCTTCTGATGTGGGGCCTTACCGAGACATCGGGTGCGACAGCATCTTTGCTTCTTAATGTCGAAGGGGTGCTTACCGCCGTGATTGCATGGGTCGTTTTCAAGGAAAACGCTGACCGGCACATCGTGCTCGGCATGGTCGCCATCGTCGTGGGTGGTGTGCTCCTTTCCTGGCAACCCGGTGGCGCTTCACTTTCGCCCCATGCATTGCTCGTCGTGGCTGCTTGCCTTTGCTGGGGCATCGACAACAACCTCACGCGCCAAGTGTCTTCGAATGATGCAATGGTCATTGCGTGCTGCAAAGGTCTGTTGGCCGGAGTCTGCAACACTGCGTTGGCTGTCTACATGGGAGCTCAGCAACCCGAGCCCGCAGCTGTCATATCAAGCATGGCTGTGGGGTTCCTGGGCTATGGACTCAGCTTGACTCTCTTCGTTGTCGGACTCCGAACCCTTGGCACCGCTCGTACCGGCGCGTACTTCTCCGTCGCACCGCTGTTCGGTGTGGCACTGTCGTTCGCCATTTTGCAAGAAGCGCCCTCCACGCTGTTCTGGGCGGCGGCAGTGTTCATGGGCATCGGCGTTTGGCTTCACCTGCGAGAGCGTCATGAGCATGAGCACTCGCATGAGCCGATCGTGCATACGCACAGCCACCGACATGATGAGCACCATCAACATGGCCATGGCGCTGAATGGGGCGGCAAAGAACCTCATGTCCATGCCCATACGCACGAGGTGCTGACTCACAGGCATCCGCACTACCCGGACATTCATCATCGGCATGTGCATTGAGCAATGCCTGCTCGACGTTGCGCAAGATTCTCGCATCGTGATTGCAGCCTCCTGTCCCGCAGGGGTAGAGGGTGTCACGCTCCAGCGCTGGAGATGCTCAATGGAGTTTCCAGCGCGCTCAAACGGTTGCTTTAGCCGCAAGCCGACGCTATGCCCGCGCCGGCTGTTCTTGGGTTAATTGGAAACTGGGATCCAGCATTCATGCGGCCTTCGTACGTCCGCGACGATCGATGGGCCTAGCTAATGTCGGAAACACAGGCAGACATCCGCCGCACGCAGCATCACCTGCTGTGCCGAGAGCAAATCGCACAGAGGATGGATGATTTAAAAAACGCAACCATCGGCGAAGCTCCCCGCCACTGCTACCTCTGACCGGCGCTAGATCTGAGACGCTTGAACGCGCCTCGGCTTGAGGCTGGGGTTTGTCTACTAGACCGGGACCACTCCATATGGCAGCGCTGCAGCTGTTCTTTGAGCTCCCGCTGAACGTCGGTATCGGACAGACCCGCCGTTCCGTCGCAGGCGATCGGGTGGTGCCGATACACCGCAGGCCAGTCTCCCCTATCAGGGACAGTCCAAACTGTTAGCCTATGGCTTGAGGCAAGTCTGCAGGAAGTCTGTGTGTGCAATCAGCGCTCGGTAGAGCGAGATGCGCCAGTTCAACGGTCCCAAAGTCTGCTCCCAATTCTTGACAAATTCTCCCAAAAACCGACGCAGCACCACTACAGTCTTCGCCTCTCTGGAAAGCGCAGCATTTCGAATGGCAAGGAACTCAGTGTGCGCCTGGTCCTTGTACCTTGCGAGCAAACCCAGCTTCTGGAAGTGATTCGAGACGAGCTGGAACTCAGCTGCTCCAAACCCAGCTGGACAGACTAACTGAAATATCGACACCGGGACGAGCTTGCCGTTCTTCACTGACCATTGAACCGTGACGTCGAGCATCGGCACTGCAGGCAAAGAGTCGAGATAAAAATTGATGAATGTCCGGGTGTTGTTGGGCTGCAGCCAGATATCGGCCTTCTTGCCATTGCAGACGCCACAGCACGGCACCAAGTTGTACGAGTGGACGCTGTACTCGGGGAACTTCTCTTTTGGCAAATAGTGGTCAAACTGCCTGGGGCCACCGATGCCGCAGTAAGGGCAAACCTCTCGAATGCCTTCCGGCTGGCTGTCTAAAATCAGCGTCTTCAGTTGCTGCAGAGCCTTGGCCGTGGTCTCATAGCAGTGCAGCAGGTCTTCACGTTCAGTCTTCGTCCAAGTGCCCTGAGCCACACCACTGATGTCCGCCACTGTATAGGCAGCCTCAAAGACTCCATAGTGAGCTTGGACTACCGGTAGCATGTCCGTCAATCGGGCGCCTCGGTCACCGCTTTTCCCATCGACGATACCGGAAAAATGCTCTCTCGGGAGACCGGCTGCAAGGGTAAGCTTATGCATCCCCGTCCTCGTACAGCGAGGCAAGGTACGCCGTTGCGTGCAGGCTTAGCTGTTCGTCGAACATCTTGGCGACCGTGTCGAAATCGTGTTTCTTGGCCAGCGCCTGTAATGTCTTCTTATAGAAATTTGGAATCTCGACAGTCTCAAACACCAGGCGGGTCAGCTCGGCGATATTCTCCCCAAATGACTCATGGCCGAGGGGACTGCCAGTGGTGATGTTGCCTTCACGCTCAAACCGAATGACCCGCTTGCGGGGAACCTCCTGGATCACCACCGGTGAATGGGTCGCGATGATTGCGTACGAGTCGAACTCCTTCAGCAGTGCCTGCAAGGTCTGCATCAGCAGCGCAACTGCATTGGGATGCAGGTGAATTTCGGGCTCGTCGAAGATGACCAGCGACCCTTCCTTGAGGTAAGCCAGTGCAGCCGAAATGAAGTAGGCCAGGATGGACTGCCCGGAGCTCATGGTGGGCGGCAGGCTCTTCTCAAGCTCCTCGATGTGCTCCGTAATGGAGATAATTTTCTTCGGAACGCCCATTACGTTCGCAACGTGCTGCTCCCAATGGTCCTCACGGTCTTGTTCAACGATGCGCTTTAGGTACTCAAGGTGCTTCGCTTCAAGTGCTCGCCTAGAAATTCCGCCGCTGTCATCACGCACCCCGCAGTAGATATAGCTGAAGTACTTCTCCGGCTCGGGGCGCTGGAACTTGTCGAATGCGCTGAAGGACAACGCGATGACTCGTGAGAAAAGAGGTCTGGCAGGCTCAAAAGCAGACTCTACTTGGCTGGCTGTCTCTATCGACACCCGCTTTGTCGTCGCAAGGTCTCGTGCAAGCTGGGCTAAAAATTGAGTCTTCCCCACTCCGTTGCGACCAATGATCGCGAGGATTCGGCCTGGCACAGGGTCATCTGGCTGAAGGTCCACGTCTATGGACACTCCCTCTTCAGCGCCTGGAATCTTGCCCGAGTACATGAACCTATAGCCCTTCTCCAAGGGCCGCTCCTCAAGCGTTGCCAGTCCGTCGCGCAAAGCTAGCTTAGCATCATTGAATCGAATCAGCGAATTGCGGAAGCCACTCGACGTTTCGATTTCATCGAGCAACTGCGGCTTCACGACGACGTCGTTCAAAGCATCCAATACCTTGCGATGGGTTTTCGGGAGATGCTTGCGCATGTTCTCGTAGTACTCCAAGTCCTGACCAAGGCTAAAGAACTCAGGACCAAGAGAAGGGAACGAATCGGGGATCTTGGTGTTCCGACTGTTGGTCTGGAGAATCTTCACATCCCCAAGAACTTCTTTGCCCCCGCTCTTTTTGAACAGACAGAGGTGGTACAACGTCTCGAAGTTGTAGTCGTCCCAGTTGTCTACGATGTAAACGACACACGGGAGTTCTGCTCCCTGCGGCAGGACGTAGTCGCGGTTTTTAGTACTCTTGTAGAAATTCATCTCTCCTCCCTAAATTTTATTATATCTGGGCTTAAGACTGGCGAACACCACCGATCCACGAAGCGCGCGCAGATGACCGCTGCCGCCAATTTCAGCAGCGCTTCGTGGATATCCAGCCGTCGTTCAAAGCGGATTCGCAGCTTGCCAAAGCCTGCAAACCAGCTGTGCATCCACTCCACCACCCACTGGTGTTTGCCCAGGCGCTCGCTGCTCTCAATGCCTCGTCTGGCAATGCGGCCAATGATGCCCCGCTGCCTCAGGTGGGCTCGGCATCGCTTGAAGTCGTAGCCTTTGTCGGCGTGCAGCTTTGCCGGTCTTCTACGGGGACGTCCTGGCAGGCCAGCAATCGCAGGAGTCGCGTCCACGCAC
>Ga0067045_1028940_pt1 | contig 25684 bp, 20 predicted proteins | sample TerdegcTABiofilm_FD_59184 | JGI IMG/M metagenome (GOLD analysis project Ga0067045, IMG submission 59184) | Combined Assembly of (Gp0054472, Gp0054536) Wastewater bioreactor microbial communities from Singapore -Terephthalate degrading... | reverse complement strand
CGACGTACTTGAACCCTGTGCCAAGCCCCAGCCCTCTTAGCCCGCCATTCTGGAACTCGTAGACGTTGAGCAGGCTGAAGCTGTTCTTCGGAATGTTCATCAGGCGGGTGCCCGACGGGATCACATTGTCCTTGGTGACCTCGGCATCGACATAGGCATAACCGCCAATCACCCGCCACTCAGGGGTGACATTGCCAGCCACGTTCAAATCAAAGCCACGACTGCGCACTTCGCCAGCCGCCACGCTGAAGGTCGAGTCCACGGGGTCGGTGGTCAGGACATTGCGTTTTTCAATCTGATAGATTGCCCCATCAACACTCAGCTGACGATCCAGCGCTTCCCATTTGATTCCCATCTCATAGGACTTGCCCTTTTCCGGCTCAAATCCACCACCCTCTCGGCTGGCTCCGCTATTGGGTTTGAAAGAGCGCGCGGTATTGGCATACACCGCCACGGTATCGGTCAGGTCATAGAGCACGCCGAGACGTGGCGTCACCGCATTGTCGCTCGCTTCCCAGCTCCTGCCACCCGGCACGAAGGTTTCGTAGTCATGCTCGAAGCGCTCGAAACGGGCGCCGGCCAAGACTTTGAGGCGCTCAGTCAATGCCACCTGATCCTGGATAAAGGCCGCGTAGGTCTTGAGGTTTTCCTTATCATTGGTCGGCGTGCGGGTCAGGGCCGGACGAGGCTGGCCATATACCGGGTTGAAGATATCAATCGGGTAGGCACTCACCGCACCGCTGGAGCGCTGGATAATGGACTTATAGTCGTAATCCTCGTACTCGACTCCGGTCAGCAGGGTGTGATCGAAGCCGCCGGCGGAGAAATGTCCGGTGAGGTTCAGTTGGGTGTCCTTGTCCGTCCACTCCAGCTTGCGATAGTTCCAGTTGCGACCCAGCGTGCGTCCGTCGTCAGCTACGCCATTGGCTTCAACGGCATTGCCCTGCAAGGTGCCATCGAGCCATTGAAAACCACCACCCAATGTCCAGTTGTCGCTGAGGAAGTGCTCGAAACGCAACTGCGCCATGTTGTTGTCGTTGTGCAATTTGCCGACGTCTTTTTCACCAAAGAACGTGTCACGCGACGCGGTGCCGATCTGATTCGGATAGCGCGTCACACCGCGATCCAGTGGATGGTTGTTGCGCATGAAATCGCCTTCGAAGATCACCTTGGTGTCGTCGTTGGCCTGCCACGATAAAACGGGCGTCACACCGTAACGTTCGGTCTCGACGTGATCGCGGAAGGTGTCACCCCCCTCTCCCACCACGTTCAAGCGATAAGCCAGGCGGCCTTCCTCGTCGAGCGGGCCAGAGGCATCCAGAGTGCCACGCTGCATTCCCTGATCGTCGAGTTGGCTGCCCAGCGTCACGCTGCGTTCAGCCAGCGGCTGCTTGGACACCACGTTGAACGTGCCACCAGGATCGCCCCGGCCATAGAGGGTGGTCGCCGGGCCGCGCAGCACTTCCAGCCGCTCAATGGAGTTCGCGTCCGGCATGTTTGGATAACCACGATTGATCGGAAAACCATTGCGATAGAACTCGCCAGTCGTAAATCCACGCACCGTGAATGTGGTCAGCCCCTGGCCACCGAAGTTGTTAGCCCGCCCTACTCCGCCGGCATAGTCCAGCGCGTCCTGGAGGCGAGTGGCCTCAATGTCCGTTACAACATCCTTGGTCACCACACTGATGGACTGCGGCGTTTCATGAATCGCCGTGTCGGTTCGTGTCGCGCTGGCGGAACGGGTTGCTCGATAGCCCTCCACCGGGCCTTGGGCTGTTTCGTAATCCGAGGTACCGACGATGTCAGTCGCCTGCAACTCCAGAGTGGTTTTATCAGTTGAAGCTTGCTCCGCCCAAGAGGGAACGGAAAACGCCTGGAGCACACAGATAGAAACCAGAGTACGACGCATCGAGGAAACCTTGAGTGAATAGCCAAATGGGGCGGCATACGCGCCAATAATTCGCGGCGCATGGTATACCACCTCATTAGCGTACGATACGCATTCGTATTTATATTTTGCTGATTCCACCTGAGCTTTAGATCAAGCTCACGGGTTGGAGCAATGAACAATCTGTCAGCGTCTCGTAATCACTGAGTGCTGCCTATCTCAACCGGATCAAGGCCGATGCAACGAAGAACGCGATAAATCTGCGAAACCACCTGCATCGTCGCTTCTTCGAGGGTGCCTTCATTGCGGCATAGAACCCAGCCGTGATCGGCAATCGCTCGCTCGAATGCCTGGGTACAAGCGACATGCTCTTGCAGCCTATGGATCACCGTACTGTTCAGCCCACGCTGGCGTGCCGCTGCCCTCGCCCATGAAATCTCGGGGGCGGTGACAACCCCGACATGCAGGTCTGGCACTCGCACGTTTCGATCGATGTTCAGCTGCAGGATCTCTGCAAACGGGACCTGCCGGCGAAACGCGGCATCAGAGGGGTACCAGCGATCGATCAGGATGATGCTGTCCGGTGGCTGTTTCGTCAGCACGTGCCGGGAAATCCAGCCACGGCTATCAGCAAAGCGCTCACACACCTGCAGCTCCAGGTCTCGGGAGGGATTTCTGACGAACTGGTTGACGAGGGCCATGGTTTCACCCCGATAGGGGTCGCTTTTTTTCTCGCACAGTCGGATCACCTTGTTGTGGTCTGCCCTCAGTACTTTCGTCACGGCCTCCAACAGTGTGGTTTTACCGGTTCCCTTGGGCCCATCCAGTGACACAAACAGCGAACGATTCATTCTTCACATAACGATTGATATACGGTTTGTTTACCCGGTTCGTCCGCTGCAAGCGCTGGGGGCGGCTACGGGAATCGAATGGAGGGGGGCTCATGAGCAGGTAGTGCTCAACACTCTAACCGGGTTTGTGGCTGACAGGTCTCACAATCCAGGATTGCGGCCGTTTATGAACAAGGGCCATGCTCAATAGCGTGACCCGTTCATCGACCGCCTCTGGCCGGATATCAAGCCAACTGATGGCGAAAGGGTAAGTCCGGCCCGGTTTTGCCGCAGGTCAGCGCAGCGGCGCCGATGGCAAAGCTGAGCATTGCCTCGATCTGTTCACGGCTCAAGCGCTGCAAACCCTCCACCGAATCCAACTGCTGCTCCGTCAGCCAGGCGATCAATGCCGCCTGGAAGGTGTCGCCGGCGCCCACAGTGTCGACCATCACCACGGCACGGGCCGGCACCGACCAAGTGCCGTGGTGACGGCTGAAAACGGTCGCGCCCTGGCTGCCCCGGGTGAGGAATACCAGTTGGCAGCGGTGCTCCAGCCAGCCCTCGATCACGCTCTGCGGATCACGCTCAGGGTGGAGCAGGCTCAGGTCTTCGTCACTGACCTTGATCAGATCGGCATGTTCGACCAGAGCGCCGATGCGTTCACGCCACAATTGGATATTGGGCTCCGGGTTGAGCCGCACGTTGGGGTCGAGGCTGATCAGGCGTTTGCCGCTTTCCCGGCGGACCAGCGCCAGCAGGGTGTCGGCAATCGGCTGCACCACCAACGAGAACGAGCCGATATGCAGCCCTCGTACCTCATCGCCCAGCACAGGCAAATGCCCGAGCAACAGCAGACGATCAGCGCAGCCTTCGCCGCGAAAGCTGTAATGCGGCGAGCCATCGGCACCCACGGCGACCATGGCCAGGGTGGTCGGTGCGTCGAAGTCCTGAAGGTAGTCCAGGCGCACGCCCTCCTCCTGCAGGACTTGCTGTAAACGCCGGCCCAGGTAGTCGGTGGACAACCCGGCCAACAGCGCCACGTCGATACCCAGGCGCCGCAGCCCGACGGCAACGTTGAACGGTGAGCCGCCGGCAATGGCTTTGTAGTTTATTTTTGAACGTTGATTCCCTGGAGCGTTTTCACTAAAGAAATCGAACAGCGCTTCGCCACATACCAAATACATAGTCGTTTGCTCTTTTAAAGGCTCGCTACAGAGGGTTGATCGCGTTAATAGGCCTGTTGATCGGTGCTGGCCTGGCCAATGCGTTCAAATGCTAAAACCAGGTTTCCATTTGTATACCGTATTGCCAGACCCCTCCGGCGTTGAAGTCCGTCTTGCCGAAGGCGTCTTGGGTACTGTATCCGTCCAGCTCCGAAGACCAATCCATGAAGCTCGCGAACACACGCAGTTCAGGACGCGTGAGCAGCTCTCCAACGTCTGGTTTGAACGTCGGGGCAATTGTGAACTTCCAGAAGTTACCATCGACGGCATTCCGTTGTAGATACCCCTTCGGGTCGAGGTCCATGGTTTGCCAACTCACTTCGTAGGCCATCTCGAAATTGCTGTTGATTGCATTGGCCAAACGCATGTTCAGGGTCATCCAGGCGTAGTTGTCACCCTTGACGTATCGATCCTTGCTTTGTTCGGCCAGCAAGCTAGGACCGATGCGCCAACCCGCTGCAATGGGGGTCTCGCCGTACAGTGCCAGGCGCACTGCGCGGGCCTCGTCAATCAGTTCACCGTCCGAGCCGACGTTCTTGACCTCGGCCCCCAGACCTTGCCCATACAGCAGCGCCGTTTTGAAGAAGCCTTCTGCGCCGAAAAAGGTTTTCTGGTGATTGGCCAGCATGCTGTGCAGACCGGAGTCCGCAGGTGTCAGGCCGGCGTCATTACTGCGGGTGCCAATGTCGTTTTTCTTTGAGCCAATGGCGTTGAACATCCACTGCCACTGACCCTCATCGAAGAACTGGTTAGAGGTCAGAATGTAGCTTTCCACATCGGCGTCAACGCCGCCTTCACTGAAGTCCCCGTAGTTACGCCCGATCAAGGAGTAATTGGAGCGCCAGTTCTTGTTCATCTGCACGTCGTAGATTCCACCCCCGGTACCGGCCAGGAAGATGACGTCCGAGTCCAGCCAGTGGATATCGAAGTTATCTCGATCAAAACGCTTGCCCGCCCACAAGGTGGCGTTCTGCACCATTGAATTGCCCTTGAATGCAGCGAGATGGTCGAGCTCTGTAAACACCTGGCGCACGTTCAGGTTACTTTCATCCGCGGTCCAGTCATTGGAGCTTTCCACGCCATCGGCGATGGACACCGTGAATTTGGAACGGGTGCCGTTCTGCGCATAGAGTTCTTTCGACAGGTCTATGCGCATGTAGGTGTCATCTTCGTTACCGAGTCGCCCGACAGCCCCCCCGACTGAACCTGCGGGGCTTGCATACGGGCCGCCACGGCCGCCCCCCAGGCCATCGTTCACCAGTAACCCGGAGCGGGCGTAGCCCTTGAAGCTGAAGCCATCCGTGAGGTGTTCGGTACTGCCCTGCTTTTCCATGCTTTGTTGCCGGGCTTCAAGTGTTGCCAGGCGGGAGTCAAGCGTGGGTACTGCCGTGGCTGTCGCAGTGGACGCAACAGGCTGCGCGGCGGAGGTGGCGAGTTTGATCTGCTGCAGTTCCCTGGCGAGTGCCTGGGTTTGCTGTTCGGCGGCCGCTGCGCGCTTTTCCGCTGCGCTGGCACGTGCCTCAAAGGCAGCCATACGTTGTTCCAGCGTCGCGGCCTGAGAGGTCGCCGCCGATGTGCCGAGCACGCCTGCGATTAGCCAGCTTGATGCTTTGTGCATGTGAATTCCCTGTTTTGTTTTTATTGTTCAATTTCCGCTACCGGCCTTTTTTTCGTGAGTTGAAAACTGTGGCAATCGACGAAAAAAAGGATGCCTCATCGCAAATACGCTGATACATTTGGCGATGTTAACGTTAACTTTTCTAAAAACAAAAATAAAGGGTGCTCCATGAAACATCTGAAATCTCTCCTGCCCGCAGCACTAATCACCCTCTGTGCCGGACTGCCATCCGTCTCGAACGCTGCTGATCTGACGATCTCCTGCGGTGCGGTGGGTGCGGAGTTGCAACTGTGCAAAGAGGCCGTCGAGGCGTGGTCGAAACAGACCGGCAACAACGTCGAAGTGGTCTCTACGCCTAACTCGGCGACCGAAAGGTTGTCGTTCTACCAACAGATTCTCAGTGCCCAGTCCACTGACATCGACATCATTCAGATCGATATGGTGTGGCCGGGGATGTTGGCCAAGCACCTGATGGATCTGCGCGAGGTGCTGCCCGCCAACGCGACCCAAGGCTACTTCCAGGCACAGGTGGATAACGCCACGGTGAATGGACGGCTGGTGACGATGCCGTGGTTCACTGACTCGGGCCTGTTGTATTACCGCAAGGACTTGCTCGAGAAGTACAACAAGCAGGTTCCCCAGACCTGGGAGGAAATGACGACTACCGCCAGGGAGGTGCAACAGGCAGAGCGCACTGCGGGGAACCCCAATGCCTGGGGTTACGTCTTTCAGGGACGCGCATACGAGGGGCTGACGTGTAATGCGCTGGAGTGGATCAGCAGCCAACCGGAAGGCGGGCTGGTCAATCCACAAGGCGACATCGTGGTCAACAGCCCGGCCTCGAGAGCGGCGTTGACCCTGGCCAAAAGCTGGGTAGGTGACATCTCCCCGCGTGGCGTACTCAACTACACCGAGGAAGAAGGACGTGGCGTGTTCCAGTCGGGAAATGCCTTGTTCATGCGTAACTGGCCGTATGTCTGGGCGTTGGTACAAAGCCAGGGCAGTGTCGTAAAAGACAAGGTCGGCGTCGCTCCCCTGCCCCGCGGCGGCACAACCGGCACCCATGCCTCCACCCTCGGTGGCTGGGGCCTGGCGGTGTCGCGTTACAGCGCCCATCCAGAACTTGCCGCACAGCTGGTGAGCTACCTGAGCAGTGCCCAACAGCAAAAACATCGTGCGCTGAGTGCCGCCTATAACCCGGTGATCGAGTCGCTGTATCAAGATCCCGAACTGCTCGCGGCAATGCCTTATTACAGTCAGCTGCACAGCATCCTCAACGACGGGGTCATGCGTCCCGCCTCGATCACCGCCGATCGCTATCCAAGGGTCTCCAATGCGTTCTTCGATCGAGTGCATGGCGTGCTGGCGGGCGAGCTGCCTGTCGATCAGGCGCTGGCCGAGCTGGAAAGCGAACTCACGCGCATCAAACGCCGGAACTGGTAAGCCACAAGGAAGGAAATCACCATGTCTGCCTTAACTACCCATGCCCCCTGTGATGAGCTTCTGCTCACCAGGGAAACGCCAGTCCAGCGTCGCCGAGTACGCGCCGCCTGGCTGTTTCTGACACCGATGTTGCTATGCCTGGCCCTGGTGGCCGCCTGGCCGCTGCTGCGTACCTTCTGGTTCAGCCTGACTGACGCCACCCTGGGGCAAACCCGTGAGGGATCCTTTGTCGGTTTGAGCAATTATCTGTTCCACGACGGTTCTAACTGGTCGGGCATCCTGGTCGACCCCCAATGGTGGAACGCGGTGCGCAACACCTTGCATTTCACCGTGGTGTCGGTGGGACTGGAAGTCGTCCTGGGGCTACTGGTGGCCTTGCTGTTGAACATCAAATTTACCGGCCGTCCCCTGGTACGTGCGCTGATTCTGATTCCTTGGGCGATTCCTACCATCGTCTCGGCGAAGATCTGGTCGTGGATGCTCAACGACCAGTTCGGCATCATCAATCACATGATGCTGAGCGTCGGCCTGATTGATGCCCCCCTGGCCTGGACGGCAGATGCGGATCTGTCGATGTGGGCGGTGATCATCGTCGACGTCTGGAAGACCGTGCCCTTTGTCACGCTATTGATGCTGGCGGCCTTGCAGATGTTGCCGAGTGATTGCTACGAAGCCGCAAGGGTCGATGGCATTCATCCGCTGAAAGTGTTCTGGCACGTCACGCTTCCACTGCTGATGCCCGCATTGTTGGTGGCGGCGATCTTCCGCATCCTCGATTCCCTGCGGGTATTCGACGTCATTTATGTGCTGACCTCCAACTCGTCGAGCACCATGAGCATGTCGGTCTATGCCCGCCAACACCTGGTGGAGTTCCAGGATGTGGGCTATGGCAGCGCGGCCTCGACTCTGCTGTTTCTGGTCGTTGCGGTAATCGCCATGCTTTATCTCTACCTCGGACGCCGCCAGATGGAGGTGCGCTCATGAGCCTGCGTCTACTGAAAAAGGCGCTGTTGCGCCTGGGCCTCTGGAGTCTGATCGGGGTGTTGCTGCTGTACGCCGTCTTCCCTTTCTACTACGCCATCGTGACGTCGTTAAAACCCTCCAGTGCCTTGTTCGAGGTGAGCTACTGGATCGACAACCCCGACTTCTCCAATTACGCAGCGGTACTGAACCAAGCCTCATTCCTGCGGGCTATCGGTAATTCGCTGGTGGTTGCGCTTTGCGTCGTGACGCTGGCGCTGTTCCTCAGTGTCACCGCCGCCTATGCCTTGGGACGGGTGAAGTTCCGTGGGCGGGGCACGGTATTGATGATGGTTCTGGGCGTGTCGATGTTTCCCCAGGTCGCGGTACTGTCGGGGCTGTTCGAAGTGATCCGCGCCCTGGGTCTGTACAACACGTCCTGGGCGTTGATCCTCAGCTACACGATTTTCACCCTGCCCTTCACCGTCTGGGTGCTGACCACGTTCATGGGCCAACTGCCCCATGAACTGGAAGAGGCGGCAATCATGGATGGCGCGTCGCCCTGGATCACCCTCACCCGGGTGCTGTTGCCGTTGCTCTGGCCCGCACTGGTGACCACGGGTTTGCTGGCCTTCATCGCCGCCTGGAACGAGTTCCTGTTTGCCCTGACGTTCACCCTCACCGACACACAGCGCACGGTGCCGGTTGCCATCGCCCTGATTTCCGGTGGCAGCTCCCATGAGCTGCCGTGGGGGCTGCTGATGGCCGCATCGGTGCTGGTCACCGTCCCACTGGTGATTCTGGTGCTGATTTTCCAGCGCCGAATCGTTTCCGGCCTGACTGCCGGCGCGCTCAAGGGTTGATGCCCAACAACGACAAGGAACAGCATCGTGATCAAGTTGAAACTGGACAATGTGAACAAACAATTGGGCGGCATGCGGATTCTGCGCGATGTCAGCCTGGAGATCGCTGCGGGTGAATTCGTGGTGTTCGTCGGTCCCTCGGGCTGCGGAAAGTCGACCCTGCTGCGGCTGATCGCCGGGCTTGAGTCGATCTGCGGCGGTGACATGCTGATCGATGGGCGGCGGGTCAACGACCTGGAGCCTCGCGAGCGAGGCGTCGGCATGGTGTTTCAGTCGTATGCGCTGTACCCGCACATGAGCGTCTACGACAACATCAGCTTCGGCCTCAAACTGGCCAAGACTGAAAAGAGCAGCCTGCGCGAGCGCGTGCTGAAAACAGCGCAGATCCTTCAATTGGACAAACTGCTGCAGCGCAAGCCAAAAGAACTGTCGGGCGGGCAGCGTCAGCGTGTAGCCATGGGCAGAGCCATGGCGCGTGAACCGGACATTCTGTTGTTCGATGAGCCGCTCTCCAACCTGGATGCCTCCTTGCGGGTGCAGATGCGCAACGAAATCGCCCGGCTGCATGATCGACTGGGCTCGACCATGATCTACGTCACCCACGATCAAGTGGAGGCGATGACCCTGGCCGACAAAATTGTTGTGCTCAATGGCGGTCGGGTGGAGCAAATCGGCTCACCGCGCGAACTCTATGAGCGTCCAGCGAGCCGCTTTGTCGCCGGTTTCCTGGGTTCTCCGCGAATGAACTTCCTGGCGGCGCGCCTGCATACCCCGGGCACCATCAGCCTGGTCGACACCCCTGTGCTGGGCATGACTTCCCTGCCCTTCGACAGCACGAACCTGGCGGCGGGCACGTCGCTGAGCCTGGGCATTCGCCCGGAGCACATTTCGCTCAAGGCGGCGCAGGGAACCGGTGGCATCGTCGTGACCGGGGTCGAGTACCTGGGCAGCGAAACCTATGTGCACCTCGAAACCGGTCAGGACGAGCCACTGATCTGCCGTTGCGAGGTCAGCGCCGGATGGCGGGCGGGCGATCGGGTCGAACTGCAACTGGACATCCACAACCTGCACCTGTTCGACGACGACGGCACGGCCTTGGAGCGCCCATCGCAAGCCGGTGAAAACCAGCCCAATGACATCTCTCTGCACCCGGTCCGAGCTCGCGCCCTATGACCCTTTCTTCACACAACATGAGCGACCCCATGCCTGATCAGCTTGACCTTGCGCAGCGTGCACTGAGTGACGGCCTGTCTCGCGTCATCCACGACTATCGACCTGGTTATCATATTGCCCCGCCGGCAGGCTGGATGAACGACCCTAACGGGGTCGTGTACTTTCGTGGCGAATACCACGTGTTCTATCAACATTACCCCTTCGATTCGAAATGGGGCCCGATGTACTGGGGCCATGCCAAGAGTGCCGACCTGGTGCATTGGCAGCACCTGCCCATTGCGCTGGCACCCGGCGATGACTTCGATCGCGATGGGTGTTTTTCCGGTAGCGCTTTGGTGTACGGGGATACCCTGGCGCTGATCTACACCGGACACACCTGGCTGGGGGAAGTGGGTGATGAACGCTCGATTCGTCAAGTCCAGTGCCTGGCCACCAGCGTCGACGGCATCAGCTTCACCAAGCACGGCGTCGTCATCGAGACGGCGCCGCAAGACGCGATCATGCACTTTCGTGACCCCAAGGTCTGGAAGGAGGATGGTTATTGGTACCTCATTGTCGGCGCACGTCTGGGCGATATGCCGCTGCTCCCGCTGTACCGTTCCACGGATCTGCACACGTGGGAGTTCCTCAACTATGTGTCTGGCGGCAGGGAGGACGATGGCTACATGTGGGAGTGCCCGGATCTGTTCCGATTGAACGGACGCGATGTGCTGCTGTACTCCCCACAAGGCATGTCGCCCCAAGGTTACGAGCGACTCAACAAATACCAGACGGGTTACCGGGTGGGTCGACTCGACAGCGAATGGAACTTCACTGGCGGCCCTTTTATCGAGCTGGATAACGGCCATGACTTCTATGCGGCGCAAACGCTGGTGGCCGCCGATGGTCGGCGCCTTGTGTGGGCCTGGCTCGACATGTGGGAAAGCCCGATGCCGAGCCAGGCCCATCACTGGTGCGGCATGCTCGGATTGCCGCGCGAACTTGAACTGTGCGCCGATCGCCTTTGCGTGTATCCGGCACGAGAGCTCACAGCGTTGCGCAAGACACTGCTGCCAGGCACGCCGTGGTGGGAGGCGTCGGGCACCCAATGGGTCGCAGACGTGGCCGGCGATATGCTCGAAATCCAAGTGCACCTGGATTTACTTGGCTGCACCGACGGCCATCTGGGAGTCGCCTTGCGCTGCAGCGAGGATGGCCAAGAACAAACGTTGCTCTACTACGATGCCGCGTTGCAGCGCCTGGTGCTGGATCGCAGCCACTCGGGTGCACAAGTCACCGGTCAGCGCAGCGTGTCGATAGACCCGGCACAAGGGTTGCTGGCGCTGCGTGTGTTCCTCGATCGCTCGTCCATCGAGGTGTTCGACGAAAACGGGCGCTTCAGCCTCAGCAGTCGCATCTACCCACGGCCCGATAGCCTGGGGGTGAAGCTTCTTGCAAGCGGGGCTGGCGGGCGTGTGTCGATTCCCAGGGCGTGGCCTCTGGCTTCGGGATGGTTATGAGCGGCGTCATTCGGGTCGCGAGAAGCGCCGGCCCTGTGTCATGATTGAGCGTCAACCTGACCGGTTTCGCCTCGCATGACTTCAGTGAAAGACGTTGCACAGCTGGCTGGCGTGTCCCTGATGACGGTTTCTCGAGCGCTCAACAACCCAGAAAAACTGAGCCCCGAAACCCTTCAGCGGGTGCGTTCGGCCATTGACGAACTGCAATTCGTACCGAGCCTGTCGGCGCGCAGGATTCGCGGTGACAACCTCCAGAGCCGAACCATCGGTGTGTTCGCACTGGACACCGCGACCACACCGTTCGCCGTCGAACTGCTGCTCTCCATCGAACAGACCGCGCAGCAGGCCGGCTGGAATGTCTTCATTCTCAACCTGCTGAGCAACCCGCCCACCGACCAGAATATCGACCTGATGCTATCGCACCGTCCCGACGGGTTGATCTTCAGTGCCATGGGCTTGCGCCAGGTGTGCATTCCCGAGCGATTGAAGAGCAAACCCCTGGTGCTCGCCAATTGCCTGGCTGATGACAGTCAACTGGTCAGCTATGTGCCAGACGACGAAATGGGCCAGTATCGGGCCGTACACCACGCGTTGAGTCGCGGCTATAGGCGGCCGCTGTGTATCAATCTGCCAAAACAGAGCCTGGCCTGGGGCCTGCGGCAAAAAGGCCTGCAGCGTGCCTGCCAGGCATTCGGACTGCCACCTGAGGCGCTCCTGCAATACGACCTTGGCGACCATGACGCCTATGGCGAAACGGCCGGTATCCTCGATCGGCACATCATTGATGGCCGCCCCCAATTCGACATTCTGATCTGTGGCAACGACCGTATTGCCTTTTGTGCCTATCAGCTGTTGTTGGGCCGTGGCCTGAAGATTCCCGACGATGTCGCGGTGCTCGGCTACGACAACATGATCGGTATCGCGCAGTTGTTCATCCCACCGTTGACCACCGTGCAACTGCCGTACTACGAGATCGGCCGCAAGGCAGCCCGGCACCTGATCGACACCCTCGAGGCGTCGGGCGCCCAGCCCGTTGATTGTCCGTTGGTGGTCAGGGCATCACTGTAGGCGCGGCATGGTGATGTCGGTGCCCCCAACCATGTTGGGTCACCGACATTGAACTGGCGCTTCGTGAAACAGGGGGTCATGGGCATCTTCTGGAAATGACCACGACCTCCTGTTGGATGGAGCGGTTCACAGGCGTGAAGGAGCGGCTTGTATGAGACTTACGCAGCCTTGAAGCAGTACACGGCCAGCTTGTTACCGTCCAGGTCCCGCGCATAAGCCGCATAGGCGTTAGGGGCCCAACCTCGAGGGCCCGGAGCACCTTCGTCGCTGCCACCGCAGGCCAGGGCGGCTGCGTGGAAGGCATCGATAGCGGCGCGATCCGGTGCTTCGAAGCTGATGGTGACCCCGTTACCGACGCTGGCCGGTGCACCGTTCGCTGGCTTCAGGACGAAGAAGGACGGGGCATTCACCCCCCAGATCGAACCATTGTCTTCCAGATCCGCGATGCGTTTCTGGCCGAGTGTGCCGAGCACGTTGTCGTAGAAACTGCGGGCCTTTTGCAGATCGTTGGTACCGACGGTGACGTGAGTGAAGATGCTCATGTTGATGCTCTCTTTATAAAGACACAGTGAGTGGATAGTGCAGTTGGCCCGTGCGCGAGACGTCAGACGCTCAACGCCGGGACGATTCAATCAGCGATCGAAATGGATAACGGTGCGTATGCTCTTGCCTTCATGCATCAGCGCGAAGGCCTTGTTGATGTCCTCAAGCCCCATGGTGTGGGTGATGAAGGTGTCGAGCGGTATTTCGCCGGCCTGGGACTTTTCCACATAAGTGGGCAGTTCGCTGCGGCCTTTGACACCGCCAAATGCCGAGCCGCGCCAGACCCGACCGGTCACCAGCTGGAACGGTCGGGTACTGATTTCCTGACCCGCCCCGGCCACGCCGATGATCACCGACTCCCCCCAACCTTTATGGCAACACTCCAGGGCCGCGCGCATCAGATGGACGTTGCCAATGCATTCGAAGGAATAGTCGACACCGCCCTCGGTCATCTCGACGATCACGTCCTGGATCGGTCTGTCGTAATCCTTGGGGTTGATGAAGTCGGTAGCGCCCAGTTGCCTGGCGATGTCGAACTTGGCCGGGTTGATATCGATGGCAATGATGCGACCGGCCTTGGCCATGGTCGCGCCAATGATGGCGGCCAGGCCGATGCCGCCCAGACCGAAGATCGCCACGCTGGCGCCCTCTTCCACTTTTGCCGTGTTGAGCACCGCACCAATGCCGGTGGTCACACCGCAACCGAGCAGGCAGACCTTTTCCAGTGGCGCATCCTTGGGGATTTTGGCCAGGGAAATTTCCGGTAGCACGGTGTATTCGGAAAAGGTCGACGTGCCCATGTAGTGGAACAGGGGCTGGCCATTGTAGGAGAAACGGCTGGTGCCATCTGGCATCAATCCCTTGCCCTGGGTTGCGCGAATTTTCTGGCAGAGATTGGTCTTGCCGGACCTGCAGTATTTGCAATCCCCGCATTCCGGGGTGTAGAGCGGGATCACATGATCGCCCACTGCAAGCGAGGTCACCCCCTCGCCCACCGCTTCGACAATACCGCCACCTTCGTGGCCCAGAATGACAGGGAAGATCCCTTCCGGATCGGCGCCGGACAAGGTAAACGCATCGGTATGGCACACGCCTGTCGCAACAATGCGCACCCGCACCTCACCGGCTTGCGGTGGCGCCACATCGATTTCGACAATTTGCAGAGGCTGGTTCGCCGCGAAGGCGACGGCCGCTCGTGATTTGATCATCGTCATGATTCCCGGAGGCAAAGAGAAGCCTCCACGTTGTAGAAAGGGTAAAGAGGTTATGTTCAGAGGGGTGTTACAGAAGGCGGGCGTCCTTGCCCTGGAGGCCGGTTAGAGCGATGCCTCGATCTTTTTTGCGACGCCTTCATCCACCCAGGCATGCCAAACTTCCGGGTGTTCCTTGAGGAATATCCTGGCCAGCTTCGGCGACTCGATGCGTTCGCGGGTCATCCTGGCCAGGTTCTGATTCAGCAGATCAATGGGAATGTTGACCTTCTCCAATACGGCGACCAGCTCGGGCGCCTGTTCATGAAACGCCTTGGAGAGCCCGACCATGGTGATGACGTCTTTGTTGGCCCCGGTCTTTTCCTCCAGTCTTATGGCATCGATCTCGCCCATCAACGGGGTCGGTGACCAGTAGTAGAACAGGACCGGCTCGCCGCGTTTGTAGCTGGACAGGACCGCTGCATCCAATGCCGCACCCGTGCCTGGACGGAAGTTGATGAAGGTGCTTTCAAGGCCGTAGTCCTTCAGCATCTCGGTATTCTCCTGCTCGCAGATCCAGCCAGCGGGACAATTGTAGAAGCGGCCTTTGGACGGTTCCTCCGCGTCTTTGAAAACGCCCGGGTACTTGCTCAGGTCCGCGACTGTCTTGAGGTCGGGTGCTTGCGCCGGTCGATTGCGTTTTGCGTCCCCCTCCACGACATAGCGCGGCACATACCAGCCTTGAGTCGCACCAACGATCGGAGCGCCAACCCCGACAACCTTCCCGGCTGCCGAAGCCTTCTTCCAGACTTCGCTGCGCTCCATCCACTCTTCGCCAAACACTTGAATGTCGTTGCTGGCCAGCGCGGTCTCAAGAATGATGGTGTTACCCACCAACTGGTCCGTTGTGCAGCCGTAGCCTTCCTTGAGCACGATCATCATGATGTCGGTGAGGAGCATCCCGCTCTCCCAGTTCAACCCGGCGAACTTCACCGGCTTGCCCGATTCACACCATCCCGCAGCCTGGCTTGAGGCACTGCCGACAAGCAGGCCGAGGGTAAGTAACGAGGCCAGCAAACGCTTCCTGTTTTTCATGATCAGACGCTCCGAATCGTTTTTATTGGGGGCAGCGAACTGTTGTGTGCGACACAGGAACAAACGCGCGCAAACACGTAAGGCAAATTACTTTTATTGTTATGGGCAAAACTCAGGCTGTCGGGTCAACGGAGGTACGCCCGTAAAACAATTGCCGGGCATAGGCACTGAACTCGACATTGGGCTGGTCCACGTACGCAAACACTGCGTTGAGTCTCAGCCTGTCCCCTTCCACCGGCGTGACCCGGTGCAATGAATAGCGGCCACGGAACAATGTCAGGGTGCCGGGCACTTGAGGCAGAACCTCGACCTGCTGAGTGTTCGGGTTATCGAGGAACTCCCTGACGGCGTCATAACAATCGTCGTTTTCATTGCGCAGCATGCGCACGTACTCAAAATCCCCGCCAGCATTCGCCGCCTGAAGGGACAGCGTGACGCTGAAGTCGGAACGGTCAAAGTGCCACCCCAACTCCTGTCCAGCCGTGAAGCCCTGCAAGTTAAGGGCGGCCAGTGGGTCGGCATGACGATAGAGCGTGTCCAGGGCCAGGACATCCTTGATGAAGGCAAGGACTTCGTCCGATCCGTAGATCTGCCGGATCAAATGATCGCCGGGAATATCGGCATACGCGACGGTGTCTTTCGCCGTGTTCATCAACCGCCGTAGCGGATGCGCCGGGTCAACACTTTCATCCTGCGGTTTGAAGTAAACCGTGTGGTTTTCCCGAAAATGAAACATGTGCGAGTGCAGGGCAAGTGTTTGTTGCGCCATCGCGAGAACCGATGAATCACGAACAAAACCCGGGAAGATCGCGACCCCCTCTTGTCCCAGCAACGACTGGCTGTGCTTGACCAGTTCGAGATAAGCGGGGCTGGTGCGATCGGTAATGGGATAACGCTCGAGATCGATGATATCGCTCAGGGTTGGCGCAGGTGTGAAAGGCAGGGTAGTCATTATTGTTGGTCTCCGGTGGTTCTGCTGGATTCAGATTGCATCGCCGCCAAAAACAAGTCACGCTCATAATTTTACGCAATTTTGTGAATTATTTTCAGGTCGCACGACAATGAGACTGACGCTCGATCATCTGGTGATGTTGCAAACCTTGGCAGAAGTCGACTCGGTCACCGCGGTGGCCGAGCGCTTATGGCTGACCCCTTCAGCCGTCAGTCACCGCATACGCGAAGCGGAGCGGCGCCTGGGGGTGAGCCTGACGGAACGATCAGGTGGCAAACTGCGACTCAGCCCCGCCGGGGTGCGCCTGGAGCGAGCCGCCAAGGACATCATCGCCACTCTCAATGAAGCCGAGTCCGAAGCTCGGTCCATGGCCGGTGGCGTCACCGCGTTTGTCCGTATGGGGGTCACCTCCTACGGCCCGTTTCGCTGGATTCCAAAATTCATCAAGCACTACTCCCATCTTCGGCCCGACATCGAAATCACACTGGTGACCGTGCCCCGCAACGACGTTTACGCGAGCCTGATGCAAGGTCGGCTTGATGTGTCCATCATCGATGACGGCATGGTGCCCAGTGGCGTAGCAAAACTGCCGCTTTTTCGGGACGACCTGATTGCGATCATGGCGACCGATCATCCTCTTGCCGGCCGGAAAAACATCTACGCGCAGGACTTCAAGACGTACAACCTGGTGACGTACTCAACCGATCGCGCCAGTGGCTGGGAATATGACCGGTTTTTCGCTCCCGCCAGCATCCTGCCGCGCCGCATGATCACGGTGGAATTGATCGAAGCCATCGTCGAACTGGTTCGCTCAGGATACGGAATCAGCATATTGCAACGGGATCTGGTGAGCCCCAGCCTTGAGCGTGGGGAGCTGGCGTGGGCCGCCCTGAATGACGGCCTCGACATCGCCTGGAACGCCATAGTCCGCCCCTCGGAACGAGAGGACAGTGAGGTCAACAAAATGGTGAGGGAGCTTGATACCTGGATTAAAAATGCAGGAAAACCTGCATGCAGCTAATCCTTGGTCAGCCCGTGAATTTGAGCCACACCCGCGTGTAGCCCTCGGCACGTTACCGAATACCGCAGCGTAACTACCCGGTAAACGACTATCGGAGTTCAGCGCTGGGTTGTTGCTCGGCCCGCCAGTTTCGCGGGGAAAGCCCGGTCCATTGTTTGAAATGACGGCTGAATACCGAGACGTCGGCGTAGCCCAGATTCAATGCCAGGTCGGTGATGCTGGTTTTGTCCCGCAACAGGTTCTGCTTGGCGATTTCCAGCCGGGTTTCCTGTAGCAACCGACTGAAACTGGTGTCTTCGCACTGCAGGCGCTTCTGCAGGACTCGCGGTTGCACACCCAGAGAGCTGCTGACGGCATCAATGCCACATTCACCGGTGTGCAGGAGGCTGCCGATCAAATGGCAAACCTGCGCCTTGAGGTTGTCAGGGTATTGGGTCTTGAGCAGCTGCATTCGGTGCAGCAGGTGTTCGCGCATCAGGTCTTCATTGGCCTGCGGCGAGCGTTTGAGGTACTCAACAGGAAAGCTGATGCCGTCGAATGCGCTGTCGAATCGCACCTTGCCATACGCATTGGCCGCTTGCCACCCAGGGCTCTTCACTGCGCCCTGCTGCAGGTGCAATCGTATGTGCGGGCTGTCGACACCGGTCAGTATTTTCACCGCATTGAACAGTTGCGCCGCACTGAGCTGACTCAAGTGCAGTAAGCCGCGCTCGTTGGTGAAGTCGAAACTCAACCTGACTTCGGCGCGTTCGCCGCGCTTGCTGCGCTCCAGATGCAAACCACTGGCGTGCAGGTACAGGTACTGGCGGGCAAAATCCAGGGCGTCAGCCACGGTCGCCTGCCCGCTGCCCGACAAGGCGACCTCACCGATAGCCAACAGGTTTTGGCAAGAGGCCAGGCGCAGGCCAAACAATGGTTCCCGGCATTGCCGCGCGGTTTCATCGAGCAAGTCCGCGGTTTTCTCGTAGGACAGGTAACTGTTGGGCTGGCGCAGTTGGGCAACCACCATCCCGGCGTCACGCAACAGGTTCACCGGGTTCTCGCCCAGTTGGGACACCAGAGGGCTATAGCCTTCGATTGCGCCGCTGCGTAACAGGAACATCGCGCTTTTCCTTGGGGGGTACTTTCGCAATCAATCAACTTTTATTCGCCTGATGTCAAGTCGCCAGAATTGCTCCTGGATAAGCTTGTACGTCCGGCTGAAGGGATTCACCTCGCCCACGGACACAGCTACCTGCTTCACCGTTGCCCAGCCGCAAAGGCGTCGACCAGACATGAATTTCACTCAGCTTGGGCTCAACCTTCACAGCGTCTGGAGTGCTCTGGACCAGCCCCCCATCTCCACTCCAGCCTGAGCTTGCTTGCGCCGGCATTCACGGCCCTTGTGCTGGGACGGGCCGCCCGTTACCTGGTGCAGCACGCGTGCAACTGACCAACAACGACATGCTGCAAGTAGTGACTGGATCGAGAGGCCACAACTGGCGAGTCGGCTTCCTGCACACCGCGTGTTCGTGATAGATCAAGTTTCATTCGCCTTTTATCAAGTGGTAGGCGGCGTGGAGCGATAACTTGGTGGCCTATGCGTTGCCCGTGAACGCCACTGCGCCGGACAACTGTCACCTCCCACCTGCAGGCCGAATCATGACTGACTGGAAGTATCGCGTTCCCCGGGTAGCCTACCTGTCCGGTGCTGGCAGCGGCATCGGTTTGGGGTTCGCCCAGGCGTTGATTGCAGAAGGCTGCAGTATCGCGATTTTCGACCTGCAGATCCCCGAGCAAGTGTTGACTCGCCTGAAGACGATGAGCAAAGCACCGAGTCAATCCGTGGTTTTTTACCCGGTGGACATCACCGATCCGGTAGGGGTGGACGCGGCCATGGCCAGCGCTCATGCCCAACAGGGGACGGCGGACCTGGCGTTCAATTGCGCCGGTCTCATGCGCAACGCGGTATTTACCGAGCTGGCTTATGAAACCTTCCGCCAGGTGATCGACGTCAATCTGATGGGCAGCCGCAACTTCGCCGCCAGCGCCCTCAAGCACTTTTCGCCCCAGGGCCACCTGGTGTTCATGGCTTCTCTGGCCGGTGTGGTTGGCAGTTACACCCAAGCCGCCTACGCCGCCTCCAAGTTTGGCGTGGTCGGTCTGGCGGAAGTGTTGCGCGCCGAGCAGAAACTCTGCGGCATTGATGTGTCGGTGGTCTGCCCCGGTGAAATCCAGACGCCATTGCTCGACTACGAACGCCAGCACGGCAGCCCCGTCACCCGCTCACTCAACGCCGTGGCCGGCGTACTGACGGTCGATCAGGCGGTGGTGGGCATCCTGCGTGGCATCCAGCGCCGGCAGTTCATGATCACCCCGGGGTTCAAGGCCCGGTTGATCCGTGCCCTGGCGCGCAAATGCACATCGCTGCAACGCTGGATCGTCGACCGCAACCTGGCCAGGAGCATTCGCCGCAATACCTGATAACAACAATCACAGGACGCTCCCACATGAGTGCATTTGAACAAATTCGTCATTTCGAAGACTCCCGCGCTGCGGCCGGACAACAGGCGCGCGTCGAAGACACCCGTTTGGCCGCGCTGCAATTTCGCCAGGACATGTTGAGCGGCCCCAAAGCCCGTTACTTTGAGTCCTTCAATCTGGTCAAGGTGCCCTACCCCGTTCGCTACGGCCTGCGCAATGCGTTTTCCCGCGAACGGCTGGTCGAGTACATGCACATCCAGAACCGTCTGTTCGTCGTTCAGTTCGATACCCCGCAAGGCCTCAAGACCATGCTCACCTCGCCTTCGGATCACGAGCGCAATGGTGAAACGCCGTTCTTTCGCCGCCTGCAGGACCGCACGGCCAACTGGCTGACCAAGATCCTCATCAACCGCCAGAACACCGTGCCCGAGGTCCTGACCCGCCTGGGCCTGAATCCCGAAGACATCGACTACATCACCTACGATCACCTGCACACCCAGGACATTCGCCGCTGGCTCGGCACCGATAACGCACCCGGTCTGTTCCCGAACGCCAAGTTGCTGGTGCACTGGCGCGAATGGGAATCCACCAAAGACCTCAATCCGTACCAGGCCGACTGGTACTGCCCGAGTGGGATTGCCGGCGTGCCGCAAGACAAGGTGATCTGCTTCGACGGCTCGATCATGCTTGGTGATGGCGTTGCCTTGATGCATACACCGGGACACACGGAGGGTAACCACTCGATCGTCGTGCACACCGACGAAGGATTGTGGGTGACCAGTGAAAACGGCGTCAGCGTCGACGCCTACGCGCCCTTGCTGTCCACGGCCGCGGGAGTGGCCGAGTACGCACAGATGATCGGCACGGAAGTGATCATCAACGGCAATACCCTGGAAAACGCCGTCGACCAATACATCTCAATGGTTCAGGAAGCCACGGTGGCTGGCCCCTCCAAGCGTGACCCGCGATTCCCGAATGTCTTTCCATCGTCCGAAATGACAGCGTTCTGGATGTTCCCGGGCACCCGACCGGCGTTCTATGTCGGTCACGCCCGGCACGGCACCCTTGCGCGGCGTCCAGGCGCCTAGTCCACACCGGCTCACGTTTGCCGCTCCCGTAATGCACAGGAATTAACATGCACCTCATTCGAACTGCCCTGCTGGGGCTCGGCCTGAGCCTTGCGGCGATGGGCGTTACCCAGGCTGCCGAGAAACCCAATATCGTGGTGATTATGGTCGACGACATGGCCCCCATGGATATCTCGGCCTACAACCGCGGGCTTGGCGCCGTCACCACCCCCAACATCGACCGGATTGCCCAGGAAGGCATGATGGTTTCCGACTATTACGCACAGCCGAGCTGCACCGCTGGTCGCGCGGCGTTCATCACGGGTCAGTATCCGATCCGCACCGGTTTGACCGCTGTCGGCCAACCGGGCGCCAAAGTCGGTATCCAGGACAGCGACGTGACGTTGGCCCAGTTACTCAAGGCTCAGGGCTATGCGACCGGCATGTTCGGCAAGTCGCACGTCGGCGATCGCAACGAATACCTGCCGACCGTCCATGGTTTTGATGAGTTCTTCGGTTTCCTCTATCACTTGAACGTGATGGAAATCGCCGAAATGACCAACTTCCCCAAAGACCCGAACTTCCCGGGAATCCCGCGCAACATGATCCACTCGGTGGCCACCGCCAATGACGATGCGACCGTCGACCCGCGCTGGGGTCGTGTCGGCAAGCAGACAATCACCGACGAAGGGCCGTTGACCATCGAGCGCATGAAGAGCGTCGATGACCAGTTCACCGACCTGTCGATTGATTGGATCAAGAAGCAGAAAGCCGCCGACAAGCCATTTTTCCTTTGGTACAACCCCTCGCGCATGCACCAGAAGATCCACGTCAGTGACGAGTGGCTGGGCAAGAGTGGCCATACCGAATACACCGACGCGATCCTGCAGCTCGACTCGCTGGTAGGCAAACTGCTGAAAACCCTGGATGACCAGGGGCTGGCGAAGAACACCATCGTGCTGTTCACCTCCGACAACGGCGTCAACCTGTCCCACTGGCCGGATTCCGGTGCGGCGTCGTTCCGTGGCGAAAAAGGCCTGACCTGGGATGGTGGTTTCCGCGTACCGATGCTGGTTCGCTGGCCGGGGAACATCAAGCCGAACACCTGGACCGGTGAGTTCATGACGTCCGAAGACTGGGTGCCAACTCTGATGGCGGCGGTCGGCCAGAGCGACGTCAAAGAAAAACTACTCACCGGCCTGCACCTCGATGGCAAGACCTTCAAGAACCACCTGGACGGCTACAACCAACTGGACATGCTGACCAAGCCCAACGGCAAGTCGAACCGCCATGAGTTTTTCTTCTTTGCCGAGACCAGCATGAACGCGGTACGGGTTGATCAGTGGAAAGTGCACACCGCCGTCAAGGACAAGTGGATGGAGGAAGCGAAGAAGATCCCCGGCGGGCTGGTCATCGACATCAAGGTCGACCCGTACGAGCGTTCGCCTGAGGCCGGCGACCACTTCCGCTGGCAGCAACAGCGCAGCTGGATCATTCCGATCATCGCGCCTTACATGCAGTCCTTTGCCAAAAGCATGAAGGACTTCCCGCCCTCGCAGAAAGGTGCCGGTGGCATCGGAATGGCCTCGATGTCGAACTGAGGCCCCGCTGTTCTACCGTCTTTCACTCTATGTCCACACAGGTGAGACCGGACGCTCCTTCGGGGGCGTCCGGCGAGCACATGGGAGCGTTTTCATGCCGAAAAACACGTTATCGCAATGCTGTGCCATTGCCACCCTCCTGCTAGGCAGCGGCTTGCTCAGCACCACAGGATTCGCCCAAGGCCAGCCCGATGCGCTGTTGAGCATGCCCACCAGCCAGGAAAACATCGTGGCCGGACTTGAGGCCGACGCCTACGCCAACGGGATCAACGCCTATGTCTGGGGTTATCCGCTGGTGCGCATGGAGCGTGTGATGCGCGACTACACCAAGGTGCCGAGCCCGCGTCCGCCCACCAGCTACCGCGCCCCGCTCAATCAATTGGGCTGGGCCGAGAGCCTGGCCACGCCGTCGGCCAAGGACATGCCGACGGCCAACAACGACACGCTGTACCTGAGCGCCGTGGTACAGCTGGATGAGCCCTACGTATTGCATGTGCCCGACACTGCCGACCGCTATTACGTGATCAACGTGTTCAACCTGTGGCAGGAACTGGAGCTCTACGTCGGTCGCCGCACCACCGGCACCGCTGCCGGGGATTACGTACTCGTTCCGCCGGGCTGGCAGGGCACGCTGCCCGCAGGCTTGAAGCGCCTGGATGTGAGCACCCGCAAGGCCTGGCTTTGGGGCCGCCTGCACGTCAAGGACGGCGAAGATCTGGCGCCGCTGCATAGCTTGCAAAAACAGTTCACCCTGCGCCCACTGTCGCAACGCAACAACCCGGACTATCAGCCAAAGAGCGAATCGTTGTCGGCGCTACCGGCAGCGAGCAACGATGGACTGGACTTTTTCCGCGAACTGGCCGCAGCCCTCAAAGACAACCCGGTGCCCCCCCGTGACGAAGCGCTGTTTGCCCAGTTCGCCCGTTTCGGCCTGACCGCCCGGGGCTTTGATCCTTCGCGCCTGACGCCAGCGCAAAAGGCCGGTTTGCTGCGCGCACTGGCCGATGGCCCGAAAGTGGCGGTTTCTGCGATGGCTACGGCGGGGACTCAGCGCAATGGCTGGACCTGGGCCACCGGCCTGGACAGTTTCGGCAGCAACTACCCGTTGCGCGCACTGGTCAGCGGCCCTTATCTCGGTGGCCAGGGTGAAAAGGAAGCGATGTACCCGCTGCGTTCCACTGACGCCATGGGAGAACAACTGACGGGCGCCAAACGTTATGTACTGCACTTCAAGAGTACGCCACCGGTGGACGCCTTCTGGTCGCTGACGGTCTACAACGCCGTGGACAAGATGTTGGTCGACAACCCTATCGCCCGCTACAAACTAGGCTCCGATACCCCAGGCTTGAAAGTGCGCGCCGATGGTTCGTTCGACGTGCCGCTGCAAGCGGAACAACCGAACGGCGAATTCGCGGCCAACTGGTTGCCGGCGCCCAAAGGGCCTTTCTACATGATTCTGCGGCTCTATCAGCCAAAGGACGAAGTGCTGAAGAGTCAATACGAACTGCCCCAGGTGCAAATCCATGAGTAAGCTCAACACGCCCAGGGTCATGCGCTTGACCCTCACCGCCATGACCCTCGGCGGCCTGCTGATCGCCCTGCCGGCCACCGCCGGCGAAACCACATTGCCCCAGGGGCCGGTGGCCAACACCGTGATGCCCCCCGGTTATGCCCATGCCGTGGCGCAAATGGCCTATGCCTGGGGCTGGCCCCTGGTGAACCTGCAAACCCGACGCATGATGTACGAGCAAGTGCCGATCATCGGCCTGCTCGGCCCGACCCCGGTGGCGCCGGTCAATCAGTTGGCAATGCTGTCGGACTATATCGACCCAACCATCCGCGTCGTTGCCCATCCCAACCAGGACGTGGTCTACGGGTTTGGCGCCCTGGCGCTGGACAAGGAGCCAGTGATCCTGCAAGTCCCCGACTTTGGTGACCGTTTCTGGATGTTCGAACTGGCTGACCAGCGCACCGACAGTTTTGCGCAGGTGGCGAAGATCTATGGCACCCCGCCTGGTTTCTACCTGATCGTCGGGCCGGACTGGAAAGGCGAAAAACCTGCGGGCGTCGAAGCCGTATTGCGCTCGCCGACCCATACCGGTGTGGTGATTCCCCGTGTCTTCATGGCCGATACCGCCCAGGACCGCAAGGCGATCCAACCGGTCCTCAGTCAGATCGCCATGTACCCGCTCTCGGCGTTCGACGGCAAGGTCAAGACCATTGACTGGCAGAACCTGCCCAAGCTGCCGCTGCCCAAAGCGGCTGCCGACCAACCCGCAGGCGAGACCCAATGGGTGACCCCGGAACGGTTTTTCGGGCAATTGAAGCGTGTGCTGAGCGAAGTACCGCCACTGCCGGGCGAAGAATCGCTGTATGGGCAATTTCGCGCATTGATCGGCGCCGCAGAAGCGAACCCGGCGATTGCCAAGGTGTTGCAAGACACCGCACAACAGAGCGAAAAGGAACTGGTCGACCCGCTTTTCAACCTGAGCAGTAACGGTGTGCGCATCGCCAATGGCTGGAATCGCCCGTTCAACAATGCGGCCTTTGGCACCGATTACCTGACACGCCTGGCGATCGCCAAGTCGAACATTTTCGAGAACCATGTCAACGAAACCACCTACCTGTTCCGCGAAGAAGACGGCGCGGGTCAACGCCTGAGCGGCCTGCACGACTACACCTTGACCTTCCCGGCCGGCCAGACACCACCGGTGTCTGGCTTCTGGTCGTTGACCCTGTATGACTCGTTGCATTTCTTTGCCGCCAACGAGATCAATCGGCACTCGACCGGCACCAAGAACAAGGATCTGAAGTACAACGCAGACGGTTCGCTCACCCTGTACATCCAGCATAAGCGCCCGGCGCAAGACAAAGTGGCTAACTGGCTGCCGGCGCCAGAGCGCGAGTTTGCCCTGACCATTCGCGCCTACGGCCCTTCCCAGGCGTTGATCAAAGGCGACTGGACCCCACCACCATTGGTAATGGGTAAAAGATGATGAGGTCGATTAAATCCTTGATTTTCCTCGCCCTGACCGGCGCTGCCGGCCAAGTGCTGGCGGGCGGCATCCAGCTCTACGAAGTCGGCCAGGAAGGCGCCGGCCTGGCCAATGCCGGTTCCGCGGCGCTGGCCAGCGATCCGAGCGTATTGATGAGCAACCCCGCCGGCATTGCCGCGCTCAAGGGCACC
>Ga0067045_1028939_pt1 | contig 25689 bp, 20 predicted proteins | sample TerdegcTABiofilm_FD_59184 | JGI IMG/M metagenome (GOLD analysis project Ga0067045, IMG submission 59184) | Combined Assembly of (Gp0054472, Gp0054536) Wastewater bioreactor microbial communities from Singapore -Terephthalate degrading... | reverse complement strand
ATCGCTCGCGCTACTACCCGCTTGACTTCCTCGGATTGATCTGGATTTTTTTCCTCGACAATTTTCAATGCTCTTTTTTCAGCTTCACGAATCAGGTCCTCCAGCAATACCACTGAACCCTCTCTTGAAGCAATAACTACATTGCCAGGCATATTGACTATTTCATAAGCCAGATGAATACATTGCGAAGCCCACTTGTAACCCATCAATTCCAAAATTTTAAAAATTTGCCTCATATAAAGTGATTGGCGTACATCGATCACATAAATTGATCGATGCAAGCGATATTGTTGAAACTTTTTTATAGCTAAAGGAATGTCTTTTGCGGAATATAAGGAAGTTCCATCTGATCTTAGTAAAACCAAAATGCGATAGTCGTCAGTGCTTCCTACAATTTGATCAATATTGACATAAACAGATCCCTCAGGTCTTTCATCTATAGCAATGCCGCGTTCTATAAGATTTTTAATTAATTCTTGACCTTCCTTTTCTACCTCACTTTCAAAGTACCATACATCAAAATGAATATTCATTAACGAATACACTTGATTAAAAGCATCCAAAGACCATTGACGTGTTTTATTCCACAAATCTACAATTTCTGCATCACGTTGATCCCATCTTTTAAATAATTCTCGAACTTCAGCTTCGTTTTGAGGTGATGCTTCCATATTGCGAACCCCTTCGACATACAGGTCACCCATCCAGCGCGTCTTGTCTTCTTCAGGGGGTTCTTCACCTTTGTGAAATTTCATGTAATTCCATAACCAAATAATTACATGTAGACCAATATCCCCCAGATAATTAGCACGTATCACCTTATTTCCGGCCATCTCGAGTATATTGCAAATTGAATTCCCTAAAACCATATTGCGTAAATGACCAACGTGAAAAGCCTTGTGTGTGTTAGGTTGTGAGAACTCCACCATTATGGTATTTCCTGTGCTTTTACCGAAACCATAATGTTCCTTTTGGTTTAATATTGTATTTACAACATCTACCGCAAAAAGTGTTGGTTCAAAAAATAAATTAAGATATCCCTTTGTCGCCTCAATTTTTATAAATCCTGGTTGAGATCCTAATTCGTCCCTAATCTTTTCTGCGATTTCTTGTGCAACCACTCCAACTTTTTTTGAGGATAGGTCACCAATAACTTGTTTGGCCAATTCAAAAAAAGATGTCGATATTCCCCATTGACCACTAAAGGGTATATTTGTCCACTTCAATTTAATATTAGGCCAATGAAATTTGTGGCAAATAGTAAATATTTTTTCATCGATAATTTTTTGTTCTTTTTCAAACATCTGGCCACATTCAATTTATTAAATATAAAGCGGGAGAAATTCCCTCCCGCCTTATTCTATATGTGTTTGTTGTACTTTACAAGTAATTGACTATTCTCCCATTTTTGCAAAACTTTTCATTAAACGGCTCTTGCGTCGAGCTGCATTATTTTTATGGATTGCTCCTTTTTGTGCAGTTTTATCAAGCCTACTAATAGCTAATTTTACTGCAGATTCAGCCTCCTTTGATTTTCCACTCTTGATTACTTCACGAGCCTTTTTTACCGCAGTTCTTGCTGAACCGGTAAAAACGCGGTTACGCTGGCGACGCTTGATATTTTGCCTGTTGCGTTTTATTTGTGACTTAATATTTGCCAAAAAAACCTCCGAATTCATTCAACATAGATTAAGAAACTTATTTTATATGATGGTTAGTCTTTTGTCTAGCATATTCTTTATTTATAATAATCAAGACCAATAAAAAATGCAAAAACAAAAAGGCTGCCTCTGACAGACAGCCTTATTTTCTATATAAATTTAAAGTTACTATTTATCCTGAAGTGCAACCAAACCAGGCAATGCAATCCCTTCTAACATTTCAAGTGAAGCACCCCCACCGGTTGAAATATGGGTGATTTTATCCTGCAGACCTGTCTGCATAACTGCCGCAACAGAATCTCCACCACCAATCACACTCACTGCCCCGCTTTCTGCAACCGCCTTTGCAATTTCAAACGTACCTTTTGCAAAGTTTGGGAATTCAAATACACCCATAGGACCATTCCATACTACTGTTTTCGCCTCGGAAATAACCTTGGAAAAGCTGCTGATAGTATCTGGACCAATATCCAAAATACGCCAACCATCAGGCACAGGTCCTGCTGCAATGGTTTTCTTTTGCGCTCCGTCTTCAAACTTATTAGCTAATACAACATCGATGGGTAACCGGAGTTTTGTACCACCTTCTTGTAAAAGTTCCCGTGCAGTATCAATTGCCTCATCTTCCACTAACGAATCACCAACTGGATATCCCTGAGTCTTAAAAAAGGTATTTGCCATACCGCCCCCAATTAATAATGAATCGGCTTTTTGTAAAAGATTGCGGATAACTCCAATCTTATCGCTGATTTTTGCTCCACCCAGGATAGCAATAAACGGTCTGGCAGGTTGCTCAATTGCCTGTCCAAGGTATTGAATTTCTTTTTCCATCAAGAATCCCGCTACTCCGGGTAAGATATGTGCCACACCCTCAGTTGAAGCATGAGCTCGATGTGCGCTTCCAAAGGCATCATTTACATAAATATCACCCAATTCTGCCAATTGACGAGCCATTTCAGGATCATTCTTTTCTTCTTCAGGATGAAAGCGTGTATTTTCCAAAACCAATACCTCGCCCGGTTTTAACCCCTGAGCTGCACGTAGAGCTATTGGTCCTATACAATCTTCTGCAAACAATACAGGTTTATTTAATAACTGACTGAGATGATCAGTCACTGGTTTTAAGCTAAATGCAGGGTCTGGTCCACCTTTTGGGCGTCCCAGATGAGAACAAAGAATCACAGCAGCACCTTTATCCAACAAATATTGGATTGTCGGAAGTGCAGCTCGAATGCGAGTATCATCTCCAATTGCTCCATCTTTTATTGGGACATTAAAATCTACTCGCATTAATACACGTTTATCTTTTACATCAATATCTTTCACTGTTTTTTTATTGAACATATTTCCTCATTAACTCAACACACAATCATGATCTTTTATCAGGATTTATAGTTTTTTAGCTATTAGCGCAGCCAAATCAGCAGTGCGGCAGGAATACCCCCATTCATTATCATACCAGGCCAACACTTTAATTAATGTGCCTCCCATTACCATAGTATTAGGTAAATCAACAATGGAGGAAAGCGAACTTCCTTTAAAATCCATGGAGACCAATGGGTCACCATACTCCCCGTGGGTTACACCCAAAATACCTTTCAGTGTGGTTTTCGAAGCTTCAACGAAGGTTTCGTTCAATTCATCTTTTGTAGTTGCTTTCTCGACCGTTGCACTCAAGTCAACGATTGAAACAGTAGGTGTGGGTACGCGCAAAGAAAGCCCGTCAAACTTACCTTTTAATTCCGGAATGACTAACGCAACCGCCTTGGCAGCACCTGTGGTAGTCGGGATAATATTCTGACCTGCTGAACGACTGCGACGCATTTCTTTTTTATGACCCTGATCCAAAATGACCTGATCATTGGTATAGGAATGTATTGTAGTCATCACCGCATTTAAAATCGTGTATTTATCATGCACAACTTTTACTGCGGGAGCAAGACAATTCGTTGTGCAAGATGCATTGGAGATAATATGGTGCACAGCCGGGTCATACTTATCCTCATTTACCCCTAAAACTATCGTAATATCCTCATTTTTTGCAGGTGCAGAAATAATTACCTTTTTTGCTCCACCCTTTTCAATATGAACATTAGCTCCTAGTTTGCCCTTCTCAGGATCACCTTTAGCATCGGTGAAAACACCGGTAGACTCAATCACAACGTCTACGCCTAAATCCTTCCAAGGCAAATTGGTTGGATCTTTTTCTGCAAAAACCTTCACCAATTTCCCATCCACAATTAAATCATTACCTTCAACCGTAACCTGGCCAGGATAAATTCCATAATTTGAATCATATTTTAATAAGTGAGCATTCGTTTTTGAATCAAATAAATCATTGATTGCAACAACTTCTAACTCATCTTTATGGAATTCATTAACTGCCTTCAATATCTGACGACCTACACGACCAAAACCATTAATACCTACTTTGACTGTCATACTAACCTCCAGTGAAATTTATAAAATTAATAACGAGTAATTTTACCTGATATTTATAAAGAATCAGGTTTTAGTCCCCAGAGGACCTGTTCTTTCATAGAATAAATCAATAATTGCTTCTGCCAGAGCTTTAGAATCATGCCGCCAGGGTTTTTCTTTTTCAATTAATGCCGAGAAATACGCCGAATATTGTTCCTCAAAATCCGAATTTGGTTTCACCCAGTCAATCCCTTTTGGTAAAGTTGCACTGAAATCGTTATTACAAATGATGACATCAAAATGTTGATTAAAGATATGTTTTTCAATGGCACGTATATGATCCATGCAGTTATAGCCATCCGTCTCTCCCCTTTGAGTGGCAACATTACAAACAAAAAATTTTAAGGCTTTACTCATCCTGAGTGCCTCAGACAAATCTGGAACCAGTAAATTTGGAATGATACTGGTGTAAAGACTGCCTGGGCCCACAATAATGAGATCCGCATTTAATATCGCCTGAATAGAAGGAGGAAATGGCGATGGATTATTAGGTTCCAGCCATAATCTTCGGATTTGCCCATGACTTTTTGAAATCTGGCTTTCACCCACCACCTTTACCTCATTTTCCTGGTTAGGAAGTTTAATTGCAGCCGCTAATTTCACATCGTGTAACGTTACTGGCAACACTTTCCCACGAATGGCAAGAACACGGCCTGATTCAGATACTCCTGATTCAAAACTCCCGGTAATGTCTGCCAAAGCGCTGATGAGTAAGTTTCCCAAAGAATGGCCATTCATTCCGGTTTTCTCACCAAATCGGTATTGAAACACACTGGTTAATAATTCTTCATCATCAGATAAAGCTGCCAAACAGGCTCGAATATCTCCAGGAGGCAATATGCCCAATCCCTTCCGTAGCTCACCTGAAGATCCACCATCATCCATGACTGTGACTAAGGCAGTCAGGTTATGTGTATATTGTTTTAAGCCCCTTAATAAAATTGACAGTCCTGTACCACCACCGATGGCAACAATTCGAGGTCCTTTTTCCTTTTTTCGAAATGATGCTATGGTATCTAAAACAGATTCACCAGGTTTAACGAATGGCTTTAGTATTGCACGGTTTAGCCCATGAATTCCAATTCCAACTAATAACAACCCACTTCCACCAAAGATAATAGCTCGTGAGGTTCGATTCAGAAAACGCAAGGATAAGAACGAGAGGATATCTAACCAGGTTGAACTTGTGGCTGTGCGATATAGATCAATTAATAAAACTGCAACACCTAATCCAATTAATGTAATTCCCAAAAGGATAATCAACAACCATCTTTTCAAGCCAATTCCTGGGATTAACCAACGGAAAAATGACTTAAAAGCCTGATCGAATTTATCTTTCTTATTTGTAACTTTACGCATGCAAAACGGATAATAGCAGTGAATGAATAAATCGTCAACGAGTCAATCATTTATAATTCATATATGGAATATTATATTTGTATCGATATTGGTGGAACAAATATTCGCGCTGCGTTATTTCCCAAAGGAGAAATCAAACCACTTTTTCAAGAACGGATTACTACACAGGGCGAAAACCAAACTGCTGAAGAAAGATTGGTCGAATTAATCAGGAGGATTTGGCCACAAAAAAATAATGTGCTTGCAATAGTTGCTGCTGCCCCTGGTTATATTGATACTCAAAGAGGTGTTATTCTCAAAGCGGTCAATATACCAAATTGGGAAGATCTACCGCTTAAAAAGAATCTCGAAAGGATATTTAACACACAAGTATTTCTAGGGAATGACGCACGCCTTGCTGCTCTAGGTGAATGGCGTTATGGAGCAGCACGCGGACATCACGATGTACTCTATCTAACCATCAGCACCGGGATTGGTGGCGGTGTTATTATCAACGATCAGCTATTAATGGGGTCGCAAGGCATAGCCACAGAGCTTGGTCATGTGGTGATTCAAACAGGTGGGGAAGTGTGTTCCTGTGGACATAGAGGACATTTAGAAGCACTTGCCTCTGGGAAATCAATTGCAGAATATGTGCGCACAAGAATAGCTGCTGGCGAATCTTCAAATCTCATAGGGGATAAAACAATTTCAGCAAAAGAGATATTTCAAGCAGCCAAAAAAGGCGATCAACTGGCAATAGATGCTTTTAAACGAGCTGGAGAATTTTTAGGAATTGGTGTTTCTAATTACCTGCATATTTTTAATCCATCCTGTGTAGTACTTGGAGGAGGAGTAGTACAGAGTGGCGACCTGCTTATGAAACCATTTCGAGCTTCGTTGGAAGAACATGTATTGGATAAAGAATATTTGAAAAAACTAACTATCACTACCGCTCAACTAGGAGATAATGCAGGTTTAATCGGTGGATTGGTTTTAATTGATTTGATGATTGAATAATCTAGCAAACCCCCATACAATGTTATTATGACAACTAATTAGAATTATTGATTATGTTACCCGATTATCGAGTTACCCAAAGAGACTACCTGCTGGAAATATCACGCGCCCTTACACAGGAATTAGACCTTGATTCACTGCTTGAGCGTATTTTGCGAATAACGATCGAAATGCTTTCTGGGCAGGCTGGCTTGATAGCGTTACGAGAGAATGGCGGCGGTTGGAGAGTAAGAGTGGCTAATGGATTATCACCCATATTCCTACAAAGTTTAAATCCGTTACTCAGCCAAATTCCAGACCATGAGGATCCGGAAAGTTTTGAAATACCTGAAATCAATCGTATATTAAGCACATTAACTCAAGACACTGATCTTGGTTTGCTAAGTGGTGTGGGTTTACCTCTTGTAACTCAACAAAAAGTACTTGGGGTCATATTAATTTTCCGGAATTATCCCGGGGTCTTTTCCAGCAATGACCGTGCATTACTGAGCAGTTTTGCAAATCAGGCAGCAATTGCTGTTCAGAATGCTCAATTATATACATCAGTAAATCGTAACCGCCAACATCTTGATGCAATTCTTGAATCATCAGCAGATGGGATCCTGATTCTCTCTGCTAATCAGGAAATTGAACGTTGCAATGCAGCCTTTTCGCGCATGATATCCCTACCCGCAGAAAAAATTATCGGGAAATATCATGACGAGATTATCCATCTAGAGAAATTAACCCAAGATACAACTCTCGAGAAAGCGATTGCGGGTGGATGGCCATTAACACCTAATGCACAATTGTATGTTGAGGGCGATTTAAAAAGAAAAAACGCATCTTCGTTACCTGTGGGTATCACCTATGCCCCATTAGTTTCAACAGAAGGAATTCTTTTGAATATTATCGCCAATTTCCGAGACATTAGCCGGTTCAGAGAAGCTGAAGAGTTGAAAAGTACCTTTATTTCTGTAATCAGTCACGAACTCAAGACACCAGTAGCGCTGATTAAAGGCTACGTTTGTACTCTATTACGAGAAGATGCTCAATGGGATCGAAAAATTGTTAATGAAAGCTTAAAGATCATTGAGGAGGAGGCAGATCGATTAAGTGAATTGATCGAAAACCTCTTGGATGCAACCCGCCTTCAAGCCGGCGGTATCGAACTTAAGAAATCAGATATATTCCTCCCAGACCTCATTGAGAGAATGGTTACACGCTTTAAAACCCAAACTGAAAACCACACATTCACAATTAGTATTCCAAAGACATTTCCAATCGTCTTGGGGGACGACACAAGGATTGAACAGGTAATTTCTAATTTAATCGGAAACGCCATTAAGTATTCAGATTCAGGTGAAATAACCATCAGCGGACAGGTACGGCCAGAAATGGTAATTATTTGTGTAAAAGATGAAGGTCCGGGCATCGCTCCTCAGGATGCACCCTTTGTTTTCGATCGGTTTTATCGTGCAGCTGATTCTGCCCGAAATAAAAAAGGTGCTGGTCTAGGTTTATACTTATCAAAAGCCATTGTCGAAGCACATGGGGGAAAAATTTGGGTAGATAATAAAACTGGTGAGGGTACCAGAATTTGTTTTTCACTACCCCGCTGATATAACTATACGCAATTGTAGAAATCCTTGATGGTATAATCAACCATCTTTTTGGTAAGTAGGAGTCTATGGTAAAAACTCAAGCAAATTGTCCGCGATGTCGGCAACCAGTCTTAACCGAAGTAAACCAAATTTTTGATATAAATACTGACCCGCTGGCAAAACAGAAGTTATTAAGTGGAGTGGTGAATTATTTACGCTGTCCATCTTGCGGATTTGAAGGTATGCTTTCTTTACCCCTTGTATATCATGATCCCGATAAAGAACTCTTATTAACATTTTTCCCGCCTGAATTAGGGGTACCCATAAACGAACAAGAAAAACAGATTGGTACGCTAATCAATCGTGTCCTGGGTTCTTTACCCAACGAAAAGAAAAAAGCATATTTACTCCAACCACAAGCAATGCTGACTTATCAAACATTGTTAGAAAAAATTCTTGAAGCAGATGGCATCACCAAAGAGATGTTAGAAGAGCAACAAAAACGGATTAATTTATTACAGCGTTTAATAACCACACCGAAAACCGACCGGTTAACGATCATTCAACAAGAAGAAAAATTAATTGATACATCATTTTTTGCCTTACTTGCAAGATTACTTCAATCCGCCATCACACAACAGGATGAAAATTCTAGTAAGGAATTATCTGAATTACAGGACCTGTTATTTGAAAAGACAAAAGTGGGCAAAGAGATCTACACCCAGGCAAAAGAGACAGAGGATGCTATAAAATCGCTTCAAGAAGCAGGAAAGGATGGACTTTCGCGAGAGAAGTTGCTCGATTTAATTCTCAAAGCACCCTCAGAAACTCAATTGACAACGATAGTAAGCTTAGCACGTACAGGTATTGACTATGCCTTTTTTCAATTGTTGAGCAACAAAATTGAAACCGCACAAAAAGATGAAAAACAAAAATTAATCGATTTACGCGAGAAACTATTAAAACTGACAGACGAAATTGATAAACACATCCAAGCAGAATACGATCAGGCAAAACAATTACTAGACAATATCATCACAAGTGATAATATCGAACAAAGTGTGGAAAAAAATTTATCTAAAATCGACAACTTATTCCTACAAGTGATTGAAAATGAATTGGCTGCTGCCAGAAAAAAAGCAGACCTAGATAGAATCTCCAAACTGGAACGAATTATGATTGTGGTGGAAAAGGCAACTGAACCGCCTGCTGAATTTAAATTAATTCAGGAATTGATTAACACTAATAATGAAGAAGAATTACAAAACAAATTGCAGGAACACACTTCGGAGATTACTCCTGAATTTCTTGACCTTTTTAATAATCTAATCAATCAATCCGAAGGAAAAAACACAGAAGTAAAAGTGCTGAATAAAATAAAAGAGGTTTATCGCTCTGTCCTGCGATTCTCAATGATTAAGAACATTAAACAATAATTCCGAAACTAGTAAATTCAAACCTATTCTTTCTCATAAATTGGATTTTCCAAACGAAAACCAAACCCACGGACTGTAACCAGATAATTATGTTGTTGGTCAAACTCTTCTAACCGGTCTCGTAAGCGACGCACAAGTGCATCTAATGCCTGCTCGGTAATTCCAAGATTTTGCTCAACCCCCCATACAGATTGAATGATAGATTCACGAGTGATTACTTCCCCTTCATGATCGTATAAACACAATAATAATTTATACTGTTGTACAGAAAGGGGGGGAATAACTTCTTGTTCATTTACCCATACCCGGCGTGCACGTCTATCAATTAACAAACGGCCTACACTTGTATGTTTTTTCTTAGCAAGGGGTAATGTGGCATCAGATTTAAAGAACAAAAAATCCTGAATCAAGGCAATTTTAACTAAATCACCATCATTTAACTGCTTTACTTTGGTCACCATTTCTCCATTTAGAAACGTCCCATTCTTACTTCCCAAGTCTTCCAGATACACTTCTTTATTATCAGATAATGTGATCTTTGCGTGAAAACGAGATACTTGACGATCAGTGAGGACTACTGTACAACTTGGGTCACGCCCGATAGCTATCTCATCTTGAATAATCCATCGACTACCATTCAGGGGGCCATCTTGGGCTAATAGAATAGGTAATTCTTTGGAATTCTTTTTTAATTCATGCTCCATATTCATTTGATAATCCACATGTGTATAATATAGCAAACATATCAAATTTTGCAAGGTTATCAAATAAATTTGTCCTCTGCACCACGCCGAAAGAATACTGAGGATTAATCCTAATGCCTATACCTCTTAAACCGGGCGATCAACTCCGTAAACGCTATTCCATTACCAAAATTATCGGTAAAGGTGGGGCTGGATGTATCTACCTAGCTGAGGATTTACGCCTTAAGGGAAGAAAATGTGCAATCAAAGAAGTGGAATACGATCGTACATTTGATAAAGAATTGATTAATCAGGGGCGCGAGCAATTTTTTAAAGAAGCCATAGTTCTAGCTAAACTGGACCACCCTAACCTGCCAAAAGTCTCTGATTATTTTTCAGTTAAGAACCGTGATTATCTGGTCATGGACTATGTATCCGGGGAAGATTTGCGCACCTTAATTGCCAAGGCAAAACAACAAAAGAAACACCTAAAAACCAAGGATGTTTTGAAGTGGGCTGGACAACTCGCTGATGCATTAATCTATTTACACAGCCAAGAACCACCTATTCTCCATCGCGATATAAAACCAGGAAACATAAAAATCAATCCGGAGGGGATTATCAAACTGGTAGATTTTGGTCTAGTAAAACTACTCACACCCGGAGAAAGTACAATAACTGTCATTCAGGGACAAGGCACAGCATATTACACTCCATTAGAACAATATGGCGGTGACAGCAGTCATACCGATGTTCGTAGTGATATCTATGCTCTTGGGGCAACGCTTTATCATCTTCTAACCGGTGAAGCACCTACGGATGCCAGGGAACGTTTTTTAAATCCATCCAGTCTTATTCCTCCCAGAAAATTAAACCCAGCCATTAGCCCTCAACTTGAAAAATCTATACTATGGGCACTCAACCTTCACCCCGATGATCGGCCACCGAATGTGAGGATTTTTAAAGAACAATTGTTAGGAAAAGAAACTGATTTCAAAGAGAAAGGGATTTTTTTTCAACAATTATGGGAATATCTGACACTAGAAACAGAGCGCTATCTACTTTGGATAGTAGTAGGATTATCCGTTCTTAGTTTAATAATTGCACTATTGCGTTAGTCACAAATTATGAGTATAACGAGTTGATTGCTTCCACCATAAATATATAATGGTGATACCAGAGGACAAAATCGAATACAAAACAAGTTTTAACCAGCCCAGAGAATAATGATGAAAATCACTCCCGGGTAATCCCATCCAAACCCATAATGGGGGAATAAATCCAAATATAATAGAGAGTAAACCAGTATGTACTGCCCATTTAACATTATGAACCCGTGATCCAATCATCAAGGTAGTAATCCCCATCCCCCAGATGATTATCAGTATAATTACCCATTCCAAAAAAGGACTCAAATAATTAAATCGATTTATCCATGATCTGTTCTGGGGAATACTGGATGCATTTTCCTCCTTTTCGCCAGGCGTGAGATTTATCGTTGGGGTAATGGCGCTAACCACTATATTTTTTCCCAATGAAATATCCAGCAATAAGATTTCTGAGTTTAATGCAGGTTCGCTCGCAGCACTGATTTCAAGCATACCCTCATCCTGAATACGAAAACTTGTACGGGCAATGCCATCCTTTGTGGTTGCCTCGATAATTTGATTGATGCGCTTTTCTCCCATTAACGTGAAGAAAAACTTCACCACAGTTCCATCCGGAACAGGGTGCCCATTATGATCTAGGATTATTCCCGTTTGAAGCGGAAGGACATCTCCCAATTGAAATACCGGCTCTTCAGGTACCACTTGCGCACTAGGAGTAGTGATTAGAGGAGAAAAGGTATTCATATCAATAATTAATGATATGAGCTGTTTTGGATCTGGTGTAGTTACATTGATTATGTCATATGCAATACCTGGTATGCTAACAGGGGAAGAACCTACCGGAGTTACCTCTTGAAATAAAACGCGTGCAGCAATTTCTATAAATGAGGGAATTTTGCTGTAAACACCATAGTACGCAGTGACATTGGATATTTCTGTGGCATCCAATTGATAAGGAATATTAAACGCAAATACGATCACTTTTTTATTGCGAATAAGGTCCATTCGTTCAGAAAGAATTCGATGCAATACTAGAGATTCCGGTCGTTGTTGGTCGTCTAATAGCACAGAGAACACAACCCATTCCGCCTTTAATAAATTGGCTTGTAAGTCCAAATAATTTATGGGAGTATTGAGGTAATTGTGTAAATCTTTAAATGAGTAGGAAGATAACCTGTTACTGGAAATCTGACCTCCGGTATTTGACCCGTATAAGTTTAACACTGCATTCTGAAGGGCATTTACTCCTAATGGTGTCTGAGTTGCACACTTTTCGCATTGATTCGTGGATATTTCATCTGTAAAAAAGATAATTCGCTCGCGTAATTGTGGGGGTAGAGGTAACGCAGCCTTTAATTCTGTATAATCCGGACTTATCAGGGTAACTGCCTGTTTTGCAACTTCAAAAATAATTCCATTATCTTTTTTAATTCTTAATAGGTCTTGATTTGTTGGAATAACAAATTGTGGTTCAAAACTTTCATAAAGCTGATATTTCAATGCAAGAATTCGCAACACGGAGTTATCCACTCGCTCAGCAAACGCTCGGTCTTCGTCATATTTTTGGATGAAGTAATTTAATACATTGACGATGGTTGAATAAGTATCTACCTCGTCCGATGAAATGATCTTATCCATATATAACAAATCATTTCCCGCAAGGAATGCATTCCTAACAATCTGACGTGCATCAAATGTCTTGCCATCAGGATTAAAAAATTTTCTAACCGCCTGGCTACCCAAATCATCACTCACGATAACACGGTTACCCTCTCTCCACGTGGAAAACTCTTTTAGATTTAATAGTAAGTCTAATGCGGAAGAATCAAAACTTATTGGTTTAGTAGTGGCACGAATATTCCCCTGTAATCCCTGATAACGGATATGACTTAGGTAGAGACCATCGGCTGTTTCGGCTGCATCTAGAGCCTGTCCTGTAACAGCAAAAAAGGGGGCTAATTCAATTAATTTTAATTGGTCTAATGATTTTCTTACCGTTGCCACCTCTTCCTCTGGCATTCTATCTGATCCACCCCTACCGGGAAAATGCTTGGCAATTACTGCAATTTTGGATCCACTCCCAATATGCAATCCACGGATAAAAGCTTTCCCCATCTGGCTGACCCAGAATGGATCTCCACCAAATGTACGCGTTCCGAGATTATCACCTCCTTCTGCATAGGTAATATCGAGAACATCCAAACAGGGACCTAAAAACAAATTAAATCCAAGTGCCTGCAACTCACTTCCAAGAATATTTCCTACTTGCTCCGAAAGTGAAGTATTCCATGTTGCGCCAATCGCCATCATATCTGGAATCGGGGTTAATCCATTAATAATCTGATCATAAGGGCTTAAATCCCCTTCTTGCGAGATACCGATGAACAATGGTATTGATATCGAATTTTCCTCTTCCACATCCTCTGATGGTAATTGTTGATCTGATCCATCGGTGGATTTATTCGTTTTCAACGCGATATTTTGTAACGTGGTATTAAGTCTAAATACCTCCGAAATTGTATTTTCAGGGCCAATAAAATTATTATTTGACCGTTTTAGAACCACTCCACCAATATAATGATTTGCAATCAGATCAACTATCGGTGAATCTGGATTTATTTCAGCCCCTTCAAATGTAATTAAAAATAGTTGTCCAACTCTTTGAGCAGTGGTTAATTTTTCCATGAGTGATTGGGCAGATTGCCTAGCGATATCGCTCGTTCCACCATTCTGAGCAATTACATTCTTGCCAGACCATCCCAATATCAATATGCAAACCATTATAAAGACAAGCGATCGTTTTATCCAATTAGCCATCATCGTAATGCTTATTTGTTCCTGTGGAGCATCTTTAATACCAAAGGCGGATCATCGGTGAAAATCCCATCTGCGTTAGAAGATATTAAATACTGTATCTGACTTTCTTTATTAACTGTCCACACATTCACTCTTCGATTACGATAGTGTTCTTTATCGATAGTACCAGTCTTAATTGACTGGATATTCATATGAATAAACTCCGGAGAGATTCTTCGATAGAAATCAGACTGCATGATGTAACCCAAAAATCCTGGCGGCGCTAATAAAGCCACTGGCACTTCAGGAAGTGCACGTTTTATCTTAATAATATTGCCAGGAGAAAAAGAAGAAAATATTATAGAATTTTGCATTGATCTTTTTATAACAATCCCTGCTACTTTGGGGATTAAATCATCACCCAGAGTGGAATAGTTGGTTAATTCAATATTGACCAGATATTTTCCATTGGTCAGGTCAAGTACTTGGGATAAGGTGGGAATCTTTTCATTTTTAAATTTTGGATGAAAAAACGAACCGGCATCTAATTGAATTAATTCAGCATACGTGTAATTCCTTAAAAATCCCGTGCCATTAGTAGTCCTATCCAATTTAAGGTCATGAAATACAACCACTTCACCATCTTTGCTTAATTTCACATCCAATTCAATTGCACTTGCTCCCTGGTTTAAGGCAATTTGGAAAGCGCTAAGCGTATTCTCAGGTGCATAACGGGATGCTCCACGATGGGCGAAAACTATCGGGGTAGGGATTTGATAAACTAAATGACTAACCACAAGACTGGCGTCTTCTCTCCTTATCAGCAAATTATAGCATGCGAGTATTTATTTTTAGTTTCGACAAGATTGTGTTCATATAAAGAGATGACATGTTAACCCCATCATCTTCAATGACAAGTATATAGAAATCTCAATTTTCTTATTAAAGAAATTTTATGGGAAGTTTATTAATGTTCTCAATTCACAAATTATCTTGCCAATAATTTTCATATCCATTCTAATGAAATAGCTATTCTATGCTTGTTTCCAAATTAATATTTCATATCAACAATTCTTATCCGGGTACTATTTTCACCCTGAAAATAGTTTCTTTCAAAAGCGAATAAAATATCAATTCGACTAGGTAATTTTTCAATCAAATGTCCCAATCCAAAACCAATTGCATTGGTGGTGAAACGACCATCACTTAATGTTAAATAGAGATGACCGTTATCCTTTCCTACAACCCTTGCACTCTTCACCTGTACATTCTGAGATACTAATAATGGTGCCGGATTGCCCATTCCTGTAGGTTCAAATTGGTCAAAGAAATCCAAAAGCGATGGTTTTAAATCAGTAATCGTAACCATTGCATCTGCATGGATTTCTGGTAATAGGTCGAGCTCACTTAGTGTTCGGGTAGCAATGCTTTCCATTTTTTTGATAAACATATCGATATTTTCAAGTTTTATGGTAAATCCAGCAGCCAAGGCATGACCACCATAATGGTCAAGCAAATCGGAGCATTCATCAAGTGCATTGGTGATATGAAATTCAGGAATAGAACGGCAGGAAGCACGCACTGTGTTATCTTCGCGATAGGTTCCTACGATTGCAGGGCGATAAAATTCATCAACCAGTTTGGAAGCAGCTAGGCCTACTATGCCTTCATTGAACTCTTTATCTAAAGCAAATAGAATGTAGTCATGCTCTCTAACAATCGATTGAGCATGCAGCTGTGTATCACGTGTCATCCTTTGACGGATGGAATTTTGTTGATTCAATTCCTGGGCGATCTGAAAAGCACTTTCCTCATCCTTCACCAGTAATAATTGCAATGCCCGGCGCGCTGATTCCAATCTGCCAGCTGCGTTCAGACGCGGCCCTAAAATAAAACTGATATCGGCGCTGGATAGTTTGGCTAAGTATAATCCGCTTACTTCAGCCAACTTCACAATTCCGAGACGTAATCCCTGACGTGCAACACTTAATCCACGCCTTACAAAAATGCGATTTTCACCAACCAGGGGCACCATGTCTGCCACCGTGCCAAGTGCAACGAGGTCCAACCAATCTTCAATATTAACCACCCCTGGTTCCGACTGTGCGACAGCCTGAGCGATTTTGAAGGCCAAACCCACACCGGCAAAATCTTTGAAGGGATATGTATCACCTTCCTGTTTCGGACAGACTACAGCCAAAGCAGAAGGCACTTGTTGTTTGGGATGATGATGGTCACTGATGATCAAATCCAAACCAATTTGACGAGCATAATCCGCTTCATGTATAGAACGAATTCCACAATCCACACTGATGACCAGATTTATCCCAATTGCTTTAAGGGCATCCATGGCTGCAGTATTCAAACCATATCCCTCATCAAAACGGTCCGGAATATAGGGAATTACCAACGCGCCCACACTCTGTAAAAATTCGACGAGAAGAGCTGTTGCAGTAACACCGTCTACATCATAATCACCATAGATGGCAATGGGTTGTCGAGTGTGGATTGCATATAAAACACGTTCAACCACCTTTTCCATATTTAATAATTTGAAAGGGTCCCCCAATGCTATATCAGAAGATAAAAATTGTTTAACTTCGTCAATCTCACGATAACCGCGATTAAATAGAAGCTGCTGAAATGGCTGCGGAAATTCGTGAAATTTTTCTTCGAATTCCGCAGGCACCTTTTCAGGCAATACCCATTTTTTTAATACCGATTGTTTCATTTGTGTATATAACTATGTATTTATTAATTATTGGAGATATTGCCGCGGCATTCTAGCTGCCATGCCGCAGATTACTTCATACGGGATGGTTTTCCATAGTTGTGCCAATTCAGTAGCAGTAATCCGCTCACTTCCCTGTTGACCAATTAACACAACCTCATCACCTACCCTAGCATGAGGAACTTGATCTAACTGGACCATGCATTGATCCATACACACATTTCCAATCACAGGCACTCTTGTATTATGGAGCAATGCCCAATTCCCTGATTGGCGGCGCAACCCATCCGCATAACCGACAGCAATCACACCCACTCTTTCATTTTTTTTGGTAATGTATTTGAACCCGTAACTTACCCCATGACCCGCAGGCAAATCCTTGATAGAGATCAATCGTGTTTTCCATGTTAAGGCAGGTTTAATTGCTTCTGGGAATTGGGTTGACATCGAAGGCTTTATCCCATACATGGCTAAACCACAACGTACCATGTCATAGCGAGAGTCTGGATAATTCAATGTTGCTGCTGAATTTGCTGCATGTACTAAAGGAGGCCTGACACCCATTTTTTCAACTTCCTGGATAATCCGTTGGAATCTTTCCAATTGTTGTTGTGTGTAGGGTTTTTCCGGTTCATCAGCACAGGCAAAGTGAGTGAAGATGGCTTCCATTTTTAATTCAGGACACTGATGGATAAACAAAATGAATGGTAGCGCTTGAGTATAGGGAATCCCAAGCCGTCCCATGCCAGTATCCACTTTAACCTGGACATGAATGATTTTGCCATACGACCTTGCCTGTTCAATATACTCACGAACCACAGTATTATCATACACTGTCAGGCTGATATCATTGCGAATTGCATCTGCTACGCGCTGCGGAGGTGTATATCCTAATACCAGGATGCGCATATTGATGCCTACATTTCTTAAAAGCAAAGCTTCTTCGATGCGTGCCACCCCGCACCAGAGTGTGCCCGCTTTTTCTATTGTGCAGGCGATTTCTTCCAAGCCATGCCCGTAGGCATTGGCTTTGATAATAGGCATCACCTGAGTGCCTGCTACATCTCTTAATATCTTTAAATTCTTTTCAATAATCCCTAAATCAATTTCGAGCCATGATGCAAAATTGTCCGATTCCATGTCCAATAGTATAAACTGCGCTGGATTTGTCGACAAGTTAAACTAATGCTATTCTCATTTTCCCTTGATACCCAAATTCCGCGAGTATGTTTCTTATTTTATAATTCAAATCAATAACGGCGAACATCTATGGCAATTAATTTTCAAGTTATTTCCTACCAAGGGAAAGCCAGAGCGGGTCAATTAACCACACCACATGGTACGGTCGAAACTCCTGTGTTCATGCCGGTAGGCACCCAGGCTACTGTTAAGGGTGTAACACCCGCCCAGTTGGAAGAAATTGGCGCAGCGCTGATTCTGGCAAACACCTATCACCTTTATCTGCGTCCAGGTGCTGATATCGTAGAACAATTAGGCGGACTGCATAATTTTATGAACTGGCACAAACCCATCCTGACAGATTCTGGCGGTTATCAGGTTTTTTCATTAACAAAGATGCGCCACGTAGACAATGAGGGTGTTACTTTTAGAAGCCACCTAGACGGTTCTACCCATCACTTCACACCAGAGCTAGCTATTCAGATTCAGGAACAATTAGGTGCGGATATAATCATGACCTTCGATGAGTGTGCCATTCCGGATGACCGCCAGATTGTAGAGCAAGCTTTACAACGAACGCATCAATGGGCTGAACGTTGTCTGCGCGTAAAGAAAAGAGAAGACCAGGCATTATTTGGAATTATCCAGGGAGGTATTTTCCCTGACTTACGCCGTACCTCAGCAGAATTTATCACTTCGTTAGATTTTCCCGGTTATGCTGTAGGTGGTCTTTCGGTGGGTGAAAGCAAACCCGATATGTTGAAAGTCTTGGATCTGATGGATGACCTTCTCCCCTATGATAAGCCCCGTTATCTGATGGGTGTCGGTACCCCAGTCGATTTAATTGAAGGCGTCAAGCGTGGAATAGATATGTTCGATTGTGTCTTGCCCACACGGCTAGCCAGGCACCAGTCCGCTCAAACATTAGATGGACGCTTGAATTTGATGAATGCTATCTACACGCGAGATCCCCAACCTATTGACCCACAATGTCAATGTTATACCTGTTTTCATTTTAGTCGCGCATATTTACACCATCTCATTATGGCAAAAGAGATGCTTGCAGCAACCTTGATCTCCATTCATAATCTCTTCACACTGGTAGAATTAATGAAAAGGATCCGGCAATCAATCTGTGAGGGGACATTCGATGAATTAGCTCAACAAATCACACCTATGATGCTGGAGGATTTATAAAACAATTCCGATGAATATTTTCCAAGCCATATTATTAGGAATAATACAAGGGATTACAGAATTCTTACCCATCTCCTCATCCGCCCATCTGGTAATCATTCCCTTTTTATTGGGCTGGAAAATGCCCGCAGATCAGGTCTTCCCCTTTGATGTCTTAATCCAGTTGGGAACGCTGGTAGCACTAATCGCCTATTTTTATAAGGATTTAGGACTTCTGTTTCAATCATTCATAAAAAGCATCCAAGACCAAAAATTCTGGCGTTCCGAGGATGCTGCTCTTGTCTGGTATATCATTATTGCAACAATTCCAGCAGGTTTCTCGGGGTTACTTCTAAAATCCAAGGTAGAAAGCGCCTTCAATTTTCCGGCTGTCTCTGCATTTTTCCTGATTGGCACTGCTTTCCTTTTATTTTTGTCTGAAATTCTCGGGAAACAGAAATATGACCTTTCTCATCTCACCTGGTGGAAATCTCTCCTGATTGGACTTTTCCAGGCAGGGTCAATTTTCCCCGGCATCTCGCGCTCAGGTGCATGTATTGCAGGTGGTATGGTACAGCAATTCAAGCGCAAAGATGCAGGTCGATTCTCTTTCTTACTGGGCATCCCCATTTTGTTGTCAGCAGGTTTGGTAGGAATAGTGGACCTACTGAAATTGAAAAATTTGTCTTCATTTCTACCCATCCTATGGATAGGTTTTTTAACAGCAACAGTAGTGGGATATCTTGTCATCCATTGGCTGCTAACTTACCTGGCTAAGCATTCGCTCTTTCCTTTTGTCATCTATTGTGTGTCCTTTGGCCTTTTTACTCTAGGTGTGGGCATTTTTAATCCAGCCATGTTGAAATCATCATCCACCGCAGATGCAGGGCAGATCATCAATATCAGCATTGATCCATCCCTGACCTGGATTAATAAGCATTTAAGCAAATGCAATCAAGAAATATCCAAATTTTCAATCCGATTCCGTGAAGAGACAAAAAATACATTTTCAACAGATTATGTACGCATAACGATGAATGAGCAAGAAATAAATTATCAGACTGTTTATTTGCTTGGCACAGAAAAAATCTTACTTGCTGTGGGTAATGATATCCCCATTAATAAAATACCCATGGAGTTTGTTAACAAAATTTTTTCAGGTTCGTTAAACAGCCTGGATGATTTATTCACGCTTTGCACTCAATGTGAATTTTCAGCTGAACATTCCGCCTGGACTACTCAATCTTTTCAGATTTGGAAATACCCAAGAGAATACTATCTACAACAATTTATAGAAAAAAATCTATTAAATAGCAATCATCCCTCAGAATCCACCAACCTGGCTCCCAACCCGCAGGTGATGGTTGAAGCACTGCGATTGAGCCATACCGGCATTGGCTTTCTTCCTGAACATTGGTGGAATAGCACCATCAAGAGAATCGACCTAGTTGAGGCGGTATCATCAGAATGGGAAATTCCTATCCTAGCTATTCCTTCAGGTGCCTCATCTCAAGGAATGTATGAGTTGCTATCCTGTGTGCAAACCAGGATACAAAATGATAATTTTTAATGGAGAACATCTATGAAAAACGAACTGAAATCCCTCAATCTCACCATCATTGGACCAGGCGTCATGGCAGAAGCCATATTGACCAACCTGCTCTCAAAAAACCTCATCTCAGTAGAAAAAACAATTATCGCTGGTCCTCATCAACCTAGATTAGATGACCTTTCTCAAAGGTTTGGGGTAAAAGCTGAAACAAATAACCTAAATGCGATTAAAAGCGCTGATGTAATATTACTCACCGTGAAACCGCAACAAATCGTGAAAGTACTTAGCGAACTGAAGGGAGGTTTCCTTAAAGATTCATTGTTGATATCCATTGCGGCTGGTATCTCCACGCAACTCCTTGCGGAGCTTAGCGGGCATTCAAAAATCGTGCGTGCCATGCCTAACACCCCTGCGCGTATTGGTAAGGGTATGACGCTCTGGACCGCTACCCCACAGGTGACGGTTGAACAATTGGAGATAGCGAAAAGCCTGTTCGCTGCCATGGGCACTGAACTGCACGTGGAAGATGAAGAATACGTGGAAAAAGCCACTGCCCTTTCAGGCACAGGGCCTTCCTATGTATATCTGTTTATGGAAGCACTAGTCGATGCCGGTGTGCATCTTGGATTTCCACGCCGCATGGCAGAGACCATGGTGATTGAGACTCTGCGCGGATCGGTGGAATTCTATGACCAGGCCAGCGATGCGGGCAAGCACCTCGCCGCCTTACGCAATCAGGTGACTTCCCCCGGTGGCACCTCTGCCGAGGCGTTGTATTTTCTCGAAAAAGCTGGCTTTCGCACCGCGCTTTCTCGCGCTGTGTGGGCGGCTTATCAGCGTACCCTGGAGCTTGGACAAAATATCCAGCACACAACCAAGGAATAATTTCCATGCCAGACACAATCGATCATTCCTATCCATTATGTGAACTTCACCGCCACCTGGACGGCAATGTCCGCCTAGAAACCATCCTGGATCTGGGTCTAAAACACAACCTCCCCCTGCCTGCGAAAGATATCGATGGTCTGCGACCTTATGTGCAGGTAACCGAAGCCAAGCCTAATATCCTGGCATATTTTGCCAAATTCGAGTGGCTGCTGAAGATGATGGTGGATTACGAAGCGGTTCGCCGCATCGCTTATGAGAATGTGCTCGATGCTGCCAATGAGGGTATAGATTATATTGAACTGCGCTTCAGCCCGTGGTTCATGGCTGAAACACATCATTTGAATCCGGCGGGGGTAGTGGAAGCAGTCATTGATGGTGTCCATTCAGGCAGTCGGGATACAGGGGTGAAAACCAACCTGATTGGCATCTTGAGCCGCACCTACGGCCCGGATATCGCCAAGAAGGAATTGGATGCATTGTTAACCTTTAAGAAGGAGATCTGTGCATTGGATTTGGCTGGCGACGAAATTAATTTCAAGGGTGAATTATTTGTGGAACACTTCCGCATTGCCCGGGATGTTGGCTGGCATAGCAACCCGCATGCCGGCGAAGCTGCTGGGCCCGAGAGTGTGTGGCAGGCAATTCGTGAACTGGGTGCGGAACGCATCGGGCATGCAGTGCATGCGTCTGAGGATCCTGCACTATTGGATTACTTGGCAGAAAAAGGCATTGGCGTCGAATCTAATCTGACTAGTAACGTGCAAACCAGTACAGTCAAGGACTACCCCAGCCATCCCCTGAAATCATTTCTTGAGAAAGGCATCCTGGCCAGCATCAACTCGGATGATCCGGGCATCAGTGCCATTACTCTGCGACATGAATATCAGGTGGCAGCACCCGTAGCGGGATTAACCCTTACCCAGATCCATCAGGCACAAAGGAATGCTTTGAGCACCGCTTTCCTCAGCCAGCAAGAAAAAGCAACCTTGTTGGCCGCTAAAACGAAAAAGCACAATAATCAGATCTGAGATCTTACGCCTCTAACCGTCTTAATAAATCCTGCATAATCTTCTGCCAGGATTCGTACTTTTCATTATCAATCCAGTTGTCCTTCACTGGTGAGTTTTCCAAAATTACACGAGTTACATTTTCGGCCTTCGCGCGCAGGTCATCATCAGGAAGTATTTTATCCCCGACCCATTCCTCCAATTCTTCAGGTAGGTCTGAACCGGCACTGCCGTGCAATGCAGCCACTACTTCAGCGGCTGCCAGGGCAATGTGACAATCAGCCAATTCCAGTTCATCCGTGTTGTCATTTAAAACAACATCCAAGGCTGTTGAAACGCGCCCAATACTCCCCGTTTCAGCTAGGTCATACAGCCAATCCAGGGAATCGTCATTTTCAAAAACACCAGGACCCCAGATGCTCATCTCAAATACCATATATCATTATTAAAAATTATATTCCTTTTTATTATATTGATTATTAAAAGTTGTTAAATTAGAGATAGACCATACTTAACATATTAGAATACAATCAAAATTAATTCAAGAGACTGATTGTGTAAAAGGTTGATTTGCTGAAATCTTTGAAAGTACTATATACTGCCAAACTAGGTCAAATTAAATTTTTGGAAGTACCTCCATTCAATTACCTGAGTATAGATGGTAAGGGTGATCCAAATACAAGCCAGGTATACAAAGATGCTGTTCAAGCATTATATTCGTTGGCTTATGCCATAAAATTCGCTATCAAGCAGGGTAAACAGGAGATAGATTTCAAAGTGATGCCCCTGGAGGGCTTATGGTGGGTTGAAGACATGAGTAAATTCAACATTGAACACAAAGAAGAATGGTTATGGAGCATGATGATCCTGCAACCCCAATTTGTGACCAGACAATTAGTGGATGATCTACGAGCAAGCCTACTGAAGAAAAAAGGATTCCCACTTCTTAACCAGGTGCAGTTAGTCACTTTGCAGGAGGGAAAATGCGCACAAACCTTGCATGCAGGTCCTTATGCTGCTGAAGGGCTAACCATTGTAAACCTACACAAAGCAATTGCAGAGAAAGGTTTCCAACGCATGGGCAAACACCATGAGATTTACCTCAACTCACCTCTCAAGACCGCTCACGAAAAATTACGCACCATCATCCGTCAACCATTATTTAAAGAACAGACAACATGATACAAACCCCATTCAAAGAAATAACTAATTATCCTGCAAGTTGTCACACTAATTTCGCATTGTTAAAAGAGTTCGAACAAAGAGTAAAGAGAGAATTTCCTGCCTGCGTTGAACTTCGTGTGGTATATCAAGGTCAATTGCTCTTTCAATACCATAATCCCAACCCATGGGTTAGTGCACGTACGAATCTAACCAAATTATTCTATAGGTTACTTCTGCCATTCATACCACATCTCAAACTAAGTATGTTGGATTCTCTTTGTGGCAAATGGAATGTACGCTCAGTAACCAAATCAGTTCTTTCAGCATTGGTCGGCATAACCATCGAGCACAATATCCTGAAAAGTCTTGACCTTACTCTGGGGGACTTTTTTAAAAATCTTGAGAAAGAAAAAAATGCCATCACATTACATCAATTGCTAAGCATGACTTCTGGGTTCCCAAATATTGATAAGGTTTCATGTATGATCCGCATGCTAAAAAGTAAGAATTGGATTCAACACATATTACAAATACCACTGCAATCAGCCCCAGGAAAGGAATATATATATTCCACAGCGAATTCGCATCTTGTGGCAGGGATTCTAAATCAGATTTTAAATGGCGGGTTGCTTGAATTTGCCCAGGAGCATCTATTTACGCCCTTGGGAATAGATGCACCACAATGGGATTGTGACCCTCTGGGCATTCCCTTCGGCGGTACCAACCTTTTCCTATCCGTCGACGACATGATGAGATTCGGAATACTTTATCTTCAGAATGGGGTATGGGATCATGAGAGACTGCTTTCACCTCAATGGGTAAAAATCTCCATTACACCACATGCCCGAATTGATGACCAATATCAGTATGGGTATGGGTGGTGGCTCCAGCATCTATCGGATTTAAGAAATCAGGGAAATCTATTTGTTTTTGGTGCCTATGGATTTGGAGGACAACGCATCTATGTAGTGCCTCAACTTGATCTGGTAATTGTTGCAATTTCCCTGCTCGACCTGTGGGCGCATACTGAGACCCTCGATAATCTGGTTGGAAAAATTTTGATCCCTGCAATAAGACAGGAAATAATACATGCGTGAATTACTCGTCATTCTTAAAGACTGGATACTTCAAAGCAAACAGGCTGCGCTGGCCACAGTAGTTAACGTGATTGGTTCATCTCCCCGCCCGTTGGGTGCAAAAATGATTGTTTCCTCCGAAGGTGATATGCATGGCTCCGTCAGTGGCGGTTGTGTGGAATCCAGCGTGCTGGAACATGCAATCACTTGCATCAAGATTGGGAAACCTGAATTGTTACACTTTGGTATCCCCGAAGACGTGCCTTGGTCGGTTGGACTTGCCTGCGGCGGTGAGATTGATGTGTTGGTGGAACCGCTTTTTCACCCTAATTGTCCAAATGGTTTCAACCGTGAATTATTTAACTACATATCCAATCTTATTAATGATGAACAATCTCATGTGCTCGCTTCCATAATTTCTCAAAATCACCTTGCTGAAAAGGAATTATTTAACGCTGAAGGTAAACAGATTCACATCACAAACACAGCTTGGGGGCATCTTCTCAATCCATCCGCAGTCATTACACTTATCGAGCAGAGACATTGTCAGCATAAAACTATTCAAATAGAAGACGGCTCCCATATTACGGTATTTCTTGAGCCATGGATACCCCCGGCGCGATTGGTGATTATTGGAGCTGTGCATATCGCAGTTGCGTTGGTGAACTATGCCCGTGAATTGGGTTATAAGACTATCGTGATCGACCCACGGCGCACATTCCTTACCACTCAGCGCTTTCCGCTGGCAGATGAATTGATACACTCTTGGCCACAGAATTGCATGCCTGAATTGCACATTCGCAACCAGG
>Ga0067045_1028938_pt1 | contig 25693 bp, 22 predicted proteins | sample TerdegcTABiofilm_FD_59184 | JGI IMG/M metagenome (GOLD analysis project Ga0067045, IMG submission 59184) | Combined Assembly of (Gp0054472, Gp0054536) Wastewater bioreactor microbial communities from Singapore -Terephthalate degrading... | reverse complement strand
CCAAACATCTCAAGTTCTTCTTTTGTATGCTCATATGGACAGAATTTATGATTGCCCGGTATATACCCATGAACAGGGCAAATACTGAATGTTGGCGTAATGGTAAAATATGGTATATGATAGTTGTAAGCAATAGTCTTAACCAGAAGTTTAACCATCTGCGGATCATCAATCTTTTCACCTATAAAGCAATGAACTACTGTACCCCCGGTAAATTTTGACTGTAACTCATCTTGATGATCCAGTAAATCAAATATATCATGAGCAAATCCTACTGGAGGATGAATTGAGTTGGTGTAATATGGTTCGTTTTTGCCGGATGTTATGATGTCAGGAAATCTATTCTTATCATGGCGGGCAAACCGGTAACTTACTCCTTCGGCAGGGGTAGCTTCCAGATTATATAAATTGCCCGTTTCATGCTGATAGGTGGTAATTTTATCCCGCATAAAGTCCAACACCTGAGCAGTAAACTCTTTACCTTCTTCAGTTGTTATATCCTGACCTAAAAGATTGATGCAGGCTTCGTTCATGCCAACAAGGCCAATCGTTGAGAAATGATTAACCCAGTATTTTTTAAATCGTTTATATACATCTCGCAAATAGAACTTTGTATAAGGATAAAGATTATTGGCAGTAAAGTTTTCCAGAACTTTACGTTTAATTTCCAATGAATTTCGAGCCAAATCCATCAAATGGCCCAAACTATCAAAAAATTCATCTTTGGTTTTGGCAAGATATCCAAGACGCGGCATATTAATAGTTACTACACCAATACTTCCGGTTAGCGGGTTTGCACCAAAAAGACCACCACCTCGCTTGCGCAATTCTCTGTTGTCAAGTCTAAGACGGCAGCACATGGAACGTGCATCATCCGGATCCATATCCGAATTTACAAAGTTTGCAAAATAGGGTATGCCATATTTTGCAGTAATTTCCCAAAGCAGGTTTATTGCAGGATTATCCCAGTCAAAATCTTTAGTTATATTGTATGTGGGTATTGGGAATGTAAAAATTCGATGGCGGGCATCACCCTCAAGCATACATTCAGCAAACGCAGTATTAAATATATCCATCTCTTTCTGAAATTGTGCATATGTTTCATTCATGAATTGTCCGCCAATGATGACATGCTCATCAGCAATAGAGGGGGGAACAGTGAGGTCAAGAGTGACATTGGTAAAAGGTGTCTGAAATCCAACTCGGGTTGGTATATTCATATTAAAAATGAACTCCTGCAGGCACTGTTTAACACCTGCATAATCAAGGTTGTCGTAACGGATAAAAGGTGCCAGGTATGTATCAAAGTTTGCAAAAGCCTGGGCACCAGCTGATTCGCCCTGCAGAGTATAGAAAAAATTAACTATCTGTCCCAATGCACTTCTGAAATGCTTTGCAGGTCTGCTTTCAACCTTGCCCGGAACTCCGCCAAAACCGGTAAGCAAAAGGTCGCGCAGGTCCCATCCCACACAGTATGCTGATAGCAATCCTAAATCGTGTAAATGCAAATCGCAGTTAATATGGGCATCCCTGATTTCTGGAGGATAAATACGTTCAAGCCAGTATTTTGCAGTTACAGCAGAGGCAATATGATTGTTTAATCCTTGCAGCGAATAGCTCATGTTGCTGTTTTCATTCACACGCCAGTCTGACCTGTCAAGGTAATCCTCTATAAGTTGAATCCCCTCGTTTAAAAGGCTTTTCCCTTCGCGTATCTTCCTGTGCTGCTCACGGTAAAGAATATAGGCCTTCGCTACTTTTGCATGCCCTTTCTCAATAAGCATCTTTTCAACTAAATCCTGAACATTCTCAACAGTAGGGATATGTTCGCCTTTATATAACAGGGATAAAATATCAACAACTGATTCAGCAACCTGTGCTGCAGTGTTTCTGTCAGTACCACCAACAGCTCGCGCAGCCTTGAATATCGCTTCAGTTATCTTTTCTATATTGAAAGGAACTATCCTGCCGTCTCGTTTTCTGATAAACTGAGGGCTTGCTTTTGTATCCGACATATAAAACTCCGTAACAGGTGAAATAATATGAATGGTAATAAAAATAACTGCTATGCAATGGTTATTGATTGTGTGCTATTGGTATTTTTACAAAACAATGGCATAGTAAAATAAAAAAGTCAATCACTTTATGTCACATAACAAAAATAATTTACTATACATATATTAGCATATATATGTATATATAGTTTTAGTCAAGAAAAATTGGATTTTGATTTTTTGTTTTTTTTCCGATAGTATAGTAACATTAATCTGTACTATATAAAGGTAAAACTATGAGAACTAAAAATGTGTCGTTATTAATATATGCAAGTGTAATTATGGCATTGGGCATTGCAATGGGAATGGTATATTCTGATGACAATTCCCTTTTCACTCGTTTGGCGATAGCTCCTGAAGATGTGCCACAGGGTTTCGTATTTGGCAAAATACCTAATTTTGCAAAGAGGGTGTTCACTTCAAATCCATGTGTAGTGAATTCTGACGGAATAAGGTTTTTGGCTTCCAAACTTTATCCAGATGGTAATGCTGCAAATATTAAGAGCATGTATGTGGCAATCATGGCTTCTGAATCAAGGCCGTACGGAGATGATCTGGTGTACTATCTGCTTGTTTTTAAAGATAGTAAAGCAGCTTCAGTTGAAATAAAAAAACTTCAGGATTATTATCAGTACAACAAAGACAGAATAGTGCTCATTACAAAAGACAACATTGCGCTATTGCTCTTTGCTGATGATGTAGATAATTATAAATATATTGCAGAATTGGGACAGAAACTACAGGAAAGACTCAACTAATAAATATTTTTTGTGATGAGCATTTCTTCTAATTCATCTGCTTTTGCTGCAATATAAAATAGTGATTTCATAAATCGCTGTGGATCACAATCTTTTAGCAAAAGAGAATTCCTTAAAATTAATGTGTCATTGAGCAATGCCAGGGCGCCATAATCAAGTGTACTGTTGAGCTTCAGCGCAAACTTATACAGCTCAAATGATTCATTTTTTATAGTTCCTATAACTGAATAGTAATTTACAATCCTGTCTCCTGACTCATCTTTGTTCAGAGTAATTAAAATTTCCTGAGATCGGTCATTCTCAAATTCAATGGTTGTGGTATATGCACCCTCTTTTGTTTTATGAAATTTTAATTGAAATTCGGAAGCAATTGCTGCAATAAATCCATCAAATAATTCCATACATCACCTTTTACTGTAATAATTTTTTAGGCCAATAGTTTCTGAATATGCTCATACTGTAATGGTTTATGGGCATAAAAAACCATGTTCTGATTTTGTTCTATAGCACTTTTTATTTTATTAATGTCTGGCGTATCTGTACCTGCAGGATGGCTTAAAGCCATGTACATTTGCTTTTGTGTATTGTCAAGAATTTGTGCATGTGAGGTGAGTGTTTCATGTATTGCTTTCATTGATGCTGTATCATTATTTTTTGCTGCGTTTCCCAATTGCTCAATAAGCTTTGTTGTTTCCTGCAATGTGTCAGATTGAGGAATATTTGGAACAGAAGCTGAACCTGGTGAAAGGCGAGTAAAATAATTATTTATAGTTGCAATTTTAGCAAGGATTTCATTGTGGTCCTGAGGTGTAAATGCTTTCTGTATAAGTTCATAGGATATGTTTATTGCCATAGTAACAAGCTGATGTGCTTCACTGATGATGGTATATGCTGAAATAGCTTTTTGTAAAGAAGGGTATATTTGCATCCTTTCAGTATTTTGCTGGATCTGAACACTGGCTTTTCTTTCAGGAAACGTGAGTGTTGTTTTCACCAGTTGAATATTATTTGTTATTTTCATTGTTCCCCCGATCATTTAAAAAAGTACATTATTATAACTATTATGTCAACAAGTATTTATTTTGTATGCTTTGGAAATACAGGAATTAATAATTAATAAAGTTTGTTCAGAGTTGTTGTTTAAGGTTGTACAAGTGATATAAAAAATATGTGCTGGAAGTCATCCTGAACATCTTTTCATCGGAACTGGTTGAATTCAGAATCTCAAATAATAAAAAAGATTCAAAATCAGGTTCTAAATGAGGGGGTATGGATACGGGGTCAGTACATTAATAATGTTAGTAAATTTAGATGTTCAGGTGATGTTCATTAAAAAACAATATTGAAAATCCAGTAAATTTATTGTACAATTGTATTAATCAAGTATATATGGATGTTATATTTTTTAAATAATATCATATCATATATCTTCAGTATGGAAAAGAGGTGAATGAATTAAAGGTGAAATTTTTATGAAGAAGATTATAATAATTATCTGTTGCATATGCATGGTAACTGGTATTTCATGCAAAAAGAAGGAAGAGAACAGGGTCCCGCGTGAACAGATCCAGATTGACGGGGCACATGATTTTTCATTAATATTCAAAGATGTGATTGAGAAAGAAAAAAAAGAAGAACAGCGGTATAAAAAAGGGCCATTTGATGAATAAGTTGATTGCAATCCCTAAAGATAAATTGATTGCATATTGTCTGAATCTGTCAAAACCAGAAATGGAATCTGTTATTATCAGGGAATTTGTAAATCCTTTATGTAAAGGTGATACTTTTACGTTGTATCAGAAACATTTCTCACTGTTTCATGCATTGTACAGTATAAAAAATGATCATGTATATTCCAACTATATGGTGTATATCCATCCTATGAATATAATTATCAGGAACTATCCTGCGTACAATAAGTGCATCGACTATAATCCCTGGATGGATAGTTTTTGTGAAAATCCCACAGTAGATGGTACCTATTGTCAGTTTCACTATAATTTTTATACTCCATTTAAAGGCACTATGATGTATGACCCTTTAAATGAGTTTTACAGTGACCCGTATAATATTGATTATGAATATTCGGATGAATTGAAAAAAGTGTATAGTGGTTTTAGCAAATATATTATCAGTCGAAGGAAAGTTGAAAAGGCGCTATCTTTTTTTTCTTTCAGCGCAATTGAATATTGCAATAAAGCATTGCTGCAAAAGCGATATAGAGAACTTGTGAAAAAGTATCATCCCGACCATTATCATGGTGATACTGAAATGATAAAGGAAATCAATTCACAGTACAATATTTTGAAAGAAATTATTGTTGTGTGATAATTCATGAGAATTTTTAACATAAAAAATTGTTTTATTATTGTAGCATTTTTTATAATATGTGTACTAATGGTATAAATATTACATTGAATAGTAGAATTATATTAATTACGTCTTATTGATGTGTTATAGATACTGGTTAATTAAGGAGTGAAATATTATGAAACAAAGAGCCTTACAAGTTATACCGGTAATCATTTTACTGGGTGTAGTGATTTTTGTTTTTAATAATTTTTCGTGTTCACAAAGCGGCCCATCTGTGTTTGGGAATAGTAGCAGTTCGCCGTTAAAAGGCAACCAGGAAACTGCACGGGCTATTGAAATACAGGATACATTTAGAAAGATTTATGAGCTTTACAAAGACAGAGTTGTTTTTATTACCACTGAACAGGTTGTTGAGCTACCTCCCAATCCATTTTTTGATGACCCGTTTTTTAGACAGTTTTTTGGTGTACCTGAGCAGAAATCCCGCAAGCAGAAGCGAAGTGGTCTTGGCAGTGGATTTGTGCTTTCCAGTGATGGGTATATCTGCACCAACTATCATGTCATAGCCAATGTCGATTCGGTTAAGGTAAAAATCAAAAACAAGGACTATAAAGCAACAGTAGTAGGATATGACCAGCGCACAGACCTGGCATTATTAAAAATTAACCCTGATGAAAAGTTGGAACCGGTATTTTTAGGTGATTCTGATCAGGTTAGAGTTGGTGATTGGGCTATTGCTATCGGGAATCCTTTTGGACTTGATCGCACATTTACTGTTGGCGTCATCAGTGCAACAAGCCGTAAGGATGTTGATATGATGGGTGGTTCACAATCACATATACAGACTGATGCAGCCATAAATCCAGGAAATTCTGGCGGGCCACTGGTAAACATCAATGGTGAGGTTATAGGGATTAACAGGATGATCTATTCACAGAGCGGTGGCTACATGGGCATTGGTTTTGCTATACCCATTAACACTGCTAAAGCTGTACTCGAACAGTTAAAGAAATACAAGAAAGTAAAGACAGGTTACATTGGTGTACAGATTGTACCATTAACTGAGGAGTATGCAAAAGAATTAGGGCTTAAAAATACTGAAGGTGCACTGGTTGGTGGAATTATGGAAGACAGCCCTGCAGAAAAAGCAGGAATACAGCCGGGGGATGTAATACTTTCAGTTGATGATAAAAATATCAAATCTTATGAAGATCTGGTAGAAATTGTAAGCAAAACACCAATTGGCAAGACTTTGAAAATTGGAGTATGGCGTAACAGAACTAAAATGTATCTCTTTGTTACTGTGAAAGAAAGACCATAAATGTATTTACATATGTGCATAGAATAGCTTGTGGTATGCATGGTGGTGAATGGGAATACATGGATGATAAATATCATTACATAGTGATAATAGCAGGGATAATAGCGATAGTATATATTGTATTTCGCTATATTATCCCGCTATTATTTAAATTATTTGGAATCATTGTAAGTTTTATTGCATATGGTATTGCTATTTTTGTAGCAATTGCAATAGTTATTCTCATTATTGGATATATAGCCCGTATCTATAGGACACATAATCAATAAAAATGGTTGACGTATTATCTACAATAAAAAATCTAATCATGTAATTGCTGCTTTGTAATTCGCAAATGATTAATGCCCTGGAGTAGTATTGTGAAAGAGAAGATGAAAATCTGGTTAAGTAAAATTAAAGAAATTTTAATTATATATATAAATGATGTACGTACCTGGTTTTATGGCATAATTGCTGTTTCAATCATAGGCGGATTACTGTTTGGGTATATTGTAGCGCAGGTACAGAATTGCCTGGGAATTGATAACCTGAAACGTTTCCAACCAAGTGTTCCCACAAAATTGTATGATGTTAATGGTGAACTGATAGCAGAACTTTTTCAGGAAAAGCGTGATTTAGTGTCTTTTGAGGAATTACCAAAAACACTTATTAAAGCATTTGTTGCCACAGAAGATCAGGATTTTTACTCGCACATCGGGATAAGCCCAATGGCCATGGCACGTGCGATGGCAAAAAATATTATATCGTTCAAGATAGTACAGGGTGGTTCTACTATTACGCAGCAGCTTGCTAAGCGCCTTTTTACTTCCGGTGAAAGGACATTTACAAGAAAAGCACTTGAACTAGTGTTAACACTTCAGATTGAAAAACGGTTCACCAAAGATGAAATATTGGAAATGTATTTCAATCAGATATATTTAGGTCACGGGTGTTATGGTATTGCATCTGCTGCAGAATTATTTTTCAACAAAGAAGTCAGGTTTTTGAGTTTAGCTGAGGGGAGTGTGCTAGCTGCATTGCCTTCTGCTCCCGGTAGATATTCACCTTTTATGAATACACGGAATGCATACTATAAAAACTGGGATATTTTAAACAGAATGGTTGATTGTGGCTTTTTAACAAAGCAGAAAGCAGAGGCAGTTTATGCTTCATTCTGGCCACAATATGTTGATGCAATCAAAACAGAATTTCCCACAAAGACAGCATATTCCAGAATAATTGATAATGCACCGTTTTTCACAGATTATGTCCGTCAGATTTTGATTTCACGTTATGGGAAGGATGTAGTGTATAACGAAGGGCTGCAGGTATATACTACATTGAATTTAAAGCGACAGCGGGCAGGGGAAAAATATCTGGTAGAAGGGTTGATAAAACAAAACGAAGTATCAACAAAGGCAAATCAGTATATGTCAGGAGCGGTTGATAGGGGGTTGTTTTCTGTGTATCAGCAGTTAGGCCTGCTTTTCAACCTGCCAAGGGTTATAGTGAAAAGTGACACCGAAACAATCTTTAGAAAATTTATGGTGGATAACCTGCTGAATGAAATGGAGCTTATTTCCTTATTATGTAATGCGGATGCTATGCATAATGATATTGAAAAATTTCATATTGTAACCAGTGGCATTTCAACTTCATTAAAAGTGGAAGGAGCATTAATAGCTGTTGAGCCCAAGACGGGTTATATTACCACCATGATTGGTGGTTCTGAATTTGCAGTAAGCAATCAATACAACAGAGCAATACAGGCACGCCGCCAGCCAGGTTCAGCTTTTAAACCTTTTGTGTATGGAGCAGGTGTTGAGTCAAAGCTGATAAATGCGGCCATGGCTTTGCCTGATGCACCCATAGTGGATATTGATGCACAGGGTAGTACCTGGAGTCCTGATAATTATGAAGGTGAATTTTCAGGAATGGTGCATTTGAGAAGGGCTCTGGCGGCATCTATTAATGTTATCTCTGTGCGTATTTATGATATTATTGGCGCTGATACGATCATAGATTTTGCTTCTAAAGTATTAAAGGTTTCACCAACGCGATTTCATCCTGGGCCATCACTTGCACTCGGCAGTTCGGAACTTACGCCATTTGAAATGGTTACGGGTTATGCAATATATGCCAACCGGGGAAGGGATGTTATTCCGTTTGCAATCAGGTACATTACTGACAGGGATGGCAATGAGATAGAGAATATTGAAGAAGATATTGGTAATATTATTGCAGCAAAAGAAGCTGATGGGTCTATTCAGATAATCCCAGAAAACGTCAACTATGTCATGACTTCGCTGCTACAAAGTGTTGCTGAAAGTGGTACTCCTACAGAAGCCCTGCGTGTTATAGCAAAATTTGATAAAAAATGTGCAGGGAAAACTGGAACCACTCAGAACTGGACAGATGCATGGTTCTGTGGATTTACACCTGATATTGCTGCTGTGGTATGGGTGGGGTATGATAAGCCTTTCATGTCATTGGGCAGGCATCAGGCAGGCGCAGCTGTGGCTGCTCCGATATGGGGCCACTATATGCGTGAAGTCTATAATGGAATGCCGGATCCCCAGTGGCCATCCATGCCAAAGGATGTATTTTATGGGGCAACCTGTAAATATTCAGGCTGTGCACCAGGTCCTAATTGCCATGAACTCATTGGCGATCTCATGATACCAGGGGGTGCTCCCCGGTGTGTGTGTAATGGTGTTCATTATAAAATGAAATCCGTATTTGAGCGGTATATGGAAAAAGAAGGCTTGAAATACGAAGAATAAGTTCCACCAAAGGCAACAGTGCTTCTGCCTATCGCTTAAAATTAAAATATTTTATTCTTGATTTAATTATTCTTATGTGCTATTATTAATAGCTTGTAGGTTATATTATACGCGGGTTAATTCATATATGAGGGTATCCTATGTTTAAAGTAGGTGATAAAATCGTGTATCCTTTGCATGGGGTTGGCATTATAGAAGCTATCGAAAAAAAAGTAGTATTAAGTAAAAGGAATGAATTTTATATCATAACCATTATTAACAGTGGGATGAAGGTAATGATTCCCACTGAAAAAGCTGAATCGATAGGTTTACGGAAGGTTATCGCTAAAAAGGATGTAACCAAGGTATTGAACCTGCTTAAGCAATCTGATGTTGATACTGAAGATGACTGGAAGATACGGTATCAGAATAATGTGGATAAGATCAAAAGTGGATCCATTTTCGCAGTGGCTGAAGTTGCGCGGGACCTGTACAAGCGTGGGAAGGATAAGGAGCTTTCTATAATGGAACGAAAACTGTATGAAAATGCTTACCAGCTTATGATACATGAGATAGCCCTGGCAAAGGATATCGATGTTGATGAGGCTGGCAATCTGGTATCCGAAGCGTTATCCTCATAAACTACCTGCAGTATTATAACCTGTATACTCGCAAATATTTACGTTTTATTGTATCCTGCATCACTATATTGTTATTATATTATTAATGTAATAGGATGGGTATAATATTATTTTAAAAAAATAAAGGAGTTCAAAGGCTATGATAGCTATTATACGGATGTTATTCATTGTTACCTCGGCGCTATTTTCAGGCTTGTTTTTTTCCCAGTATTCACTGCAGGCAGCAGTTATTGCTGCAGTTATTGCTTCGGTGGGAGCACTTATATTTATTATTGCTGTTGAGTATATTTCACACACCATCTCCACACGTATGGTTATTGCTGCGCTGGTTGGAGTTTTCATTGGGCTTATATTTGCCCACCTTCTGGTAATAGCATTTGTTTCAATTCCACTTACTATACAGCCGTCAACAGTTAAGCTTATCAGTGCTATCATATACCATGTAGTGGGGTATGCTACTGTTTTATTCTTTGTTATTAATTGTGATGATATTGCAATTTTTGATACGATAGTTCCGGTGAAACGGGAAGAAGGACGTGATGGGGCTTCATATAAAATACTTGATACCAGCGTTATTATAGATGGCAGGATTTCTGATATATGTGATACGGGGTTTATAGAGGGTATACTGGTTATTCCTAACTTTGTGTTAAATGAATTGCAGATGATAGCAGATTCAGCTGATTCTATCAAGCGTAACAGAGGAAGGAGAGGCCTGGATATTTTAAATAAGATGCAAAAGGACCAGCGTATCCTTGTGAAGATATCCGATGTGGATTTCCCGGAAGTCAATGAAGTTGATGCCAAATTGGTGAAATTAGCCAAGCTAATGAATGCAAAAATTATTACCAATGATTTTAATCTTAATAAGGTTGCTGAATTTCACGGAGTAAAGGTACTGAATATAAATCAGCTTTCTAATGCACTCAAACCCATAGTATTGCCTGGTGAAGAAATGGCAGTATCCCTTATCAAAGAAGGCAAAGATCCCAATCAGGCTATTGGATACTTAGATGATGGAACAATGGTTGTCGTTGAAAATGGAAGATCAAGGCTCAATTCCAATGTTGATGTCATTGTAACATCGGTTTTACAGACAACTGCAGGGAGAATGATATTTGCCAGGATCAAAGAAGACTGATGCAACAATAGTTGCGTTGTGTGGAAGCCCCCATACGCAGGGCAATACTGCTACTGCACTGCGGTTATTGTTTAATGAACTATCGGGTATATCAAAAAAAATATATTTTGCCTATAAGCTGGCTGTTCAGCCCTGCACTGGGTGTGGATACTGTAGCAGGAAGTTTGAATGTATTTTTGACGATGCAATGAATGAACTATATGATACCCTGCAACGTGCTCATGTAATCATCATTGCTTCACCGTTATATTTTTCACACCTTCCTTCACCGTTGAAATCCATTATTGATCGCTGTCAGGTTTTGTGGGAATATTATAATCGGGGTAATAAACCTCTCCACCGACAACATGGCTTTGCATTGTTGCTTGGCGCAGGGAACTATAGCAATATGTTCGTGCCATCGGTGATTACATTACGACATTATTTTAATTCACTTAACTATCTCTTTGATGAAAAAAAGTATTTGCTGTTGTCTGATATAAATAACAAAAAAGATATAAGAAATGACGATATTACTAAAAAGATTACTGCTGCTGCTAACTATATTCAAAAATTGTTATAAAAAGAGGGAAGTATGAAATTATATGTTACACTGACCTTTTCCTGCACAAGCGAGGATCTGGCGTTGTTTGTTAAAAAGGTTGTTGAATCAGGATGTTCAATCCGCAGTATTAATTATATATCCTCAGAAGGAAATTATGCTACCTATAAAGCTGATCTTATGTATACAGATAGAAAAATTTTTAAGGAAAAAATTTTAAGCTGGGTATCAAAGGAAACCACATTGATTGACTGCAGTGATATTATGTCAAAAGGCATTGAAGGCGGTTTGCTCAAGGTATCCAGCAAGATACCGTTTGATTCAGCTGGTGAATTTGAGGGTAAAATTCTTGGTTATATTGAAATACTTAAAGATAATCTAATTACAGAAGAATCACGCAAACTTACAGGGATGTCCAGCAATTGTGGTATGATTATTCTGACAGAAGATAGTCAACAGATACAGCCAAGGGAAATATATCATTATATTCTGATAGAAAGGGACTCACTGGTATTGAGTCATTGCAGCACACTGAATCCTCAGCCACTTTTAATGCGATACAGGACAAAAGAGGATATACTGAAAATTGTAGATTCCGTTTCCACTAATTATGCTTTGATGCGAATTGCTATGCCTGATACATTTCAGGAAGTTTCACTTTTTCACCAGATGGATGAAATTCAGAGTCTGGTTTTAAGCAGGGAATATGATGAGATTCCCCTTTATTGCCTCATTAAGATTATGAATATTTTAAAACGCCATCATGTATCACTGGCTGATTCAGTAATTGGTATCGCCGGGATTACGACATCATCCCTGCGTTTAACTCGACTGTTATATGGGATTGGGTGCAGCAAAGTACTGGGGTTTGATACAAGTGAAGTAAATCTTTACCATTTTGAAAAAGAAAAAGGCATTGCGACAAACATTGATAATGTTTTTGAAAATGCGGATGTTGTATTATTTATGTCTGATTGTTGTACCAGTGAAGATTTTTATAAGTTGGGGAAAGGCCAGATTGTGTTAATTAATCCAGCTATACATTTTGATACGCTGGTATTTCAGGAAAGAGGTTTAAAAGATTATGAATTACTCATTACTGAAAATTCTTATCTGCTGCTACCTGGCCTGGCTGAAAAAATGATACAGGGACAGATACATTCCCTAAACGATGAGCAATTGATAGCCATAGGTAAATCATTATATGGAGCAAATCTTGATATTGACAGTGCTGAAAATATGTACAGTATTACAGAAACCATACAAAAAGTATCATAGCACATTTACGGATACAGTATATACCAGGTAATATTCTTATATTTCAACAAACTGATATTGTATTTTTTCCCTGATACATTGATTGAAGATTTTTTTAATGTATTTTCATCAAGCTTCAATGTCCCTCGTTGAATTATGTTAAATATAACCTCACCGTTAGTTTCAGCAATTATTGAATCAGCAGGCAATATGTCATAAAACTTATTCTGATTGATCAGCCCAATACAGAATCCCTTGTTTCTATCATCTAATTGTATAGGATAGCATATACAAAAACTGTAATTGCCTGACATAGGAGGATACTCAAAGGGTTTAAAAATAGCTATATCATCATACGGAAGATTTGAGACAAAGTAATATAACACGGGGGATAGTTGCGATAATCTTCTGCCATAAAGATCAATGTTTTTCATGGAATAAAGTATCGTATAAGAGCTATTGATTATAATCAGATCATCATAGAATTGTTCTGTTACATTGCTTATCATCTCGCTTATATGCTCGTATTCAAGCAGATAATACTTACGCCCACCATTATCCATGTTCAGAAGATGTGTGAGATTGGCAATAAGTTCATGTTTTTGAATAATAGTAATAGCATTACTCATATCATTAATATAGGGGGAAAACAAATCTGATATAAGCTGTACTTCAGATTTTGTTGTTATTTTTGTGCTACAAGATGGTAAATATAAAATCATTAATACAGATACGCAGAGATTTCTTATCTTCATATACTTTGTGAATGGACATTATAATTTACTTTTTAAAAGCTCTCATTTAATAATCGGTTTATATTTGAGTAATCACAATTATAAAATAATTTTTTACTATGGATATAGTAGAAATTCTAATAATGAGTTAGTTATATATAGTATTGATTATAAGTCATTGCTATAGTGGGAAAGGTGATATTCCTTTTAAATATTATAAATATAATTGACAAATTATATAAAGTTTATTGTTTTAATTCAAAATAAAGATTATAAATGAATCAACAAAAAGACAAAAAATCAAAAATAAATAAAAGTTATAACTATAGATTATTTCAATAGTTATGTTTTAAATAAAAGATAAAAGATAAAAAAAGAAAAAGGAAGGAATTGTTGCCATGGTAAAAGATATTATTGTTTTTTACTATCTTCCTGTTAGTATTTTTATTTCCTATTGTTGCTGTACAATTATTACCACAACTATATATGCAATAAAGAAAAACAATGTAATTGTGCCAGTTTTGATATTATGTATAGCACTGATGTTTGTTTCATTAATGTATGTATATCCTTTTTATGTATATTTTTTTATACCTCATTATGTGGATACCATTGTAACCATTTTTATTGGGATTTATTGTTTATTAGTGGCAGTACCCACTTATGGGGATAGTATCCATTATTTTCATAGTAACATGTATTCGGTTATTGGTAAAAGTATAATCATATTATTAATTATTATTTTTACAAATAATGTTTATGATCAACAAAAAATTATAATCCCCAGTGTTGACATGATTCTTTCTTTTAGCGTTCTTTTTGTAAAGCCAGAGAATTCAACATGTTTAAGAATACATTACCCGCATAGGGAATCATTCCTGATACTGGTTTTAATAGCAATTGGTTATTGCATACTATTTATGGATAGTTGTATTCTGATGCCTTCACTTCTTGTTTTTGCTGTACTATCGGTATCTATAATCAGTTTTATAGCAAAGTTTTTAATCAATTTATGTAATAATAGTAACCATGAATACATTGGAATATATAATGAGCAATTATATACAACAGAAAAATATAAAGCATTAATCAAAATAATTAAAGAACATGTTAATGAGTACTATAACTCACCCATTGATAGGTATACCATTGCACTGCAATGTGAAATGCATCCTGATTACATATCTAAAGTCTTCAAAAGTGAAGAAGGAATAACCATTAATAAATATATACAAATTGTACGCCTGGAAAAAGCTTATCATTTATTATTGTATTCTGACAAAAAAATAATTGAAGTTGCTTTTGATGTAGGTTATGACAATTTAGCCACATTTTACCGACATTTTGTAAAGCACTTTAAAAAATCACCTCAACAAATTAGAAAAGAGCAACCCAATGGATGAAATGACTGTTATATAACAGCACTGGTTTTTGATTGGGTGAATGATTTTTTCCTGCTGGCACAATAGTATTGATATGATATCTGTAATGCACGAACCGCTTCCTCAGGTGATTCAAAACTGGGAATAGAATATGCAGTGCGTACTTTTAGTATACGGTCAACTGCATTGGGTATGTATATACCTGCAGGTTTATCATATTCTTTACATAACTTCATCAGTTCAAGAATACCATCAATAACAACTTGCTGCCATACATTAGGTACTGCACAGATGCCATCAATTTCATCTGACGATAAAAGATTAGTAAAAATATCAATGAATGTCTGCAGTGATAACGTTGGCCCTAAATCTATTGGATTTGAAACATTATAGAGTTTACCACACTGAGAAATTCTTTGCTGTAGTTCACCTGATAATGTAGGTATTTCAAAGCCAGCTTCAACAAGCAAATCAGAGGTTATGCCGCCAAAAGCACCTGAATTGGTAAAAATTGCTATGCGTTTGCCTTTGAGCAAAGGCATGGTGGTAAAGATCTTTGGCATGGAATGCAATTCACTTATGGCTTTACAGCGAATAATGCCTACCTGCCTGCATGCTGCATCAAAAATGGTATCATTATTTGCCATGCCAGCAGTATGTGACATGGCAGCCTTTGCACCTTCGCTGGTCCTGCCAACTTTATATACCAGAATGGGGATTGATGAGCGTTTTGCAGCTTCAAGAAATCGTTTGCCATTTTTGATGCTCTCAAGATACATGCCAATAACTTTTGTTCCATCGGTATTAAAGTAATCTATACAGTCAGCTTCGTCGATATCTTCTTTATTGCCAATGCTCATCATTTTATTGACATTGACAACGTCGCTCCGCAATGAGTCCATTATGAGTACGCCAACTCCGCCACTCTGTATAACATAGGAAATATCACCGGGGCGTTCGAACACACCATCATATTCACCGGGACGTGCTCCAAAAAAGCAACAGAACCGGTTATGTGCATTTAATGTGCCAAGACAGTTTGGGCCTATGAATCGTATATTGTATTGCCTGGCAATTTCGTTTACCTGTTGCTGCAGTTTTTTCCCATATTCGCCTTCTTCAGTAAAGCCAGCAGTTTCAATGATAACTGCCTGTATGCCTTTTTTCCCACATTCTTCCATTACATCAGGCACAGCAGGAGCAGGAGTAAGGATAATAGCTAAATCAACATCATGAGGTATTTCTAAAAGGCTTCTGTAGCCCTTACAGCCTTTAACATCTTCCCCTTTACGGTTAATTGCATAGATTTTTGCATCATAATTAAGAAATGTGAGGTATTCACAGATTGTAGCACCTAAATTAAATGGTTTATTGGAAGCACCTATTACAGCAATTGACCGTGGGTTAAAAAAAGCATCCATAGATAGCTCCATTATAATGTAGTATTTGTATGACAACTTACAAAATATGGTATTTTTATCAATAAAAAAAATATAGTTATTTTATATTATTTTTTATAATTTTTTGACAAAGGGGAATTATTATATACGGTATATATTGCCTAAATGTTTCAGAAAAAAAATGATAGCAATTATCTTCATCGTTATAAGCAAAAAAAGATGAATAATGCATTATTGTATATTAAAAAGCATTTTTATGAGTGATTATTTCAATATAATACCCTTTTATATTTTTAATACGTGTATTGATTGTTATGATTGTATCTCTTTTTTCATTGTTGCAAATTCGGTATTGATTGTGGAATTTTGTGGAGGATAGATTCTGTTAAGTATCATAATGGTTATTACATTTGCAATAAATCCAGGAACTATCTCATAACAATAATTACTTAATCCTAAAAAATTCCATGAAACCAGCGCAATTGTGCCTGCAAGCATTCCCCCCAGTACGGATTGCCATGATGTATTCTTTGAAAAAAGTGCAAAAAGCACTATAGGACCTAATGCAGCACCAAAACCACCCCATGCATATGCTACCAGTCCAAGAACTGTATTTTCAGGATTCATGGCAAAGAGTGCCGCGATGATTGTGATAAGCATTGTGGTAATTCGGCCAATGTGAATTAATTCTTTCTGTGATGCATTTCGTTTAATGATACGCTGGTAAAAGTCTTCAGTTAATGCTGCTGAACATACCAGCAATTGTGAATCGGCTGTGGACATGATTGCTGAAAGTATTGCTGCAAGGAGTATTCCGCCGATCCAGGGTGTAAAAAATTTCTGTATCATGAAAATAAAAACTTTTTCTGCATTGTGTTGCGATAGTTCCGGGAATAGATACACTGCTGCAATCCCAATGAAGGAAGCACCACATAATGAAATGGTTACCCATGTCATTGCGATCTGGCGGGCACTCTTGATATCATGGTGTGAATGTATTCCCATGAAACGTGCCAGTATATGCGGTTGACCAAAATAGCCAAGCCCCCATGATGCAGTAGACATTACTGAGAGTAACGTTACTGATGTAAATGGGTTAATTGGCAGAGATGCCTTTTGCATGGCATGAGTTATAGCGTTAAAGGATCCAATGTGTTGCATGGAAACAATGGGGACAACAATAATGGTAATAAACATAAGTGAGCCCTGAACAACGTCGGTAACACTGACAGCAAAGAAACCACCGAGGGATGTGTAAAAAAGAATGATGCCTGCACCAATCAGTACTGCAATATGATATTCGATGCCCAGCATGGACTCAAATAGTTTTCCTGATGCAACAAATCCAGAAGAAAGATAAATAGTGAAAAATATAAGAATAATTAACGCTGATATTATACGAAGAAGCCCTGTGGGGTCTTTGAAGCGATCTTCGAAAAATGTTGGCAGTGTAATAGAATCAGTAATTTCGGTATAAATACGAAGCCGTTTTGCCACAAATTTCCAGTTACAGTATGTTCCAAGCAAAAGTCCAACTGCAATCCATATAGCAGGCATGCCTTTAGTATACAATGCACCTGGCAATCCCATGAGTAGCCAACCACTCATGTCACTGGCCTGTGCTGATAATGCCATGACAAATTTGCCTAATTTCCTACCACCTAGAATAAAATCAGAGATATCATGTGATTTATTATAATAATATACTCCAATTGCCAGTAATAGAACCAGATATAATCCAAAGGTTATGAAGGTTGTTATCATAGCCTGCTATCCTGTATTAAATAAGAAACTTATCAATGATTGCAATGTATATCCTTGATTGTCAATGTAATATCAGTATTTATTTGTTAACTTTTTTTAAGGAAAGTAATATTTTACCACCCACACTATCGAAGGCATCAGTGGTATATATTTAATAGTAGTGTTCTATCAAGCATTTAAGGTAGTATTACTGATGCAATGGATAAAAAATAATATATAAATTAACAACATAAGAAATCAATTTTTTTATTGACTAAAAAAAAACACTGTGACTATTATTTCAAATGATTGAGCACATTACAGAAAAAGGTGAGCGGTATGATAGAATTAACAGATAAAGGAAATGGTACATTCGTTGTAAAGATAATCATGCAGGAAGTTCATACATTAGATGTTCCGGATCTGAAAGAAAAGCTTCAACAGGCTATCGTCAATAAAGGAATAAAGCGAATGGTTGTTGACCTTTCAGATGTTAAGATGATTACCAGCTCAGGTATAGGTATTTTTCTAAACATCAATCAGAATCTTAAATCGCAATTCAGGTTGGCTGCACCTACTCCTGAAGTACAGAAGGTGTTAGAATTAACAAAAGTTACATCAATGATAAAAGTATTTAATTCAGTTGAAGCAGCTCTTCAGAGTTTTTGATGTAAATGGAATAATACACTCTCGCCACTGAAAGCAGCGTGAGTGTATACATTCATAATCAATTATAAAAAACATGAATACTGTTTTCTTTTTTTACTACTAATTTTGAAAATATATTTTGATTTCATGTCATATTAAAATTTATTTTATCATTATCGGTAATGTGCTATATTTGTGCTAAATTAGTATGGTGATATATTCGATATAGTATTTTGAGTTTTTATTATAGCACGATTATAATTTTAATCGTACTATCTTATCAAGAGTGGTGGAGGGACTGGCCCTGTGAAGCCACGGCAACCGGCACAGGTAAAAGTCGGTGCCAATTCCAGCGGAAGAAATTCCGGAAGATGAGATAGGCAACTGGTAACCGCTTATTCCAAACTTCCGGTAAGCGGTTTTTTATTTTTATATAGGAGATCCACTGTTAAATGAAACATGACATTACATTAGATACATCCGTTGGCATAGTTCAAACGCAGTATTATACATTTGCAGAACCACCGGATGAAATGGTGCTTGCCTCAGGTAAAAAACTGGGGCCCATAACGTTAGCGTATGAAACATATGGAACATTGAATGAGAGCAAAAGTAATGCAATATTAATTCTGCATGCCCTTTCAGGATCTGCACATGCTGCAGGCTATCACACAGAAGCTGATGCGTATCCCGGGTGGTGGGATCACTATATTGGTCCAGGCAAAGCATTTGATACCAGCAAATATTTTGTCATCTGTTCCAATGTTATTGGTGGTTGCAGTGGTTCTACCGGCCCCTCATCAGTAAATCCACACACGGGTAAAGAATATGCCCTGGATTTTCCCATCGTAACCATACAGGATATGGTAAATGCTCAGAGACATTTACTTGATTATCTGGGAATTGAAAAGCTTCTGGCAGTTGCCGGTGGTTCAATGGGTGGCATGCAGGCTTTGCAGTGGTCAATATCATATCCTGACAGGGTGCAATCGGTTATAGCGATAGCAACCGCAGCGTCTCTCTCGGCACAGGGCATCGCCTTCCATGAAGTTGGCAGGCAGGCTATCATGCGTGACCCAAACTGGAATAATGGGAATTATTACCATGCAACCAGTCCATCCAATGGACTATCGCTTGCCCGAATGATTGGGCATATCACATATCTCAGTGAAAAGCTCATGCATGAAAAATTTGGACGAAGATTACAGCAAGCCGATATATTTAAATTTCAGTTTGATCTGGAGTTTGAGGTTGAGTCATACCTGCACCATAAGGGAAATGATTTTGTCCAGCGATTTGATGCAAATTCGTATTTATATATTACCAAAGCTATCGACTATTTTGATTTAAAGAATGATTTTGGTGGTGATCTGGCAAATGCATTTGTTCATGTTAATTCAGATTACCTGATTATAAGCTTTTCATCTGACTGGCTATATCCAACGTCGCAGTCACGGGAGATTGTGCGGGCACTGCGTATGAACAGTAAAAACGTAGTGTTTACTGAAATTCAGAGTGACAAGGGACACGATACATTTTTATTGCCCAATGAACAGCTTGAGCATAATATTGCAAACTTTTTGAAGAGGGAATTTGAAAAGGTACATAAAAAATGAAAGAATACCGTGTGGCCTATGATCTGATATTTGATTTAATCCCTCCTGGTTCACGAGTACTTGACTTAGGGTGTGGCGATGGTCTTTTATTAAAATTACTGCAGGAAAAAAAACAGGTGAAAGGCTTTGGAGTGGAGATTTCTCCGGAAGGGGTCAGCCAGTGCGTGGAGAAAGGGCTGTATTGTTATCAGGGTGACATTGATGAAGGATTGTCGGACTATAAAGACAACTCTTTTGATTATGTTATTGTTAATCAGACATTGCAGAGTACAAAGAAACCGGATGTTGTTATCCGTGAATCGCTGAGGATTGCACTCAATGCAGTTTTCAGCTTCCCCAACTTTGCCCATTACTCATTACGGTTATACCTGTCATTGTATGGAAGGATGCCAAAAAACAAACTGTTGCCCTATGAATGGTATGAAACACCTAATATACACCTTTTAACAATAAAGGATTTCAGAGACTACTGCAGGGATTTCAAATATCCCATTAAAAAAGAAATGCATTTTTCAACAATTCGTTCGCGTTCGGTTATCATACCGGTAATGCCTAATCTTTTTGCAGAATACGGTTTCTTTATACTTGATGGACAACCCTTTACTTCTGCCACACTGTAAAATACTAAGATTAATGCTGCATGGAGTATTTTCTTGTATTTTTACTATGGTATGGCTACATTGTATGTAAACTCTTACAAAACCAAAGGAAAACTATGCCTCAATTTAAGGTGGTATCAGCGTATAAACCTTCAGGTGACCAGGCACAGGCAATAGAAAAATTGGCAGAAGGAATTGCCAGCGGTTATAAATACCAGACTCTGCTTGGAGTTACCGGTTCAGGCAAAACATACACCATGGCAAAGGTGATAGAAAAAGTACAGAAGCCCACTCTGGTACTCACCCATAATAAAACGCTTGCCGCTCAGCTTTACCGTGAGTTTAAGGAATTCTTTCCCAATAATGCTGTTGAGTATTTTGTATCATATTATGATTACTACCAGCCTGAAGCGTACGTTGTGTCACAGGATCTGTACATAGAAAAAGATGCAAGCATTAATGATGAGATAGACCGCCTACGTCTTAAAGCTACATCATCACTGGTTGAACGGGAGGATGTTATCATAGTTTCATCCGTATCATGTATCTATGGCATTGGGAATCCTGAAAGCTTTGAAAAAAATCATATACGACTTGCCGTGGGGGATATGGTTGACCGTCAGGATCTTTTAATGAAGCTGGTGTCAATCCATTATGACCGCAATGATATAGCATTTACCCGCGGTACATTCAGGGTGCGCGGTGATACTGTTGAAGTGTTCCCTGCCAACCTGCAGGATGCGTTGCGTATAGTGTTTTTTGGTGATGAAATAGAAGCACTGTACAAAATCAACCCCGTGACCGGGGCACGCCAGGAAGCGCTTGAAAGGGCATATATTTATCCAGCAAAGCATTATGTTTCCAGTAAAGAAGAAATGGAAGAAACCATACGCATGATTGAAATTGAGTTAGAACACAGGATAAAGGAATTCATGGATGCAGGCAAACTTGTTGAAGCACAGCGGATAGAGATGCGTACACGATATGATATTGAGATGCTAAAGACCGTTGGCTATTGTAATGGCATTGAAAATTATTCACGGATTATTGATCGCAGACAGCCAGGCCAGCCACCGCATTGCCTGCTTCATTATTTTAAAAGTAACTATCTCATGTTTATTGATGAGTCCCATGTAACAATACCACAGGTACGGGGCATGTATGAGGGCGATAGATCCCGGAAAGTGAACTTAGTTGAGTATGGTTTCAGGCTGCCATCAGCACTTGATAACAGGCCATTGAAATTTGATGAATTTGAAGCAATGATAGATCAGGTAGTATTTGTTTCAGCAACCCCTGCTGACTATGAGATAGAAAAATCAGATCAGGTAGTTGAACAGGTTATACGACCAACAGGCTTAATAGATCCTGACATTGAGGTCAGGCCTGCAACCAATCAGGTTGATGATTTAATTGGTGAGATTAAAAAACGCGTTGCTGCCAATGAACGGGTACTGGTCACAACATTAACTAAAAAGATGGCTGAAGACCTGACCGAGTACCTGACGGAAGTTGGATTGAAAGTGCGCTATCTCCATTCAGAAATTGAAACAATTGAGCGTGTTGAAATAATACGCGATTTGCGAAAAGGAGAGTTTGATTGCCTTATTGGGATTAATCTTTTACGTGAAGGACTTGATATACCTGAGGTGTCACTTGTTGCTATACTTGATGCGGATAAGGAAGGGTTTTTACGTTCAACGCGTTCGCTCATTCAGACTGCAGGAAGAGCTGCGCGTAATATTAATGGCAAGGTAGTTATGTATGCCGACACTGTTACCCGTTCAATGCAGGAAGCAATTGAAGAAACTAACAGGCGTCGAAAACTGCAGATGGAGTTCAATAAAAAACATAAGATTACTCCCAGGAGCATTTCCAAAGAGATAGTTGACATAATTGAACGTGAATATCATTCTGACGATGTTTTTGCTGATATAGTTTCAGAATATACTCAGAGTTATCGGACTGGCAATATTGAAGAATTGAAAAAGGTTCGAGATAAAATAAAGCAGGATATGCTTGAAGCGGCTGACAATCTTGAATTTGAAAAAGCAGCAATACTTCGTGATCAGTTATTTGATATTGAGAAGAAGATTGGACTGTACAGCAAGGTGGCACATTGACAGTAATCAGAGGAATAGTATATGGAAATACCTTCATACGATGAACTATCGCCACTTATTGAAATGGCATTGAAAGAAGACATTGGTAGTGGCGATATTACCAGTAATGCAATTTTTGATGAATACCATTTTACCCGTGCACGGATTTATTCCAAGAGTGAAGGTGTCTTTTGCGGAGGATTTTTGATTGAATATATATACCATACCATGGACCCTTCGGTATCGGTAACGCTGTACCGCAATGAAGGGGCACCGGTAAAGGAAGATGATGTTGTTGCGGATATTGAAGGCAATGTACGGACGCTTCTTTCGGGAGAGCGCACAGTACTCAATTTTTTACAGCGAACCTGCGGAATAGCCACACGAACTGCCAGAATGGTTTCGATTGTCCGTGATACAAATATAAAAATTCTTGATACCCGAAAAACATTACCGGGATTTAGACTTCTTGATAAATATGCAGTATGGTGTGGTGGTGGCACCAATCACCGTATGGGATTATTTGATATGGTTTTGATAAAGGATAATCATATTAAGGCAGCAGGTGGAATTTTGCAGGCAGTTGAGATGGTTAAAAAGGCGTACGATAACAAGTATGTTATTGAAGTTGAGGTTGAATCACTGAATCAGGTTCAGGAAGCAGTTGAAGCAGGGGCAGATATCATCATGCTGGATAATATGTCAAAGGACAGAATTGCATTAGCGCTATCAATTATCAATGGGAAAGCAAAAGTTGAAGTATCCGGCAATATGGATGAACATAAATTAAAAGAGTTTTCTGATTTACCCATTGATTATGTGTCAATGGGTGCACTAACCCATTCAGTTAAGGCATTTGACCTTTCAATGCGGTTACTGTAGCTTAATAGGAATAGAATCCCCTTCCAGTCTTTTTACCCAGATACCCAGCCTCAACATATTTTTTAAGAAGAGGGCAGGGACGGTATTTTGGATCGCCAAAGCCTTCGTATAATTCTTCAATGATTGCTATCACTACATCAAGCCCAATCAAGTCTGCAAGCTGTAATGGGCCCATTGGCAAATTCAGGCCTAACTTCATGGTTTTGTCGATAGTTTCTGCAGAAGCAGCTCCTTCATACAGAGTAAAAATTGCCTCATTAATCATTGGCATAAGGATTCTATTCAACACGAAGCCAGGATAATCTTTTGATTCTACTGGCGTTTTACCTAATGATTTTACAAAACTTTTTGCTGATTCAATTGTTTCACGGGTAGTAGCAATGCCACCAACTATCTCCACCAGACGCATTGCACGGGCTGGATTCATAAAGTGAATGCCTATGACATATTCCGGTCGTTTAGTTGCTGAAGCAATGCTTGTGATGGGCAATGATGATGTATTACTTGCAAGTATTGTGCCTGCTTTACATATAGCATCCAGTGACTTGAAAACATTTTTTTTACATTCAAGGTTTTCTGGGATGCATTCAATGATAATATCAGCTTTATGAAGATCCTTAATATTTTTATGCAATTTTAACAGTGAAATTATCTTGCCCCGTTGTGATTGCTCCAATCTTTTTTCTTCAACATACCTGTCAAGGCGCCCTGTTATTGTTTCATATGCATGTTTCAATTGTGATTCATCAATGTCATGGAGAATAACGTCATAATTGTTTTCAATGGCTAAATGTGCAATATCAGTACCCATTATGCCAGCACCAACAATTCCTATTAACATACATACCTCCATTATATGGTTTCGTTGACTATATTTCTTTTTGTTCCATTCAAGAAAGCTTTAATATTTTCAGCAATCTCATTTATAAGTGCCTGCCTGGTTTCCCGTGAAGCCCAGCCAATATGTGGCGTTATAATACAGTTGGGTGCTGAAAGAATAGGTTCATTAATATCAGGTGGTTCCTGTTCAAGCACATCCAGAGCTGCACCGGCAATCACGTTATTATGAAGTGCCTGTGCGAGCGCCTTTGTATCAACAATAGGGCCTCGTGCCATGTTTATTATATATGCTGATGGTTTCATCATAGCAAGAAAATCTTTGTTGACCATATGGTGTGTGGATTCATTGAGCGGCATGTGGATAGATATAAAATCAGCCATTGTACAAAATTCTTCAAGGGGATATCGTTCAACTGAGGTATCAGTGTAGGAGTTTTCCCTTTTTAGTGCAATAACCTTCATGCCAAATGCCTGTGCCAGTTTTGCCACTCGTTTCCCAATGTCACCGTAGCCCATGATGCCCAGCACTTTATCATTGATGCACATGGTAGGCCAGTTGCCCATGGTAAAAATGGGTGATCGGCTCCAGCTTCCATCATGGGTGGCAGCATTGTATTTAATAAGATTGTTAGCAAGGGCTAAAATAAAACACAGAGTGAGCTGTGCAACCGCTTCGCGTGAGTAGCCGGGAACATTGGCAACGGCAATGTTTTTATTCTTTGCTGCTTTGATATCTATAGTGTTGTAGCCAGTTGCAGCAACAGCTATAAGTGAGCACTTATGCAATTGAGCTATCTCATCAGCATAAAAGACAACCTTGTTGGTAATAATAATATCGGCATCCTTGCTTCGCGATATGGTTTCGTGTGGATTTGTGACAGGATAGGTAATGAATGTTCCCAGTGATGCAATGGGAGTGAAATCTATATCACCAAAATCAACCGTTGAAGCATCTAAAAATACAATTGTTTTACTCATAC
>Ga0067045_1028937_pt1 | contig 25709 bp, 22 predicted proteins | sample TerdegcTABiofilm_FD_59184 | JGI IMG/M metagenome (GOLD analysis project Ga0067045, IMG submission 59184) | Combined Assembly of (Gp0054472, Gp0054536) Wastewater bioreactor microbial communities from Singapore -Terephthalate degrading... | reverse complement strand
AAAGGAAGGAGCCCTTGTGCCATAATCACGTCACCTCGTTGGTGATAGAATCCTTCTAACAAAAGCATTCTATCCTCTTGATCTCTCAAGAACAACGAGGTTTTTCACTTTTTTTGTCCCGCGATCTAGGCCCCCCTCGGCCGGCGCCGACTCGAATGCGGGTGTCAGGATCGACGCAATCCCGATGCCGCGCCCAGACCGCGATGTGCAGACCTTCCTCTGATCCGTTGAATTTTTCGGGATTATATCAGACCTGGACAGGGTATGCGACTCACCTAGCGGCTCCTGGTTAAGATGGGAGATATTCAGTATAATAAGCTTTGCTAAGAACGGCTGTCTCCCTGCGTGCGGACTTGTCCAGTAATAAAACCGTACCGAAACGAGGCCCGAAAGAATCTGGCGAACTAAACTCAAAGGCTTTTGATCATGATTGTGGAAAAAGCGCTCACAGAGTTCCTCAAGTACAAGTATTCCAAACTGCTCTCATTTGACATGCTTGGCTCCGTTGCGGCCCCGGCGGCGAAACAGGATAGACCGTACCTCCTGTATGCCCACGTCCCGTTTTGCGAGGAACTCTGTCCCTACTGTTCGTTCAATCGGTTCCCTCTCGACAGAGATCTGGCGCGAGAGTACTTCAATGCTTTGACAGCCGAGATTCGGATGTACAAGGATTTGGGATTCGAATTTACTGCAGCGTACATTGGGGGCGGCACCCCTACGGTCCTCCCGAGGCAGCTCGGCGATCTCTTGAATTTTTTGAGGAAGTCTTTTCCCATTGCAGAGGTATCGGTGGAGACAAATCCAAATCACCTGAACGCCGAAGTCATTGGCATTCTGAAGGACTCTGGCGTGAACCGGCTTTCGGTAGGGGTGCAGAGTTTCGATGATGGCCTGTTGCGTCAGATGGAGCGATATCACAAGTACGGGAGCGGTGAGGAGATCCGAAGCAAGCTGCAGCGACTCATGGGGACGTTTGACACGCTTAATGTGGACATGATCTTCAATTTCCCTTCACAGAGCCTGGCTGCTCTGGAGACGGACGTGCGGATAATTCAAGACATCGAAGCTGACCAGGTGACCTTTTATCCACTAATGGTTTCTGATATGACTCGAAAGGAGTTGGCCACCCGCTTTGGAGCTATACGCTACCAGCAGGAGAAGGTCTTTTACGAGCGCATTGTTGAAATGTTGCAGGGGTCGTATAACTTTGGAACATCCTGGTGTTTTTCCAGAAAGAACACCATGATTGACGAGTACATTGTGGATTACGACGACTACGTGGGAGTAGGTAGCGGCTCGTTCGGCTATGTGAATGGAGCGTGTTATGCAAATACGTTCTCAGTCCCCGAATACCTGGAACATATCGCGGCTGGCGTCTTGCCTCTCTTTGCCAGGAAGGATTTTTCGTTGACTGAACAGATTCAGTACCACTTCATGATGAAACTGTTCGGCGAATCCCTTGATATTGCGCGGGCTGAAGCGAAATATGATGGCATGTTCATGAAAAGCCTGCGCAAGGAGGTGGCCCTCTTCAAGGTCCTTTCTGCACTGGAGCGCAAGAACGGTTCGCTGAGACTAACGCGCAGGGGCCGATATTTCTGGGTAATTATGATGCGGGAATTCTTTACCGGTGTGAACAACTTTCGGGACCTCTGTCGCAATGGTATCAAGCGATCCGATACTGCAGTGCTGTCCAAGAGAGCCGTCAAGCCTATCAATGACTAAAGGAGAGCGCCGAATGGCGAAGCCCACGTACGAGCAATTGGAGCTGCGGGTCAAAGAACTGGAGAAAATAGCGGGCGACTGCATCGACACCGCCATGGAGTTGGAGCACCACGAGCTTTTCGAGCTGTCCATTCTCTGCAATATATCGCAGGCTCTCGCCTCTACCATGGACCTCGACGAAATGCTCATGATTGTCATTGACGAGGTAAACAAGGCTCTCCTCGTCGAAGGTGCCGGAGTGCTACTTTACGATGAGACCCGGGGCGACCTTTACTGGAGACAGATCCGAGATGCTCGCAAGATTCTCGCTCCCCAGTCGGAAGCGTTGCGGCTCCCTCTTGATGGGAGCATAGCAGGATGGGTTTTTCGGCACAATAAACCCGCTCGGGTAAACGACACGTCCAAAGACCCTCGATACTACCCCGAGATGACGAAAAAGAGCGGCTTCCAAATCCGCAAGGTCCTTCAGGTTCCGTTGAATACGAGAGAAAAGACCATCGGCGTCTTGATGGCGATGAACAAGATCGGCGGGGATTTCACGGAATCCGACGAGAAGCTGTTGAGCTCCATGGCCGGAAGCATAGCCCTTGCTCTCGAAAATGCCACTATGTACCAGAAGGTGAAGAAGTCTCGGGACGACCTGGAGATGCTGTATCGCTCGAGCATGGCACTTGCCACTACGATGGACCTGGATCATCTCCTCGAAGTCCTTATGAACGAGCTGCGTACCGCGTTGGATACCGAAGTTGCAGGGGTCCTGCTGTATGACGAGCGGAAAGGTGATCTTTATTGGAGAGAAGCCCAGGATGACGAAGGGATCATCGACGCAAAGTCTACGGAATTGCGTATTCCTCTCGACAAGAGCATTAGTGGGCAGGTTTTTCAGACGGGGGAACCGGCCCTCCTGAACAATCCCTCAGCCAATCCCCTGTTTTTCAAGCCATTCGAGTACAAGGCGGGGTTCTCGATTCGAAATGAAATCATTGTGCCACTCCACACAAGGGAGAAGACGATCGGTTGTCTCGTGACCATGAACAGGAGGCACGGGCAGTTTACCGAAGATGACGTTCAGATCCTTTCCTCCCTTGCCGGTGTCGTAGCCATGGCCGTCGAGAACTACATGTTTTTCGAGGAACTGCTCAAGTCGTATCAACAATTGGAAGATCTTAACCGGGCGAAGTCGAAAATCCTCAATCATCTCTCCCATGAGCTAAGGACTCCCCTGGCGGTAATCAGGGGTACACTGGCTACAATGGAACGAAAACTGAGCGAGAGAGGGGTCGAAGGCTTTGAGCGACCCGTAGAGCGTATGAAGCGCCACGTCGATGGCCTCAACCGGCTTGAAGCTCAAGTCGAAAGCATTATGAGAACAGGATATTCTTGGGAGCGACGCCAGATAACGGGCTTTCTCAAGGCTGCACTCGACCTCATGGAGGTGCAAACGGAATATACCCCCGAGATCGCTCGTGCAGCTTCCGTGATCCACCAGTGGCTCGAGAAGACCTTTCCTACTCGACACGATGAGCTCGAACGAATCCAGATAAAGGAGTTCGGAAACGACGTCCACGCGTACGTGAGATGCAAGGCGGACGAGGAAAACAGAAAGATCGATCTCGCTTTTGATTTGGAGGAAGCGGAACTGCTCATCCCAGGGCATGTGCTGCGGGCCATCATGGAGGGACTGGTTCGGAATGCCATTGAAGCTGTTCCTGACGGAGGCAAGGTGAGGGTCAGCGGCGTCGTCGAAGGCGATCGGTATATCCTGCGAGTTCGGGACACGGGCATCGGAATACCTGAGAGGGAAAAGGATCGGATCTTTGAGGGCTTCTACCCTGTCCAGAACACCGAAGATTATGCCACCAAGAGGCCCTATTCATTCAATGCAGGAGGAAAGGGCATTGACCTCCTTCGCATACGCATGTTTTCAGAGCTTTACCGGTTCAAGGTCTCTTTTACGAGCCAGAGATGTCCGCATCTTCTCGAGGCGGAAAGCCGAGGCCCCGGCTGGCTGGACATGTGCCAGCAATGCGGTCACATCTCCCAATGCGAAAGCAATGGGGGATCCGAATTCGTCGTCGATTTTCCACTAGCGGATAGCAAGGAAGCAGAAGCGCTCGTGCGTGCCATCGAAAAAGATGAGCCCATGAGCTATAGTGCAGAGTATTAGAAACAGGTCCGAACCTCATTCGTAAACCGAGTCATAGACGACGTCGTGAAGGCGTTGGCCGAGCTTCACTCTCGTGTCGGCCACGAGTGAAGAGCTCGACAGGTACTGTTGGGAAATCTCCACCCCCTGTATGTGCACATGTCGATCGAAGGCTCATTGGCTTTCAACTGCGATGAATGTCACGCGAATTCAATGTGGGGCAGTACAGATCGCCATGTCTTCGGACGGCAGTTTCCCGGACAACACCCTTCTGGATGATGCCCGCAGTGAGACACAGGGTGATTGAGAGGAATAAGAAAGAGATAATTCTTGACGATTCTGCCCCCCCTTTACATATAATGCCACAGCTCATGAGGGTTGCACACATCGTGCCAGCAGCAAGCGCGACCCCCTGCGGCCTCATTGAGCGAGCGCACACATTCGAAACGCAGTAAGGAGCCCAGCATGGTCAATATAATCGATCAGGCAATCCAACTGGCCGGGAAAGTTCTCGGACATCTGTTGGACTGGCCTTTTCTCCTCTTCATACTCCTCGTGTGGTTTATTACGCGATTCCGCGACCAAATAGGCGCGTTTCTCGATAGGAGAGCGAGCCTGCGACGCAGCGATCTGTCGATAGCTATCAGAGAAGAAATTGCTCCGATCGCCAAAGACATCGGAAGCCTCAAGGCCGATGTGGTCGAGCTGAAGGGCAGGGTGGCGCAGATCGATGGGGCCCAATCCGGATACCGTGAAGAAAAGCTTATCTCACCGCTCCAAAACCAGATGAAGCTACTGGACGAGCGTCTCGATCGGCTACAATCAGAGCTGGATTCCGTCTCAAAACGAGACCTTTCCACGGAATTCGCTGCCGCCTTGTCGCCTCTCGCGCAAGACGTGGAACGCGTCAGACGCGACCTGACAACACTGGAGACACTGACACGCGAGCCAGGGCCGAATGCTGCTCAAGAGGCGGTTCAGTCGGAGATGGGTGTCATCCGCCAGGAGGTTGCAGCCCTGGGAACCAGGTTAGAAGAGCTCGAGTCCCGAGTGGAGAACGTCCCGGCCGACGAGCAAGCTGCAGGAGCTCGCGAGCAAGCTCCAGCCAACGTGCTGCGCTCCCTGGAGAATGCTGTGCCCCTTCGGATCATGAAAGAAGCTCTTTCTTCGACGCGATGGGAGTGGCGGAGGGTGAAAAAACTTGCCGGCATGGCCGGCGTAACGGAAGAGAAGGCACTTGAGTTGCTCGAGGGCGATCCTGCTTTCATGGTCAAGAAGGACGACTGGGGTAGGCGGATAGCAAAACTCGCTGAGAATTGATCGGTCGCCTCGGAGTGTCCGGCAGACGATCATTGTCGGAGAACGACCCGATCACTCATCCATTTGGATGCCCGGGACATTGAGTAATGCACCGAGCGCTATCCTGGCGGCCTCGTCTAGTGGAACGCCCGTGACGTCGAGTGTTATGTCGAGCTCGTCATGCGTCCGGCTGTCGGTCGCCCTGAGACGAAAAGTATTTCTTCCCGTTTCGTCGAGCTTGTCGTGGACAATTCTATTCCATTGAGCCACCAACTGGGAAACGGGGCAATTCTTCAGCTCCACAACAAGTCTATCGCGTTCGCAACGAAGCAGACACGTTCCAGGAATTGCGTGCCCCTGGGCTCTTAGTCGTATTCGCTGGTCGCGATTGAAGAATTCTCGAGGATCCAGCGCTTTCGGCCGGCACCCTGGCGGCAATGAGTAAAGCTCTGTGAGTACTGTGAGCAGTTGGCGCCTTGTGTACATTACATAGGTCGCCTGTGTGAAGTCGGCCCACTCCCGGGGCAGCCTGGGATACTTCTGTTTCAGGTGTTCTTCTACAGTGGCCAGCAAGTCCCCTTGTGCTGGAGTCAGCATCTTTTCCTCGCGGGCCTTGGTGAACATTTCGGGCCATGGGTATTGCAGCGGCCCCTTCCTATTGGGATCGAAACAAAGCAGGGTGAGTAGTCCCTCCACATCTCCCTTCTTTCGTACCGCTCTTATTCCAGGCCTGACCCCCAGATAAAATGTGCCTATCGGCGTTTGAGCATCCATTGAGAAAGGACCAGCCCGATTGATAAATGTATCCGCGTTCTTCCAGTCTTGTATCGGCCAAACGAGCCAAGAGACGAACGGTTCCTCCGGATTTGCCCGTTGGGGCAAGTCCTCAGAAACTTCTACAAGGGTGATTCCTTCGGCCCTGCCTATTTCGCGTGCGCACTGAGGGAGACTGCCCCAGAGCGAGTGGCGGCAAGAATCGGAGAATGGAGGGTCCGCTGACGTTTGAGAGCACAGGCCCCAGACGACGAGAGAGATTACGGATACGAAAGAGCACCGACCTGAGATGGTTAGCACGTACTCCTCCTTTCGGATCCGACCCCTGCGCGTCGAGAATGGTGGCAAGGGCCCTATTCAGGCGAGGTCGGGCTTCGAGAATGCCTCCATCATTGCTCCCGTCGCTCTGCAGAACCCTCGGGACCGGCTTGGCCGGCGTTCGTTAGCTCGGGAAGGGAAATGGCCGATCGTGGAGTCTGTTCTCCAATGTGTTCACTCAGAGCTGATATGCGCTCCTGCATCCGTGCGCTCAGTTCCTTGTCGGTGGTGAGCTTTAGGGCATTACGATAGTCATCCAGCGCGTCCCTGGTGCGTTCCTGGGCAAGATGAATCAGTGCTCTGTTTTCGTAAAAGGTCGCATTACCCGAATCGAGCGAGATTGCCCTGTTGTAATCTTCCAGTGCGCGCTCAAGCTCCTGGCGCTCGTGGTACACGAGCCCACGGTTATTGTATGCCACCGCATCCCGTGGATTGAGCTCGATGGCCTTGTTATAATCCTCGAGCGCTTCATCCTGCTTCTTGAGCTTGTAATATGCATCTGCCCTGATGCGATAGAGCTCCGCGTTCGAGGGGTCCTTCTCGATGGCATCGGTAAAGTCCTTGACAGCGTTCCCTGGTTTCCCCGTCTTGTGGTACGTCAGACCGCGGTCCCTGAGCACTGTGACTTTTTCGGGCACTATCTTGAGCGCTTTCGTCCACAGGCCTATGGCCTCGGTGGAGTTCCCCTTCTTATACTCTTCCAATCCTCGGCGGTACAGGTCGTCTGCCCATGACTTTTCCAAGGCCTCAATCTTCTGCTTCAGCGCGACCACGTCCCCCTGCTTGCCTCTCAGATCGATTATCTTACGGTAAGAGTCTATGGCATCCTCGAAATTGCGTCCGGCCTCGTACGTCTCGCCCAGTGCAGACAAGGCCCGCTCGTTCTTCTTGTTCAACGCCACGGCTTTCTTGAGCTCTTTAACAGCACCATCCAGATCCCCCTTTTCCTTTCTTACGAGCCCGAGCGTCGTGTAGATCACACTATCCTTGCCCCGCAACTTCACGGCATGGACAAGGTCAGCCAAGGCGCCGTCAAGGTCACCCTTCTTGAAGCGCGCGGTTCCCCGATTGGCCAGCGCGTACCCGTAGTCCGGGGTGATCTCCAAAGCCCGGTTATAGTCCTCAATGGCCTTGTCCAGAGAGCCCTTTCTCTTGAAAGCGACACCCCTGTTATTGTACGCAAGGTGGTCTCGAGGATCGAGCTCGAGGGCCTTGGTAAACAGGCTGATGGCTTCGTCCAGCCGATCCTTCCTGAGAGCTTCCACCCCCGCGTTGTACAGTTCCACCGCGTCGGCCTGAGTGGCAACCCGGAGTGCCTCTTGATCGAGAAAATGCTCCTCTGAGGAAGGTCTGGCTTGGCCGAATCCGAGACTCGGCACGAGAAGTACTAGGAGAAGTATGGAGATTCTAAGAGTGGGACGTCGCATCCTTTATCGCCTCCAGTCCTGGTCCTGCAGGCAAAAAACTGCCCTGCCTATGATTCAGATTGCAGTGCCCGACGCGCGGGGAAAACTGCGGATCTATTCTGCCATAGAAGCGCTGTTTAAACAAGCAGATATATGTATCAAATCACGACATGCATACGCTTTCATTATAACTGCGAGCAATCAATATTTTTGCTTGACACGTCCGGACCCCCATGTTAAAGCCCCTTGTCAACGAAGCCGACCAAGGCTCGATATTCAGTGTCCTTCGCTCGAGTTTTACGCCCTCAAGCATTATCTGAAGGATCTGAACCAAAGGAGGATGAGGTATGGTGACAAGAGTTTTCGCAATCGTACTATGTCTGCTGTGCGCGGCCAGCGCACTCGTATGCCCCGCCGCAGCCGGCGGGCCCCCAGTCTGTCCGCCCCCATCGTATGCTCCGTGTCCGCCGCCAACCTGTGCTCCTCCGACCTGCGGGCCTCCTTCGCCCTTCGCTTTGTGTGGCGGAATTCTCTCAATCTGCTCGAGCATTTGCGGAGCGTGCATCGGAATTCCTTCCGCTATCATGGGAGGTCTGCTTGCACCTCCTCCGGTATTCATGCCTCGGGCCCCTATGGCGTGCCCTCCGCCCATGCCGTGTCCTCCGCCTGCATGCGCAGCGCCGGCCCCGATACGAAAATGCAAACCATGACAGATGTTTCAGCGGGCAAAAGAACCTAGGTTACCACCAACCAGGGCCGTGAGCAGGGTATGGTTCAACTGGAGCTCTGGTACAAAACGAGGGGATAAAGCGGGTTCCCCTTGATAGTTGATACCCCAATTCCTCCAAATTCACGGGGACGTATATCGTCCCCATTTTTTTTGGGCTCACTTGCGCAATTCTTCCCTTGTTTCTCTCTTCAAGCGCGCTTTGCGATCTTTCTGTCGCTGTCGAGCGAGATTGTCCTCCCTAATTCGCTCGAAACGCTCCCGTTTCTCAGCTTCCTCGAGCTCTCTTTCGATGCGGAGCTTTTCTGCACGGATCTTTGCAAGGTGCAGCTTGATTCTCACCTCGTCGATCACGGTGTTTTCGAGCTTCTGCCAGTCTTCTCCTGCCCCGGCGCATTCGGACATGTGCCTGGCTACAAGATTCCCTGGAATTCCCTCAATGTGCATCCCACACGTGGGACAGACGCACGCGCCCCCCGCAGGTGCGGTATTCTTCAGAACGTATCCTTTCCCAAGGAGCTCTTCCACCGAAGTCTCCTGTTTGATCCACAGGTCCTTGCGACGGAGAAATCCCCAACCCGGCCGCTCGGACCATATGGTTTCAAGCATGCGTTCCGGTTCCTCGAGCGAAAATGTGTAGCTAGCGGGATGAACCCAAATCGTGCGTTTCCGGCTTTGTTCCACAAGCAACCCCACAGACCCGAAACGGCATTCCGTTTTTGAAGGATACCGGCACACGCGCGTGAAATCAAGCCGATTGGGACGCTGAGAAGTCCAGAGTCCCGCAGGCGAGTTCTTGACAGCGGGGGGTGGCGAAAGATAATTACGTCGTGTCAGAACCGCGATGCACGTTCGCTCGACTTCGACACGCCGGGCGGACTCGCTGAGGTCAGATCGGACCAGCGCCTTGAGAAGGAAGGATTTATGACCACGTTTGTCGATACCGATGGACTGCCTGCGATCTTGTGTACCGGCGTAGGAAGCCTGCCCCACGTGGATTCAGCGGCAGCCTCACATATGGTGCTATCCAGCCTTCGTAGGGCTCCACACGCGACACAATTGCCTCGCGTGGACCCCCGCGAACAAATGTGGATACAGTTCACCGAGAATGTGCCCCGCTTCGTCGTGGACCTGGAAAACCTCTCCTATTTTTTCGACACCAGTGGGAGCCCCGAGGCCGATGTAGAGCGGTTTTATTCGGAATACCTCACCATAGCTGAAGGCGGGGACCCGGAGGTCTTTTCCGTTAGCCCGGTATATGGAAGGGGAATATGGGAGCTCTTTGAAACGTTGCGCGACCAATCCATGCGGTTCCCTTTCCTGAAGGTCCAAGTGACGGGCCCTCTGAGCTTTGCACTCACCGTCACGGATGAAGCACGAAAGCCCATATTTTATCACCCCCTGTTCCGGGATGTGGCAGTAAAAGCCATGGGGCTGAAGGCGGTCTGGCTTGTCGAGCTCTTCCGACCATTTGCCGACCGGATTATCGTGTTTTTCGATGAGCCGGGTCTCACGGCGTATGGCTCGTCCGCGTTTCTCGGGGTATCGAGGAACGATGTGTTGGAGTCACTCAACGACGTGATATCTATGGTCGTCGAGAGAGGGGCCATCCCGGGTGTCCACTGTTGCGGAAATACGGACTGGGGGCTCATCATGGAAACAGAAGCCAGAATCGTGAATTTTGATGCAGTGGACTATATGGAATCCTTTTCGATCTATTCTCGGGAGGTGGCCGGGTTCCTTGAGAGGGGAGGACTCTTGGCGTGGGGGGCGGTGCGGAACACCCATGAAGTCCAAGACGAGTCGGCCTCGGACGTGATCCGTCGTATACGAGACGGCAGTACTCTCCTGGCGCGCGCGGGAATTGACCGTGCCGTGTTGTCACGTCACATCATCATCACTCCGGCCTGCGGGTGCGCGGGAATGACAGTACAAGACGCGGAGCGTGTATACCAAGTGATGAGCGAATTGGACTCTCTGGATCCGGCGGGTATCTTTTCCTCGTAGGGCCGGTCCATTGCGTTTCCCTCTTGGGCACAGCAGCTTGTGCGCGCGGTTTTCAAGACAAGACAGCGAGGTACCTGTGCGGCCTCGCTGTTTCGTTGCTTCCTGCGACTATCGTGCCTATACTACGACTGACCTCGTCCAGTACTCCAAGCATCGCAACACATTCGCGGATCCACCTCACCATGGGAGGCGAGGGAGCGGTGACTGACTGTCGAAAGGATTGAACATGTCGATTACGCTGGCCGTAGCGGGAAAAGGTGGTGTGGGGAAAACCTCTATCACCTCATTAATGATCAAGGCCCTGATAGAGGGGGGCAAGAAGCCCTTGCTCGCTATAGACGCGGATTCCAATTCCAACCTTCATGAAGTTCTGGGACTTCCCACACCGAGGAGCGTGGGGTGCGTTCGTGAGGATACGAGAAAGATGGGTGACTCCATACCGGGGGGAATGACCAAGGACAGGTTTATGGAGTACCAGATTCAAGCGTCGCTCGAGGAGACCAAGGACTTCGATTTTCTGTCTATGGGACGTCCCGAAGGACCGGGCTGCTACTGTATGGCCAACAACATTCTCAGGGAAATCATCTCGCGACTCACGAGTAACTACCAAGTAGTTGTCATAGACAACGAGGCAGGAATGGAACACCTTTCTCGTCGAACGGAAGAGGAGGTGGACCACCTATTCATCATTTCCGACCCCGCGCCACGCAGCCTGCGGACCATCGGCCGTATTGTGGAGTTGATTGACGAGCTGTCGGGCCGGGTCAAGAACAAGCATCTGGTGTTGAGCCGAGTCCAGGGGGCCACGGAAGATCTCCCTCCCACTACCCGTGAGGAGATAAGGAGGCTTCCCTACGCACCCGAAGCTCTGATACCCTACGATGAGACCCTCGTGAGCCTCGACCTCGAAGGTCAGCCGCTGCTCAAGATTCCGACGGATTCTGCTGCGTACCAGGCAGTGAAGAAAATGCTCCAGGATCTCAATATCCTGTCCTGAGAAAGGTGTGTGAGTGGCTCCTGCCCTGCACCAATAGGGTTCAAGTCCTTGCGAGCTGGGGCCCCTGGGAACAACGGGGGCCCCATGAGTGACTGTCTCATGATCGGGCAACATGCCAGAATCAACGGGCACTGCTGGAAGAGCGGTCCGTGAACCGCCCAGGAATCAGGGCGCTTCTCGAAGCACCCGTACGCACACATCTCTATCACAAACGGCTTCTGAGACGGTCGTATGACTCCCTCCATGCGTGCCTCGTTGTTCTCTACCCTCGCTTTCGCTGATCACGAGCATGATCTCACCGCGGGCTCGGTCGCGTCCGACTGACAAATGCATTGACTCTTGAAGCAAAGCTGGCGTATAATGATGTATCTAGGACTTTTTTTTGTTGGTGAGTTGCTGTGTTGAGTATGGTTCGGGGGTACCAGGGAGAAAATGATGGTTTATACCGATGCGCAAGCGTGGTTGGATGCTCACGAGCTCATTGAATGCAAGCCTCTGAAAGGAAGATGGACGCGTAAGACGTGCCTGGAGATATCCCGGCGGGCAGGGAAGGCCCCTCGCAATGCCAAATCCCAACTGAATTCCAAAGCGGCGCGCTCGCTGCCGTGCGCCAATTGTCCTATTTTGGCTGCACTGGAAAAGTAAGTCAACGTTTCGACAGACCTATGCTCCTCTTGGACGCGGGCGCTCCTCATGTTGCTGCAAGCAGGAGCGCGCGGACAACCTCACGTGCATAACATGAGCTCCTGGGCCCGGGCCATCCTCCTTCCGTCCGTCCGTGACGGAGCCCGGGCACAGTCGCCTGTCTTCCTCTCAGGAGGACAGATCTTGGGTAATCTGCTCTATCTGCTCTCGGACGATCTTTTCCACCACGTCAAGCAGCTTGCCCCTGATCTCCTGCCGCAAGAGCACTGAGACTTCATCCCTGGTAGGCAGGAGTCCTTTTGTCTTCTCGTCGAACAGCCCTCTGGAAACACTCTCGAGCCACGTTTTTTCCGGCAGGGTATTCTGCACGGCTTGAGTGATCCCGGCAGCTATAGTTTCCCGGAGCCGATCCTTCTCGGGGAGGGCCGCCTGCAGGGAGGCGAGAATCCTCTCAGTTTCCGGGAGCAACGCCGCCAAAGCACGATTGATGTCTTCCTCAGAAATGACTGAGTTGATCCGCTCTTGGAGGAGACGTCCGACCGTGGTTGAAACCTCCTCCCGTGTGGGCATCAACCGCTCCAGGTGCTCGTCGATGCGAGCATTCACCGCATCGGGCGACGGCAATGCGGACAGGAATTCATCGATCTTTTGCATGACCGTCTCTCTGGACGGCATTGATTGGAGCGCCTGATCCACTCTCTCTTCGATCGCCTTCCCTGTTGGGATAAGGGCAATGGCCTGGTCGACCTTCGCGTCTATTGCCTCTTGAGACGGGAAACGCTGCAACGCCAAGTCCAGGCGGGTATTCATAGCGTCAGGGGAGGGGAACGCGGCAAACGCGCTGTCCAGTCGAAGTCTGATGTATTCCTGTGACGGCATCACCCGGAGTGCGTTGTCCAGCCTCTCTATGAGAAGCTCGGGCGATATGGCGCGCGCCAGGGATGACTGGATCTGTTCCCTGATAGCATCTTCAGAGACAACGTTGGCCAAGACTCGGTCAAGCTGCTGAGAAACGACCTCGCCAGTCGGTAGGCCCGAAAAAGCCCGTTCGATTCTGCTGCTGATCTCTTCCGCTGACGGGATGCCGATGAGGGCTGCGTCTACGCGTTCCAGAATCTCCTGGGACGTCGGCAGCGCCTTCCTCACGCTTTCCATGTCCTTCTCAATGGTTTCCTTGGTGGGAAGTGTGGCGATGAATTCCTCCAGGCGTGCGATTACGCGACTCACCGTTTCGGGCACGGCCGCCACGGCTGCGTCGAGGCGCTGAGACAGATCCTCACTGGAGGGAAGACCGGTCAAAGCCGCATCGAGACGCTCTGCTATTTCTTCTGAAGCAGGCCATGCTCCAATGGCAGAGTCAATCCGTTCTCGGACCTCTTCCCTGGTGGGTATCGCACTCAGTACTTGGTCAACACGATCTCGAATGAGATCCGCTGTCGGAATAGCCGCTATGGCTTCATCGAATCGCCTGTCAATCTCCTCTCGCGACGGAATCACCCGCAATGCCTCATCGATTCGATCCATGACCGCCTGAGTCGAAGGCAAGGCCTTTACCGCCTCGTCGAATCGCTTCGTGATCTCCTCTTGAGAAGGGATAGCCTTCAACGCCTCATCCACGCGAGCAAGAATAGCCTCCGGCGTGGGAAAATTCACGAACGTCTCATCGATTCGCCTGTCCAGCTCATCTTTCTGGGGAAGCGCTCTCAGAGCCTCGTCGATGCGCAGTTGTATAGTATCTGGCGTCGGCATACCTTTGAACGCCTCTTCCAGCCGCCGGTTGATCTCCTCCTCCGAAACTACCTTCTTGAGGGACGCATCCACCTTCTCGACGATCTCCTCAGGAGTAGGAAGCGCTTTGGAAATCACGTCCTCAACGCGCTGTACCATCGAGTCTCCCGATGGCAGGGAAGACTTGATCATTTCGTCGACACGAGCAATCAGTTGCTCCTGAGAGGGCAGGGATCCAGACATCGTGGCCAAAAGTCGGTCCAACAACTCCTCACGGCTCGGCATCACCGCCTGCACGGCGGACGCAAAGGCATCGGCAAGCTCATCCTTGCTTGGAACCGCTTCCTGCAAGGATGCCTGGACAGGCAGGGCAAAGTCTGGCTTCTGGAGGCCCAAGCCACCGAGATGCTCTCCGATGGCGGACGCTATCAGACTCTTGATATCGGCTTTCCCGAGAACCTCTGTCAGAGCAGCCTGGACACCGTGAGCTGGCGGAAGTTCCGAAACTGTAGGTGGCGGCGCTAGGTGCGGCTCATGCTTCGTCTCTGCAACGGTAGGCTGAGGCTCTGCCGAGGCTTCCGTCCCGACAATGGGAGCAGATGGTTCGACTGCCCGGGGTTGGATCGGCACCTCAGGGAATTCCTCACCCTTTTCTTCCAAGGTGATCTCCTCAAGAGAGATATCCTCGGTGACCTCCAAGACTGGCTCTTCCTCCTCGTAGTCTCCAAAGACCTCTTCCGGCGGACCTTCTGCCTCGAGGGTAATCTCCTCCAGAGGGATTTCGCCCGTGGCCGGCGGCGGCTCTGTTTTCATCTCGCCAAGATCAACATCATCGAGCGTGATCTCTGGCTGCTCCTTGATGTCTCGAGTCTTCTCATCTGGGAACTTCTCTGTGGGGAATTCCTCAGTCGGCAGTTCCTCACCGAAGAACTCCTGGGTGGTCATTTCTTCTTCCTCGACTTCATCGAGGGAGAGCTCGCCGTAATCTTCCTCCTCATAAGGCCCGGTGATATCCAGCGGCGTTTCCAAGTCCAGAGAGGTTTCTTCGGTCTCATCAAGATCGATGCTACCCAGGTCATCCTGGGCCATCTGCTCCATCTCGTCTTTTTCGATCGGTTCTGTCTCGTCGAGATCGAATGCCCTGCGTCCGCTGTCTTCCGGCTGGATCTCTTCCAATTGCTCGAATTCCACCGACCTGATTTCCGTGTCATCCTCCAGGTCGATGATGTCGCCGTCCAGAGGCAAGTCAGCGGCAGCGTCGGCTCCGAGGGAATCGTCGTCCAGCTCCAGATCCTTGGATGTCAGGACGCTGGAAGGCTCTTGCACTTCCAGAATCTCCCCAATTGCCGTGTCATCCAGGTCAATGGTTCCCGTATCCGCCCTGCCTTCGCTGAATTCTTCTTCCAGGTCGGAATCCAACTCCAAATCAATCTCCGAGACATCCATCTCCACAGTAACGGAATCTCGACGCGCGGCCTCGGGCACTTTCATTTCACGTGTGGAGGAGAAATCCGGGAGAGGGGCTTCTTCGTGAAGGTCTTCCAGCTCCAGGTGCTCTACCATCTCGTCCCCGAGCTCCAGGTCTGCGGTCTCCGAGTCAGAAGCAAGGTCTATTTCCACTGAGCGCTCCGCCGCCTCAAGATCGATCTCGACAGACTCGGCCGCCACCTCTTCGTCCACGTCCTCACCGAGCGACTCAAGCTCGAAATCCATATCTGCGGCTTCCGATTCAAGCTCGAAATCCAATTCTTGCTCATCCGGTGCCAGGTCGATTTCCACCGATTGCTCCTCTGCCTCGATTGGAGGCCGGGGAGCAGGGCCGAAATCAGTGGGGACGTCAGCTACCAATTCGATGGTGGGCTCAAAGGCGGTAGACTCATCGAGATCGTCGTCAAGACCCATATCTTCCAAGTTAAGGCGGACCGTATCTTCGTAGGTCTCTGCGCCCATCATGTCGCCGTGGTCGAGCTCTGCCACCAGCGTGCCCGTATCGATCTCTACGGTGTCCCCCACCTCAGTGGATGGCTCTTCTCCGTTGAGCGCGATATTGGACATAGCGAGCAATTCTTCAGTCATATCGCCGGAGTCATCGTCAGCAAAATCAATGAGAATTTCTTCGTTCTCATCATGTACCGTGGTGGTCGTGGAAAGCCCGAGAAGTGACTGCACCGCCTGCTTCAGATGGGAACCGTCGATCGGTTTGGAAAGGTAGCCATCCGCGCCGGCCTCTCTCGCCTCCGCGGAGGACGGTCCTCCAGGGTCCCCAGTCACGAGAATGACAGGAATGTCCCCGTAATCTCGAGAGCTCTTGATCCCTTTCACCACCTGATGAACCGCGTGCCACCCCGGAGAATCCTGGAGAACGGTGTTGAGGATGATAAGATCCGGCTTTTCAGCCTTTATCTGTTTCTTGAGCTCACTGGAAGAGGACACGCCCACGAATATATTATCTGCAGCCAGGGACTGAGCGACAGCTTCCCGGCTCTGAGGGTCCTTGTCGGCCACGACGATCCGGTAGGACATGGCGACCTCACGAGTTTTCTTTGAAAATACAACAAATTCAAGCCACATGTCAAGTTGTTTGAAAATGAACGTTGAGAACTTGCCAGGGAGTTTCCCCCGAAAGGAACAAAATACCTCATCATCTGTCTACCTTTTTTACATTAATCCTTAAGGATCAGTAGGATATTGCGCGAATCTGCCCTCACGCTGACTTTGCATGCTGAAAGGATCTCGGCCTTCCCGTGTGAACACGGTGCGTTGGACTCTCAGTGTCCGATGAGGTACACTCCCTTGCGAGTCGGGGGAGTCGACTCTGATGATTCAGAGGCTTTTAGAGCCGAAATGTTCACCGGGATTCTTGTCGGGTACCGGCTCGTTGCCGCGGCAATTGTGTCTCATAAGCGACCGCACATTCTTGAGCCAGAATTCTGTGGCGCGCAGCCGGTGCGCGCTGCTACAGGAAACGAGAGGGACAGCAGAGAATTATCTGGGAAGCATAACTACGATATGATGGTATTGGCTTAACTATGGGTATTTAAAGTACAACTTGACTTCCTTGTCGTTATGGTCTAAGGAGTCCCTGTTTGGAGAGAAAGGAGAAGTCCTTCATGGTTGAAGCTCTTTCATCCGCTATGCCCGCGCAAGCCCTGGCTGACCACAGCCTTTGGTCAATTGTGCTCGGTGCCGGATACGTGGTCAAAGGGGTCATGGTAATACTCCTGACCTTCTCGGTTGTCTGCTGGGGCATCATTCTCACGAAAGCGATCACTCTTTCTCGGGCACGCAAGGACACCCAGCTCTTCTTCGACGCATTTCGGGAGTCCCGAAAGTTCTCGGTTCTTTACGCGGAGGCCAAACAATTCACCTTCAGTCCGCTGGCCCATGTCTTTAAGGCTGGCTATGCGGAGTTGAGCAGGCTGTCGCGCATCCAATCCACCGCACAGAAGAACGCAGACGATTCGCCCCAGGAGATGGAATACGAGCGCACTGCAATGGATAACATCGTTCGGTCGCTTCAGCAGGCGGTTACGGCTGAACGAGCGCGTTTGGAGCGAGGCGTTAACTTTCTAGCGACAACCGGTTCTTCCGCTCCATTCATCGGCCTATTTGGGACCGTCTGGGGCATCATGGAATCCTTCCGGCAGATAGGCGTCATGAAAAGCGCTTCTCTCGCAGTTGTGGCCCCCGGCATAGCGGAAGCCCTCATCGCTACCGCGGCGGGCCTGGCTGCGGCTATTCCCGCCGTGATCTTCTACAACTATTTCCTTGGACGGATTAACTCTATTTCCACTGAAATGGACAATTTTTCTTCCGAGCTCGTTAACATCATCGAGCGGATCTATTGGAAGCGGAAATAGCGTGAGTCGAAGACGGCCTGGATAGTCTGACAACGAGAGGAACAGGACATGGCGTTTCATTTGAGCACCCAGAGAAGAGCGGCGATGTCGGAGATCAACGTGACTCCGCTTGTGGACGTGATGCTGGTGCTACTGATCATCTTTATGGTAACCGCTCCGATGATGCAGGAAGGGATCTCGGTAGAGCTTCCTCAGGCACAGGGAAAACCGATAACCAAAGAGCAGGTGAAGGAAGAAATCGTGATCTCCGTTTCCGGGCCGGGGAACATCTTTGTTAACGACTCCGCAGTAGAGGAAGGCGAGCTGGGGCAGAAAGTCCTCGATGCAATGAAGAAGGAGACCGCGGGAGACGTGTATCTCAGGGCTGACAAGACCGTTCCCTATGGAACAGTGGTGCGGATCATGGCGACCCTGAAGAATGCGGGAGTGAATAATCTGGGCATGATAACGACACCGGTGGAGTCCGCCCCTGAGAAGTGATGACTGGTATTCTCCACAAGCCGAACCCTGCTGTCTCACCAAAGATGCTCGTCGCGTCCGCGATGCTGCACGGCATCCTGCTTGCCGCTGCCGCGGTCTACTCCGTCTGGCTCTTGAGTCCTGCTTCTCCGCCTGAGACGGTCATCACCCAGGTGAAGCTGGTCGAGCACTCGGTCGGATTGCCCGAGGTGGAAAAAGTCGAGCCCGACGCATCTCTTCCCTCCCAGCCGCAGAGCTCAGACCTCGAGGAAATAGCCGTCGCAGCGGAACCCGAAGCTGTTCCCAGAGAGAGGGTGGAGGTTAAGGCGTTGAAATCCCGATCACCGGAGCTAATACCGGTCCAGAAATCGAAGCGTCGTCCCAAGAGGGTCGAACAGCAGGACAAGGAGATACCGGCGCCGGAGAGTCCCAAGAAAAAGGAGAATCCTGAATCTTACTTGCGGGAACGGCTTGCTCAACTACGCGAGCAAGTGTCAAAGAAAGGGCGAATAGCGACCCCAGCCCAGGCCGGCTCCGGAAACCGTACAGGGTCGCAACAAGGCCAATTCAACGAGGAATTGGCTCGATGGCTCAAAGAAGTGAGAGAACGGGTGAACTCCCATTGGTCTGTCTTCGAGAATATCTCCGTCCGCGAAGACACGATCATTGGAGTGAAGATCGCCGACGACGGCCGATTGTTAGACGCTACCGTAGACAAGAGCTCGGGCAACAGGACGTTCGATCTTTCCGCTGAACGGGCCGTAAGGCAGGCCGCCCCGTTTCCTTCCTTACCCCAGCAGCTCCGGGATCAGATTCTCAAGGCCGGTGGACTGGCCCTCAGATTTACCCCATCCGGGATGCAATGACAGGACAACCCATGTCTTTCGCTGCTCATTCGGGACCGAGCGACTGGACCGGCCTGCCGCAAACGGCCCCTGGATTTCGGCCCTCTACACACAAGTCGGCTTCGAGTGTGGAAAAGGACTACTTCCAGCCACGTCGAGATCATTGCGGCCACAGAGCCACCAGGGGTGCCTGGTGGAGCCGGAGAAGCAAACGAGCTTTCACCCTTCTCCTGTCCTGCGTTCTGCTAGCTCTCTGCGTTTCAGTCCCCGAATCAGCCCTTGGCAAACTCATCATCGACCTCCGTAATCCGAACAGGGGCAAGATGCCCATAGCAATCCCCGATTTTGTCTCGGGCAGCTCTGGCGGTATCTCCGGCAACGCGCTGGCAGACGTTCTCCGAAATGACCTGTATCTGAGCGGACTGTTCCACGTGGTACAGGCCCCGTCGGACAACAGCACTCCCATTGATCGCCCGGATTTTGACCGCTGGGCCCAAGCTGGTGTACACGCCGTTGTGCTTGCCCACTTCGAGACCAGAGGAGACCAACTTGTTCTCGAGGCGAGACTTTACGATGTGCCCATGCGACGCCTCGAGATGGGCAAGCGGTTAACAGGCCGCGTAGTCGACCACAGGCTGATGATTCATCGGTTCGGAGAACGGGTTATGGAGGCCATTACGGGCGTCCAGGGATGCTTCTCGTGCAAGATCGCGTTTGCGGGCCAGACAGAGTCAAGAGAAATCTTTGCCATGGATTACGACGGTAAGAATCTCGGACAACTCACCAGAGCTCGCACTATCGTCTTATCCCCCGATTGGTCTCCGGATGGGAGAAGTATCATTTTCACAGGATATGGAAACGGAAGGCCTGACCTCTGGTCTCTGGATGTGGCGACAGGCAGGCTGCAAGTGGTCAGTTCGAGGCCCGGTTTGAATGCATCGGGAAGGTATTCTCCACGGGGTGACGCCATCGCTGTCTCACTCACATTTAATGGAATACCTAAGATATTCCTGATAACTCCGCATGGTGACATTATAAAAAGGTTGACTGACGGGAGGGGAAATGATATCTCTCCCACGTGGTCGCCGGATGGCGCCTCTATTGCCTATGTTTCAGATCAGGCAGGCTCTCCCCAGATCTATGCGATCGGCGTCCAGGGGGGTGAGGCAACGCGACTGACGTTGGATACCAACTACAACACCGATCCGGACTGGTCCCCACAGGGGGATACCCTGGCTTTTACAGCACGCATGAACGGACGGTTCCAGATATGCACCATCAGGACCGACGGAACGGACTTCAGGGTCCTCACAACTCAGGGATCGAATCAGGAGCCCGCGTGGTCTCCCGATGGAAGAATGATAGCGTTCTCGTCTACGCGACGTGGGAGACGAGAGATTTTCGTGATGGACGCGAGCGGGGAGATTCAAGTTCCTGTTTCTGGGATTGCCGGGAAAGCACCGGCCTGGTCGCCCCGAAACTAGACCGATCACACGGGGGCTTGGGAGGTGAAAGGAGAACGGGCTGATGCCGCTTCGCTATCTGACACAGGGACTGATAATTGCTCTGGCTGTGGCTGCTGTGGTGTTAGGTGGCTGCACGCGGAAACAGGTCAAGCTGCCGGGTCCCGGAGTGCCGGGGCCAGGATTGAACGCCCCTCGCACTAGCGGGCCTCTCCTGGAGCAGGAGCTGCAGACGGTGCAGGCAAACCTCAAGCCCGTGAATTTCGATTACGACAGGTTCACATTGACACCGGAAGCCCAGGCCGCCCTTCAATATAATGCAGAGATCCTCAAGCGGGCTCCCCAGGTGGCGGTGCTGATCGAAGGTCATTGCGACGAACGGGGTACGGACGAATACAACCTTGCCCTCGGCGAACGCAGGGCGAGAGCTGTGGCGGATTATTTGACCAGCCTTGGCGTGCCGAATCGCCTGTCGACAGTGTCTTATGGCTCGGAGCTTCCCTTGGATCCGGGACACAACGAGGCAGCGTGGGCTCAGAACAGAAGGGCGCAACTGAGGGTATCGCAGTGAAGGACAGACGAATCGATAGGCCACTGTGGGCGCACGGCGTGAGCCGACGGCTCTTTGTCTTTTCTGCATTTGCTGCAGCCCTGGCGCTCAGTGGGTGCCTCAACAGGTCTGCCGGCTCCGTGCCTCTTCCATACGTGAAGCCCGCAAACTCTGTCCCGACGGCCGGACCGGAAATCCCTGTGCAAATGGCCGGCCGTATGCAGGCCATGGAGATGGAGCTTCAGCGTCTGTGGGATGCAGTGGAACGCATGAAGGCAGCAGGGGGGCATGACGCGTCCATAACACAGCTCCAGGAGCGCATCGCGTTCATTGAGAAGCAACTCGGGATAGACGCGGCGATGCGATCTCGGTCGGAAACCCCTCAGGTTTCTGGGGCATCGCCCCCTGTGTCTGGCGGGACGAACCCGTCGGCGGCTTTACCGGTCGCCCCGCGTGGGGGAACGCATCCCCTCAACAACTCCCCTGCGACGGCAGCACCAGAGAGGCCGCCATCAATAGGACCCATCGAAATCCAGAATCCTCCCCTCTCCACCGATGCGCAGGATTACAGGGAGGCCTATGCGTCGTTAAGAAGTGGCGAGAACGAAAAGGCAGTTCAACTCTTCGAGGCATTCCTCAGCAATCACCCCAAGAGCGATCTCGCGTCCAGTGCCTTGTACTGGGCAGGGGAGGCTCATTTCGCACTCGGCCACTTCGACCAGGCTGTGCTCTATTTCGATCGTGTTCTTAAGGAGCACCCGGGCTCGAACAAGGAACTCAGTGCCCTGCTGAAGCAGGGGCAATCATTTGAGAAGATGGGCGATGTCCGTTCAGCCCGGTACATATTCCAAAAGCTGGTTTCCGACCACCCCCACACCGCCCAGGCCCGCCTCGCTGCCGGCCGACTCAAGGCCCTTCCAACCACTGACTCCGGCCGATCCTCCTGAGCACAGCCCCAACAGCCTGCTCAGTCCGAATCATCCATGTCCGACCAGTCAGTCGCCTCAAGAGGCCGGCTCCTGCCGACTGTGTCAAACGAGCTGCGCTCCCCGGAATTCTACCGGCCGTATCCCCCAGGGTACTGAGCTGCCTGCGGCGCTCCTTGGTATTGCTGCGGATAATACTGAGGCGCCTGCTGCGGGGACATCTGCGGGACCTGCTGGTACTGGTACTGCTGAGGCGATGCCTGGTACTGTGGAGCGGGTTGCTGGTAGTATTGTGGCTGTTGCTGGTAGTACTGAGGCTGTTGTTGATACTGCATCGCCTGCCCGCTCTGATCGTACCCACCCCCGAACTGCTGGCCTTGCCCCGGGAAGTAGTGAACGGATGCCTGCGGCTGAGGCTGGTCCGCTCCCTGGCCATAGCCCATCTGGCTGTAACCTTGCGGTTCCCCCGCCGAAGGACTTGCTCCCTGCTGCTGCTGGGCCGGATTAGTGCCGCCGGACCAGTAGGGATTGAACTGGTACCCTGGATTTCCCGTCCACCAGGCCCGGAGGTCGCCGACAGCAGAGTTATCGATGGAATCCCTGGTGTGCGATCCGCCGAAGAGATAGTCGAAGAACGCATGGCCAGGAGTGACAGGAGCCAGCATGAGTACCAGGGCCATCATGCATATTAGGTTTTTCATGGAGAACACCTCCGGGTTACGGACATAGAGCACTAGACGATAATATATACAGTAAGATTAAGAATTGGTCAAGGATTCAGGAATGATGGCCTTAACGCCTCGCAGGATGGTGCACGTGCACGAGCATGGGGAGTGGTGAAGCGTTCAGGTTGGAGGCAGGAAAGGGCTCAATCGAGAGAGCTGGTCTTCGATCCCCTCGCAGGGCGTCCCAGTGCTATGCCCTGGAGGTGAAGTAACCTCTGCTGAGCCACTGTTTCAAATCGGGGCTTGAGAGGCCCCGGAACGCTGCGCAATGTACTGACCATTCTCACCGAGCGGTCCTGCGGGTCGACGTGCCTATTGGCTCTAAGAAGCTGGAAGTCGAGATGAGGTCCGGTCGCTTCACCGGATTGCCCGACCAGGCCGATGCGTTGTCTCTGCTTGACCCGTTGCCCCTTGGCGACGAAGTAGCGGTGGAGGTGGCCATATCGGCTCTCGTACCCGTTGTCGTGCCGGATGCACACGTACCGCCCGTACCCTCTCTGCCAGCCTGCAAAGGTCACTACTCCGGACGCCACTGCCCACACAGGGGTGCCGACAGGGGCGCCGTAATCGACTCCGTTATGTTTTCTCCAGACCTTCTTGATGGGATGAAAGCGCATCCCGTATTTGGACGTCACCCGAAGCTCACTGAGGGGGGATCGAAGGAAGTTTTTCTTGAGGTCAACGCCGTTCTCGTCGTAATAAGCCCTGTTGAAAAGCACGGCAACTTTTCGTCCTGTCTTCTTTCCGTCGTATACCGCGCAGAGGATGTCTCCGTACCCGGAGGGCCTGTCATCAGCGTATCGGCGCTCGAAAAGGACCTTACAGATGTCTCCGCTCATAGATTCGGACTGGAAATCGATGTCCCATCGGAACACGTTGAGAAGCTTCAGGGCCAATTCCGTACCTTCTCCCGCGTTGATTATCGACTCGTGAAGACTCCCGCGAAGAGCAAAGGTGATCGTTTCTGCCTGATAATCGAGCACGACCTCTTCTTTCCACGACCTCAGAGCCCCATTTTCCCGAACGCAGTGGAACACATTTGCGGGGTCCAACTCGATGCTCATTTTCAAGAAGCGCCCCTGTGCATCAACGGTGAGGCTGTACCGTCGGCCGCTCTGAAGCACTGCGTGGGGTCCAAAGGGTTTATCCAAGGCGGGTCGGATAACGCTGGTGAGGCTTGAGGAGATTTTCCTCGCTTCGTCCGCGTCGTCCAGGTTAGCATTTAAGAGGGAAAGGAGGGTGTCACCCTGACCGGTCAGTTCCGATATTTCCTGAGACCCGTTCGGTAGAGCCGGGTCTGCAGGCATCGTCTCCTCTGTCATGGAGGGGGACGAGTAAGAAGCCGCAAGGGCCGGTGCCTCAGGAATTTGGCACGCGAAGGGGAAAGAAGAAAGCACGCTCCCTGGCAGGCAAAAATATACGCCGGCAAGGACCAATGCTATTGAGAGGAGAACGAGCACGCCTCGCCTCGAGGTCAGTCCGCCTCGATACGCAGTACTCGGTTTGACATAATGACCGGCTGCTCTACGCACGAGAATCCTTCCATACCTCAAAACAAGAAGAAACGTAGCATCAACGTGCTCTCCAGTCAACCATAATCCTCCTTATACTCGCGCAGTCTGCCATATGCCTTTGAGTGCGCAGCGCGGCCGATCCATTCCACGCTGGCACGCGACGCAGCAGTATGCCATAATGGCGTCGTCTCATGGACGATAGACGGTCTGTCTGAAGACCGGCCTATGTTCTTGATCTCTCAAGAGCGACCGGCCTCTCGGTCTTCGGGAGTGGCGATCGATGCCTCGTTGCCCCGATGTGCACGGGAAGAAAGGGTGATCGATCGGGTGGGGAAAGGTATCGCTTTCACATGTTCTTGTGTGAGGGGCGAAATGGAATGGAGATGTCCGTGACTATTCGTATCCAGAGATCCATGCTGATCTTGCCGACACACAATTCGCGATTCGTTGAGAAAGCGCATCTGCGGGATGCCGACGCGATCGTGCTGGATCTGGAAGACTCGGTGCCTGTCACCGAGAAGGAGCGAGCTCGCAATCTCATAAGAGAATCCATCCGGGCGGTCAAGAGGGGAGGAGCGGACGTACTGGTTCGCGTCAACCCGGAAGAGCCTTTGCTTCACCTTGACCTGGAAGCAGCGGTCCAGCCGGGTGTCCGCGCGATCTTCTTGCCCAAGGTCGACTCTCCCCAGCAGGTGGAGAACGTGGAAGTTGCGATTCTGACCCTCGAGCGGGAAAGGGATTTGGAGGAGGGATCGATAAAACTGGCGCTCCATGTGGAGAGCCCTTTGGGCATCTTGAACATGCGTGAGATCGCGGCAGTCGGAGCTCGCGTGGAATCCATGAGCATAGGAGTAGATGACTACTGCTTCAGCCTGGGGATAGAACCATCCGATGAAGGTCAAGAGTTGCTCTTGCCCCTGACCATGCTCGTGATTGCGTGCGGTGCGGCAGGGATCACTCCTCTCGGCATCTTGGGCTCTGTCGGAGAATTCAGCGACCTCGAACGATTCGAGGATGCCGCCGTTCGCGCGCGAAATCTGGGCTGCAAGGGCGCCTATTGCATCCATCCCAGCCAAGTGCCCATCCTGAACCGTGTGTTTTCTCCGCCTCCCGTGCAGGTGGATCATGCCAAACGGGCCGTCACCGCGTTCGAAAAAGGACTGGAAGAAGGAAGAGCTGCGGTGAACCTCGATGGCCGCATGGTTGACACGCCCATATATAAGCGGGCGAAGCAGATTCTTGAGAGGGCAAAGGCAATCGAGGCATTGGAACGGAGGAAGCGGGAAGCCCTGAGGCAGTTTGGAGAACAGGTGCAGTAGGCGAAGCCCTGCTAGAGTGGAGCGCATTAAGAACAGGTCGGAACCTGATCAGCAGACCGAGTCATTAGCGACAGCGTGAAAGCAACGGCCGCTCTCCACTATCGTGTTGGCCATGAGCCAGGAGCTCCCCAGGCACGGATAGGAAATCTCGACCTCTACCATGACCATCATAGGCGTTAACTTCGTGGATGACATCACGTGATTTCAGTCCGTTGACTTAACAAGGACCCCGTCACCCCGGCGAAAGCCGGGGTCCATAACATATTGGAAGGACTG